>Ga0070741_10005931_pt1 | contig 26607 bp, 29 predicted proteins | sample Coa_R1_4_FD_66440 | JGI IMG/M metagenome (GOLD analysis project Ga0070741, IMG submission 66440) | Surface soil microbial communities from Centralia Pennsylvania, which are recovering from an underground coalmine fire - Coalmine... | ecosystem: Environmental > Terrestrial > Soil > Unclassified ... | reverse complement strand
GTGCACACCAGCCCTAGGTATTCATGACATGCGACATGCAGGCAGCAATGGGACTCGCCCCTTCCATCGATGATCTCGATCTCCATCTCGCCTGGCTGAATCGGACGTTCGCACGCGAGGCACGTTGAACCTCTGCTTCGCCCACCGAAGATTGGTCCGATCGGCCCCGACAGCTTGCCCGCTGCAACCTTCTCCTTGATCAGTCTTCGACATCGATCGTCGAGCACTTGTTGCTCCAGCAATAAGCCACGAGCTGATCACGCGTGACTTTTGTACTGAACATTGAATCGACGGGTTGGTTCATGCGCTCGACGGAGAACGATTGCAACGCAGTGACGTCTCAACTGAGCTGCCACGGTGCAGCGCGGGCTACTTAGTTGGCACTGACACCGAAGCCTAGGGTCGGTGCTCGTGGCAGCACCTTTCTTTTGTAGTCGTTTGATGCCGTCAACCGAGGGGCGTCGGAGAAGGATGGCGCTCACCGTCTTACCGCAGCGAACCGCTGGAACGCTTCCTGCGTGCTTGCCGCATGAATCAATAGCGCGATCATGCAGCATCGGTCGCGGGGGCGATCGTCGATCGCGCTTCGCATCCGAGGTCCCCATGACTGGCACCCGAGTCTTGGTTGTCGACGACAACCGAGCAATCGCTGATACCGTCGCGGTTCTGGTTCGTCACCTGGGGCACCACTGTACGAGTGCCTATGACGGTCGTACTGCAATGCACCTCGTCAACGATCTGCGACCAGACGTCATCTTTCTCGATTTGAAGATGCCGGGCATGGACGGCTTCGCCGTCGCACGCGCGTTACGCAAGGGGGGATGCACTGCGAAGATCTTTGCGATAACGGGATTCGGTCAGTCGGTGTTCGCTGAACTGCCGCGAGATGCGGGCTTTGACGGTGTTCTGCAGAAACCGGCGACCGCGGAGCAGATCGCTCAAATCGTCACCGCGAATGTAAGCGAAGGGTGGTGGCATCACCGGGCCCCGAGCGCCAACGACCCGGTGAGCAATTCTTAGTGATCATATGCTTGCATCGTCCCACGCTTTGCCTGCATTCCTGGCGCGTATTCGATGAACTATCAGGCGCCCGAGATGCCATAAAAAGTAGGCGACGCCGGATGTGATGGCTGAACGGGCTCGCGAATTGGCACTGGCCGGTAAATGCGCGCAGGCAAGGTCTACATCGTTGACGATCACGAGGCGACGCGTGACTCGCTCGCATTGCTGTTCGGGACCTTGGGATGGGAAGTGACAACTTTCGCGGGGGCAGCCGCATGCCTTATAGCGCTGAACTCATCAACTGATCTTCCCAACTGCATCATCACCGATCTCAACATGCCTGGCATGAGCGGTGTTGAGCTCATGCTCGCATTTCCCGAAGCGATGAAGAACATTCCGGTTGTCGTCATGACCGCGGAAGATCGTGCGTCGGCTGCGATTCAGCTCGCCTTGCTGGCCGGGGCTCGTCAGATTGTTCACAAGCCGTTCCAAATGGAAGTCATCCGCAACGCCGTGGAGTTGTCGTTGGCGCCTATCCGATCGGAATAGGGAATCCGGCTTGTCCGCTACGAGCAGATTGAGCGCCACGCGTCGATGTCCGCACCTGGCCGGTAAGACTCACAGTCATTTCATCTCGACACCGGTCATACACTAAGGAAACGAACGCCGGCTTTGCGCGGCGCAAGTCATTCGCGCTTCGCCAACGGACTGCAAGCGCTCAACCAGGCGCTTTCTCAAAACCATCCGCGCCGGCGAACGTTCGCCTCCAACTCCTGTCGGTATGGGACAGCACCAACAACATGTCCGAAAGCGCGTACGCTTGCGACAATGTGTCGCGCACCGCGCCATGCGAGGAAACCAGTGAACCGTTTCGCCCTTCGTGCGGCCGTGGTCGCGTGCGTCTTCGATCTCGCTGCGTGCTCGAATCAGCCGGCAACTCCAGCGAAGAGTTCTGGCACCACCGCGCCACAACGTTCGATCACGAACGTAGCGCCCGACGCAATCGCGTACGTCGTAGCGGACGGCAATGGCAAGGCGCGGCGGTTTCAGCTCGTCGTCGCAGACCCGAATGGAGACGACGCGAACGTCGTCGTGACCTCGAGCGAGCCTTTGCTGTCTCCTACCTGGTCGCCGGATGGTTCGCAGCTCGCCTATGCCGGCTTTTTCCAGCGCACCGCCGCCATTTTCGTCGTGGATCTGCGCACGCGCGCGTCGCGAGTCGTGACGCATGAGGTTGGCGTCAACAGCGCGCCGGCGTGGTCGCCGGACGGCAAATCCCTTGCGTTGAGTCTGTCGTTCGGGAGCAACGCCGACATCTACATCATCGACCTTGCGAGCAGCACGCGCCGGCGCTTGACCACCAATCCGGCGATCGACACCGAGCCAGCATGGTCGCCCGACGGTCGCGAAATCGCATTCACGTCCGATCGTTCCGGCGCGGCGCAAATCTATGCGGTGCCGAGTTGGGGCGGGCAGGCGCGCCGACTCAACATTGCGGGAAAACAGAACATGCGGCCGGCCTATTCGCCCGATGGCAACCAACTCGCACTCGTGCACTACGAGGGCTCGCGCTCGCTGATCGGGCTGCTGGATCTGCGGAACCAAGTGTTCCGCACGGTGAGCGGCGGTCCGATGGACGAGAGCCCGACTTTTGCTCCGGACGGTTTGAGCCTCGCGTATGTGGATACGCGAGCACACCAGTTGGCGGTTGTCGGAGTCGATAGCCGCGGTATGCGGATCCTTCCGCTCGATGGCGACGTTCTAGAGGTCGCGTGGCGTTAGCTTCGCCTCACCGCGCTTCTCAACACCGCCGCGTAACTCGGCGCCACTGACGCGGGCCGCTCAAAGGCTCCGCGCTCGCGCAACATGCGATGCAGCCGCGGCAGCTGCCAGTGCGGCGCCGCGACCATCATGTGGTGCTCGAGGTGGTAGTTCACGTTGAGCGGCGCGTAGAGCAGTCGCTCCCACCATTGCGCGCGCGTCGTACGCGCGTTGTTGAGCGCGTCGTAGGGATCGGGCGTCAGCGCATGCTCCGCGATCGAGCGGATGCGCAGGAACAACTGAAGGCTCGTCAGCCAGGCACCGATCCAGATCAGGTACGTCCACCCTGCGCCGCAGGCCCACAGGATTCCGAACAGCGCGAGTTGCGCGAGAACAGGGCCGTGCACGCCTGCAATGAATTGCCGAGCCTTCGTCGCGCGCGTCATGCCGGTGCGATCCGCGCGGCGGCCTTCGCCGCTGACGTCGTAGACGAGCACGCCGCCGAGCATCAGCACGCTGCCGATGAGGACTTTCACGCCAGTGATGCCGAACACGTCACGCGCGAATTTGCGGGCGAGACTGCCGCGGCTCACTGGGAATCCCGACGCGAGCGACAGATCCGGATCGCGATCAGTGCCGGTGTAACGGTGATGCGCGATGTGATGGCGTCGATAGCGATGCATGTCCTGGATCACCGGATACGCAGCGATCCACCGGCCGAACCAATCGTTGGCCCAGCGCGTGCGGAACAGCAGATGATGCGCAGCCTCGTGCATCGACACCGCGAGCGAGAGCTGCTGGCCACCGATGAGCACGATCGCGACGAGGATGACGACGGGATGCGGCTGCAGCGCGACTGCGGCGAGACTCGCGGCGATGATCGCCCAGCTCATCAGCAACGCGCGCAGTCCCTGCCAGTCGGAGCGCTGCTTGAGCTCACCGATCTCCGCCTCGCTGAGGAACGTGTCGATCTCGTTTCTGATCGCGGGGTCCATGTTCCTACTGCACGCCCGGCCGGGGAGTCTGTCAAGCTTTCACCAACATCCGGAGATCGACATGAGCGTATTGCGTCGAGTGGCGGTCACTCTCTGCTGCGCAGCGTCCGTCGCCGCTCTCGCCGGCGAATATCGCTTCGAGGGCGCGGATGTCATCGATCTTTCCATCTACGATCCGCTGGCGCCGCTGCTCAAGAGCGTCGTCGAGCCGAAGTCGCTCGATCGAAACATCGCAAAGGGCATCATCGCCGCCGCCGAAGTCAGCAACGAAGCGCCCGGTCAGCTGCCGATGATCGACGCGACCGACAAGAAGGCGCGCGTGCTCGAGCAGAAACAGATCGCCGCCGAATCGGCGGTCGTGCAGCGGCACGGCGAGACGCTGACGATCAAGACCTCGTCGGGTCACGACGTCGTGTTCCGCGACCGTCCGCCGCCGAAGTCGCAAGACAGCGACGCCGACGGCGAGATGTTCGTGTATGCCGGGCGCGTCGGCGCGGCGCGTTATCACCGCATCGAGGAGCGCTTCCAGCACGACGCGCCGGGTTCGTATCTCGTGTCGCCGGCGGACGACCAGACGGTGTTCGTGCCGAACGGCAGCTACGTCGAGCAGATCTCTCCCGACGGCAAGTGGCTGCTCAGCATGAGTCCCGGCGACACGCACGTGCTGCTCGTCGTCGTCGAGCTCGCTGCCGATGCGCCGAAGCTCGCGCTCGTTTGCCGCGGTGGTGAAGCGAAGTACGCCGGACCCGGAATGTTCAAGGGCTGGCGCGATGGCTCGACCTTCGACGTCGTGCTGAATCCAACCATTTCGATCCCGCTGCGCTTCTCGCTCGACGGCGAAGCATGGCGGCCCGCCACGCCCGATCCGCTGGCGCTCACGCGATTGGGCTACGTGTGCAAGCGATGATCAAGAAGCTCCTCGTCGCCAATCGCGGCGAGATCTGCATCCGCGTGATGCGGGCCGCGGTCGAGATGGGCATCAAGACCGTCGCGATCTACGCGTACGAGGATCGCTTCGCGCTGCATCGCTTCAAGGCCGACGAGAGCTATCAGGTCGGCGCGGGCGCGAAGCCGATCGCCGCGTATCTCGACATCCCCGGCATCATCCGCATCGCGAAGGACGCTGGCGCCGATGCGATCCATCCGGGCTACGGATTCTTGTCGGAGAACCCCGCGTTCGCCGAAGCATGCGCGGCCGCCGGCATCACCTTCGTCGGCCCGAAGCCGGAAGTGCTGCGCACGTTCGGCGACAAAGTTGCAGCGCGCAGGGCTGCAGAGGCCGCGAGTGTTCCCGTGTTGCCCGCATCAGCCGCATTGCCGCGCGACGTCGATGCGTGTCGCAAGATCGTCGCCGCGATCGGCTATCCGGTGATGATGAAGGCGAGCTGGGGCGGCGGCGGCCGCGGCATGCGCGTGATCGAGTCGGAGAGCGATCTCGCGTCGCAGATGGAATCCGCGCGGCGCGAGGCGAAGACCGCGTTCGGCAACGACGACGTCTACGTCGAGAAGCTCGTGCGTCGCGCGCGCCACGTCGAAGTGCAGGTGCTCGGCGATCAGCACGGCAATCTCATCCATCTGTTCGAGCGCGATTGCTCGGTGCAGCGCCGCCACCAGAAAGTCGTCGAGCGCGCGCCCGCACCGTACCTGAGCGACGCGCAGCGCAAGTCGTTGTGCGATTCGGCGGTCAAGCTTTGCGCCAGCGTCGGCTACACGCACGCGGGCACCGTCGAGTTTCTGACGGATGCGGAGACCGGCGCGTTCTACTTCATCGAAGTGAATCCGCGCATCCAGGTCGAGCACACGGTGACCGAGGAAGTCACCGGCGTCGACATCGTCAAGGCGCAGATCGCGGTGTCGAGTGGCGGCAAGCTCGGCGAGCAGTACCTGCCGCGCCAGCAGGACGTGCGCCTCGACGGCCACGCGCTGCAGTGTCGCGTCACCACCGAGGATCCGGAGAACGGCTTCACGCCTGATCACGGCCGCCTGCTCGCGTATCGCAGCCCCGCGGGATTCGGCGTGCGACTCGACGGTGGCACCGCGTACGGCGGCGCGGTGATCACGCCGTACTACGACTCGCTGCTCGTGAAAGTGACTGCATGGGCGGGAAGCGCAGGCGAAGCGATCGCGCGCATGGATCGCGCGTTGCGCGAGTTCCGCATCCGCGGGTTGTCGACCAATCTGCAGTTCCTCGAGAACGTCATCGCGCATCCGCTGTTCAAGTCGGGCGATTGCACGACGCGCTTCATCGACGAGACGCCCGAGCTGTTCCACTTCACGCCGCGCAAGGATCGTGCGACCAAGCTGCTGCGCTTCATCGGCGACGTCATCGTCAACGGCAATCCGGAGATGAAAGGACGCGAGGCACCGAAGCGATCGCCGTCACCGACGTTGCCGCGCGCCGATCTTTCGCGGCCGCCGACCGATGGCGGAAGTGCGGCGAGAGGCAGGATGCCGGAGCCGCCGCCCGGCCTGCGCGACGAGCTGAAGCGTCTCGGGCCGCAGAAGTTCGCGCAATGGCTGAAGGCGCAGAAGAAAGTGTTCTTGACCGACACGACGCTGCGCGACGCGCATCAGAGCCTGTTCGCGACGCGCATGCGCACGCGCGACATGTTGCCGATCGCGCCGTATTACGCGAGGCTCGCGCCGAATCTTCTCTCGCTCGAATGCTGGGGTGGCGCGACCTTCGACGTCGCGCTGCGCTTCCTCAAGGACGATCCGTGGGAGCGGCTCGAGAAGCTGCGCGAGGCGATCCCCAACATCCCGTTCCAGATGCTGCTGCGCTCGGCGAACGCGGTGGGCTACACGAACTACGCCGACAACGTCGTCGAGTATTTCGTCGAGCGCGCGGCGAAATCTGGCATCGACATCTTCCGCATCTTCGACTGCCTGAACAACGCGGAGAACATGCGCGTCGCGATCGACGCGGTCGTCGAGCACGGCGGCGTCGCGGAAGCAGCGATCTGTTACACGAGCGACCTCTTCGATACGACGCGGCCGAAGTTCGACCTCCAGTACTACGTCGCGATGGCGAAGAAGCTCGAGAAGCTCGGCGCGCACGTTCTCGGCATCAAGGACATGGCCGGCGTGTGTCGCCCGCGCGCGGCGCGCGAGCTGGTGCGCGCCCTGAAGCAGGAGATCGGGCTGCCGATCCATTTCCATACGCACGACACGAGCGGCATCTCCGCGGCGAGCGTGCTTGCGGCGGTCGACGCGGGATGCGACGCCGTCGACGGCGCGCTCGACGCGATGTCGGGACTCACCTCACAGCCGAATCTCGCGAGCATCGCGGCATCGCTCGCGGGCAGCGAGCGCGATCCGCAAGTCGATCTCGCTGGATTGCAGCAGCTTTCCGATTACTGGGAAGGCGTGCGCCGCTACTACGCGCCGTTCGAGGCCGATATCCGCTCCGGGACTGCCGACGTGTATCGCCACGAGATGCCCGGCGGGCAGTACACCAATCTCCGTGAGCAAGCCCGCGCGATGGGATTGGAATCGCGCTGGCCGGAAGTGTCGAAGGCCTACGCCGACGTGAATCGCCTGTTCGGCGACATCGTGAAAGTCACGCCGACGTCGAAGGTCGTCGGCGACATGGCGCTCTACATGGTCGCGAACCATCTCACGCCGGAGCAGGTCGCCGATCCCGATCACGCGATGGATTTCCCGGAATCGGTCGTGTCGCTGTTCAAGGGCGAGCTTGGGTTCCCGCCGGAAGGCTGGCCGTCGACGCTGCAGGCGAAAGTGCTCAAGGGCAAGCCGGCGATGAAGGGAAGACCCGGCGACAGCATCGCGCCCGTCGATCTCGACGCCGCAAAGAAAGAGGCGGAGAAGGCGTGCGGCATTCCGCTCTCGGAGAACGAGCTCGCGTCGTATCTGATGTATCCGAAAGTGTTCCGCGAATTCGTCGAGCATCGCCGCAACTACGGCGACGTCTCCGCGCTGCCGACGCCGGTGTTCTTCAGTGGTCTCAACGAGCAGGAAGAGATCAGCGTCGAGCTCGAGCCCGGCAAGACGCTGTTGATCCGCTTGCAGGGCAGGTCGGAATCAGACGCCGACGGCGAGGCGAAGCTGTTCTATGAGCTCAACGGGCAGTCGCGCACGATCCGCGTTCCGCGCGCAGGCGCGCAGGCGGTTGCCGAGAAGCGCAAAGCCGACGAGCGCAATCCGAAGGAGATCGGCGCGCCGATGCCGGGCATGGTCGTGCGCGTCGCCGTTCAGCAGGGACAGAGCGTGCGCAAGGGCGAGCCGCTGCTCGCGCTCGAAGCGATGAAGATGGAAACCGTGATCGCCGCGCCGGCCGATGGCCTCGTGCGGCAGATCCACACGCACGCCGGCAGCAGCGTCACGGCGAAGCAGCTGCTCGTCGAGCTCGCGTAGCGCTTCAGGCCAGCTCGGCGACGACCGCGCTGATCTGCTCGGCGGTCGCGGGCTTGGTCAGGAATCCGTCGAAGCCGACGTCGAGCGGGCGCTCGTCGAACACCGCTTCGCTGAAGCCGGTGATCGCGACGATCTTCGCGTTGCATCCCGCCTCGCGCAGCGCGCGGGCCGCGGCGAAGCCGTCCATGTCCGGCATCCGCAGGTCCATCAGGATCACGTCGGGCTGGAAGTCGGCAGCCATCTCCAGCGCCGTGCGCGCGTCGAAGGCGCACGTGCAGTAGTGGCCGAGCAGGCGAACCAGGGTGGCGACGGTTTTGGCGACGGTGCGGTTGTCGTCGACGACCAACACGCGGCGAGGGCTCGGCATGGAGTCGAATCAAAGTGCGATCGCCCCCGCGATCCGATGGCGACAGCTTGCCTTCCATCGATGGCGGTTTCAAGCACTGTCGCCGGGCGGCGGCGGAATCGAACCGATGCTCGAGCTCGGAGTCAAAACCCCGTCATGGAAGGCCTCGCCAATCCTCTTTACCTTCTATCCGGCATCGCCCTGATCGGTTTCGTCTTCCTCATTTTCGTCGCCGGCCGGCGCAAGAAGACGCGCGACGGCAAGGCGACCCCGGTCGCACCGGGCAGCAAGGAGACGCCGCTGTCGGGCGTCGCGACCGACCCGAAGCAGCACAAAGGCTGAGCTCCGGGCTCAGTTCTTCTGCTGCATGTTCTTGGCGATGATCGCCGCCGCGATCAGCGAGAACGCGATGATGCGCACCGCGTAGATGCCGAAGCTGCCTTCTTCCGGATCCGGCACCACCAGGAAGCGCAGGCGGTTCAGGCCCTCGATCACGAACGCAGCCGCGAAGGCGACGAACAGTCGATCGCGCGTGCGCATCCAGAACTTCAGGAAGAACAGCGCCCCGATCATGTAGAGCGCGAAGATGATGCCGATCAGGAATCCCGTGATCATGATTTCGATCCGTCCCAGATGAAGCCGTAGACCAGCAGCGCCAGCGACACCGCGGTCACCACCATGCGCAGCGTGAACAGGCTGACCTCGGGGAACATCACGAGATCGGCGAACAGGATCGCGTTCGACGCCGTCAGCCCGGCGAAGCACAGCGCGCTCCAGAACAGCATCGGTGCGCGCGAGCGCAGGTAGCCTCGCGCGAGCAGGACTGCGCAGATCCCAGCGATCAGCGCGATGAACGCATAGACGAAAGCTTCCATGTCAGTCCTCCCGTCGCTTGACGGTGAACGCCTGGGCGAACTCGCGCAGGCCGAGCGCGGGCTTGTCGTGGATGATCCGCGCGATCATCGACAGATGCTTCTGGTAGCTCTGCGCGAGGCGCTCGACGGTCGCCGCATCGCCGGACGCGCGATCGAATCGGAAGGCGTGGCCTTCGGCGGCGGTGACGAGGCCCAGGCGCGCGAGCTTGGCGAGGATGAGCGCGGACTCGCGGACGGAGACGTAGAGCCGCTCCGCGAGGGCGCCGCTGTCCCATGCGACGGCGGGATTCCCGTGCATCAGCAGCAGCGCCTCGAGCTCGGGGACGCTGTCGATGCGGGCGTGCAGGAACTGCACGAGGTCAGGCGGCAAGCTGGTCGGATCCATCCTTCGTCCAGAAATAAAAGACGCGGCGAAGAATGGGAGTTGCTTCGCCGCGCCGCCCCCTACTGGAGGACACCGCAATGCGCCGGCCAACGTCGCCCGCAGACATGGGTCTTGGGGTCACAACTGGGGGTTTGCGAGCCCCGCTGGCCGAGCGCAATCCGAGCCTATGCGTCGATTCTTAAGACTGACTTAAGGGGTTGCCCGCAGTCTGGCAGCGGACCATGCTGGCCGCCCCATGCGAGCGCTGCTGATCGAGGACGACACGATGATCGCGGACGGCGTGCTGACTGCGCTGCGCCGCGAAGGCTACTCGGCCGACTGGCTGCGCGACGGCCAGGTCGCCGCCGAGACGCTGCGCAGCCTGCGCTTCGACATCGTGCTCCTCGACCTCGGGCTGCCGCGTCGCGACGGTCTCGACCTGCTCAGGGAATTCCGCGCGCGCGATGCGACGACGCCGGTGATCGTGCTCACCGCGCGCGACGAAGTCCGCAGCCGCGTCGCCGGCCTCGACGCCGGCGCCGACGATTACCTGGTCAAGCCGTTCGACCTCGACGAGCTCATCGCCCGCATGCGCTCGCTGCGCCGGCGCAGCGCCGGCCGCGCGACGCCGACCATCGAGCATCGCGGCGTGCGCATGGACACGGTGACGCGCACGGTGTGGAAAGACGACGTGCTGGTGTCGCTGTCGGCCAAGGAGTTCGCGGTGCTCGAAGCGTTGCTCCTGCGACCCGGCGCCGTGCTGTCGCGCCAGCAGCTCGAGGACCGCATCTACAGCTGGAGCGATCAGGTCGCGAGCAACGCGGTCGAGGTGTACGTCCACGCGCTGCGCCGCAAGCTCGGCGCCGATTTCATCCGCACGCTGCGCGGCGTCGGCTACTGCGTCGGCGCATGATCTCGGTCCGGCGGCGGCTGCTCGCAGGCCTGATCGCGCTGGTCATCGCGGTCGACGGCCTCGCCGTGTTCCTGACCTATCAGCGCGCGGAAGTGTCGACGAGCCTCCTGCTCGACTATCAGCTGCAACAGATGGCGCTCTCGCTGCGCGCGCAAGGGCAGGCCGCGCCCGACACGCCGATCTCGCCGCAAGGCGAGGACTTCGCCGTGCAGGTCTGGAACAAGGACGGCACGCCGGTGTACGAATCGCCCAAAGGCCTGCGCTTCCCGGAGGACATCCCCGAGGGCTACGCGAATCTGCAGGTCGAGGATCAGCGCTGGCGCGCGTTCCAGATCGAGACGCCGCGCCGGATCATCCTCGTCGCGCAGCTCGCCGGCATCCGCGAGCGACTCGCGCGCACGATCGCGCTGAAGACGATCGCGCCACTGCTGCTGCTCACGCCGCTCGTCGCGGTCGCGATCTGGCTCATCGTCGTGCGGACCTTGGAGCCGATCAAGCGCGTGGTCGCGGAAGTGCGCAGCCGCGACGCCGACACGCTCGCGCCGCTGCGCACGGAAGGCTTGCCGCAGGAGATCGCGCCGATCGTCGCGGAAGTGAATCGGCTGCTGGAGCGTCTGAGCGCCGCGTTCCAGGTGCAGCGCAGCTTCATCGGCGACGCTGCGCACGAGTTGCGATCGCCGCTGACGGCGCTGCGCCTGCAGGTGCAGCTGCTCGAAGGCGCCAAGGGCGAGCGCGAAGGTGCCGAGACGCGCGCGAAGCTGCTCGCCGGCGTCGAGCGCGCGACCAATCTCGTCCAGCAGCTGCTGACGCTCGCGCGCAACGAGCCGGGCGCGACCACGACCGCACCGGTGAAGCTGAAGCTCGGCGACGTCGTGCGCGAAGCGATCACCGAGTGCGCGAGCTTCTCGATCGCGCGCGGGATCGAGCTCGCGTTCGAGCCGCGCGACGAGGTCGAGCTCGTCGGTCATGCCGAATCGTTGCGTGCGCTGGTGCGCAATCTGGTCGACAACGCGATCCGCTACACGCCGCGCGGCGGTCATGTGCTCGTGCGTCTCGCCAGCGAGAACGCAGCGGCTTGCATCGAAGTCGAGGATTCGGGACCCGGCATCCAGCCCTACGAGCGCGAGCGCGTCTTCGATCGCTTCTATCGCGGCCGCAACACGACGGAGGACGGCACCGGCCTCGGGCTGTCGATCGTGCGTAACGTCGTTTCGCGCCACCGCGGAAGCGTCGCGCTCGGCGAGTCGAAGCTCGGCGGGTTGAAGGTTTCGGTCACGCTGCCCGGCTGACGTCAGGCTTTTAAGACACGCTTAAGGTCCGCGCCGTAACGTGGTCCCCGGTGGTGGGAGATGTTCGTGGTTTGTGGTGGTGAAGGAGTCAGCGCGGCGGAAGTCCCAATCCTTCCGCCGCGCTCGACTTTGTGGGGAAAGCGATGCTGGAAAAAGAAGTCCTCGAGAACGACGCGCTGTCGGCCTGGCTGCGCGAGGCGCTGCGCCTTGCGCTGGCGGTCGATCCGGTGCAGGCCGCGAACGACGCACAGTTCCTCGCCTGCGTGCTGCAGGCGCGCGCGATGCGGCGTGATGAGCGCAGTCTTAGTCTTCTCGCCGATCAGAGATAACGGCTGGTAATAGCCGCGTCGCCGCGGCACGCTGAGACCTTCGCCCGCCGTGGGCGAGGGGGACTCATGAAGCGCAAGGTGATGCTGACCTGCGCGGTGACCGGCAACGCGCCGTTCAACCCGCGCCATCCGGATTTTCCCGTGACGCCGAAGCAGATCGCCGCCGCCGTTGCGGAAGCTGCAAAGGCCGGCGCTTCGTGCGCGCACATCCACGTGCGCCATCCCGAGACCGGCGCGGGCTCGCGCGATCCGGCGCTGTTCAAGGAAGTCGTCGATCGCATCCGCGATGCGGGCACCGAGATCGTGATCAATCTCACCTGCGGGCTCGGCGCCATGCTGTTCCCCGATCCCGAGGACGAGCGCCGCGCGCTTCCCGAGTCCGACGTGATCGGCGTCGCCGAGCGCGTGAAGCATCTCGAGCAATGCCTGCCGGAGATCGCCTCGCTCGACATCACCACGGGCAACCAAGTCGAAGGTCCGGTCGAGTTCGTCTACCTCAACACCACGCGCACGCTGCGCGGCATGGCGCGACGCTTCCAGCAGATCGGCGTGAAGCCGGAGCTCGAGTGCTTCGAGGCCGGCGACGTCTGGTTCGGCAAGCAGCTCATCGAAGAGGGCGTGATCGACGCGCCGCCCTTCTTCCAGTTCGTGCTCGGCGTGAAGTGGGGCTCGCCGTCGGATCCAGAATCGATGGTGTACCTGCGCAATCAGCTGCCGCCCGGCGCGCACTGGACCGGCATGGGCATCGCGCAGCAGGAATTCCCGATGGCGGCGCTCGCAGTGCTGCTCGGTGGCCACGTGCGCGTCGGGCTCGAGGACAATCTCTATCTCGATCGCGGCGTGTTCGCGTCGAACGGCCAGCTCGTCGAGCGCGCGCGAAGGATCATCGAAGACCTCGGCGCCGAAGTCGCGACGCCGTCGGAGATGCGGCAGACGCTCAAGCTCAAGAACTTCGGAGCGGGGAACACGCGTGCAGCATGACGGTCTTGCCTCGCGCGGCGCGCTCATCACCGGCGCCGGCTCGAGCGTCGGGCGCGTCATCGCCGAACAGTTCCTCGCCGCCGGCGCGCGCGTCCACATCGGCGACGTCAATCCGCAATTCATCGAGCGAACGCTCGCCGAAGTGCGCGGGCTCTCGGGCTCGGCGTGCGACGTCGGCAAGCCCGCGCAGATCGACGCGCTCTTCTCCGACGCGAGGCAGGCGATCGGCGACATCGATTTCCTGGTGAACTGCGTCGGCATCGCCGGACCGCACGCGCTGGTCGAAGAGACCGATCCGGCGGAGTGGCGCCAGTCGATCGAAGTGAATCTCAACGGGACGTTCGAGCTGATGCGTCGCGCGATCCCGGGGATGAAAGCGCGTCGCAGCGGTGCGATCGTGAATTTCTCCACGGCCTCGACCAAGACCGGATTGCCGCATCGCGCCGCGTACGTCGCGAGCAAAGCGGGACTCGAAGCACTGACTTACACGGCGGCGCGAGAGCTCGGACCGTTCAACGTCCGCTGCAACGCGATCCGTCCGGGGCCGATCAACAACGACCGCATGAATCGCGTGATCGAGCGCAGCGCCGCGCAGCGCGGCGTGCCGGCCGCGAAGATCGAAGAGGAATTCCTTCAGTACGTGTCGATGCGCACGAAGATCGAGCCACTCGAGCTCGCGCAGACGGTGCTCTTCCTCTGCGGCCCCGGCGGCGCGCACATCACCGGCCAGTTCATCGAGGTGTCGGGGAATCTGGAGTGGGAGAGTTGAGGTAAGAAAGCAGGCGCGCCCGTCAGGATAGTGCTTCGCACGAATCCTTCGGGTCGCGCCTCGCAAATGAAAAAGGCCCGCGTTCGCAGGCCTGTTCCATTTGCTTGGCGCGCCCGGAAGGATTCGAACCTCCGACCCCTTGGTTCGTAGCCAAGTACTCTATCCAGCTGAGCTACGGGCGCGTTCTTGATCCGCGATTGCGTCCGGCGGACGCAAAAGGGCGCATAGGATAGCGATTCGTCGCTACCCGGTAAAGAAAACGTCGGCTACGTGCCGGTCTTCGCGGGCGGCTCGCCGTTCTGCTCGCGCTTGATCCGATCGTGGATCTCTTCGCGGTGCACCGCGACGTCGCGCGGTGCCTGAACGCCCAGCCGGACCTGATTCCCCTTCACCCCGAGCACCGTGACGGTGATTTGCTCACCGATCATGACGGTCTCGCCGACACGTCGTGTCAATATCAACATACAGCTCCCTCCCTTCCTTTGGATGCCGGCGCCCTGCACCCCCCGTGCGAGCTCCGTGCTCTTGGCCCGCCTTCAGGCGGGTTGCTGTTCCAGATTAAACGCTTTGTGCAGGGTCCGCACGGCGAGCTCCAGGTATTTGTCCTGGATGACCACCGAGATCTTGATTTCCGACGTCGAAATCATGCGGATATTGATGCTTTCTGCGGCCAAGGCCTTGAACATCTGCGCCGCGATGCCGGCATGGCTGCGCATGCCCACGCCGACCAGCGACACCTTCACGATGTCCTGCGCCTTCTTCACCCCCTTGGCGCCGAGCTCCTTCGCCACGCCGGTGACGACCGACGTCGCTTTCTCGAGATCGTTGCGATGCACGGTGAAGGTGAAGTCGGTCGTCGAGTCCTCGGCGACGTTCTGCACGATCATGTCGACTTCGATGTTGGCGTCGCCGACGGGCCCCAGGATCGCGGCTGCGATGCCGGGACGATCCGGCACGCCGGTGACGGTGAGCTGGGCTTCGTCGCGATTGAACGCGATGCCAGAGATGAGTGGTTCTTCCATGCCAGAGTCCTCGAGCGTGATCAGCGTGCCGGGGCCTTCGACGAACGTCGACAGCACGCGCAGCGGCACTTTGTACTTGCCGGCGAATTCGACGGAGCGGATCTGCAGCACCTTCGAGCCGAGGCTCGCCATCTCGAGCATTTCCTCGAAGGTGATCTTGTCGAGCCGACGCGCTTTCGGTTCCACGCGCGGATCGGTGGTGTAGACGCCGTCGACGTCGGTGTAGATCTGGCACTCGTCGGCTTTCAGCGCCGCGGCGAGCGCGACGCCGGTGGTGTCGGAGCCGCCGCGGCCGAGCGTCGTGATGCTGCCGGTCTCGTCGATGCCCTGGAATCCGGCGACGACGGGAACGATGCCCGCCTTGCAGTCGGCGAGCAGGCGTTGTGAATCGATCTTCTGGATGCGCGCCTTGGTGTACGCGCTGTCGGTCGTGATCGCGACCTGATGTCCGGCGTACGAGCGCGCCTTCACGCCGCGCTTCTCGAGCGCGAGCGCGAGCAAGCCGATCGTGACCTGCTCGCCGGTCGCGGCGATCTGGTCGTACTCGCGGCCGCTGCCATTCGGGTTGATCGACTTCGCGAGCTTGAGCAGGCGATCGGTCTCGCCCGACATCGCGGAGACGACGACGACGACCTCGTTGCCGCGCTCCTGCCACGCCGCGACCTTGTTGGCGACGTGCTCGATGCGCTCGACCGAGCCCATCGAAGTACCGCCGTACTTCTGGACGATCAGTGCCATGTTCTTAGAGCTTCTGCTCGATCCAGCCGTAAGCCGATTCGAGCGCTTTGCCGAGATTCGCCGGCTGCGAGCCACCGGCCTGCGCCATGTCGGGCTTGCCGCCGCCCTTGCCGCCGACTTGCGCGGCGGCCATGTTCACGAGCTCGCCGGCTTTCACTTTCGCGACGAGATCGCTGGTGACGCCGGCGATCAGCGAGACCTTCTCGCCGCTCGCGGTGCCGAGCAGGATGATCGCAGAGCCGAGCTTGCTCTTGAGCTGATCCATCAGCCCGCGCAGCTCATTGCCCTCGACGCCGTCGACTTTCGCGGAAAGGACTTTCACGCCTTTCACGTCGCGCGCCTGGCCGGCGAGATCGCCGCCCGCGCTCGCGGCCATCTTGGACTTGATCGCGCCGAGCTCTTTCTCGAGCTCCTTGCTGCGCGCGAGCGCCTGCTGGACCTTGTCGACGAAATCTTCGCGACCGGCGCGCAGCAGATCTGCCGCTTGCTTGAGTCGCGCTTCGGTGTCGCGCGTGTACGCGATCGCGTTCTCGCCGGTGACCGCCTCGACGCGGCGGATGCCGGCGGCGACGCCGCCCTCCATCACGATCTTGAACAGGCCGATGTCGCCGGTGCGCGCGACGTGCGTGCCGCCGCACAGTTCCGTGGAGTATTCGCCCATCTGCAGCACGCGGACCTGATCGCCGTACTTCTCGCCGAACAGCGCCATCGCGCCGGCCTTGATCGCGTCGTCGTACTTCATCGTGCGCGCGGAAGCCTCGACGTTGGCGAGCACTGCGCGATTGACGATGTCCTCGATCTTCACGATCTCTTCCGGCGTCACCGGCTGGCCGTGCGAGAAGTCGAAGCGCGTGCGCGCGTCGTCGACCAGCGAGCCCTTCTGCTGGACGTGATTGCCCAGCACCTGACGCAGCGCGGAATGGAGCAGGTGAGTGGCGGAATGATTGCGCATCGTCGCGCGGCGCTTGGATTCGGTGACCCACGCGCGCACGGTGTCGCCGATCTTCAGCGCGCCTTGCTTCAGCGTGCCGTGATGGCCGAACACCGCGCCCTTGATCTTCTGCGTGTCGGTGACGTCGAACTTGCCCGACGTGTTGTAGATCTGTCCGCGATCGCCGACCTGTCCGCCGCCCTCGGCGTAGAACGGCGTGTTGTCGAGCACGATCACCGCTTCGTCGCCGCCCTTGATCTCGGTGACCGGCTTGCCGTCCTTGTACAAGGCAAGAACCTTCGCGTCGTCGATCGACAGACGCTCGTAGCCGATGAAGCAGGTGTCCGCGCCTTCGTAGGCGAGCGTGTCGCCGCCGGCGAACTTGCTCGCGGCGCGCGCGCGATTGCGCTGCGCTTCCATCTCCTTCTCGTAGCCCGCTTCGTCGATCGTGAGCCCGCGCTCGCGCGCGATGTCGTTGGTGAGATCGACCGGGAATCCGTACGTGTCGTAGAGCTTGAAGACGACGTCGCCGGGGATCTCTTTGCCCTTGAGCTTGCCGATGGCCTCGTCGAGGAGCTTCATGCCCTTGTCGAGCGTCGCCGCGAAGCTTTCTTCCTCGCCGCGGATTGCCTTCTCGATCTGCGCACGCTTGCTGATCAGCTCCGGATACGCGCCGCCCATCACTTCGGACAGCGGCTCGACCAGCTTGTAGAAGAACGGATCGTTCAAGCCCAGCTTGTAGCCGTGACGGATCGCACGCCGCATGATCCGGCGCAGCACGTAGCCGCGGCCTTCATTGGACGGCAGCACGCCGTCGACGATCAGGAACGACGTCGCGCGAATGTGATCGGCGATGACTTTCTGCGACGGGCTCGCGTACGGCTTTTGCCCGGCGAGCTTCGCCACCGCCTCGACGAGAATCCTGAAGATGTCGATCTGGTAGTTGTCGTGCGTGGCTTGCTTGAGCGCGGTGACGCGCTCGAGACCCATGCCGGTGTCGACGGAGGGCTTCGGCAGCGGCACCAGCGTGCCGTCCTTCTGGCGGTCGAACTGCATGAACACGAGATTCCAGATCTCGATCCAGCGATCGCCGTCCTCGTCCTTCGATCCCGGCGGGCCGCCCGGAATGTGCGGGCCGTGGTCGTAGAAGATCTCCGTGCACGGTCCGCACGGGCCGGTGTCGCCCATCGCCCAGAAATTGTCGGACGAGTACTTCGCGCCCTTGTTGTCGCCGATGCGCGTGATGCGATCGGCGGGAATGCCGATCTCGCGATTCCAGATCTCGAAGGCCTCGTCGTCGGTGTGATAGACGGTGACCATCAGGCGCGCGGGATCGATGCCGAGCCACTGCTTGCTGGTCACGAACTCCCAGGCGAAATGGATCGCGTCCTTCTTGAAGTAGTCGCCGAACGAGAAGTTGCCGAGCATCTCGAAGAACGTGTGATGCCGCGCGGTGTAGCCGACGTTCTCGAGATCGTTGTGCTTGCCGCCCGCGCGCACGCACTTCTGCGAGCTCGCCGCGCGCACGTACGGGCGCTTGTCCTGGCCGGTGAACACGTCCTTGAACTGGACCATGCCCGCATTGGTGAAGAGCAGGGTCGGATCGTTGCCGGGCACGAGCGAAGAGGAAGCCACCACCGTGTGCTTCTTGTCCCGGAAGAACTCCAGGAATTTGCTACGGACCTCGTTGCTGTTCACGGGCGAAAAGGGCGGTTGAAAGTAGGGCGCGGGGGTCGGGAAATCGCTTCGGGCCCTTTCGCGGAGCCGGCTATGGTAACGATGTGTGACCAGCGTCTCAAATGCCCGCGCGATCGGTCACTTTGCGCGACGGCCTTCTGCTACGTTTTGCGAGCCATTCTGGGGTCGCAGTACGGGAGATGTCGTCGAGTCGCCGCCCGCCTGCCGCAAGGCAGGCCGGGCGGGCAGACCGAATGGCGATCAGTTCTCCACATCTCCCTTCAGCACCTTGCGGATCTGTTCCGATCCGAACCCCCGTCCCATCAGGAATCGATGCTGCCGGCTGTGCTCGGCCATGCTCGTGGGCAGCTGCCTGAAGCGCTTTTGGTGCGCTCGCGCGGCCTGCTCGGTCCAGTCGCACTCGGCGGCGTCGAGCGCGGCGGCAATCTGATCGGCTGAAAGTCCCGCGAGCTTGAGCTCCGCTTCGATCCGCACCGGTCCGTAGCCTTGCGCGACGCGCGTGCGCACGAGCTGCTCGGCGTAGCGATCGTCGCTCTGCAGGCCTTTGCCGGAAAGTTTTTCGATCGCTTCGTCGGCGTCGGATTCCTCGATGCCGCGATCGAGCAGCTTGCGCTTGAGCTCCCGTGCGCTGTGCTCGCGCCGCGACAGCAGCTTCAGTGCGCTGTCGCGGGCGTCGGGCGGCGGGCGATCTTCGCCCGAGGCAGTCTTGTTACGCCGCCGCAGCACGCGGCGGCTTCGGCGCCGGCATCAGCTTGTCGCGCAGCTTCTGCTCGATCTCGGCGGCGACGTCGGTGTTGTCCTTGAGATACAGGCGCGCGTTGTCGACGCCCTGGCCGATCTTGTCGCCTTTGTAGGCGAGCCAAGAGCCCGACTTCTCGATGAGCCCGTGATCGACGCCGAGGTCGATCAGCTCGCCTTCGCGCGAGATGCCTTCGCCGTACATGATCGGGAAGATCACTTCCTTGAACGGCGGCGCGAGCTTGTTCTTGACGATCTTCACGCGCGTCTCGTTGCCGACCACTTCGTCGCCCTTCTTGATCGAGCCGATGCGGCGGATGTCCAGGCGCACCGACGCGTAGAACTTGAGCGCGTTGCCGCCGGTGGTCGTCTCGGGATTCTGGCCCGGCATCATGATGCCGATCTTGTAGCGCAGCTGGTTGATGAAGATCACCAGCGTGTTCGAGCGCTTGATGTTGCCGGTGAGCTTGCGCAGCGCCTGGGACATCAGGCGCGCCTGCAGGCCCGGCAGCTGATCGCCCATCTCACCTTCGATTTCCGCGCGCGGCGTCAGCGCGGCGACCGAGTCGACGACGACGATGTCGACGCCGCCCGAGCGCACCAGCATGTCGGCGATCTCGAGCGCCTGCTCGCCGGTGTCCGGCTGCGAGATGAGGAGATCGTCGACCTTCACGCCGAGCTTCGCGGCATAGGTCGTGTCGAGCGCGTGCTCGGCGTCGATGAACGCGGCGACGCCGCCGGCTTTCTGCACCTCGGCGACGGCGTGCAGCGTCAGCGTCGTCTTGCCGGAGGATTCCGGTCCGTAGATCTCCACGACGCGACCGCGCGGCAAGCCGCCGATGCCGAGCGCGGCGTCGAGCGAGAGCGAGCCGGTCGAGACGACTTCCACATCGCGGATCATCTCCGCGCTGCCCATGCGCATCACGGTGCCCTTGCCGAACTGACGCTCGATCTGGGAGAGGGCGGCTTCGAGGGCTTTCTTGCGGCTGTCGTCGATCGGGGATTTCATGTCGTTTCGGCTCGGATTTCGTCTGTGAATTGATGTCTCAACGCTTCGCGGCATTCTCCCACAGATCGAGCTGCGCGGAACCTGACTGCTTGGCCATCTCGGGCTCCAGTTTGAAGCGTCCGATCACGCGATATTCGGCCGGCTGCGGCTGCAGCTGGCTGCGCACCAGGACGAACTCGGACACCGCCCAGCGGATCGGCTCGATCGGCGTCGGCGCGAGCGGCTTGCCCGCGTCGCGCATGATGGTGACGTGCGGCGTGAACGTCTTGAGGTCGTAGCTCACGCCGGCGACGCGCAGCCGCGCCCGCAGCGCGTCGTGCAGCGCGATCGCCTCGCGCGCCGCCTGCGACGAGCCGAGCCACCACAGCTTCGATCGGCGCGAGAACGTTCCGGCGCGATCGATCGTGACCGTGAACGGATCGGCCTTGAGCAGGCTGGCGATCTGCATTGCGGCCGCTTCTTCCTGGCCCGGGACCGCATCGCCGAGGAATAGGAGCGTGGCGTGCAGTCGCTCGGGCCGCTCGAGCCGGCCGCCGGGTTGCAGGCGCGCTTGCAGCTTGCGGGCGGCGTCGGCGAGGGCGGCACGCGTCGCGTCGTCGGGCCAGAGTGCAAAGAAAAGGCGATTGGGCTCGGCGCTCATGTGCATCAGGCCAGCGCGGCGTCCAGCATCGCGAGCGCTGCCTCGGCCGATTGCCGCCGGATGCTTTCGCGGTCGCCACTGAACAGGAAGTGCCGCGCTTCCACCGCACCGGCCTGGGCGACGCCGATCCAGACCGTTCCGACCGGCTTGTCCTTCGAGCCGCCGCCAGGGCCGGCGATGCCCGTGACGGAGACCGCCCATTGGACCGGTGCTTGCTGCAGCAATCCGCGCGCCATCGCTTCGGCGCACTCCCGGCTCACGGCGCCGCTGCGATCCAGCACCTTCTGCGGGACGCCGAGCAGCTCGACCTTCGCGCGATTGGAGTAGGTCACGACGCCGCGCTCGAACCATTCGGAGCTGCCTGCGATGCTGGTGAGCAGCTGCGCGATCAGGCCGCCCGTGCACGATTCCGCCGTCGCGAGCCATTGCTTGCGAGCGAGCAGGCGTCCGGCGATGCCGGGGATGAGCGTGGAGTCCATGCGCGAACATTAGCGCGGAAATTGGACCGCAAGAAACGCAAAGACAGCGGCTGGCGCGAGGCCGCACACTGCGCGCCATGAACGACATCGTCCGATCGACCCTGCGCTACACGCCGCCGCTCGCCTGGCGTGCGTTCAGCCAGTTCCTGGCCGGACGCAGCGCGGCGTCGGTCGAGTCGATCCATGACGGTCGTTATTGGCGAACTGTTCGCCTCAACGGCGTGAAGGGCTGGATCAGCGTCGGGCCTTCGAAAGATCCGAAGACGCTGAGCTTGCGGTTCCCGGCGGCGCTCGCGCCGCACGCGAAAGAGCTGCGCACGCGGCTGCAGAACAGCTTCGACCTCGCGGCCGACCCGATCGCGATCGACCGGGACCTGTCGCGCGACAAGCTGCTGCGTCCGCTGATCGCGCGCACGCCCGGACTGCGCGTGCCCGGCGCGTTCGACGGCCTAGAGCTCGCGGTCCGCGCCGTGCTCGGCCAGCGGATCAGCGTGAAGGTGGCGACGATCCTCGCCGGCAAGATCGCCGCGTACTTCGGCGAGACCGTCGAGACACCGAATCCGGAATTGCGCTTCGTGTTCCCCAGCGCCGACCGGCTTGCCGACGCAAGTTCGGCGCAGCTGCGCGGCATCGGGCTCGGCGGTCCGCCGGTCGAGGCGATCCGGTCGCTCGCGATCGCCGTCGCCGAAAATCGATTGACGCTGCAACCGGGGCCGCGCGCAGAGCACGAACTGGAGATGCTTCCGGAGCTGCCCGGGATCGGTCCGTGGACCGCGCAGTACATCGGCATGCGCGCGCTGCGGATGCCGGATGCATTCCCGCACTCCGATCTCGGCCTGGTCAAAGCGCTTGGGCTGACGCCAGCGAAAGTCCTGTCGCGCGCCGAAGCCTGGCGGCCGTGGCGCGCCTATGCCGCCGTTCATCTGTGGTCAACGTTGAGCTAGAGACATGACGACGCAATACTTCACCCGCATCGCAAGCCCGATCGGTGATCTCCTGCTGGTCTCCGACGGTGACGCGCTGACCGCGCTGCACATGGAGCAGACGCGCTATCCGGTGGCGCTCTGGCCGAGCGCCCGCGAGGATCGCAGGGTGTTCAAGCCGGCGATCGCGCAGCTGGAAGCCTATTTCGCCGGCGAGCTGCGCGACTTCGATCTGCCGCTCGCACCCGCTGGCACGCCGTTCCAGATGCGCGTGTGGAAAGCGCTGCGCGCGATCCCGTTCGGCGAGACGCAGAGCTACGGCGAGCTCGCGAATGATCTCGGCGATCGCAATGCCTCACGCGCGGTCGGGCTCGCCAATGGGCGCAATCCCATCGGCATCGTCGTGCCGTGCCATCGCGTGATCGGCGCGAATGGGGCGCTCACCGGCTATGGCGGCGGGATCGAGCGCAAGCGCTGGCTGCTCGCGCACGAGAAGCGCGTCGCGCAAGGGATTTGAACGATGCGCACTTCGCACGTCGTCGGGCTCGTCGTCCTCGCCGCGATCTGGGGCGGGTCGTTCATCTTCATGCGCGTGCTCGCCCCGGTGCTCGGGCCGATCGCGACCACCGATCTGCGCGTGCTGATCGCAGGCGCGGCGCTGCTCGTCTACATGCGCTCACGCGGATTGCCGCTGCACTTCGCGCGCTACGCGAGGGAATATTTCGTCGTCGGGCTCGCGAACACGGCGATCCCGTTCTGCTTGTTCGCATACTCCGCGCTGCACATTCCCGCTGCGTACTCGGCGGTCGCGAACTCGACGTCGCCGCTGTTCGGCGCGCTGTTCTCCGCGCTGTGGCTCGCGGAGCCGCTGACCTCGCGCAAGGTCGCGGGACTCGTCGCCGGCATCAGCGGGGTCGCGCTGATCGGCGAGGCGGGCGGGGCGCAGGCGAGCGGATCGGTGCTGGCCACGTCGCTCGGCGCGTGCCTGATCGCCGCGATCAGCTACTCGCTCACCGGCATCTACATCAAGAAATTCGTCCGCGGCCCGACGCCGATGGGCATTGCCACCGGCAGCCTGCTGATGGCCGGGCTGGTGCTGCTGCCGCTCGCGATCCTTTTCCCGCCGCCGGGGCAGATCAGCGCGCTGATCGTCGGCAACCTGCTCGGGCTGTCGCTGCTGTGCAGCGGCGTGGCGTACCTCATCTATTACTGGCTGATGGCCGACCTCGGTCCGACCAAGGCGCTGACGGTCACCTTTCTCATCCCGCCGTTCGGGATCCTGTGGGGCCTGATCTTCCTCGGCGAGCCGTTGACCTGGGCCATGGCCGCCGGCTGCGGGCTGGTCGTCGCCGGGACTTTGCTCGTGATCCGGGACCGCCCGCTGCTGGCGCCAGTGGCAGCGACTCGGTAGCGGCAAGGCACGGGAAACAACCAAAAAACCGGCTTCCCCCGTTTCGCTGCGCCGGGTCCGACCGTTATACTTGACGCGATCTGCGCGGCAATCTTCGAATCACGGGGATAAGAATTAAATGAGCACTGAAGGCGTGGACGCCAGCCGGCGCCGCTTCCTGACCCTGACGACCAGCGTGGTAGGCGGCGCAGGCATCGTGGCCTGGGCCCTGCCGTTCCTGGCATCGCTGAAACCGAGCGCCAGGGCGCAAGCCGCCGGCGCACCGGTCAAGATCGAGAACATCGACAAGATCGAGGCCGGCCAGCAGGTGGTCTACACCTGGCGCCAGAAGCCGATCTTCGTCGTGCATCGCACGCCGGAGATGCTCGAGAGCCTGAAGAAAGTCGAGGGCGACCTGGTCGATCCGCAGTCGTCGATGGATCAGCAGCCCGAGTACGCCAAGAACGAGACGCGCTCGATCAAGCCCGAGTACCTGGTCCTGATCGGCACCTGCACACACCTCGGGTGCCTGCCGAAATTCCGGCCCGACCATCCCGCGCCGGAGATCAAGCAGGACTGGCAGGGCGGCTATTTCTGCCCGTGCCACGGCTCCAAGTTCGATCTCGCCGGACGCGTCATCACCGGCTCGCCGGCGCCGAAGAACCTCGCCGTGCCGCCCTATCGTTTCGCCGACGACAAGACGCTGATCATCGGCGAGGACGCCGAGCAGAAGGGAGCCGCCTGATGGCCATCGTGCCCAATCCGCACAAGACCACCGGCTTCCTCGGCTGGATCGACGACCGCTTCCCGCTGACCAAGCTGTGGAAGGATCACATCAGCGAGTACTACGCGCCGAAGAACTTCAACTGGTGGTACACCTACGGCTCGCTCGCGCTGCTCGTGCTGGTGAACCAGCTGCTGTCGGGCATCTTCCTCGCGATGTTCTACAAGCCCGACGCCGCGACGGCCTACGACTCCGTGCAATACATCATGCGCGACGTGTCGTGGGGCTACCTGATCCGCTACATGCATTCCACGGGCGCGTCGTTTTTCTTCATCGTGGTCTACCTGCACATGTTCCGCGGGCTCGTCTACGGATCGTCGCGCAAGCCGCGCGAGCTCATCTGGCTGTTCGGCTGTCTGATCTTCCTGTGCCTGATGGCGGAAGGCTTCTGCGGCTACGTGCTGCCGTGGGGCAACATGAGCTACTGGGGCGCGCAGGTGATCATCAACCTGTTCTCGACCATCCCGTTCGTCGGTGAAGACCTGTCGACCTGGATCCGCGGCGACTTCTCGATCGCCGATGCGACGCTCAATCGGCTGTTCTCGCTGCACGTCGTGGCGTTGCCGTTCGTGCTCGTCGGTCTCGTCATCGCGCACCTGATGGCGCTGCATGAAGTCGGCTCGAACAATCCCGATGGCATCGAGATCAAGAAGAAGAAGGACCCGGCGACCGGCATCCCGCTCGACGGCGTCGCCTTCCATCCGTACTACACGGTGAAGGACATCTACGGCGTCACCATCTTCCTGATCGTGTTCTTCGCGGTGATCTTCTTCGCGCCGGACGGCAGCGGCTACATGCTGGAGAAGGCGAACTTCACGCCGGCCAATCCGCTGGTGACGCCGGAGGAGATCACGCCGGCCTGGTACTTCGGCGCGTTCTACGCGATGCTGCGCGCGACGCCGTCGTTCTGGGGCACGCAGATCTGGGGCGTGATCGTGATGTTCGGAGCGGTGGTCGTGCTGTTCTTCCTGCCCTGGCTCGATCGCTCGCCAGTGAAGTCGATCCGCTACAAGGGACCGATCTTCAAGCTCGCCGTCGCGGGATTCGTCGTCGCGTTCGTGATGCTGCAGTACCTCGGCATGGAGCCGCCGAACCCGACGCGCACCCTGTTCGCGCGCATCGGCACCATCTACTACCTCGCGTTCTTCCTGCTGATGCCGTGGTACAGCCGCGTCGACACCACCAAGCCGGAACCGGAAAGGGTGACGGGATGAGCCGCAGTCTTCCGCTATCGCTCCTGCTGTTGTCGCTCGCGACGCCGGCGCTCGCCGGCGAGGCCATGCCGTACGCGGTGAAGCTCGATCGCGGCAACACCGCGTCGCTGCAGCGCGGCGCGCGCAACTTCATGAACTACTGCTCCGGCTGTCACGGCATGCAGTACCTGCGCTACAACCGTCTGGGCAAGGACCTCAACATCCCCGAGGACGTGCTGAAGAAGAATCTGATGTTCACCACCGATAAGGTCGGCGACCAGATCCATTCGGCGATGCCGGCGGCGCAGGCCGCCGACTGGTTCGGGAAGCAGCCGCCCGACCTCACGCTCGAGACACGCGCGCGCGGCGCCGATTGGGTCTACAACTATCTGCTCACGTTCTATCTCGACCCGAAGCGTCCGAACGGCGTCAACAACCTGATGCTGCCGAACGTGTCGATGCCGCACGTGCTGTGGGAGCTGCAGGGCTTCCAGAAGCCCGCCGGCGAGAAGGAAGAGAAGGGCGAGGGTGCCGGCGAAGAGCACAAGCCGAAGTACGAGCTTGCGCAGCAGGGCTCGCTGTCGCCCGAGGAATACCGCAAGTGGGTCGCGGATCTCGTCAACTTCATGGACTACGCGGCGGAGCCCGAGAAGGCCGAGCGCGTGACCATCGGCGTCCGCGTGCTGCTCTACCTGGTGGTGGTCCTGCTGCCGCTGACCTATCTGTTGAAGCGCGAGTACTGGAAAGACGTCCACTGACGGAGTGCCCATGAGCGGTTCTGTGCCCGCAAGGACGCGCACGCCTCCCAAGCCGGTCGTGATGCCGACCGCCACGCGCGCCGGCCTCACGCTCTACACGCACGCCGAGGACTGGGCCTGTCACTGGGTCCGCTTCGTGATCGCGGAGAAGGACATCGACGGCCTGCGCATCGAGCTGGTGAAGCCAGGCGTCGCCAGCGAAGACCTGCTCGTGCTCAATCCTTCGCAAGGCGTGCCGACGCTCGCGGATCGCGAAGTCGTGCTCACCGAGGCGCAGATCATGATCGAGTACCTCGACGAGCGTTA
>Ga0070741_10005930_pt1 | contig 26610 bp, 29 predicted proteins | sample Coa_R1_4_FD_66440 | JGI IMG/M metagenome (GOLD analysis project Ga0070741, IMG submission 66440) | Surface soil microbial communities from Centralia Pennsylvania, which are recovering from an underground coalmine fire - Coalmine... | ecosystem: Environmental > Terrestrial > Soil > Unclassified ... | reverse complement strand
CTCGGGCGCCTGAAGGACGTGCTCAAGGTCGGGGGCGAGAACGTGTCGGCGCTCGAGGTCGAGGCGTTCCTGCTCACCCACCCCGCGGTCAAGATCGCGCAGGTCGTCGGCGTGCCCGACGCGAAGTACGAGGAGGTGCCCGCCGCGTTCGTCGAGCCGGTCGAGGGCGCGGCGCCGACCGAGGAGGAGCTCGTCGCCTTCTGCCACGGCCGGATCGCCTCCTTCAAGGTGCCGCGCTACGTGCGCTTCGTCGAGCCGGACGGCTGGCCGATGTCCGCGAGCAAGATCCAGAAGTTCCGCCTGCGCGAGCGGCTCGTCGAGGAGCTCGGGCTCGCCGGCGAGCCGGAGCCGACCGCCGCGATCCGTCTCTAGCCTCGCTTCGCCATTCTCGTCCTTTCGAGGGTGCGCCGACGGGCACGTCCGCGGTGGAGGGTGCTGTGGGGCCGCCGGAGTCGTCTCGCGGCACTCGGTTGCGGGCGCTGGTCGACGTCACGGCGGTTGCGCGGACGTAGACCGCGCGCGCGAAGAGGTCAAACATTCGTCTGAAAAGCCTCCGTCGCGCGCTCCGCGTCCCACGCCGCCTCGGGCGCGAACGCCTCCTCGAGCGCGAACCGGTCGATCTCGCCGTTGCCGAGCCGAGGCAGCGCCTCGGCGCGGACGAGGACGTAGCGCGGCAGCTTCCAGCGGACGAGCGTCCGGGCGCAGTCGGCGCGCAGCGCCGCGGGGTCGAGCGCCGCGCCGCGGCGCGGCACGACGACCGCGGCGACCTCCTCCGAGCGGATCGGGTCGGGGACGCCGAAGACGGCGCACTCGCCGACGTCGGGGTGAGCGGTGAGCGCGAGCTCGACCTCCTCGGCGCTCACGCTCGGCGCGGTCGCCTCGGGGTCGTCGAGGTAGCCGAGCATGACGTGCGGGTGGCGCAGGCAGAGCTCGCCCGGCTCGCCCGGCGGCAGCCGCTCGAACGCGTCGTCGAAGATGCCGAGCTCGGCGCCGCGCATCGCGGTGCCGACGTAGCTCTCGCCGAGCTCGCCCTCGTAGCCCGGCTCGCTGCCGGCGCAGATCGCGCCGGTCTCGGCGCCGATCATCACGCCCTTCGGCCTGGCGGTGCTGCCGGAGGTGTAGAGCACCGTCGCCAGCGTCCGCTCGCCGGCCGGCGCCGCGGCTCCCGGCGGCAGCGGCAGCTGGTCCCGGAGCGACGCGAACGGCGTCGCGCTCACGCCGCGAGGGGCTTCGAGCCCGTCGAGCAGCACGACCTGCCGGACGGCAGGCTGCTCCGGAAGCAGCGGCAGCAGCCCGGTCGCCACAGGCGCGTCGGCGACGAGCAGCGTCGAGCGCGAGTGAGCGAGCGGGAACGCGAGCTCGGGCGCCGTCAGCCCGGGCAGGGGTGGGACCGCGACCGCGCCGAGCTCCTGGAGCGCAAGCTGGACCGCGATCGTCTCGGGGCGGTTGGTGAGGCCGGTCGCGACGCGCGTGCCCGGCCCGACGCCGAGCTCGCGGAAACCGGCCGCGATCCGGCGCTGCTCCTCGTCGAGCTCGCCGAACGTCCACGCGCGATCCTCGAAGCGGAGGAGCTGGCGCTCGGGCGTCGCCTCGACGCGCCGCCGCCGGAGCTCGCGGCCCGTCGGCGCCGAGACGAGCGACGGGCTCACGCGTGTCCGTGGAAGGCGGTCAGGGGCGCGAGCCGCGGCAGTTCCCGAGCGAGGTCTGCGAGCAGCGCCGCCCGCAGCGCCTCGTTCCCGCCCGCCTCCTCCGCACGCACCGCCTCCTCCTCGGCGGCCGCCGGGTCGCGGGCGCCGGCCGGCGGCGGGACACGCTGCGCGGCCGTCTCGAGCAGCGTCGCGGCGGCCCGCGTCATCCGCCGCAGCCGCCGGTCGCCCTCGACGGCGGGCTCGACCTCGGCGAGCAGCCAGCGCGCGACGCCCGTGGCCGCCTCCGCCACGTCCGGTCGCAGCGGCAGCTCCGGCGGCCGCCCGTCCGGCGGCGGCAGCTCGCCCCAGCCCGCCGCGCGGGCGCCGCGGGCGAGGTTCAGCGTGAGCAGGCCGAGCCCGAGGCCGGCGGCGGACGGCGCGCTCGTCCGGCCGGCGAGCCAGGCGCTCAGGCCCTGCAGCAGCATCACCGAGCGGCTCGCGCACGCGAGCGCGACGAAGTAGTCGAGCGGCCCGCGGTCGACGACGCCGGCCTCCGCCTCGTAGGCGGCGACGACCTCTCGGTCGTCGAGGCGGCCGAGGCAGCTCCAGACGGCGGCGCCCAGGTCCTCGAGCGGGTGGCCGACGTGCGCGAGCTCCCAGTCGAGGAGCGCGCTCACCCGCCCGTCCGCGACCAGCACGTTGTGCGGCCCCGGATCGCCCCAGAGGAGCGCCGGCCGGGCCGCGTCCTCGGGCGCGTTGCGCTCGAGCCAGGCGAGCAGCGCGCCGAGCAGCGGCACCGGCCCCGGCCGTCCCGCGAGGTAGCGCGACCGCCACGCGGCGACCTCGGCCAGCGTCGCCGTGCGCGCGGCGACCGGCTCCAGCCCGAGCTCGACCGGGTCGAGCGCGTGCAGGCGCGCGAGCCAGCGCCCGAGCTCGCGAGCGAGCCCGACCCGCTCGCCCCCGGTCAGCCTCCCTGGCGCCGAGCCGGGCAGCCGCTCCATCAGCAGGTACGGCCGCTCGAGCACGCCGTGCCCGTGCACGGCCGGCACCGGCAGGCCGCGTCCCTCGAGCGCGCGGAGGACGCGGTGCTCGGCCGCTCGCTCCGTCCACTCGAGCGTCCCCGCCTCGGCCGTCCGCCGGAGAACGAGCGAGCGCCGGGCGCCGCCACCCGCCTCGTCGCCGGCGTCGACGAGCCACGTCTCCTGGCCGTTGCCCGCGGACGCGCGCGTGACGCTCGTCGCGACGAGCGACGGGCCGAGGTGCTGGCGCACGACCTCCGTCGCCTCGGCCACGCTCAGCACGGGCCGCTACGGGGTCAGGCCGGGGCGCCCGTCGACGAACGGCGGCAGGCCGGGCCGCATCGACTCGACCTCGGCGATGCGCTCGGCGAAGCGCCAGCAGTCGCCGGTGCGGACGAGCCGGTCGCGGTAGCGGCCGAAGACGCGCACGAGCGGCGCCTGCTCGTGCTCGACGAGCACGGCGAAGTAGGAGCTGCAGCGCGCCTCGTCGCCGTCGAGCTCGATCAGCGGCTCGACGACGAGGTGCTTGTGCCAGAGCTCGGGCGCCCGCGTGTGGCGCGAGACGAACCGGCGCAGCTCGTCGCGGCCCCGGACGACGCGGCTGCCGTAGTGGTCGAGCCGGCTGCGGATGTCGAAGACGCCGTCCTCGGCGAAGCAGTCGACCCAGGCCTCCTCGGCCCCGTAGTCGATCGCCTGCCCGTAGCGGTGGAGCGTGCGCAGGATCGCGCGCTCGTCCTCGAGCGCGCGCAGACGCTGCTCGAGGTCGGCGCCGCCCGTCATCCGGCAGCCGGCGCCCGCGACGCCTCGGCGACGTGCACCAGCTCGGGCTGGCGCCACGGCGCCGTCTCGCCCTCGGCGCGGAACCCCTCGGGCAGGTCGTCGACCATGTGCAGGACGGCCCCCATCCGGCCGAAGCCGACGAACAGCCCGGCGTGGAAGCAGAGCTCGACGATCTCCGGCTCGCCGAAGTGCTCGCGCAGGCGGTCGAACGTCGCGTCGTCGATCGAGAGATGATCGGTCGCGAAGCGGTCGGCGAACGCGAGCGCCGCCCGCTCCGCCTCGGTCAGGTCCTCCGCCTCCTCGGGTCGCTCGAGCGAGCAGACGAGCTCCTCGGTCAGGCCGTCTCGAAACGCCTCGCCGTAGCGGGTGGCCATGCAGCTTCGGCACTGGTTCCAGAAGGCGACGCGCAGGCGGACGAGCTCGACGAGACGGTCGGGCAGCACGCGCTCCTCGCGGAGAGCCTTGCCGAACGCGAGGAACGCCTGCGCGAGCTCCGGCCGGTGGGCGTAGATCCGGACGCGGAGCGGCGCGTCCTCGCCGAAGAGCGGGGCGTACTGGTCGAACGGAGCAGGGCTGACACGGGCCACGGGGCCTCCTTCGGTCAGGGATCCAGGGGCGGGACGGCGGCCTGCGGCCACGCGGGCGGCCGCCCGAAGAGCGGCTGTGGGGAGAAGCCGAACATCGGGTCGAGCTCGCGCGGCGCGAGCAGCAACTCGCAGGTGGTGCCGAGGCCGTCGTTGACGTAGGTGCCGCCGGCGACCCGCGGCGGCCGGTGGTTGTCGCGGAAGCCGCCCGCCTCGATCCGCGCGTACGACTCGTCGAGGCGGCGCTTCTCGCGGAAGCCGACGGCGACGTTCATGAAGCCGCGGTCGCTCAGGAGGTGGTCGTCCGGGAGCGGCCGCGGCGCCGGCTCCCGGTAGCGCACGAGCTCGAGGTAGGCGTCGCCGCCGCGCGCGACGACCGTCTCGCGCCGCGCGCCCTGGAGTCCCCAGAGCGCCTCGAGCTCGGGCGGGTGGAGCTCCGTCTCCGGCTCCTCGGCGAGGCCGACGGCGTCGAGGTAGAAGCGGCGGGCGGCGTCCAGGTCCGGCACCGACAGCGCGGCGTAGACGAGCGCCGGCGCGAGGTCGTAGTGGCGCGGGCGGATCCCTCCCGGCAGCGCCGGCCCCTCCTCCATCACCTCGACGACGCAGCCGACGTAGGGGTCGCGGAAGCAGACGCGGCGGAGGCCCTCGTGCGCGAGCGGCTCGCCGAGCGGCTCGACCCCGAGGCCGCGGAGGCGCTCGAGGCAGTCGTCGAAGTCGGGCACCGCGATCCCGAATCGGACCCAGCCGAGGTCGCTCGGCGCCCGGTCCGGCCGTGGCCGCTGCGGCGGAGTGGTGTGGTGGAAGAACTCGAGCTGGACGAGGTCCTGCCGTCCGACGAGCCACCAGAGCGTGAAGGCCGTGTCGTCGCCGAGCGCCTGGATGCGCGCCACCCGCTCGCCCCACAGCACCTTCCCGCCGGCGTCGGCGAAGCCGAAGGCCTGCTGGTAGAGCTGCACCGAGCGCGGCAGGTCGGTGCTGCAGAGCGCGATCTGCGCCAGCTGCGGCGGGACCGGGCTCATACGAGCGCCCCCGCGGCGCGGCCGCTCTCGATCGCGTGCGGCAGCAGGAGCGGCGCGACCGCGTCACCGGCCACGTGCACCTCGACGCCGTCGGCGCGCAGCTCGTCGGCGAGCGACGTCTGCGGCTCGAAGCCGGTCATCAGGACGAGCAGGTCGGCCTCGACCTCCTCGGCGACGCCGCTGTCGAGGCTCCGCAGCGTCACGCTCTCCTCCGTCACGCGCTCGACCGAGGCACGAGGCACGAGCCGGAAGCCGGGGTGAGCGTGCAGCCGCGCCGCGAGCGCGTCGCGCTGGAAGGAGCGGAAGAGGTCGGGCGTCAGCTCGGCGAAGCTGGTCGCGTAGACGACGTCGGCGCCGCGCTCGAGCAGGAGCTCGGCCGCGCCGGCCGCCTGGTAGTTGCCGAGGTCGTCGAAGACCACTGCCCGCCGCGGCGCCGGCGCGTCGCCCGCGAGCACCTCGACCGGGGTCACGACGCTCGGGAGGTCGAGCCCCTCGACGCGCAGCGCGGGTCGCAGCCGCTGGATGCCGTCCCGGCGCGGCAGCGAGCCCGTCGCGACGACGACCGCGTCCGGCGCCTCGCGGCGAACGAGCTCGCGGTCGACGCGGGAGCCGAGCCGCCGCTCGACGCCGTGGCGCTCGAGCTCGTCCCAGAGCCAGTCGCAGATCACCCCGAGATCGTGCCGATGCGGCGCGGCGCGTGCGCGGCGAACGAGCCCGCCCGGCGCGTCCTGCGCCTCGTGGAGAGCGACGCGATGGCCGCGTAGCGCCGCCGTCCGCGCCGCCTCGAGCCCAGCCGGGCCGGCCCCCGCGACGAGCACGAAGCGCGGCGGCACGGCCCGCTCGAGCGCCGGCAGCCGGTGCTCTCGGCCGGCGTCCGGGTTGACGGTGCAGCCCGTCTCGCGGGTCGCAGCGCCCGTCGCGAACCGGCGCCCCACGCACGCCTCGTTGCACGCGATGCACGGTCGCACCTCCGCCTCCCGCCCGGCGAGGCTCTTCGCCACGAGCTCCGGGTCGGCGAGGAGCGCGCGCACCATCGAGACGAGGTCGGCGGCGCCGCTCGCGAGGATCTCCTCGGCCTGCGCGAGCGTCGCGATCCGGCCGGTCACGACCGTCGGCACCCGCGCGGCGCGCGTCACCTGCACGCTCGTCGGCAGCTCGTAGCCAAGCGGCTCGTGCATCGCGCCGATCAGCTTCCCGAAGTTGTGGTACCCGCCCATCGAGACGTCGACGAAGTCGACGAGCCCCTCGTCCTCCAGCAGCTCGCGCGTGCGCGCCGCCTCGGGCGGCTCGATCCCGCCGGCGACGCCCTCGGTGGCGACGAGCCGGATGCCGACGACGAGGCCGGAGCCGCACGCGTCGCGGATCGCGCGCAGCACCTCCTGCGCGAAGCGCACGCGGTTCTCGAGCGGGCCGCCGTACTCGTCGTCGCGCAGGTTCGTCATCGGCGACAGGAATGACGAGACGAGGTAGGTGTGGGCGCCGTGCACCTCGACGCCGTCGAGGCCCGCCTCGAGGCAGCGACGGGCGCCGTCCGCGAAGCCCGCGACCACCTCGTCGATCATCGCCTTCGTCATCGCCTGCGCGACGCGGCCGTAGATCGGGTCGGGCAGCGCCGACGCCGACCAGGCGGGACTCCCGTCGCGCCTGAGCGCCTGGGTGCCGCCGTGCCAGAGCTGCGCGAACACCTTCGTGTCGTGCCGGTGGAGCCGCTCCGCCAGCTCCGCGAGGCCGGAGACGACCTCGTCCCGGAAGGCGTGCAGCGGCCCCGGCGACGTCTCGTGGACGCCGCAGGTCTCGAGGAAGACGGAGCCGACACCGCCGCGAGCGCGGGCCTCGTGGTAGGCGATCAGCCGCTCGGTGACGAGCCCGCCGCGGGTGTAGCCGGTGCCGTGGGCCGTGCGGGTGATCCGGTTCCGAAGCTCGACGCCGCCGACGCGGATGGGCGAGCTGGCGAGCGGGTACCGGACGTCCACCCGCGTCTCAGAACGAGCGGGGCAGCCCCAGGCTCTCGGCGACGATGTTCCGCACCATCTCGTTCGTCACCGGCCCGATCTGGTAAAGCCGCACGTCGCGCCAGTAGCGCTGCATGTTGAACTCGGCGGAGTAGCCCATGCCGCCGAGCAGCTGGATGCCGCGGTCGGCGGCCTCGGTCGCGTGCTCGGAGCAGACGGCCTTCGCCATCGACGACTCGACCCCGCACGGCAGCTCGTTGTCGTAGAGCCAGGCCGCCTTGTGCGTGATCAGCTCCGCCTGCGCGAGCTTCATCGCCATCTCGGCGATCCACCGCTGCACCTGCTGGAACATGCCGATCTTGCGGCCGAACGCCTCGCGCTCGGTCGCGTACTGGACGGCGTCCTCGAGGATCCCGCGCAGGACGCCGGTGCAGAGCGCGGCGACGAGGATCCGCTCGTTGTTCAGCGTCGTCAGGATGTGGCGCCAGCCCTGGTCGACCTCGCCGATGACGTGAGTCGCCGGGACGTACGCGTCCTCGAGCTGCACCTCGCAGGAGCCGACGCAGCGCATCCCGAGCTTGGGGATCGGCCGCGCCCTGACGCCGTCCTGCTTCGCGTCGACGAGGAACAGCGTCTTGCCCTGCGAGCTCTTCGCGACGTCCTTGTCGGTCGTCGCGAGCAGCAGCAGGTAGTCGGAGACGTGCGCCATCGTCGACCAGATCTTCGCGCCGTTGATCCGGAACCCGTCGCCGTCGCGCGTGGCGGTCGTGATCATCCCGCCGAGGAGGTCGGTGCCGCCGCCGGGCTCGGTGACCGCGATCGCCGTCTTCACCTTCCCCTCGATCAGCCGCGGGATCAGCTCCTGCTTCAGCTCCTCGGAGGCGAAGCGCTGGATCGACTTCGTGTTGAACTGGTTGATGCCCCAGATCCAGGAGATGCCGGCGAGCGAGCGCGCGATCTCCTCCATGAAGATGCACTGGATCGTCGCGCCGCCGCCCTGGCCGCCGAGCTCCTCGTCGATGCCGATCCCGAAGAAGCCGGCCTCCGCCATGTTGTCCCAGAGCTCGCTCGGGAAGTTCGAGCCGTCGTGGTCCTCCCGGCGCTCGATCTCGAGCGCGTAGTCCTTCGGGCACTTGGCCTCGACCCAGTCGCGGATGGTGCTGCGGAACGCCTCCTCCTCCTCACTCCAGCTGAAGTCCATCGCGACCTCCTCGAAGATTCAAACGAACGCTTGATTGAAACGGCTGAGTCTAGCGCTGCGCCGCCGGGGCGCCAGAGGTGGACCTGATCCGCGGCGCCTCCGTGATCCCGGCCTCCTCGAGCTCCGCGCAGAGCTGCTCGCGCAGCCGGAACTTCTGCACCTTCGTCCCCGACATCGGCCACTCGTCGACGAAGCGCACGTAGCGCGGCACCTTGAAGGTCGCGATCCGGCCGCGGCAGAAGTCGATCAGCTCTTGCTCCGTCGCCTGTCCCCCCTTCCGGAGTTGCACGAACGCCGCAGGGACTTCGATGTAGCGCGCGTCCGGGACGCCGACGACCTGCACGATCTCGACGTCGGGGTGGCCGAGGAGGAAGGTCTCGATCTCGGCCGCGGCCACGTTCTCGCCGCCGACCTTGAGCATGTCCTTGAGCCGGCCGCGGAAGGAGACCCGTCCCTCCTCGTCGATCGTGCCGAGGTCGCCGGTGTGGAACCAGCCCTCCTCGTCGATCACGCGCGCGGTCAGCTCGGGCTCCTCGTGGTAGCGCAGGAACCGCGTCGGGCCGCGGACGAGCAGCTCGCCGACCTCGCCCCGCGGCCGCTCCTTCCCCGTCTCCGGGTCGATGCAGCGGATCTCGATGTCGCGCAGCGGCCGGCCGCTCGTCGTCAGGCGCACCTCGAGCGGGTCCTCGCCGCGGCCGAGGCAGGCGAAGCCGCCGGTCTCGGTGCCGCCGAAGCAGGACACCTGCGGCGCGAGCGGCAGCTTCTCCTGCATCAGCCGGAGCGATCCCGGCGTCCCCGCGTTGACGACGAGCCGGAGCCGCCCGAGGTCGATCTCGGGGAGGCGCGGGTGGTTCAGCACCTGCAGCCAGATCGTCTCGAACGCCGGGAAGGCGACGGTGATCCGCTCCCGCTCGAGCTGGTCGACCGCCGCGCCCGGCTCGAAGAAGCCCATCTGGCACGAGGCGCAGCCCGCCCAGAGCGTCGCCGCGAGCACGCAGATGCCGCCGACGTGGAAGAACGGCAGCGGCGTCCAGAAGCGGTCGTCCACCTCCAGCCCGAGCCGCTCGGCGAGGCGGTCGCCCTCGGCGACGAGCGCGGAGTGGCAGTGGACCGCGCCCTTCGGCATCGCCGTCGTCCCGGACGTGTAGAGGATCAGCGCGTCGTCGCCCGGCGCCAGCTCGGCCTGGGCGCGCAGCACCTCGTCGGTCGCGACGCGCTCGCCCGCCGCGCAGAGCTGCGGGTCGCGGCTGCCGATCACGACACGGCAGCCCGCCGGCGCCGCCTCGCGCAAAAGCGGGGCGTGGAGCTCGTCGCCGATCACGAGCGGCATCTCGGCGTTCTCGATCACGTAGCCGAGCTCGAGCGCCTTGAAGCGGGCGTTGATCGGCACCGGGATCGCTCCGAGCCGCATCGCGCCGAGCAGGAGCGAGAACGCGTCGACCGACGCCGAGAGGAGCAGCCCGACGCGCTGGCCGCGGCGCACGCCCGCGGCGCGCAGCCGCCGCGCCATCGCGAGCGACTCGTCCGCGAACTCCCGGAAGGTGACCCGCTCCTCGGCGAACACCAGCGCCTCGCGCTCGCCGAGCCGCTCGGCCTGCCGGTCGAGGAGCCCGAAGAAGGTCGGCCCGTCGCCGTCCACGAGAGAAATCTAACGCGCGTTTGACGCCGCTGCGACCGCGCGCCGGTAGCGCAGGATGCCCTCTCCGTCCAGCTCCGACCGCGCCTCGCCGAGCCGCTCGAGCCGCTCGAGGACGGCGAGCGCGCACGCCAGCCCCATCTGCCGGACGTAGAAGCTCGTGCCCGGCGGCAGCGCGCGCTCGACGACCTCGTACGGGCTCCGCGGCTCGTCCGCGAGCTGCGCGAGGACGAGTCCCGGAGTCGCGTCGATCAGGTCCGCGCACGCCTCGAGCCGCGCCTCGGGCCGGGGCAGCGGCGGCCCGTGCCCCGGCAGCAGCACCTCCGCCTCGAGCGCCAGCGCGTCGGCGAGCGCGCGCGAGTACTCGGCCCACGGGTCCTCCGACCAGCCGTACTCGAGGTACGAGAGCCGGCCGACCGCGAGCAGGTCGGCCGCGATCAGCAGCCGGCGCCGCTCGTCGAAGAGGAGGATCTGCGTCGGCGAGTGCCCGGGCGCCGGTACAACCCGCCAGGCGCAGCCGCGCGAGGCGACGATGTCGCCGGCGCGCAGCAGCCGGTCGGGCTCGGGCCTCGGCGCGAACCCGTCGGCGGCCGGCGGCAGCGTCGCCGCGGCGGCGAGCGCCGCCGGGACGCCCGCGCGACGCGCGAGCTCGAGCCGCTCCTCGAGCGGCACCCCCGGATCGCGCAGCGTCTCGGACGCCACCAGCGGTCCCGGCCCGAGCGCGAGCTCGCACCCGGCCTCCTCGAGCACCCGCGCAGCGAGGCCGTAGTGGTCCGGGTGGGCGTGCGTGCAGACCAGGAGCTCGATCGCCGCCGGCTCGACGCCCGCGGCCTCGAGCGCGAGCGCGAGCGCGTCCCAGCCCGGGTCGAGCGCCGTCCCGCAGTCGACGAGGCACCAGCCGGAGTCGCGCGCGAGCAGGTAGCAGTTGACGTCGAGCCTCGGGCCGTAGGGCGTCGGCAGCGTCAGTCGCCAGACGTCGTCGAGCAGCCGCTCGGCCGTCGCCTCGTCTGCGCGCCGACGCACCGGCCTGACCTCCGGCGGTAGCTGCTCCGGCAAGCCGGCGGCGCCCGGCCCCCGAAACCGTTCGCCCTTTTGGCTCACTGGGACACGGTATCGTCGTGCGGTGACCGGCGCCCGCGCCGACCACCACGTCGCGATCCGCGTCTCCGACATCGAGCGCGCGGCCCGCTTCTACTGCGACGCCCTCGGCGGCAGGCTCGTCGCGAGGCCGATCGAGCGGTCGGGGCCCTACATCGAGTCCGTCTTCGGCCCCGGCGCGCACGCGAAGGTCTGCCACGTCGCGTTCGCGGCGAACGCGGTCGAGCTCTGGGAGTTCGTCGCGCCGCGGCACCCGCTGCCGGACTCCGACCAGACGGCGCTCGGGATCATGCACTTCGCGGTCACCGTCGACGACGTCCCGGCCGCGCTCGCGCGCGTCGAGGCCGCCGGCGGGCGCGCCCGCTTCCCGGTGAAGCCGGTCGCGGGCGGCGGCGCGGCGTCCTTCGTCTACTGCGAGGACCTGGACGGCAACGTCTTCGAGCTGCTCGACGTCGACCACCCCGAGACCGTTCGCCTCGTGATCGAGTCGAACCCCGACGCCGCCCCGTGAAGGTCGGCGTCGCGGTCGTCGGGGCGGGCGCCGCCGGCCTCGTCTGCGCGGCGATCCTCGCGAAGGAGGGCAAGAGCGTCGCGCTCGTCGAGCGGGAGCGGCTGCTCGGCGGGCGCTCCAGGCACTGGCGCCACCGCGGCCACGAGCTCGGGCTCGGCTCGCACCTCGTCGAGGACCCGGGCGACAGCCTGACCCGCGTCTGCGAGCTGCTCGGCGTGCCGCTCGAGCACAGCGCGCCGAGCGACGCCATGCCGTTCTGGGACCGCACGCGCTGGACGCCGATCCAGGACTACTACAGCGGCTCGGCGAAGCAGGGGCTGAAGCGCTGCATCGAGGCGCTCGTCGAGACGCCCTACGAGGAGCTCGACCGCTTCGACCACGCGTCGCTCCGCGAGTGGATGCGCCGGCACACGAGCGACGAGGGCGTGTTCCTCGTCTGGGAGGCGATCTCGATGCTCGAGCAGATCACGAGCAACTGGTGGGAGCACTCCGCCTCCGAGAACCTCTACGTGCGGAAGCTCCACTACACGCTCCGGCGAACCGCCGGCTACTCCTTCTGGCCGCTCGGCGGCTGGGACCGCCTCTGGCGTGACCTCGCGGGCGCGATCCGCGGCCTCGGCGGCGAAGTGCTCGAGCGGACGGCGGTGCGGCGCGTGCTCGTCGAGAGCGGCGCCGCGGTGGGGCTCGAGCTCGCCGACGGATCGGTCGTCGAGGCGGACGAGGTCGTGGTCAGCGTGCCCGTCTGGGGGCTGCCACGGCTCTTCGACGAGGGCGTGCTGCCATACGACCTGCTCGAGCGCATCCGGCTGCTGCGCCGGAACGGCAACCGGGCCTGCTGGCTCGGCTACTGGATCGCGGCGAAGGAGCCGGTCGTCGCGATGACGGAGCGCGAGATGGCGTCGTTCTTCGCAACCCCCCGCGCCGGGCTCCCGGGCTTCACGCTGAACTTCACCGGCTACGACCCGGGCGTCTCGCCGCCCGGCGAGTACCTGACCTGCGTCGGCGCCGCGTTCGACGCGACGCGCCACTACGGCGACCGGGCCTGGCTCGACCGCAAGTTCCGGGAGCTCTGGCTGGACGTCGAGGAGATGCTCCCGCAGGCGAGGCACGCGCTCTGGCGCAAGCCGCACCTCGTCACGACCTACGGCGTGATCAACAAGCCCGGCCTCGTCGGCGCGGTGCGGCCGGACGTGCGCGTGCGCGGCATCGACGGCCTCTGGCTGACTGGCGACACGACCCGCTCGCGCGGCGTCGGGATCGACAAGGCGGCCCGGGCGGGGATCACGGCGGCGGAGGCGGTGCTGGGAAGACGGCTGCCGGCGTTCGCCGACACCGTTCGCTACTGAGACGGATGCTCAGACGCCGAGGCCGGCGTCGGCGCCGGCGTTGATCGCGGCGACGAAGTCGGCGGCCTGGCTCGCGTCGCCGAGGACGACCACCTCCGGACCCGCGACCTCGGCTGCGAGCGACGGCCCGCGCGGGCGCCAGCCGACGGCGAGCGCGACCCGATCGACGGGCAACGCGCCCTCGCCCTCGGCGGCGCCGCCGGCGCCGACCGTCTCGTAGAGCACCTCGTTCGGCTCGATCATCGTCACCTTCGTCCTCGTCATGATCGAGACCCCCTGCTCGCGGAGCTCCCGCAGCAGGTGCTTGCGCGTGATCTGCTCGATGCCCTGCCCGACCGTCGGCAGCATCTCGACGATCGTCACCCGCGCGCCGGCGTGAACGAGCCACTCCGCCGTCTCGCAGCCGGTCGCGCTGCCGCCGACGACCGCGACGCGCTCGCCCGGCGCGACCTCCACGCGCCCGTGGAGGATCTCCTGCGCGTCGACCACGTTCGGCCCGTGTATCCCCGGGATCGGCGGCACGAGCGGGTCGGCGCCCGTCGCCAGGAGCACGACGTCGGGCCGCTCCGCCGCGATCACCTCCGCGTTCACCTCGGCGCCGGTGTGGATCGTGACGCCGAGCTCCCGCAGCGTCCGCGCCTGGTGGTCGCGGAAGGTGAGCACCGTCGCCTTGCTCGGCGCGCGCGAGGCGACGTCGAGCTTGCCGCCGAGCTCCGGGTCGCGCTCCCAGATCGACACCTCGTGGCCGCGGAGCCGCGCGAGCCGCGCGGCCTCCATCCCGGCGGGGCCGCTGCCGACGACCATCACGCGGCGCGGCTCGCGCGCAGGCTCGACCCGCCACTCGAGCTCTCGCCCCACCTCCGGGTTGACCGCGCACCGGGCCTCCTCGGCGCGTGCGACGAGGTCGACGCACGCGTTGCACGCGATGCAGGGCCGGATCTCGTCCAGCCTGCCCTCGCGCACCTTGCGCGGCCAGTCGGCGTCGGCGATCAGCGCGCGCCCGACGGCGATCAGGTCGGCGCCGCCGTCGCGAAGCGTCTGCTCGGCGAGGTCGGGGTCGTCGAGGCGGCCGACCGCGATCACCGGCACCGAGACGGCCTCCTTGATCCTCCGCGCGAGCGGCAGCAGGTATCCGCGCGGCAGGAACATCGGCCCGATCGTCTGGTGCAGCGCGTACCAGTTGCCGGCCGAGACGCTGATGCAGCAGACGCCGGCCTGCTCGAGCATGCGGCAGACGGCGGCGGCGTCCTCGACGTCGAAGCCGCCCTCGGCGCCCTCGGCGCCGCTGATGCGGAACATCACGGGGTAGTCGGCGCCGCAGCGCTCGCGGATCGCGGCGACGATCTCCAGGGCGAACCGGGCCCGGTTCTCGAGCGAGCCGCCGTACTCGTCGGTGCGCAGGTTCGAGAGCGGCGAGATGAACTCGCACGGCAGGTAGCAGTGCGCGCCGTGCACCTCGACGAAGTCGAAACCGGCCTCCTGCGCGCACGCCGCCGAGAGCGCGTACTGCTGCACCTTCACGGCGATCTCGTCGCGCGTCAGCTCACGCGGCACCGGCGTCCGGGGCGAGAGCGGCACCGGCGACGGCGCGATCGGCTCTCCGAGCAGCGTCTGGCGACCGGGGTGCCAGAGCTGGATCCCGACCGGGATCTCGTAAGGGCGAAGCGCGTCGACCAGCCGGCGCAGGCCGGGTACGAACTCCGAGCCGTGCAGGCGCAGCTCCGGCCCGACGCCGTACGCGTCGGGAGAGATCAGGCTCGCCTCGATCGAGATCAGGCCGACGCCGCCCTGCGCCCGCCGCACGTAGTAGGCGATCGTCCGGTCGTTGCAGGTGCCGTCGTGCTCGGGGAGCCCGGTGCCCATCGGCGGCATCACGAGCCGGTTCGGCAGGCGCATCCCCGCCAGCTCGAGCGGCGAGAACAGCTGCCGGTACGGCTGGGGCGCGGCCGCGCTCATCGGGCGCTCGATTCTGACAGCGGCGCGATCACCTCGGAGCCGAACCGCCGCAGCGCGGCCAGCGTCTGCTCGTGCGTCGGCCCGCCCGGCTGGCGCATCCGCAGCGCGAGGTAGTCGGCGCCGGTCAGCTCGCGCCACTCCTCGACCGTCGCCCGCACATCGTCGCCGCTGCCGTAGAGGAACCGCCCCGGAGCGAGCACGTCGAGCGTGAACCGCTCGCGGTCGGCGACGTCGTCGACCCACGGCTCGAGGTCGCGGTGGTAGACGCCGACGTTGTAGTAGAGGCGGTGCACGGCGAGCGCGTGCGGCGCCCAGACGCGCTCGCACTCCTCGCGGCTGTTGGCGATCCAGCCCTCGCGGAAGAGCGCGACGCGCGGCTCCTTCCCGAGCTCGCGCGCCCTCGCCCGGTACGTCTCGGCGAGCCGTGCGACGGTCGCCACGTCGCGCTGCGGATCTGCGATCCAGCGGTCGGCGAGGCGCGCCGCGCGCTCGAGGCCGGCCGGGACGTGGGAGCCCATCCAGAGCTCGGGACGCGGCGCCGTGTACGGGCTCGGCGTAATCCGGCCGCTGCTCGTGAAGAAGCGGCCGGCGAACTCGTACGGCTCGCCCGAGAGCGCGAGCTCGAGCAGCTGCACCGCCTCCTCGGTGATCGCCGCCCGCTGCTCGCGCGGCACGCCGTACGCCGCGAAGTCGGGCGGCTGGTGCCCGACGCCGAGCCCGACGATCACGCGGCCGCGCGTGATCCAGTCGAGCATCAGCACGTCCTCCGCGAGCCGCACCGGGTGGTGAAGCGGCGTCGCCAGCACCGCCGCGCCGAACCTGATCCTCGACGTGCCCTGCAGCAGGCCCGCGCCGAGCAGGTAAGGCGAGACGAGCGCGCCGCCGCGCGCCTGGTGGAACTCCGTCAGGAAGACGGCGTCGAAGCCGGCCTCCTCGGCGACCGCGACCTCCTCGCGCAGCTCCTGCCAGAGCGCGTCGAGCGGGACGTTCTTCGCCTGGATCGGCAGGATCAGCCCGAACCGCACGAGCGCCCCGTCCTAGCGGCCCTCGAACGCGGGCGGCCGCCGCTCCCTGAAGGCCGCGATGCCCTCCCTGAGGTCCGCCGTCGTGAACAGGAGCGCGGTCGCCTCGATGCTCTCCTCGAGCCCGGCCGCCATGCCGCGGTTCACGAACTGCTTGCCGACACGGACGCCGAACGGCGCGTTGGCGGCGATGCGGGCGCCGACGGCGAGCGCCTCGTCGAGCAGCCGCTCGTGCGGCACGACCTCCTGGACGAGCCCCATCCGCAGAGCCTTCTGCGCGTCGACGACGTCGGCGGTGAGCGCGAGCCAGCGCGTCCAGGCGGGCCCGATCACCTGCGGGCCGCGCACGAGCCCGTAGCCGGGAGTGAGCCCGACGGTCGCCTCGCGGAACGCGAACGTCGCCCGCTCCGAGGCGAGCGCGAGGTCGCTCGCGAGGACGAGCTCGGTGCCGCCGCCGTAGGCGGCGCCGTTGACGGCGGCGATCACGGGCAGCTGCGCGCGCTCGACCGCGTGGAACGCGTCGTAGACGCGGCGCAGGTGGCGCCGGTAGGCGCGGAGGTCGGTCAGGTCGGCGAAGCTCTCGATGTCGCCCCCGGCCGAGAAGGCGCGGCCCGCGCCGGTGACGACGACCGCCCGCAGCTCCGGGTCGTCGTCGAGGGCCTCGAGCGCGACGGGCAGCTCGCGGAAGAACGTGGGCCCCATCGCGTTCAGCTTCTCGGGACGGTTCAGCCAGAGGATCGCGACCCGGTCGCGCAGCTCGATCCGCAGCGTCTCGAGCTCGGGCAGCGTCACGCCCCCACTCCCGTCCTCACCGCCGCATTCTAACGGCCGGACGTTTGGTAGATACTCGTATGGCGTGGCCGGCTCGAAGGTGATCGCGCTCGAGAGCGCGGCGGAGCTCGTCGCCGACGGGTCGAGCCTCGGCGTCGGCGGCGTCCTGCTGCGGCGAAAGCCGATGGCCTTCCTGACCGCGCTCGCCGACGCGGGCCGGCGCGGCCTCCGCGTCCACTCGTTCCTCGCGTCGCTCGACGTCGAGACGCTCGTCGCCCGGGGGTGCGTCGCCGAGGTGCACGCAGGCTACGTCGGCTTCGAGCAGCTCGGCTTCGCGCCGGCGTTCGGCGCCGCGGCCGCCGACGGGCGCGTGCGCGCGGTCGAGTACAGCGAGCTCCTGTTCACCGCCGGCCTCCGCGCGTCGCTCGCCGGGCTTCCGTTCTTCCCGACGAGGGGCGCGATCGGCTCGGACCTCGTCGCGGAGCTCGGCTTGCAGGAGCTCGCCTGCCCGTACTCGGGCGAGCGTGTGCTCGCCGTGCCGGCGCTGCGGCCGGACGTCTGCGCGATCCACGCCGAGGCCGCCGACGCACGCGGCAACGTGCAGGCCCACTCGACGCGCGACTTCCTGCACGACGCGGACGCGATGCTCGCGCGCGCGTCCGCCCACGTCGTCGTGACGGCGGAGCGAATCGTGGACACGGACGAGCTGCGGGGCCGCGCGCTCCTCTACTCGTACGAGGTCGACGCGGTCGTCGAGGCGCCGCGCGGCGCGTGGCCGACGGCGATGCCCGGGCTCTACGGCGCCGACCTCGACGAGGTCCGGGTGCGGCTCGCGGCGGCGGTGCCCGGATGACCCCGACCGTCGACGAGCAGATCGCCTGGTGCCTGGCGCGGAGCTGCCGGCCGGGGGACGTGCTCGTCGTCGGCGTCGCGACGCCGCTCGCCGCCGCCGCGGCGCAGCTCGCGCGCGCCCTGCTCGTGCCCGACCTCGTGCTGCTCGAGGGCACGGCGGTCGACGCGCCGCCCCACGACGTCGCGACGCCGCTGCTGCGGCCGGAGGCGGTCGGCGAGCAGGCCGTCGGCGTGCTCGCGCAGCACGAGGTGCTGGATGCGATCCAGCGCGGGCGCGCGACCCTCCAGCTCGTCAGCCCGGCGCAGGTCGACGGCGCGGGCAACCTGAACACGAGCCGGGTTCGCGGCCCGGACGGCAGCCTGCGGCGCCTGCCGGGCGGGCTCGCGACCGCCGACGTCGCCCGGCTCGTCGGCAGGCTCGTCGCCTACCGCGCCGACCACTCGCCGCGGTTCCTGCCGGAGCGCGTCGAGTTCGTCACGGGCGCCGCCGGCCGCGTCGTCCGGATCGTCACCGCGTCCGCCGTCCTCGACTGGACGGGCGAGCGGTTCCGGCTCGCCTCCGTCCACGTCGGCGCGGAGCCTGCGGCTGTCGTCGCCGGCTGCGGGTTCGCGCTCGAGGCGCCGGCCCGCGTGCCGACGACCGAGCCGCCGCCGGCGGAGGCGCTGCGCCTGCTCCGCGAGGAGATCGACCCGCACGGCCTGCGCCGGCTCGAGCTGCGCGAGAGGCGCGCCGAGGCCCTGGAGACGCTGTCCCGGCTCGCAGGCCGGGGCGAATGCGGGAAGATGCGTCCATGAGCTCCGCCGCCGACCGGGTCACCGAGCGGCTCGACCGCGCGGCGGCGCTCGCGACGCGGGAGTTCGACCCGCGTCTCGCCGAGCTCCTCCGGGGGCGGGTCGAGGCACAGCTCGCCGGCGCGCCGGCACCGGCGGCGGCTGGGCCGCTCGAGGAGGCCTGCGCCGCGCTCGCCGACCAGTTCGCCGTCCACGTAGCGAGCGTGACGGAGGAGCAGACCGAGCCGGTGCGGAAGCTCGCCGGAGATCACGGCCTCTACGCAGTCGTCTGCGCGCTCTACGCCTTCGACGCGCAGGCGCGGCTTCGGCTCGCGCGCGAGAGGCTGCTGTGATGAAGGCGCCGCGGCTCGCGCTGCCGCCCGGCTCGGGAGCGCCCTCGGCGCGCGCGAAGGCGCTCGCGCCGGAGGTCGCGGCGGTGCTCGCGGAGGCGCACGCGACGGCGATGCTCCTGCACGGGGTCGACCGGCCGACGACCGAGCTCGTGCGCCTGCGCTGCGCCTCGTACCACAACTGCGCCACCTGACTCTCGCTGCGCCTGGCGGGTGCCGGGCCGGTCGAGGGGGAGGAGCCGACGCCCGCGCAGCGGGCGGCGCTCCGGCTCGCCGACGCCTACGTGACCGACCCGGGCGGGATCGGCGCCGAGCTCCGCGCAGAGCTCCACCGCCACTTCACGCGCGCGCAGATCGAGGAGCTCGTGCTCGACATGGCCTCCTGGTCGCAGCAGAAGATCCAGGTGTGCCTGGGCCTCGACGCGGACGCGCCGCCGCCCGGCTCCGTCGACTTCGACTTCGACGAGCGCGGGAGCGCCGTGATCAGCCGCTGAGGCGGTCCTCCGTCGGCGTCAGCTGCGCGAGCGCCGCCGGCACGAGGCCGCGCGCGAGCCGGCGCAGGCCGTCCGCGTCCTTCGACCAGACCGGGTGCGGCACCACGAGCGCGTGGTAGCCCGGCAGCCCGAGCTTCGCCGCGTGCGACGCGACGAGCCCCTGGAAGGGCTCCGTGATCAGCACCGTCGCAGGCGCGCCCGCCCGCTCGACCAGCACCGCGTCGTGCAGACTGCACGACGAGCACGCGCCTCAGTCGCCGACGCCGGTGACGATCAGGTGCGCGCGCGCCGCGAGCTCGCGCGCCTCGTCCTCGCCGATCATGTGCGACGCGCCCGGCTTGCGGACGAGGATCGTCTCGCCGCCGCCGATCCGCGAACGCAGCTCCTCCGCGAGCAGCTCGAGCAGCTCGCGGGCGTGCGGCTTCCCGTTGTCGACGAGCCCGATCACCGGCGAGGCCGGCAGCGGCCGCCGCTCCGCGAGCGGGGTCGCCTGCACCGGCGGTGCCTGGAAGTCGGGCCGGACGAGGGTGATCTGCGCCATCAGCGGATGATCGGCATCAGCGGGCCCACGGGACGATACACCCGTCCGGGCCGCAGTCCGGGAGCGGCTCGCCCGCGGGCCGCACCCGCCTCGACGCCGCGCGCGCGTGGATCGTCGGCGCCCACGACGGGGCGCACGCCGACCAGCCGGCGCCCTCGCCGCCGGCGGTGACGAGGAAGACGTCGTCCGGCGACGCCACGCACGGCAGCCGGCCGTCCTCGCCGGGGGTCATGTCGTGCTGCGCGCCCTCCTCGAGCAGGACGCCCGCGGCCGCCAGCTCCTCCGGCGAGATCCTGCTCTCGCGGTAGAGGAACTCGCGCACCTGCGCCTGCGTCCAGCCCTCGTCGACGCAGAAGCCTGCGTGCTCGGGCCCGAGGATCACGAGCGCCTGCCCGCCCTTGCCGGAGATGAAGCTCTCGGGCGTGCGGATCGTGTGCGCGATCGTGCGCAGCACGCCCTCGGCCGTCCCGTTGAGCTGCTGCGCGATCTGGCGGACGCCCTCGAGCGGCAGCAGCGTCACCGTCGTGTCCTCGGGCTCGTAGCCGAGCTCGACGCGGAGCGGCCGCCACGGCTCGCGCGGCGGGTCCTCGGCGAAGCAGAACGTGTACTTGCCCGGGTGGCCGATCGAGGTCGCGTCCAGCTCGCCCGAGCGGGCGCCGAGAACGTTCATCGCGACGAGCCGCAGCGCCCGGCCGATCGTCGCGTTCGCGCGGTTGCCGGGGCCGAGGCAGTTGTGCCGCGCGTTCATGCCGAGCTCGGCGGCGATCGGGCCGCTGACGACGACGCAGAGCGCCGCGCCGCCGGTGCTCGACAGCACCGTGTGGCCGTTGAACGCCGGGTCGAACATCGCCTCGAGCGCGGCGACGACGACCGGGAAGTGCTCTGGACGGCAGCCCGCGAGCACGGCGTTCGCGGCGGCCTTCTCGAGCGACACCCCGCGCCCGCGCGCGGGCAGGTAGCCGATCAGGAGCTCCGGGTCGTCGGCGTCCACGACCTCGAGCATCGCCTCGACCCGCGCGGGCGTCGGCGGCACGACCGGCAGCCCGTCCGTCCACCCCTGCGCGTAGAGCTGCTCCTGCAGGTCGGCGTCGTCGAGGACGATCGTCTCGGTCACGTCAGCAGGTCACGTCAGAAGAAAGGGGCGTGGCGGCGCGCGAGGCGCTTGTACTCCGGCAGGCGCAGCCAGTCGATCGCGAGCGTCCGCTCGACGATCTCGTCGGGGAGGTCGGGCCACGTGCCGAGCTCCTCGACGACGTCGATGTGCGGGTTGCCGTCGAGGTCGGTCGCATGGAGGACCGCGTCGCCGTCGCCGGTGAGCTCGACCAGGCGGTAGCGCTTCTTCTCGACGAGGTCGCGCGGCAGCGTCGGGTCGAGCCGGACCCAGCGCCCGTCGAGGTGGGCGCACGTCAGCCCGTGCACCTCGAGGTGCTGCGTCCCGATCAGCTCGACGTAGCTCGCCGGGATCTTGTGGTCGAGGATGTCCTGGGCCACGAAGCCGGCCGCGATCCCGCGTGCGCGCAGGAGCGCCGCGAGCAGCACCGCCTTCTGCTGGCAGAAGCCGTAGCCGCGCTCGAGCGTGAGGCTCGCGCGCCACTCCTCGCGGCCGGTGTCGTCGGTCAGCTCGGGCGACATCTCGTACCGGATCTCGTCGCGGACCCACTCGAACAGCCGGCGCGCGGCCTCCCTGCCCGCGGCGTCCCCCGCCACGCGGTCGGCCAGCTCGCGGACCGCAGGCGCGTCCGCCTCCATGACGTCCGTCGCGCCGAGGGCGTCCTCCGGCCTCACCGGAACTCCCGCAGCCGCGCCGACGTCGGGTCGACTTCCTCGCGCAGGATCCGGAGCTGCTCCGCAGTCGGCGGCTCGGTCTCGGGGACGCCGCCCACCGGCAGCGCGACCTCGAACCCGGTCGCCTCCTGCACCTGCTCGACAGTCACGCCCGGATGGACGCTCCGGAGCCGCATCCGCTTCGACTCCGGCTCGAAGTCGAAGACGCAGAGGTTCGTGACGCAGAGCTGCGGGCCGCCCGGGAGCCCGAGCCGCGCGCGGTGGTCGCCGCCGTCGCCCCAGCCGATCCCGGAGCGGAAGTCGAGCCGCTCCACGAACGTCCGCGGATCGTGCGTGGACGACCAGAGGTAGATCAGCGGGATCATGCAGCCGAGGTCGGCCATGCCGCCGCCCCCGGGCAGGCGCACCTTCGGCGACTCGTACGGCCCGATCGTCGTGTTGTTGACGTTCCCGTACGCGTCCATCTGCGCCCCGCGGAAGGCGAACGTGTTGTAGCGGCGGCTCTGGGCGTACGCCCAGAAGTCGTAGGCGGAGTTCGAGAGCATCGCGGCGCCGTCCCAGAGCGCGTCCGAGAGCGTCGACTCGGGGATCGCGGCAGGATCGGCGTCGATCGCGATCGAGCTCGCGCCCCAGACGAGCTCGGGGGCGTGCGTGCGCCGCGCGAGCAGGTAGGCGCAGACCGGGACGAACGAGACGGCGCCGTTGAACGCGCGGGTGTCGTTCGTGAGCTCGCGGGCGAGCGTCGCGATCATCAGCTCGTCGACCGTCCAGCCCGTGGAGCTCACGAGGTCTTCCTCCGGATCGCGAGCAGCGCGCGCGCGCCCCCGTTCGCGTCGAGGAAGTCGGCGTGCGTCTCGGGCTCGGCGACGCGGCGCCGCCAGAACTCCTCGGCGCTCGCGGGCTCCCGGTGCGCGGCGGCGTACTCGCGGAGGAAGTCGCCGTCGTAGCCGTAGAACGGGAAGCACGAGGTCGGGTAGGCGCCCCACGGCGCCTCGACGACCGCATCGACGACGAAGCGCGGGTACGTCGTCAGGTGCGGCGCCGCCGTGAAGCTCGCCGTCGGCACGATCCGCTCGACGGTGACGATCGTGGTCGCCGCAGCCTTCACGATCTCCGAGTCCATCCAGACGAGCTTCGGCTCGACGCGCGCGTTGCCGCGGGCGTCGGCGGCGGCCGCATGGACGACCGCGACGTCGACCGGGAGCGGCGTGCAGGCGACGTAGCGCTCGCCCGTCGCGGCGTGGACCTGCTCGCGCGTCGTCTCCGGGTGGAGCCCGATCATGTCCGTCCCGACGCCCGCCTTCGTCGGCATGTACGGGAGGTTGTACGCCGCCGCCTGCAGGCGGCAGATCAGCGTGTGCTCGCTGTACTCCTCCATCACGACCTCGCCGGCCTGCACCGCCTGCCGGAACCGCGGCGCGAGCCCGAAACCCTCGAGGCTGACGAGCCCGGAGACGACGGTACGGACGCAGCCGGCGGCGACCAGCCACTCGACCGGCATCCCGGCGACGATCGCCACGAGCGTGAGGTCGCGCACCTTCCGCCGCACGAGCGCGCGGACGAACGCCATCGGCGCCGAATTGAGCGACAGCCCGCCGATCGCCAGCGTCGCGCCGTCTGGCACGAGCTCGGCTGCCTCGTCGAGCGACCGGACCTTGCTGGCGTGCCCGACCTCGCTCACCGGTGCGAGAATCTACCGAATGGTTGGTGGACACGCATGCCGGGGCCGCTGAGCGTCGCGGTTCCCGGCGGCCGGATCGCCTTCCGCGAGCGAGGCAGCGGCACCCCGGTCGTGTTCCTGCACGGCGGCACCGGCACCGGGCTCTACGATTGGGGCCACGTCGCGGACGAGCTCTCGCGCTCCTACCGGACCATCGTCGTCGACCTGCGCGCCCACGGCGCGTCGCCGGACGACGCGAGCGCGCTCGGCATCGTCCGCTTCGGCCTCGACGCCGTGCACGTCCTGCGCGCGGTCGGCGCGCCGCGCGCCGCGCTCGTCGGCTTCAGCGCCGGCGCGAACACGCTGCTCAAGCTGCTCGCCCGCGAGCCGTGGCGAGGGCTCGCGCTCGTCACCGTGGGCGGCTCCGCCCGCGGGGACGCCTCCCGGGTCGCCGGGATCATGGCCGGCCCCTGGCCGGGCGAGCTGCGCCGGCTCGAGCACGCGGTCGGCGACGGCCCCGACTACTGGCAGGGCCTGCGCGCCTCGCTGGCGAAGGACTGGGGCGAGAACCTCGCGATGACCGACGACGAGCTGCGACGGATCGCGTGCCCGACGCTCGTCTGCCACGGCGAGCGCGACCCGATCCAGGAGCTCGAGTACGGCGAGCACCTGGCGGCCGCGATCCCGCGCGCCGAGCTGCTCGTCGTCCCGGACACCGGCCACCCGGTGCAGCGGGAGCGCCCCGACCTGTTCGTCGACGCCCTCGAGGACTTCTTCAGGCGCGCGCTGCCGCGGCGCTGAAGCTCTCGACGCGGGCGATCGCCTCCTCGGCCTCGGCGGCGATCCGCGCCACGATCTCGGCCGCCGGCAGCACCTCGTCGATGCGGCCGATCCCCTGCCCGCCGATCATCATCCCCGTCTCCATGTCGCCCTCGAGCGCGCCGCGGCGCATCGCCGCGCCCTCGATCCGCATCCGCTCGAGCGTCGGCGTCCCCGCCGCCGCGAGCCGCCGCACCTCCTCGGTGAAGCCGTTCTCGATGAAGCGCGCCGGCCCGAAGAAGGCCGGGATCACCTCGGTCTGCGTCTCGTCGGCCTCGACGACGAACCGCTTGTTCCCCTCGTGGTACTCGCACTCGTCGGCGGCCAGGAACCGCGAGCCCACGTACCCGAGCTCCGCGCCGAGCGCGAGCGCGCCCGCCAGCGCGAGCCCGTCGACGACGCCGCCCGCCGCCACGACCGGGATCCCGACCGCCTTGGCGACCGACGGGACGAGCACGAACGTGTGCACCGGCCTGTGGCCGACGTGGCCAGCTGCCTCGAAGCCGGTCGCGATCACCGCGTCCACGCCCTCCCGCTCGGCCGTCAGCGCGTGCCTGACGTTCGAGACCGCGTGGAAGTGGAGCATCCCCGACTCGCGGATCGCGCCGTTCAGCCCGTACGTGCGCGGGTGGCCGCCCGACGTCGTCAGCACCGTCAGCTGGGCGCGCACCCGCGGGTCGGCCTCGCGCTCCTCGAGGATCGCCCGCACGACCGCTTCCGCGTCGGGCTGCTCCTGCGCGATCCTGACGTTGATCGCGAGCGGCTTCGACGTCAGCTCGACGGCGAGCCGGATCCCGTCGCGCACCTGCCGGACGACGGCCTGTACCTGCTCTGCGACCTCGTCGGGCGACATGCCTGGCTCCTCGAGGACGAGCGCCGGCTGGGCGATCGTGCCGAGCGCTCCCGCCTCCGAGATCGCGGCCGCGAGGCGCGCGAGCGTGATCGGGCCGATCCCGCCCATCCCGGACTGCATGAAGGGGTGCTCGATCCCGATTCGCTCCGAGAGCGGCGTGCGCAAAGTCATGCGTTGCTCCAATCGGTCGTTTGGTTGATCATACGACCGTGCCGATCCCACTCGAGGAGCTGGAGCAGGTCGTCGGGCGTCCCTTCCCGGGCGGCAGCTACACGATCGAGCCGTACCGGCACTGGCTGATGACGGACGCCGTCGGCGGCCCCGCGACTTCGACCGGCGAGGCCAGCGCGATGGAGGTCTACTACGGCGCGCTGGCCGGGATGGGCATGACGGTCGACGGGCTGTTCGCGCTCGTCGGCGCGAGCGCGGCCGACGGCCCGATGTTCGGCGAGGCCGAGATCGAGCAGCGGCGCCCGCTGCAGATCGGGGCGACCTACCGCGTGAGCGGCGCGATCACGAGCGTGCAGCGCAAGCACGGCCGCCGGGCCGGCGTCTTCGACATCGTCGAGTTCCGGCTCGAGCTGACCGACGAGCGGGGCGAGCACGTCGCGACGTCGACGAACTCCTTCATCTTCCCCCGCCGCGACTGATGCACGTCGAGCCGGGCACCGAGCTGCCGCCGCTCCGCATCGAGAGCGTGCCGGCCGAGGCGATGAAGACGGTCGCGGCGCTGCTCCACGACCCGACACCGATCCATTGGGACGTCGAGTCCGTGCGCGCGCTCGGGATGGGCGACCGGCCGGTCAACCAGGGCCCGAACAACATGGCCTACGTCGTCAACATGCTCACCACCTGGGCGGGCAGCCCCGGCCGCATCCGCCGGCTGCGCGTGCGCTTCCTCGGCAACGTCTTCGCCGGCGACAGCGTCACCGCCCGCGGCGTCGTCACCGGGGTGCGCGAGGAGGACGGCGAGCGCCTCGCCGACCTCGACGTGTGGCTCGAGCGCTCGGCCGAGGACCGCGTCCTCGACGGCACGGCGACCGTCGCGATCGACGCGTAGGCCGCTGCCCCGCGGCCCGATTCCGGCCCGCCGGGCCGCCTACGCACTGACCGTCTACGCGCTGGCGGTGCTCGTCGGCACCGGCAGCGCGCCGATCGGGCTGCTGCCGGCCTACGCGCGCGACTTCCGTCTCTCTCCGCTCCAGGTCACGCTCGTCGCGGCCGCCTCGACGTTCGGGGTGATGGTGGCGGTGCCGCTGCTCGGGCGCCTCTCGGACTTCGTGGGACGGAAGCCGGTGATGCTCCCGGGCCTCCTGCTCGGGGTCGCGAGCATCGGCGCGTACCTCGCCGCGGACGGCTTCGAGCTGCTGCTCGCGGCCCGGATCCTGAGCGGGGTCGCGGTCGCGGTGCTGACCGGCGCGGCGACGGCTGCGCTGACGGAGCTCGCCGCCTCCGGCGGCGGCGACACCCGCCGCGCCGCGACCCACGCGGCGACGGCCGGCATCGTCGGCTTCGCGGCCGGCCCCGTCTTCGGCGGCATCTTCGTCCAGTACGGCCCGTGGCCGCTCCGGCTCGTCTACGCCGTCAGCCTCGTGCTCCTGCTGCCCGCGCTCGTCGGCGTCGCGCTGCTGCCGGAGACGATGACGTCCCGCCGGCCCGTCCTCCTGCGCCCGCAGCTCGGCGTGCCGCGCTCCGGGCTTCCGACCTTCGCCGTCGCCGCGCTCGTCGCCACCTGCTGCTTCGGCGCGGCCTCGTTCTTCCAGTCGCTCGGCGGCGTCTTCGTCGTTCGCCTGCTGAAGGTACACGACCTGTTCGTCGCCTCGCTCGTCGTCGCGTCGTTCCTCGGCTCCTCGACGGTCGGGCAGATCCGGTTCCGCGCGCTGACGATCCGCCGGCAGACCGTCGGCGGCCTGACGCTGCTGCCCGCGGGGACGGCGCTCGTCGTGGCGGGGCTCCTCGTCG
>Ga0070741_10005929_pt1 | contig 26614 bp, 23 predicted proteins | sample Coa_R1_4_FD_66440 | JGI IMG/M metagenome (GOLD analysis project Ga0070741, IMG submission 66440) | Surface soil microbial communities from Centralia Pennsylvania, which are recovering from an underground coalmine fire - Coalmine... | ecosystem: Environmental > Terrestrial > Soil > Unclassified ... | reverse complement strand
GCAGCGCGATGATCTCGTCGACCTCGGCATGGGACAGCCCGGCCATCACCTCGTCGGCGATCAGGAGCTTGGGTGCGGCCGCCATGGCGCGGGCAAGTTCGAGCTTGCGCATCTCGATCTGCGTCAGGTCGCGCGGCCGTTGCTCGGCCTTGGCGGCGAGCCCCACCTGTTCGAGCATCTCGTGGCAGCGCGCCTCGATCGCCCCGCCATGCAGATGCTGGCCGCCATGCCGCGCGTTGACGGTGTAGAGAATGGGGATGCGCACGTTCTCCAGCAGCGACAGCGTGCCGAACGGCCGCGGCAGCTGGAACGAGCGGGCAATCCCGCGCCGCGTGCGCTGGTGCGCCGACAGACCGTCGAGCTTTTCGCCGGCGAACTCGACATGGCCCTGCTCGTTGCGCAAGGTGCCGCAAATGCAGTTGACCAGGGTCGACTTGCCCGAGCCGTTGGGCCCGATCAGGCCGAGCCGCTCGCCCTCCTGCACTTCGAGCTCGACGCCGTCGAGCGCCACGAAACCGCCGAAGCGCTTGCCGAGCCCCGAAACATGCAGCAGCGTGCTCATCGCCGCCTCCGCCGCCTGGCCTCGAACAGGCCGACGATGCCCTGCGGCGCGATGATGACGAAGATCACGAGCAGAAGCCCCGCCACCAGCACGTTGGCCGCCGACGAGATGGTGACGCGGATATATTCCTGCAGGCCGCCGACCAGCACGCCGCCGATCACCGGGCCCAACCAGTTCGAGGTGCCGCCGATCAGCGGCATGGCGATGGCGTTCACCGCATAGTTGAGGCTGAAGCCCGACGAAGGGTCGAGGTACGTCACGTAATAGGGCAGCGGCGCGCCCGCCATGCCCATGAAGCCGCCCGACAAGGCGGTGGCGATCAGCTTCAGCCGCAGGGTCGGCACGCCCGCCGCCTCGGCCGCCGCCTCGTCGTCGCGAATGGCGGCGAAGCCATAGCCCAACGCCGAGCGCTCGATGGCGCGCGCCGTCACCAGTACGATGACGCAGAGGCCGAGCATGATCAGGCAGAGATACTGGATGTAGTCGCCGCCGATCAGTGGCGCCACGCGCGGCCGGATCACGTAGGCACCGCGCGCGCCGCCGACAAAGTCCCAGTTGGTGATCAGTGTCTGCACGACCACGGCGAGCGCGAGCGTGGCGATCGAGAAGAACACGCCGCGCAGGCGCAAGGTGAGATAGCCGGTGCCCAGGCCGACCAGCGCCGCCAGCACGCCGCCGATCACCACCATCACCGGCAGCGGCATGCCGGGTGTGAGCTTGTGCCACACGACGCTCGAATAGGCGCCGATGGCGAAGAAGGCGGTGATGCCGAAGTTCACGTAGCCGGTGTAGCCGCCCAGGATGTTCCAGGCGGTGCCGAGCACGATGTACTGAACGACGACGTAGCCCGCGAAGAAGGCATAGGAGTTGCCGAGCAGGCGGCCGGCCAGAAAGAGCGCGATGGCGATCGCGATGAGCGCCGCGGCGAAAGGCAGCTGGCCGATGCCCGTGGCATGCCCGGTGGGAATCGGCTTATCGGCCAAGGATACCACTGGGCCGCACCGCCAGAGTGATCAACAGGACGCCGAACGACACGGCGGGCGCCCATGAGGGGCCGAAGAAGGTCGCGGTAAGGCTCTCGACGACGCCGATCGAGACCGCAGCGATCACCATACCGGTGAAGCTGCCCAGGCCGCCCAGCACGCAGATGGCGAAGATGCGGCCGATATAGTCGCGGCCGATCGAGGGTTCGACCGGCTGGATGATGATCAGGCAGGCACCGCCCAGCGCCGCCGATGCAATCGAGATGCCGAAGGCGATGCGCTTGATGCGCGACGGATCGGCCGCCATCAGGCGCAGCGCCAACTGGTCCTGCGCCACGGCCTGGATCGCCCGGCCGATGAAGGTGCGCGAAAGATAAAGCTGAAGCCCGACGACGCTCACCAGCGCCACCGCGAACGGCACCAGCAGCCGCAGCGGCAGCTCGACCGGTCCGAGATGCCAGCTCGGGCCGATATAGCGCGCCTCGACCGAACGGTAGTCGACGCCGAAGGCCAGGATCAGCCCGACCTCAGCAATGAACAGCAGTCCGAAAAAGAACGACAGCCCGCGCAGACTCTGGTCGTCGCGGCGCTCGAAGGAGACGTAGTAGAGCTGATAGACCGCCATGCCGAGCAGGTAGAACAGCGGCAGCACGATCACCGCCGCCAGGATCGGGTCGATGCCGAGCTGGGTGTTGGCGATGTAGGCGATGTAGGAGCCCAGCAGGATGAAGGCCGGATGGGCGATGTTGACGATGTCGAGCAGGCCGAAGGAGATCGCCACGCCGATCGACACGGCGGCATAGAAGCCGCCGATCAGCAGACCCGACAACACGGCGTTCAGCGTCAGATCGAGCGAGACGTCCATGACGCCGTTATTTCCCTCCCGAGACGTGGCGATTGCTTCGCCTTTTCGTGGCGCGAGTGTGCGCTACGGGACGCACCTTTGCCTAGGCCCGTTTTTTGGCCTGCGGCCAGCGTCCAACGCTTGCATCAGAACCCGGTCCAGCCGGCCTGATATGCCGCGAATTCGAGCTTGGCGCCGGCCATGGCGGCGAACTCGGCGACGAAGCGGCCCTTGCCGCCGATCAGGGGCTGGCGGGTGAACTGGATCTGCTGCTCGGCATTGGGCATGAACAGCGCCTCGAGCGGGCTGTCGTCGACCACGACCAGCGTGTCCTTGCGCAGGGCGCGCATGGCCGCGCACAGCTCCTTGATGTGATGGGCGGCCGACTTCTGCCAGTAGATCCAGTCGACGTCGAACGAATCGAGATAGAGCAGGTCGATCGTCTTGCCCTCGTCGACCAGGCGCCGCGTCAGCTGCGTCAGGAACTTCACGCCGTCGTCCTGCGTGAGCTGGACGCGGCTGCCGACCAGCGTCTTCGCCGCAGCGACCGAGGCAGGATCGATGTCGACCGAGTAGACCACCGATTCCTGGTCGCGCAGCGAGACATACCTGTCGAATTGCACCGTGCTCTGGCCGTCGCCTTCCCAGTCGCCGGCTTTGCGCGTGCAGCCGGTCTCGACGATGATCACCGGCCGCTGGAAGCGGTCGAGATACTCGAACATCTGGCGGAACGTGCGTTCGCGCAGGACCAGCTTGGGCCCGACCTCGCGGTTGAAGAAATTCCAGAAGTCGGCTGAGCTCGGCATGGGTCCTGTGTTCTCGTTTGCGGCGCGGGAGTTGGCGTGCCGTAGTGGGCAAAAGTGAGAACTGGCAGGCCAACATCCCTATTGCCCAATCTAGCCATCGCAGGCCGGTGTAGGAAACCGCTGATCCATCCAGCTGAGCTACAGGGACATGGAGGGCGATATATCATCTGATACTGATAGAATCTGCATCAAATGATTTGGCCACCAGTTTACTATTCTGATCATCCTCTTTGCGGCGTTCGTCGGGAACCATTGTCAGAGGCTTTGTTCCCGATTTGGCGGGTTCTGCGCGGACCTTTCGCGTCCTTAATCCCTGCATTGTGACCTCTTGCGAAAATGCCCTACCGACTTAGACGGAGAGGGCCGTACAACCGTTTTGGCCAATTCTTAAGCAGATCGTGCCTGCTTCATAAGCCAGATATCCGTCAGAGATCGTTCAATTTTGAGCATCTGCCCGCTATCGTCTTTGGCACGGGGGGATGCAGCTTGGCATTTGACGAAATGCACAGAACGGGCGGCACGCAACGGAGCCGTGGGCCGTACAGCTCGATGGCAGCATGGCTGCAGGAGCAGACCAGCGAGCAATTGATCGTACGACGCCAGCAGGCGGAAGCGATGTTTCGCCGGACCGGCATCACCTTCGCCATCTACGGCGCGGAAGAAGCCGAGGAACGGGTCATCCCCTTCGATATCATCCCGCGCGTGCTGAGCGCGGCCGAATGGCGCCGTCTCGCCGCCGGCATCGAGCAGAGGGTACGCGCCCTCAACGCCTTCATGTACGACGTCTACCACCGTCAGGAAATTCTGCGCTCGGGCCGCGTGCCGGAGGACATCGTGATCCAGAATGCCGCCTTCTTGCCCGAGATGATGAACGTCGAGACAAGGCGCGGGATCTACTCCCACATCATCGGCGTCGACATAGTGCGCACGGCGGAGAACGAGTTCTTCGTGCTCGAGGACAACACGCGCACACCCTCCGGCGTCTCCTACATGCTGGAGACCCGCGAGACCATGATGCACATGGCGCCCGATCTCTTCAGCCGGAACCGCGTCGCGCCGGTCGAGCACTATCCGGAGGACCTGCGCGCAACCCTCGAGAGCGTGGCCCCGGCGGGCCTCGACCGCGAACCGGTAATCGCTGTTCTCACGCCCGGCGAGCACAACAGCGCCTATTTCGAGCACTCCTTCCTCGCTGACCGCATGGGCATCGAGCTGGTCGAAGCGCACGACCTTGTGGCGAACGAGGACGGCGTGATGATGAAGACCACGCAGGGCCTGCGCCAGGTTGACGTGATCTACCGCCGCATCGACGATTCCTTTCTCGATCCGCTGACATTCCGGCCCGACTCGATAATCGGCGTGCCCGGGCTGTTCGAGCACTATCGGGCCGGGCGGGTGACGATCGTCAATGCGCCGGGCTCCGGCATCGCCGACGACAAGTCGATTTATTGTTACGTGCCCGAAATCATCGAGTTCTACACCGGCCGCTCCTCGATCCTGAACAACGTGCAGACCTGGAGCTGCCGCAAGCCACAGGACCTCGCTTACGTACTCGATCATCTGGCCGAACTGGTGGTCAAGGAAGTGCACGGCTCGGGCGGCTACGGCATGCTGGTCGGACCGATGGCAAGCCGCGCGGAGATCGAGGCCTTCCGCGCCAAGGTGAAGGCCGACCCCTGCCGCTACATCGCCCAGCCGACGCTGGCCCTCTCAACCTGCCCCACGCTCACCGACAAGGGCATCGCGCCGCGCCATGTCGATCTGCGCCCCTTCGTGCTGTTCGGCGATCGCATGCGCCTCACGCCCGGAGGGCTGACGCGGGTGGCACTGAAGGAGGGCTCGCTGGTGGTCAATTCGAGCCAGGGCGGCGGCACCAAGGACACCTGGGTGCTCGAGGACTGAACGGCTGTACCATGCTGGGACGAACGGCCAACGATCTCTTCTGGATGGCGCGATACATGGAGCGGGCGGAGAACATGGCGCGCCTGCTCGAGGTCGGCCATCGGCTGAGCCTCCTGCCGCACGAGCAAGGTGGCCAGCACTGGCGCTCGACTCTGCAGAGCGCGGGCTGCGAAGCCGGGTACGTGGCGAACCACGACACCTTCGAGACACGCGTCGTCGTCGACTATCTGCTGTTCGACCGGAACAACCCCTCCTCCGTCTATTCCTGCCTCGCGACGGCGCGGCGCAATGGTCGCGCCCAGCGCACGGCGATCACGCGCGAGATGTGGGAAAGCCTGAATGGCGCCTGGATCGAGTTCTCGCGCAAGGCGGTGGATGAAGTGCCAGCCGACGCCTTGCCTGCCTTGTTCGATTGGGTGCGCGAGCGTTCGGCGATGTTCCGCGGTGCCGTGCTCAACACGATCCTCAGGAACGACACATTCTACTTCACGCAGCTCGGCACGTTCCTCGAGCGCGCTGACAACACCGCGCGCATCCTCGACGTCAAATACTATGTCCTGCTGCCGCAGAACGAACTGGTCGGCGGCGGCGTCGATAGCGCGCAGTGGGCCGCCCTGCTGCGCTCCGTCTCCGCCCACAGAAGCTTCCGTTGGGTCTATCGCGATGCCTTCAAGCCGTGGCACATCGCCGACTTCCTCATTCTAAATCCGCAGATGCCGCGTTCACTGCATTCCTGCTACGCCGAGATCGCGCAGGCCCTGTCCGGCCTCGCCCAATCCTACGGCAAGGAGACCGATTGCCAGGTGCTGGCCGGGTCGATGCTGGCGCGGCTGCGCATGCTCAACATGCCGGACATCTTCCAGGCCGGCCTGCACGAATTCCTGACCGACTTCATCAACGACAACGGCCGGCTGGCTCGTGAAATTGGCACGGTCTATCATTTCAACGGCTGATCCAAATTCAATGCGGCTCTCGATCCAGCACCGAACCAGGTACCGCTACGAAGGCCCCGTCGCCTACAGCGCCCAGGTCCTGCGGCTCACGCCCGCTCAATTCGCGAGCCAGAAGACCGTAAACTGGAAGGTCGAGTGCGCTCCGGCCGCCACGCTGCGCGAGGGCCGCGACGGCTTTGGCAATGTCACGCACTTCCTGGCCGTGAACAGGCCGCACGACGAGATCGAGATTCTCGCCGCTGGCATCGTCGAGACCACCGACGCAGCCGGTGTGGTGAGCGGCATCGCCGACCCCGTGCCGCACGCCGTCTATCTCAGGCACACGCCGCTCGCAGAGCCAGCGCCCGCCATCGCAGCGCTGGTCGAGACCACGCCGGGCGCGGACAGGATCGCTTGGTTGCACGCGCTGATGAACATCATCCGCGAAAAGGTCGCCTATGTGGCCGGCGTGACGCACGCGATGACCACCGCCGCGCAGGCGCTGAACGCGGGGCACGGCGTCTGCCAGGATCACGCGCACATCTTCATAACGGCGGCCCGGCTGGCGGGTATCCCTTCCCGCTACGTGACCGGATATCTCCTCATCGACGAAGCGGCGCAGGCGGTGGCTCACCATGCCTGGGGGGAGGCCTGGGTACCGGGCCTGGGCTGGCTGGCGTTCGACCCGGCCAACGGCATATGCCCGACCGATCGTTATGTGCGGCTCGCGGTGGCGCTCGACGCTCGATATGCCGCGCCGATCCGTGGTACCCATCTCGGCGGCGTGGGCGAAGAGTTGGCCGTCGAGGTCAGGGTCCAGCAGGTCGCGCCTCAGCAATAGCCGAAGAAGGAAAACGCGCTTCCCATGACCTATGCCGTTGCCGTGCGCCTCGAACGGGGGCTGGTATTCGCCGCCGACACGCGCACCAACGCCGGTGTCGACAACGTCTCGCAGTTCCGCAAGCTGCATTTCTGGCGCCGCACCGGCGAGCGCGTGATGGTGCTGCTGAGCTCGGGAAATCTCGCCGTCACTCAATCGGTGATCAGTCTGGTAAACGAGCTGCTCGCCGGCGAACCCGGCAACGACAAGCCCCACCTCATGAATGTGCCGACGATGTATCGCGCAGCTCGCCTCGTCGGAGATCTCGTCCGCGAAGTGCGGGCGGTCGACGGCGCTGCGCTCGAGGCAAGCTCCAACGGCTTTACCGCCTCGTTCATCCTGGGCGGTCAGATCGCCGACGAGCCGCCGCGGCTCTTCCAGATCTATCCCGAGGGCAACTTCATCGAGGCGACCGACGACACGCCCTACCTGCAGATCGGCGAGCACAAATACGGCAAGCCGATCCTCGACCGCGTCATGCGCCCCGACATGCGGCTCGCCGAAGCGGCCAAGCTCGTCCTGCTGTCGTACGATTCGACACTGCGCTCCAACCTGTCGGTGGGGATGCCGATCGATCTGCTGCTCTACGAGCGCGATACGCTGGACGTGCGCCGCGTGCGCCGCATCAGCGAGGACGACGACTATTTTCGCAAGCTTTCAGCACACTGGGCCAAGGCCCTGCGCACTGCCGTCGACCAGGTCGACGACTACCCCGCCTAAGGAACCACGCCCGCCGGCAGTGCGGCGCAATGGCGCGCAATCGCGCCCGGCGTGGTGAGCCACACCGCGCCGCGATTGGCGACGATCTGGGTCAGGGCGCGCCGCAGATGCTTCAGCCGGTGCGGCTGTCCAATGATGTAGGCGTGCAGTGCGATGCCCATGACCAAGGGTCGTTCGCGCGACAGCCGGATCATCTCGTCGAATTGATCGACGACCATGTCGGCGAACTCCGCAGCGCCCGTCTTGCGGCCGACGATGGCTGGGATGTCGTTCAGTTCCTGAGGATAGGGCACCGCCATGATCCGCTTGCCGCCTCGGCAGCGGAACCATACCGGCTGGTCGTCCATGCACCAGTCGAGGAGATAGCGATAGCCCGCTTCGGCCAGCAAGTCAGGCGTAACATGGCTGTGCGAGATCCATGGGCCGAGCCAACCTTCTGGGGCACGCCCGTCTTCTTTGGACACCCGTTGTGTCGAATCCGCAATCAGGGCGCGCTCCGCCGCTTCGTCGAGCGTGCCCTGGCGCTCTGCATTGGTGCGGCCATGCCCGACGATTTCGTCGCCCCGTTCACGATGGGCGGCCACGAGCTCGGGCGCGTAGTCGTACATCGAGCTGTTGACCAGCGCCGCTGCGGGCAGGCCGAACGAGTCCAGCACGTCGAGCAGGTACCAGGCGCCGACTCGGTTGCCATAGTCGCGCCAAGCATAGTTCAACACGTCGGGCTGCGGCCCACCGGGGGCGAGCTCCGCGCCCAGACCCTCGCCAAACGAGAAATGCTCAAGATTGACCGCGAGATACACGGCGAGCTTCTTGCCTTCCGGCCAGTCGTAATCGGGCCGGCCGCGCAACGGCACGTACTCGTAGCGCCCGTGGTGGCGTAACTTCATCGTGGCAATTCGCGTCGTGCAATGATTGCCACCGGCCCGCCGCCAGGAGGGCCCTGGTGCTCAGCGCCACCCGAGACATAGAGCATCGTGTCGCCGATCACACCAGCCAGCACGCCGCCCACAAGGGCACGCGCGTGGCGAGTCGAATGGATGTCGCTGTCGTCCAGCATGGTATGGCGGCGGCCGCGGATTTCGCCCGAGGGCGCGGCCTCGGCCTTGGCGAGCACGGCGACCGTCTCGCCGCCCACGCTCGACAGCACACGGCGCGCCGCCTCGGCGTCGATCGCGTCCTTCATGACATCGTGGCCGATCACCAGGTCGCCCGCCCAACCTGCAGCATTGCCCAGCACGACGATCTCGTTGCACAGCAGTTCAATGCCCGCCGATGTGCTGGCGACGCCCGAGTAGAGCGACCAGTCGCGGCAGACGGCAGCCTCCGACGCCCGCCGCACTTCGCCCAGGGCAAGCGCGACACCCAGCGCCGATGCGCCGCGAGACAGGGCCATCGAATGGTAGGTGTCATCAGTCGCGGATTTGGCGTCGCGCCTGGCCGCCTCCGCGATACGCTCCTTGGTAAGCAGCGGGCATTTGATCTGCACGAAATGCACGTCGTCCGGCGAAGCGATGCCCGCTTGCTTCATGGCGAGCGTGACGGCTGCAGCGGTCTCGTCGATCTGCGCTTGGCGGCCCAGCTCCTCGGGCTTGAAATCACGCGTGAATGCTGTGCCGATGGCGAGCCGCTTGCTCGCGGCCGGCGCCGGACCATCCTCGATGCAGAACACCAGGATATGCGGCGACAGTCCACCCTCGGTGCCGCCCGACATGACGACGGCCACGGGGTGGTCCTTCAGCAGCAGCTTCAGCGCCAGAGTGGCGTACCCGCGCGTGAAATCGTTGACGCAGCCATTGCCCTCCGTCTTGCCGACTATGGCGACGATCGTCCGGGGATCGATCTCGCCCCTCTCGATGGCGGCAGCGAGCGGCGCCGTGTCGTGAGGGCCGGCGGTCGCAAGCCGCACCACCTTGGCTTGGCGGGCCATTAAGCGGCTTTCCCGGCATCGCTACCGAAGCGGAGGCGACGGCGGCGGATGACGAGGTTGGAGACGAGTGCCAGAGCGATCACCAGAAAAGAAAAGCCGGTCGTCACGGTGCCCAGCGCATAGAGCACGGGCGTCGTCACGTTGGTGGTCATGCCGTAGATTTCGAGTGGCAGCGTATTGAAGGTGCCCGCCGTATAAAGACTGCGCGCGAACTCGTCGTAGGAGAGCGTGAAGCCGAACAGGCCGACGCCGATTAGGCTGGGGAGCAGGATCGGCACGATGACGTGCTTGACGGTCTGCCAAGAGGTAGCGCCGAGGTCGCGCGCGGCCTCCTCGTAGCGCCGGTCGAACCGATTGAACACGGCGAACATGATCAGCAGGCCGAACGGCAAGGTCCAGGTGAGATGCGCGCCGAAGGCCGAGCTGTACCAGGCGGCGTCGATATCGAGCACGCGGAACAGCAGGCCGATGCCAAGGCTGATCAGGATCGACGGCACAATTAGGCTGGCGATGGCGAGGTAAAAGACGACAGCCGATCCGTAGAACCGCTTGCGAAAGGCAAGCCCCGCAGAAAACGACACAACGACCGTCACAACCATGACGGAGATGCCCAGGATCATCGAGCGCTGGAAGGAACCGGCGAAGTCACCAACCATCTGCTTCTCGAACAGGTTCTTGAACCAGTGCACCGACACGCCCTTCATCGGGAAGGTGAGCCCGCCCGAGGGGCCCTGGAAGGACAGGATGACGATGGTGATCGTGGGGCCATAGAGGAACAGCACGAAGGCCGCGAAGAACGCGGCAAGGAACCAGAAGGCGGCGCCGCGACGCTCGTGCTTCACGTCACAGCTCCTTTCGGATGTCGACCAGCCGCATCATGGCCGCGACCGTAAACAGCACGAGCAGCAGAAGCACCACCGCATTAGCGGCCGCCGCGGGATATTGTAGCAGCGACATGGCATTCATCATCATCAGGCCGACCGAAGCACTCTGCCCGCCGCTCATCAGCCGGACGGTGACGAAGTCACCCATGACGATGGTGACGACGAAGATCGAGCCGATGGCGATGCCGGGCTTGCAGAGCGGCACGATGACGTTCCACAGCGTCTGCCAACCCGAAGCGCCGGCGTCCCGCGCTGCCTCGAGCAGCGAGCGATCGATTCGCATCATGGAGTTGAAGATCGGCACCACCATGAACAGCGTGTAGAGATGCACGTAGGCGAGCACTACGGCGAAATCGGAGAACAACAGGAATTCCAGCGGCTGATGGATCAAGCCGAGATGCAGCATCGCGGAATTCATCAGCCCGTTGCGGCCGAGGAACGGGATCCACGAGATCATGCGGATGATGTTGGAGGTCCAGAACGGAATGGTGCAAACCAGGAAAAGCACGGTTTGCGAGGTCGCCGACTGGACGTGAAATGCCAGGAAATAGGCCACGATGAATCCGATGACCAGGGTCAACGCCCATGTGATCGCGGCATATTCGAGCGTGTTGAAATAGGTTTTCCAGGCGACCGGAGAAGTGAGAAGCTCGTCGTAGTTCTGCCAGAGGAAAGCCGGGATGATCTGCGTGGTGTTGTAGTCGAAGAAGCTCACCACCGCGATGGTGGCAATTGGCACCACGAGGAATAGCAGGAACACCAGCGCCAGCGGCGCCACCTGCAGATACGTCACCCACGCATCGATTCTTTTCATTCTTGGAAAGCGAGGGCGCCGCGTCGACAACGCCCTCGCTCCATCCCAAGCGATGTCTTATGCGGCGATGAACGAATTCCATTTCTGGACCATGTAGCGGTCCTCATCCATCACGGCATTCCAGCACGACACGGCGCCCATTCGGTCGTAGAACGACCCGCCGTCGCGCACCGCGCCCGCCTTCTCCATCACCACGCCTTGGGGGTTCTTGATGTCGCCCTTGGCGGGCTTGCCTTCCATCCAGAAGCCCCATTCGTCCTCGGTCATGTTGGCCTTGGCCGTCTCGAGCACCGCCGAGTAGTAACCCTGACGGTTGAGAAATGCGCCGACCCAGCCCGACATGTACCAGTTGATGTATTCGTAGGCAGCGTCCAGCTGTGCCCCCGAGAGGTGTTTGGCGAGGCCGAGGCCGCCACCCCAGGCGCGGTAGCCTTCCTTCAGCGGCTGGTAGATGCATTGCACTCCCTTGGAGCGCACTGCCGTCACTGCCGGCGACCACATCGACTGGATCACCACCTCGCCCGAGGCCATAAGATTGACCGACTCGTCGAACGTCTTCCAGAAGGCGCGGAACTGACCGTCCTTCTTGGTCTTGATCAGGAAATCGATCGTCTTGTCGATCTCCGCCTTGGTCATGTTGCCCTTGTCGCCGTACTTCATGACGCCGGCCGACTCGCAGATCATTGCCGCATCCATGATGCCGATGGACGGGATGTTGAGGATTGAGGTCTTGCCCTTGAACTTGGAATCCAGAATGTCCTTCCACGAATCGATCTTGCGGCCAACCAGGTCGGGCCGAATGCCGAGCGTGTCGGCGTTGTAGATCGTGGGGATCATTGTGAACCACTCGGTCATGGTCTTGGAGAACTTGGTGGAACCCGCACCCTCGACGAAGCCCACTGTGCTTGGCGCCGTGCCCTGTGCGATCACGCTGTCGGGCTTCAGCTTGCCGGTCGTGAAGATCGGCACGATCTTGTCGAAATACTTGATCTTCTTGACGTTCATCGCCTGCAGAACGTTGGCCGGGAAAACCTTCTTCACCATCCAGTATTCGATGTCGGCGATATCGTAGGAATTGGGCTGCGTCACGGCGCGCTGCACGACGGCGTCCGAATCGAGTGCCGTCATCTGCAGGGTGATGCCAAGATCCGCTTTGCACTTCTCGGCGATCTCGTTGATGTTCGACACGCCGGTGCCGAACTGGCGCAGCACGATGTTCTTGTTGTTCTGCGCCCAGATTGTTGGCGCTCCGACGACGCTGCCGAGCGCGGCGATGCTTGCCCCCTTCAACAGCCTGCGACGTCCGACGTCATTGAGCTTGCGAGTCATCTGCCCCTCCTCTTGCTGACTGCCTCTACTGACCGAGGACATGCACGTCTCCCGGCATCCACGATAAAGTCACCGGCTGGCCGGGTGTCACGGGCGCAGCATCGAAGCGCGCCTCTGGCACGACCGCCGACAGCGACTCGAGCCCGGGGACATCGATGCCGACTTGGACCGTCGACCCGAGATACTCGACCGAGCGCGCCACCCCGGAGAGTGAGGTGGCGTCGGTCGGCGCCGTGCCAGGCTGCACGGTCATGCGGTCGGCACGGATCGACACGAAAGCACCCTCGCCCTTGGCGCGCGCGACCGCTGCCGGCAGCACGTTGTGGCCGCCGATGAACCTGGCGACAAAGGGCGTCGTCGGCCGGTTGAAGACCTCGCGCGGCGGCGCCGCCTGTTCGATCCGCCCTTGGTTCATGACCACCACGAGGTCGGCCAGCGCCATCGCCTCATCCTGGCTGTGCGTGACATGGATGAAGCTGATGCCGAGCCGCGTCTGCAGGCTCTTAAGCTCCTCGCGCATCTTGATGCGCAGGAAGGGATCGAGCGCCGACAAAGGTTCGTCGAGCAGAAGCGCGCGCGGATCGGTGATCAATGCGCGGGCCAGCGCCACGCGCTGCTGCTGGCCGCCCGAGAGCTGCGCCGGCACGCGATTTGCGTACGGCTCCATCTGCACGCGCTTCAGCATCTCGAGCGCGCACTGGCGCCGCGTATCCCTCTCGACGCCGCGCATCTTCAGGCTGAACGCCACGTTGTCGATACAGTCGAGGTGCGGAAAAAGCGCATAGCTCTGGAACATCATGGCCGTGCCGCGCTGGGCGGTGGGCAGATGCGTGATGTTCTCCGAGCCCAGAATGACGTCGCCGTCGCTCGCCTCTTCGTGACCCGCGATTATGCGCAAGGTGGTGGTCTTGCCGCAGCCTGAGGGCCCCAGCAGGCAGCAATAGGAACCCGCCGGAATACGAAGGTTCACCCTGTCCACCGCCACGGTCTCGCCGAAGCGCTTGGATAAGGCGACGAGTTCGATATCCGGCCGCGTTGCCATAGTAGTTTTCGAAGCAAGCCGCATGCCAGAACCGTAAAGTGGCACCTCACGCGCCTCTTGGCCCGTGTCTTGCTGCCGGATAATCAATAGAGATCGAGGGCCGAACGATGCGTCTGATCGGTGTTGATGTCGGCGGAACATTCACTGACCTGGTCTACGCCGACACCGAGGCCGGCCAGACCGGCGTTCATAAGATTTCGACCACGCCGGACGATCCCGCGCGCGGGGTGGTCGCGGGCCTCACGGCACTCTGCGAAAAGTACAAGATCCCGCGTGAGACGATCGACGTGGTGTTCCACGGCACGACTATCGCTACCAATTCCATCCTCGAACACGACGGCGCCGTGACCGGCATGATTACCACCGGCGGCTATCGCGACATCCTGCACATCGGGCGGCACCAGCGGCCGCAGCACTACTCGATCATGCAGGACATCCCCTGGCAGAATCGCCCTCTTGTGAAACGCCGCTTCCGCAAGACGGTGAAGGAGCGGCTGGCGCCGCCCAAGGGAGACGAACTGGAACCGCTCGACGAAGCGGGCGTGCGGCAGGCCGTGCGCGAACTGAAGGAGCAGGGTGTGCAGGCGATCGCCATCTGCTTTCTCTTCTCCTATCTGGATGGCGCCCATGAAAGGCGCGCCATGGAGATCGTGCGCGAGGAATATCCAGAGTGTTTCGCCACGACCTCCTCGTCGGTGTCGGCGCAGTTCCGCGAGTTCGAGCGCTTCACGACCACGGCGATGAACGCCTTCGTTGGTCCCAAAGTGCGCAGTTACGTCACCAAGCTTGAGAAGGATATCGAGAAGAGCGGCTTCAATGCCGATTTGCGCATCATGGCCTCCAACGGGGGTGTGGCGACACCTGCCATGGTGGCCGAGCGGCCCGTCCTCACGCTGCTCTCCGGACCGGCGGCGGGCGTCATCGGGGGCGACTGGGCGGGCGGCCTGTCGGGCCGGCGCAATCTCATCACGTTCGACGTCGGCGGCACTTCGGCCGATATCGGCATCGTGACCGGCGGTGGCTTTGGCGAAGCGGCGGCACGCGACACCTGGATTGCGGGCTTCCCTGTGCTGGTGCCCATGATCGACGTGCACACGATCGGCGCAGGTGGCGGCTCTATCGCCTTCGTTGACCAGGCGGGCGCCTTCAAAGTCGGCCCGCGCTCGGCCGGTGCCGTTCCAGGGCCGGCGGCCTATGGCCGCGGCGGCATGCGTGCCACAGTGACCGATGCCAACGTGGTGCTGGGCCGGCTCGATCGTGGCAACTTCCTGGGCGGCACGATGTCGCTCGACGAGGTCGCGGCGCGGCGTGTGATCGGCGAGCTCGCCAAGGAGCTCAAGATGAGCGAGCGTGAGGCGGCCGAAGGAGTGATCACCGTCGTCAACGCCAACATGGCCAACGCCATCCGCTCGCGCACCGTCCAGAAAGGCATTGATCCTCGCAACTACGCGCTGGTGGCGTTCGGCGGTGCAGGCCCGCTGCACGGTGCCGAGGTCGCCAACATGCTAGGCGTGCCCGAGACGATCATCCCGCCGCATCCTGGCATAACGTCGGCGGTGGGCTTGCTGATTTCCGACCTTCGCTACGACGCCATACGCACGTCGTTCCAGGTCTCGAACTCCACAGATCTGGCGCGTATCAACGCAGACTTCGCCACCATGCAGAATGAACTGGAAACACGTTTCAGTGCGGACGGCATCGACCTCGACAAGGTGACGTTCGAACGTCGCGGCGACCTGCGCTATGTCGGTCAGGGCTACGAGCTGCGTGTCCCCTTCCCCGACGGCACGATTGACGACAAGTCCTTGGCCGAAGCCTTCGAGGCCTTCCACGAGGTGCACAAGCGTGAATATGGGCACCACTTTGCCAATTCGGCGATCGAGATCGTCAATCTGCGGTTGGTGGGGGCCGCCAGCGCCGCCAAGATCGCCAAGCCCTCGCCCGGCGCGCCCAAGACCCTCGACGAAGCGCGGGTGCGCAAGGGCACCGGCACCTTCCGCGTCGACGGCAAACTGGGCGACTATTCGACCGACTTCTACCGCCGCGACCTGCTGCCGGTCGGCCAGCGCATCGCCGGGCCCGCCATCGTCCTGCAAATGGATTCGACGACCGTCGTACCACCGCAGCATACTTTCGAGGCAGATACCGCCGGCAACCTGATCATCCGCAAGGAGGCTCGCCAATGAGCACCTCTGCCGCGCGCACGCGAATTCCCAGGCCGGACCGCATCGATCCGATCACGACCAGCGTCATCCAAGGCGCGCTGGAGAACATTGCCATCGAGATGGGGTACAAGCTGATGCGCATGAGCTACTCCTCGATCATCCGAGAGTCGGAGGATTTCGGAGCGGCTCTGGTCGATGCCGAGGGTCGTGGCCTGGCAGAAAGTGCGCAATCGACTCCGCTGCAGTCCGGGCCGATCCCGGGCTATGTGCGCGGTGTGCTGCGCATCCTGACGGAGCGCGGCGACAAATTTCGCCCGGGCGACGTGATCATGCACAACGATGCCTACTCGGGCGCCAGCCACGGGCCGGACGTCGCCTTCATCGTGCCGGTGTTCGTGAGCGGCAAGCTGATCGCCTTCGCAGCGACGACAGCGCATCATCTCGATATCGGGGCGCTGTCGCCCGGCTCCTGCGGCATCGTCGAGGCGATAGACGCCTACGCTGAAGGACTGCAGTTCAAGGCGATCAAGGTCTACGACCGCGGCGTGCGCAACGACGCCGTCTGGCAGATCGTGCGCGACAACATCCGCGCTTCCGACCTCGTGGTCGGCGACATGGATGCGCAGGTGGCGGCCGCCCGCATCGGCGCCGAGCGCTTGGTCGAGCTGGTCGAGCGTTACGGCATCAAGACCTTCGACTTGGCCTGCGAAGCCCTGATGGACCACGCCGAGCGGCTGATGCGGCAGGCGATCGCCAAGCTGCCGGACGGCGTCTATCGCACCGAAACGGCCATCGACGGCTACCTCGACAGTCCCGACGCCAAAAAGAAGGAACTGCCGATCGTCGTCACCATCACCAAGAAGGACGACAGCCTCACGGTCGATCTCACCGGCACGGCGCCGCAGGTGCCCGACCGGCCGATCAACATGCCGCTCGAGGGCACAGCCGATATCGCAATCTGGCTCACCATCCGCTCGGTGCTGCTCGACACCGAAATCCACGGCCACATTCCGGTGAATGCCGGCCTGATCCGGCCGATCACCATCGTGGCGCCCAAGGGCTGCCTCGCCAACCCGACCTTCCCCGCGCCTACGATCGCGCGCTTCTGCCCCGGCAATCAGCTCGCCGACACTGTGATGAAGGCGCTTTCCTCCGCCATGCCGGGCAACGTGTCGGCGGGTACCGGCAACCTCAAGGTCATTGCCTTTTCGGGCCTCAAAAACGAGACGCACTGGGTGCATATGGAGATATTCGAAGGCTCCTACGGCGGCCGGCAAGGTAAGGACGGCATGGACGCCGTCGATACGCTCTATGCCAACACCCGAAACAACCCGATCGAGGACATCGAGACCCATCTGCCGCTGCGCGTGCTGCGCTACGAGCTGCGCGAGGACGCGACGGGTGCCGGCAAATGGCGCGGCGGCTTGGGCTCGGTGCGCGAGTTCGCCTTTCTGAGCGACGGCGGCGCGTCGGTCGAGGGCGAAGGTCATCGCTATCGTCCGTGGGGCTTCCTCGGTGGCAAAGAAGGGATGCCGGCTAAGCTCGACCTTGAGATGGCGGGCGCGACCCGGTCTTTGCCCTCAAAGGTGCCGCACATGAACATCGCCAAGGACGGCCGCTTCATCTGTTATGGCCCAGCGGGCGGCGGCTACGGCGATCCGCTGGAACGCGATCCTGCCAAGGTGGCGGACGACGTGATGGACGGACTGATCTCGCCGGAAACGGCCAAGCGCGATTACGGCGTCGTGGTATCGGCAAAAGGCGTCGTCGACACTGAAGCGACTGCGAGGTTGAGATCTGCGCGCTGATCGCCCCTACGCCGGCGGTGCACTGGTGATTCCCGTCCGTTCGAGATGGGCTGCGACGCGCAGCACGGCCTGCTCGTTGAACGGCCGCGCGATCAGTTGAACGCCTATCGGCAGACCGCGCGGGCACTGCAAGGGCACGACGACCACCGGCAGGCCGATGAACGAGATCGGCTGCGTGAACAGGCCGAGATTGGCTCGCACCGGCAACTCGACGCCGTCCAGTTTCATCATCTTCTGCCCGAGCCGCGGCGCCGTGCAGGGCGTGGCCGGCGCCAGAACGACGTCGACCTCTTCAAATAACGCCAATACGGCCGCGTGGTACTGCCGCCGGAGGCGCTGAGCCTTCACGTACCAAGCACCGGGCAGCAGCGCGCCCGCCATGAACCGCTCGCGCGTGTCGGGATCGAAGTCCTGCGGCCTCGTGCGCAAGCGCGGCAGATGAAGCTGGCTGCCTTCGATGGCGGTGATGACGTAGGCAGCTGCGCGAGCTGCTTCGGCCTGTGGCAGCACGACGGTCTTGGTCGCGTCGAGCGCCTTCGCCACTGCTGCAACAGACCCGAAGGCTTCGGGCTCGGCGCCCTTGGCAAAATAGCCGCCGGCTATTGCGATGCGCAGGCCGGCGATGCCCTCGCCGAGGCGGGGCATTGTCGGATCGATCGCGCGATCGATACACGCCGGATCGTCAGTATCGGCGCCCTGCATGGCGTCATACGACAAGGCGAGATCCTCGGTCGAGCGCGCGATCGGCCCGAGATGGTCGAGCGAATCGACGAAGGGGTAGGTCCCGGCGCGGCTCAGCCTCCCGTAGGTCGGCTTGAGCCCGAACACGCCGCAGAGCGAAGACGGCACGCGGATCGAGCCGTTGGTATCGGAGCCGAGCGACAAGGGTACCTCGCCCGCCGCCACTGCGGCACCGGAGCCGCCCGAAGAGCCGCCAGTCATGTGAGCAGGATCGCGCGGATTGCGCGACGGACCGTAGTGACTGTTCTCACCGGTGAAGTCGTAGGCGTACTCGCCCATGTTCAGGCCACCCACCAGCACCGCGCCCGCGGCCTCCAGCTTGCGCACGAGCGCACTGTCGCGCGTCGCCCTCGGTCCATCGACATTGATTTTCGAGCCGGCGCGGGTCGGCAGGCCCTCGATGTCGAACAGGTTCTTGACGGCGAAAGGCACACCCATCAGCGCGCCGCGATGGCGGCCGGCATCGATCTCTGCAGCGCGTTTGCGCGCGCGTTCGGCCACGATATCGGTGAAGGCGTTCACCGTCGGCTCGGCAGCCTGAATGCGCGAAAGCGCGGCCTCGATCACGGCGGAAGCCTTCGCCTTGCCGGTGGAAACCGCACGAGCGATATCGCCCGCCGTGGCCAACTTCGACAAGGCGTCGGTCATGGACGGAACACCGGCGCCGGGGTCAGCGCATCATCCAGCTCAAGATCGAGCAGTGGCCGAACGATGGCGAGCGTGCGCTCGATGTTCAGGATCACGCCAGCCCGATATTCGTCGGCAATGGGAAGACTGACGGTCTTGGCCCCTTCCGCCACTAGGCGCTCGATGTCCGGCTTCTTTTCCATCATGTCGACTCTTCCTGCTCAACAAATCTCCCGCCCAAGCTGCCCACTCGCCCAATCAGGCGCAACCGCGCAATCTCTTAGCGGCAATTCCCATGCCAATAACTTCTCATAGGCGACTGCTGCGTTCTGCGGCGCCGTTGTCTACAAAGCCCGGGCATGACTGCCCTGCTTGACCTCGGTGTCCATTCCCTGCGGAGCGCATATCGCACCGGCGCGCTCAGCGCCCGACAGACCATCGACGAGGTGCTGAAGCGCCTGGCACAATCCAGTGACGACAAGATCTGGATCTCTCGCGCGTCCGACGAAGCGCTGCGAGCGCAGGCCGCCGCGCTTGACGCGAGATGCGGCGAGATCCGCCGCCTGCCGCTGTACGGGGTGCCCTTCGCGGTGAAGGACAATATCGACGTCGCGGGCATGACGACGACGGCTGCCTGCCCGGGTTTTGCCTATCAGGCGATGCGCTCGGCCGAAGTCGTTCAACGCCTCGTCGCCGCCGGTGCCATTGTCATCGGCAAAACAAACCTCGACCAGTTCGCCACCGGTCTCGTCGGCGTGCGCTCGCCCTATGGCGTGCCGCGCAATCCGTTCGACGCGGCGTACGTCCCGGGCGGATCGAGCTCCGGGTCCGCCGTGGCAGTCTCCAACGGCATGGTCAGCTTCGCGCTTGGTACCGATACCGCGGGGTCGGGACGCGTGCCGGCGGGCTTTAACAATATCGTCGGCCTCAAGCCCACGCCGGGCCTGCTCAGCAACGAAGGCGTGGTGCCGGCCTGCAAATCGCTCGATTGCGTCTCGGTGTTCGCCTTGTCCTGTGCCGATGCCGACGCCGTCTTGTCCGTGCTCGTCGCTGCGCCGGCGCCTGCGATTGGTGAGCGTTTCCGCTTCGGCGTGCTTAGCCCGCGCGACGCCGAGTTCTTCGGCGATGCGGCCTATGCAGCGCTCTACGTCAAAGCCATCGCCGAGCTGAAGAAGCTTGGCGGTACGCCGGTCGAGATCGACTATGGGCCGTTTCGCGACGCCGCCCAGCTTCTCTACAGCGGGCCTTGGGTCGCGGAACGGACCGCTGCCGTCGGTGCTTTCATGGAAAGAGCAGACGACAAGGCGGGCATATGGCCCGTGACGCGCCAGGTCGTGCTGGGCGGCCGGAAATTCAGCGCCGTCGATGTGTTCGAGGGGCAATACCGGCTCGCCGAGCTGAAGGCGCGCGCTTTCGCGGAGATGAGCAACCTGAGCTTCCTCGCGCTGCCAACCGCTGGAACGATATATCGCCTGAACGATCTCGAGCGGGAACCCGTCCTCTACAATTCAAATCTTGGCCACTACACGAATTTCGTGAACTTATTCGGCCTTTCGGCGCTTGCCGTGCCCGCCGGCTTCCGGCCCGATGGCCTTCCTTTCGGCATCACATTGATCGGCCAAGCCTATGCCGAACGCGCTCTGTTGCATTTCGGCGCACGCTGGCAGCGCGCCGTGCTTTTGCCGCTCGGCAAGACGACAAGCTCTCTTCCCTCAGCCGATGCCGATCCCACGTGTGAAGACGCACATCTCAGGATTGCCGTGGTTGGCGCCCACATGAGCGGCATGCCGCTCAACCATCAGCTCGTCGATCTGGGCGGCCGACTGGAGGGCACGAAAAAAACGGCGCCGACCTATCGCCTGTATGCGCTTTCCGGCGGCCCGCCGCATCGCCCGGGGCTCTTGCGCGTAGCGAGCGGCGGCGGTTCGATCGATCTCGAAGTCTGGAGCTTGCCGCTCGCCAATGTCGGCCGCTTTCTCCGCCAGATCCCTGCGCCGCTTGGCCTCGGCACCGTCGCGCTGGATGACGGCTCGGAGGTGATGGGCTTTCTATGCGAAAGCCACGCCATTGCGAGCGCCGAGGACATCACCGCGCTTGGCGGCTGGCGCGCCTACCTCAAGACATTGGCCTAGAGCGCCGCTGCAATCTCATCGACCGTCGCCGTCCAGCCGACAATGGCGCCCTGCGCGCGGATCATGTCGAGCGTGGCCTTCTTGAACTCAGGGAAGTAGCTCTCCGTCGCATCCTCGGCGAGCAGGCAATCGAAGCCCCGGTCGTTGGCCTCGCGCATGGTCGTCTGCACGCATACCTCGGTCGTGACTCCGGCGAGCACCAGATGCGTGATCGCGCCCGACTCGAGGATATCGCTGAGAGGCGTCGCATAGAACGCGCCCTTGCCGGGTTTGTCGAGCACGATCTCGCCCGGCCCGGCAGCCAGTTCGGGCACGATGTCGGCACCGGGTTCGCCCGCGATCAGGATACGTCCCATCGGTCCCGGATCGCCGATGCGCATCGACGGCTTACCGCGTAGATACTTGGCCTTGGGCAGGTCGGACAGATCGGGCGCATGGCATTCGCGCGTGTGGATGATGCGCAGTCTGGCCGACCGAAACGCCTCGATCAGCCGGGCGACCATTGGCACGATCCGCTTTAGCGGCGCCACGTCGTTGCCGAGCGTGGCGCCGAGGCCTCCCGGTTCGATGAAATCGCGCTGCATGTCGATCACAATCAGCGCGGTGTGGTCCGGATCGAAGGCGAAATCGAAGGGCTTTGCCTTGATGGTCTTCATCAATGACCTGCCATCGCCCGACCGATTGCGCCCACGTCGGCGCCGGCCGATGGCGTCTCGTACGCGAGCTTGCCGTCGAACATCACAACGATGCGGTCGGAGAGCTGCAGGATCTCGTCGAAATCTTCGCTCACCAGCAGCACGGCGGCGCCGCGATTGCGCGCCTGCACGATGCGGGCGCGGATTTCCATCACGGCCGCAAAGTCGAGGCCGAAGCAAGGATTGGCGACGATCAGAAGATCGCCTTCGCTCGACAGCTCGCGCGCCAGCACCGCGCGCTGTACGTTGCCTCCCGACAGGGCGCTGATCGGCGCGTCAGGCCCCGGCGTCTTCACGCGATAGGCCTCGATCAGGCTTCGCGCCACGTCGCGCATCGGGCTGCGCTTCAGCCTCACGCCATCGGGCGAGGCTGGCGCCTGGTCGAAGGAGCGTAGCGCCATGTTTTCGGCGACCGACATGTCGGCCACGCAGGCGTTGCGCAATGGCTCCTCGGGAAGACAGGCGATCTTGTGCCTGATCATTTCCGGTCTCGTGGCCCTGTACGGCTCGCCATGGACGAATATCTGACCGGACTCGGCATGGCGCTGGCCGGCAAGAGTCTCGACCAGCTCGCGCTGGCCGTTGCCCGAAACGCCGGCGACGCCCACGATCTCGCCAGCGCGGATCTCCAAGCTGAGATCGTCAACTGCGGCCTGGCCGACATTGTCGGCAACCGAGAGCTTCTCGATCTTGAGCATCGTCTTGCCGGGGGAGCGCGCATCGCGCTCCACGGTGCTACGCGATTCACGGCGGCCCACCATCATCTCGGCCATGGCGTCGTTATCGAGTTGCCGTGTCGGATGCGTGCCGACCAGCTTGCCGCGCCGTAGCACCGTTACCATGTCGCAGAACGCGTTCACTTCCCGGAACTTGTGGGTGATCACCGCGATGGTGAGCTCGCCCGCCCGCGTCAGCTTCTTAAGTGTCGACAGCACCTCGTCGGCCTCGTCCGGCGTCAACACCGACGTCGGCTCATCGAGGATCAGCAAGTTCCGCTTGAGGTAGAGTTGCCGCAGGATCTCGGCCTTCTGCTTCTGGCCGGCGGCGAGATCCGCGACCGGCACGTCGAGCGGCACGGTGAAGGGCGTGGTCGAGAAGAAACCCTGCAGGACCTTCCGCTCAGTCGTCCAATCAATAATCACCGGCAGGTCACCGCGCGATAGCACGAAATTCTCCAGCACCGTCATGTTCGGCACGAGCGTGAAGTGCTGGTAGACCATACCGAGCCCGAGCTCATGCGCCTGGCGCGGATGTTTGATCTCGATCTGCCGGCCGTTCAGCAGGATTTCGCCCTGGTCGGCGGCGTAGTAACCCATGGCGCATTTGACGAGTGTGCTTTTGCCCGCGCCGTTCTCGCCGAGCAGCGCGTGAAAGGCGCCAGCCTCGATCTTCACCGACACGTCGTCGAGTGCCGCCAAGGCGCCGAAATGCTTGGAGAAGCCGATCAACTCGATGGAGGGTGCGCTCATCCAATCGCCTTGAGGACGGCAGTCGAGTTGGCGACGGCGCCGAAGACGCCACCTTGCATCTCGACCATCTTGAGCGCCGCGAGATGATTGCCCTTGTCGGTCGCGCCGGTGCAATCCTCCAGCACCAGGCATTCGAAACCGCGGTCGTTTGCCTCGCGCATTGTGGTGTGCACGCACACGTCGGTGGTAATCCCCGTCAGCACCAGATTCTCTATGCCGCGCGTGCGCAGCATCAGCTCGAGGTCGGTGGCGCAGAACGAGCCCTTGCCGGGCTTGTCGATGATCGGTTCGCCCGGTGCGGGCGCGAGATCGGGAATGATCTCCCAGCCCGCCTCGCCGCGCACCAGGATACGGCCACACGGGCCCGGATCGCCGATGCCCGCGCCGATCTGCTGGCTGCGCCAACGCTTGTTCGGCGGCAGGTCGGAGAGATCGGGACGATGGCCCTCGCGCGTATGGATCACGTGCCAGCCGGCTTTGCGGACCGCCGCTAGCACCTTCTTGATCGGCTCGATCGGCGCTCTGGTCAGCGAGAGGTCGTACCCCATTTTATCGACATAGCCACCGACACCGCAGAAGTCAGTCTGCATGTCAATGATGATCAGCGCCGTGTTTTCGGGTCGCAGATCGCCGTTGTAGGGCCACTTGTAGGGCCGCGACTCGACGTATTTCTTCGTCATCGAACAGCTCCAAGTTCTCCAGGCGCCCCGCGCAAGCTGCGTTGGGGCGAGCAGGTCGCAATCATAAGGCCGAGCGTGAGCGCATAGGGCGCGGCGCTGAAGAGATAATAGCCTTCGGTCACACCGACCGACTGCAGCGCTGGGCTGATGGCGCCGGCTGCGCCGAACAGCAGCGAGGCCCAAAGACATCGCACTGGCTCCCAGCGCGCGAAGATCACAAGCGCGACCGCCATCAGGCCTTGGCCGCTCGACAACCCCTCGTTCCAGCTGCCGGGATAGTACAGCGAGAGGAAGGCGCCGCCGACGCCGGCAAAACTTCCACCGATTGACGTGGCTATCAGGCGCACACGGCCCACCGAAGCGCCCATCGCCAGCGCTGCGTCGACGCTTTCGCCCGCCAGGCGCACGATCAGGCCCCAGCGCGTGTTCTTGAGGGCCCATGCCAACACAAAGGCCAGCATGATGCCGACAATGAAGAGATAGTTGACCTGCAGCGCCTGGCGCACCTGCGGGATGCTGCTCCACCAACCGAAGTCGATGGCTCCGAGATTGGGCGCCTTGGGCTGTATGTAGGGCTTGCCGAGGAAAAAAGCCAAGCCGGTGCCGAACAGCATCAGGCCGATGCCAGTGGCGATGTCGTTTACGCGCGGCAACTGGCAGATCCCGGCATGCAGCGCGCCCATCAGCAGGCCGACGAGGGCAGCGAACAGGACACCGAGCCACGGCGAGCCGGTCACCAGGGCGATGCCGTAGGCACTCATCGCCCCCATCACCAGCGTGCCTTCAAGACCGAGATTGATCCGACCGGAGCGCTCGGTGAGACATTCGCCGAGACTGACGAAAATGAACGGTGTACTGACGCGGATAGCGCCCGCCAGCATGGCAAGCGGCACGCCCCACAGACCAAGGCTGGTGCCGTCCATCAGGCGGTCTCCTTTCGCTTCCAGAGGCGACCGTAGAGCGTCTCGCTCGCGAGGATCGCGACGAAGAGTATCCCCTGCAGGACGACGACGGCCGCATCGGGCAGGTCGAGGCGACGCTGCAGAAGACCGCCCGAGGCGCCGATGCCACCCAGTAGGATCGAAACGGGAATGATCGCGAGCGGATGATGACGGGCGAGGAACGACACGAGGATGCCCGAATAGCCGTAACCCACCGCGAGCGAGGCGTTGGCCCTACCGTGAACGGCGGCTACTTCGACCATGCCGGCAAGTCCCGCCGCTGCGCCGCCTGCACCACAGGCGATCAGCACGTAACGGCCGACATCGAGGCCCATCATGCGCGCCGTCTTGGGATTGCCGCCGATCACTCGCATGGCAAAGCCCCAAGTGGTGAAGCGCTGCACGACATAGACGAGTACGCAGGCGGCAACGCCGAATACCAGGCCCCAATGAACGTCAGTGCCGGGAATGGTGCCGATCATGTGGGCATCGCCAATTGGAAAGGTCGACGGCTTGTTGAGGCTGGATGGATCGCGCAGCGGCCCTTCGACGAAGTGGTTCATCAAAGCGATGGCAATGTAAGTGAGCAGCAGGCTCGAGATCGTCTCGTTGACGCCGCGTCTTTGACGCAGGCCACCGGCCAGCGCGATCCAGACACCGCCCATCGCCATGGCCGCAAGCGCCATGCCGAGCTGCGCGAGCAGCGTCGGCACGTTGACGAGAGCGACACCTGCCGCCGCAGCGGCCACGCCGCCCAACACGAGCGCACCCTCGTTGCCAATGATCATTAGGCCGAGCCGGGACGGCAGCGCCGTGCAGAGAGCCGTGAGGATCAGCGGCGCCGCACGCAGCAGCGTGTTCTGCCACGAGAACCAACTTCCGAACGCGCCCTGGTACATCAAGGCATAGGCCTCGAGCGGATCGACGCGCGCATAGATCGCCAGCAGGAGGCCGAACATCACCGCCGACGCCAGCAGAGCGAGCGCCGGAACGGCGATGCGTTCGAGGACTTGCTCCACTTAGCCTTACGACGTCGAACCGATGACGCCCTCGACCAGATAGTTCATGCTCTCGAGCTTGGGCTCGGTGATCGCGTAGGACGTGCCCGCCGCAATGACGGTGTTCCCCTTGTTGTCCTTCAGCGCACCCTTGTAGATCGCAAGCCCGCCGCTCAGGATCGCGGTCTTCACCGCGTCGGCCTTTTCGCGAGCCGCCGGCGAGACGGCAGGTCCGTAAGCCGACGTGCGCACAAAGCCTTCCTTCAGGCCGCCCCGCAGGAAGTTGCCGGGCGCCTTGCCCGCTTTCATGTCCTCGACCATGCCGGTGTAGACTTTCTCCCAGTTCCATTCGGCGCCGGTCAGGTAGCCCTTGGGCGCGAGCTTGGACTGGTTGCAGTGGTAGCCGGAGCAGAAGATGCCGGCGCGCTCGGCCGTCTCCATTACGACCTTCGGGCTGTCGACATGGCAGGTCACGACGTCGACGCCTTGTGCAATCATCGAGTTGGTAGCCTCGGCTTCCTTGACTGGCAGCGCCCAGTCGCCAGTGAAGATCGCCTGCGTGGTGACCTTGGGATTGATCGATTGCGCGCCCAAGGTGAAGGCGTTGATATTGCGCAGTACCTGAGGAATGGGCTTGGCGGCGACGAAGCCCAACTTGCCCGACTTGCTGGTCGAGCCGGCGACGACGCCTGCGATGTACTGCGCCTCGTCGATGTAGCCGAAGTAGCTGCCC
>Ga0070741_10005928_pt1 | contig 26615 bp, 28 predicted proteins | sample Coa_R1_4_FD_66440 | JGI IMG/M metagenome (GOLD analysis project Ga0070741, IMG submission 66440) | Surface soil microbial communities from Centralia Pennsylvania, which are recovering from an underground coalmine fire - Coalmine... | ecosystem: Environmental > Terrestrial > Soil > Unclassified ... | reverse complement strand
GTGCATCGAGCCGTCCGGGGCCTGCCATTCGACGCCGCCCTGGTAGATCGCCGTGTTCGGGCACTCCGGCTCGCAGGCGCCGCAGTTGATGCACTCGCTCGTGATCATCGTGGCCATGACGCGGTGGAAAATAGCACCCGCTCCGCGCGCGCTTCAAACGGCCTCTGGTCACCTCGCCGACGCGATGATAGGGGTCGCTCGTGTCCTCCGGCGCGCGACACGGGACGGACGACGTCCGCGGGGCCGTCCGATGAACGATGGCGAACCACGGTGGGGGGATCGCCGGCGTGCGGCCCGGCACGAACGGCTCGCCGTTCGTGTTCTACTCGGAGCTGCATCACCGGCTCGTCGTGGACGTCGGCGGCCGGCCCGTCGGACGTCTCCAGGACCTCGCCGTCACGCTCGCGGAGACGTATCCCGCGGTCGTCGCGCTCCTCGTCCGGCGCGGGCGCGTTGAGTCGTTCTCGCTGACCGCACGCTGGCGCGACGTCGAGTCGGTCGACGGGCGCGCGATCCGCCTCCGCGTGCCCGTCGTGGGCCTCGTGCCCGGGCGGTTCACGCCGCCGGAGGACGTCTTCTGGGTGCGCCAGGTCCTCCTCGACCGGCAGATCGTTGACACCTCGGGCGCCAAGGTGGTGCGGGTGAACGACCTCCACTTCCTCCGCACCGCGGGCAACGACCTCCACCTCGTGCACGTCGACGTCGGCTTCCGCGGGCTCGTTCGGCGTCTCGGGTGGGGAGATGCGATCGACGCGGTCGTCCGTCGCGTCGCGCCGCAGGCGCGCTACCTCACGAGCGACCGGCTGATCGCCTGGCGCTACGTGCAGCCGCTCACGCTCACCGGCTCGGGCGACGCGCTCAAGCTCCGCGTCGAACGGAAGGAGCTCGCCGAGCTGCACCCAGCGGAGATGGCCGAGATCCTGACCGAGCTCGACGGCCGCGAGCGCGAGTCGGTCTTCCGCTCGCTCGACGCGGAGTCCGCCGCCGAGGCGCTCACGGAGGTCGAGCCGAAGATCCGCGAGCGCCTGATCGCCAGCGTCCCGCCCGAGCGCGCGGCCGACATCCTCGAGGAGATGCCGCCGGACGAGGCCGCCGACCTGCTCGCGGCGCTCCCGGAGTCCGAGTCGCTCCGGCTGCTCGAGTCGATGGAGCGCGACGAGGCCGAGGACGTGCAGGAGCTGCTCCGATACGAGCCCGACACCGCGGGCGGCATGATGACGACCGAGGTCGTCCGGCTCGGAACCGAGCTCACCGCCGCCGAGGCGCTCGTGCGCCTCCGCTCGCTCGCGCGCGACGTCGAGCACATCTACTATCTCTACGTCGTCGACCGCGCGGACCGCCTCCAGGGCGTGATCACGATCCGCCACCTCCTCCTCGCCGACCCGACCGCCCGCCTGGCGGACACCATGGAGCGCGATCCGGTCGCCGTGCAGCCCGACGACACGCGGGAGCGCGTCGCCGAGCTGGTCGAGAAGTACAACCTCCTCGCCGTCCCGGTGACGACTCCCGACGGGAAGCTGCTCGGCATCGTCACCGTCGACGACGTGCTGACGCACATGACGGCGCTCGCGTGGCGATGGAAGCTCGGCCGCAAGCGGTGAGCGCCGAGGCCGGCCGCCGCACGAGCTGGTGGCAGCATCTCCGTCGCTTCCTGCTCGTCATGGGGCCGGGCATCATCACGGCCAACGTCGACAACGACCCGGGCGGAATCACGACCTACTCGCTCGCGGGCGCCCGCTACGGCTACGACCTGGTCTGGACGCTCGCGCCGATCACGGTCGCACTGGTCGTCGTCCAGGAGATGTGCGCGCGCATGGGAGCGATCACGGGAAAGGGCCTCGCCGACCTCGTGCGCGAGAGCTTCGGCGTCCGCCTGACCTTCTACGCGATGCTCCTCCTCCTGCTCGCCGACCTCGGCAACACGGTCGCCGAGTTCGCGGGCGCCGCGGCGAGCCTCGAGATCTTCGGCGTCACGCGCTGGGTGACCGTGCCCGCCGTGGCGGTGTTCGTCTGGTGGCTCGTCGTTTACGGCAACTACAAGCAGGTGGAGAAGATCTTCCTCACCGCCTGCGTCTTCTACCTGTCGTACATCGCCTCGGGGCTGCTCGCGGTCGATCACTGGGGCCCGGTGCTCCGCGAAAGCGTGCGTCCGCACGTCGGACTCGACGACGCGTACGTGCTGATGCTCGTCGGCCTCGTCGGCACGACGATCGCCCCCTGGATGCAGTTCTACCAGCAGGCCGCCGTGGTCGAGAAAGGTGTGACGCTGGAGCAGTATCGCTACTCGCGGCTCGACGTCATCAGCGGCTGCATCTTCACCGACGTCGTGGCCTTCTTCATCATCGTCGCCTGCGCCGCGACGCTTCACGCGCGCGGGGTGAGCGTCGAGACGGCCGCCGAGGCCGCCGAGGCGCTGCGGCCGCTCGCCGGCCGCTACTGCGCGGCGCTCTTCGCCTTCGGGCTCTTCAACGCGGCCGTCTTCTCCGCGTCCATCCTGCCGCTCGCGACGGCGTACTCGGTGTGCGAGGCGCTCGGGTGGGAGACGGGCGTCGACAAGCGCGTACGCGAAGCGCCGCACTTCTACGCGCTCTACACGGGTCTGATCGCGGCCGGCGCCGCCGTCATCCTCGTTCCCGGGATCCCGCTCCTCCCCGTCATGTACCTCTCGCAGGTCGCGAACGGCGTGCTGCTGCCGATCGTGCTCGTGCTCATGCTGGTGCTCGTGAACCGTGCCGATCTCATGGGCGAGCACCGGAACTCGGCGGCCGCGAACGTCGTCGCGTGGCTCACCGTCGGCGTGATGACGGTGCTGAGTCTTTTCCTCGTCCGCGGCGCGCTTCGCGAGCTGTTCGCCTGACGCGCTCGATCGCACCCGGCTCCCGCGGCCGGCTGTCGCGTCGTCGACAGCTCCCCGCGGGGGGTCGGGATTCTCCACACCCGGCCGCGGGCCTCCCGCCGAATGCCGGGCACCACGTGGCGGCACAACTCCTGCAATGCGGCAGGTAGCAACCCCGCCAACGGGGCAACTCGCCAAACGGGAGGACACCGTGAACAGCGCCTTCAGCGTAGGAGATCAAGTTACGGATGCGCTCGGCGAGGTGGTGCTCGATCTACCGACGCGCCGGCGATGGACGCGGGAGATCGGCGAGCTGCGGCTCATGGCGGCCGTGCTCGAGGACGCCGTCAACGTGCTCCGCAAGCGTCCGCGGAGCCGCGCGGGGCGCGAGGCGCGCGAGTGGATGGCGTCGCGCGACACCACGTGGCCGTTCTCCTACGAGCGCATCTGTGAGGCGCTCGACCTGGATCCGAACACGGTGCGGCGCGAAGTGTCGATGAAGAAGGTCGTCCGCATCCCCGTGACGTCCTTCGACCTTCCGCTCGCCCAGACCGCCTAGGCGGCGAGGGAGGGCGCGAGCGCCTCGCGCTCCAGGCACGACGATCCGCGGCGATCAGCCGCGCACCGGGAAGAGCTTCCCGAAGCGCATCATGAACATGAGGTCGCCGCTCACCTGGTACTCGCCGTTCATGAACGCGTCGCGGCCGCTCTTCTCGCCGCGCGCGATCGCGAGCCACAGATCGGAGTCCATGCTGAGCGTCACGGTCGGCTCCATGGTGCGCCCGTGCTGCACCAGGCACGACCCTTCGTGGACGACGACCGTCCACTGACCCGGCTCGCGGCCCGAGAGATCGAAGAGGATGACGGCTTCGACGCCGCTCGCCGCTGCGGGGTCGAAGACCTGCGGTAGTCCCTCGACGGCCGCCGCCGCCGTGGTCGGCTGGAACGTCGTCGCCATCGCCCGCCCCCCGGGCGCGCGAGCGTAGCCGCTCGACCCGCGACCCGCAAGCGCCTTGCTTGTGACGCGTCGGGTGGTTTAATGAGGACGTGGCGCGCGGCGACCGCAGCATGACGGAGCGCATCCTGAACGTGCTGCGTCCCTACGCGTCGAACTGGAGCGGGACGCTCGGCCGCGGCGACCTCGTGATTCCGCAGCGCGAGATCCCCCGCGTCATCCACGAGATCCTCGACGCCGTTCACGACGAGGCGGGCACGCACAAGGAAGCCGGCGATCGGGAGCTGTTCGACGTCCTCATGGCCGCGCGGCGCAGCGCCTCGGTGCAGGACCAGGCCGAGCTGCTTCGCCGCCACTTCCTGATCCTGCTCCGCTAGCGTGCCGCGTCATCCGCTCCGCGGCGCGACCGCGATCGCGGGTCTCGGCCTCACCGCGCAGGGCAAGGTGTACGGCCGGAGCCCGATGGCGTTCGCGGTCGAGGCGGTGGAGCTGGCGCTCGCGGACGCAGGCCTCGCGCGCACGGACCTCGACGGGGTCCTCCTCAACCCCGGGCTCGCGTGGAACGACCGCGGCATGGGGTCCTTCCAGCTCCAGCAGGCGATGGGGCTGCGCGACCTCCGTCTCTCCGCGACGATGAACCTCGGCGGCGCGACGGCGATCGCCATGATCCAGCACGCGAGCCAGGCGATCGCGGCCGGCCTCTGCTCGACCGTCGCGTGCGTCTTCTCCGACGCGCCGCTCAAGCCACCCGCACCCGAAGGACGACGGGCCTCGAGCGGCGCCGCGTACGCGTTCCCGCGCGGCTGGGAGGCGGCGTACGGGTTCTTCGGCGTGAACGCGATGTACGCGCTCGTCGCCCGCCGCCACATGGCGGTGTACGGCACGACGCAGGACCATCTGGGCCTCGTCGCCGTCGCGCAGCGGAAGTGGGCGAACCTGAATCCACACGCGCAGCTCCACGACCAGCCGCTCTCGCTCGACGACTACCACCGCTCGCGCTGGATCGTGGAGCCCTTCCATCTCTTCGACTGCTGTCTCGTATCGAACGGCGGCTGCGCGGTCGTCGTGACGAGCGCCGAGCGCGCGCGGAGCCTCCGCCAGCCCCCGGTCTACGTCTGGGGCATGGCGCAGGGCCACCTGGGCGGCGATCCCTCCGACACGCTCGCCTCGGGCGCGGTGCTCACGCGCGAGCCGGCGTTCCGCATGGCCGACGTGTCGCTCGCGGACGTCGACGTCGTCGAGCTCTACGACTGCTACACGTTCACCGTGCTCGTCTGCCTCGAGGACTACGGCTTCTGCCCGAAGGGCGAGGGCGGTCCGTGGGTCGCGGAGCACGTGACGGGTCCCGGCGGGCGCCTCGCGCTCAACACGGGGGGCGGGCAGCTCTCGAGCTTCTACATGTGGGGGATGACGCCCGTCTCCGAAGCCGTCATCCAGCTGCGCGGCCACGGCGGACGCCGCCAGGTGCCGAGGCACGACGTCGCGCTCGTGTCGGGCAACGGCGGCGTGCTGTCGACCCACTCGACGCTCGTCCTCTCGCGGCTTCCGTCATGAGCGCCCCGCGGCCGCTGCCCGAGATCACGCCGGAGATGGCGCCCTTCTGGGAGGCGGCGCGTCGGCACGTGCTCGTCGTCCAGCGCTGTCGCGGCTGCGGCGCGCTGCGCTTCCCCGCCCGCGAGCTGTGCAGCCGGTGCCTGTCTCGCGAATCGGAGTGGACGCCCGTCTCGGGGCGCGGCGCCGTCTTCAGCTGGGCGGTGATGCACCAGGTCTACCACCCGGGGTTCGCCGACGCGGTGCCGTATGCCGTCGTCGTCGTGGAGCTCGCAGAGGGCGGGCGGCTCCTCTCGAACGTCGTCGACTGTCCCATCGACCGCCTGCGGGTCGGCATGCCGGTCGAGGTCGTGTTCGAGGACGTGAGCTCCGAGATCGCGCTCCCGAAGTTCCGGCCCCTCTCACCTGCTGCGTAGGTCTCGCCGTCCGGCGTCCCGCTCGGCGCCGGATTCCGACCGTTCACCCCGTCCGGATGGCGCCCTCCGAGCACTCGGGGCACAGATGGTCGGCGGCGAGGGCCGTGCGCTATGATCCGCGGCGCATGGCGCCAGCGCTCGATCTCATGCCCCCTCCCGGCCGGAAGAATCGGATGCTGCTGCTCGTCTTCGGCACGGGGGCCGCGATCGGCCTTCATCTCGCGCTCCTCCAGCTCTTCTTCCTGCGCTCGGCGGCCTCGCTGCTGCCCCTCGTCTCGAGCCTGGTCTTCTCGACCGTCATCTACGCGCTCTGGCGCTGGGTGTTTCCGCGGCTCGGCGGCCGCTCGCTCGCGGCGCAGATCGGGCGCCAGACGGTCGTGTCCGTGCTGGCGCTCGGGCTCCTCTCGCTCGCCTCGGTCGAGATCTTCATCTGGCTCGCGAAGTATCCCTCGCTCTTCGGACCGCCGACGGGCGTCGAGAAGCACGTCGTCGTCACGCCCGCGACGCGCCAGATGGGCGCCCGGCTGTTCGTGCTCCTCCCGATCGTGCCGACGGCGCTCCTCACCCTGATCGGATACCACCAGTACTGGGGACGGATGCTCGCCTTCCAGAGCCGCGAGCGGCAGCTCGCGGAGCTGGCGGCCACGGCGCAGCTCGCCGCGCTGCGCGCCCAGATCAACCCGCACTTCCTGTTCAACAGCCTCAACTCGATCGCGCAGCTGATCCACGTCGATCCCGACAAGGCGGAGGCGTGCGTCGAGCGGCTCGCGGACATCTTCCGCTACATCCTGCGCCGCGCGGAGAAGGAATTCGTCCCGCTCGCCGAGGAGCTCCAGATGGCGGAGGCGTACCTCGAGATCGAGCGCGCGCGGTTCGGCGATCGGCTGCACGTCGAGACGCGCATCGATCCGCGGAGCCTCCACGCCTCCATCCCGAACCTGATCCTCCAGCCGCTCGTCGAGAACGCGGTGAAGCACGGCCTCTCGCTCAAGATGGGGACCGGCACCGTGCGGATCGACGCGGCCGTCGACGACGGCCTCCTCGTCCTCACCGTCGGCGACGACGGGCTCGGCATGGCGAGCGCCGCGCTCGAGGCGGTGTACGAGCGCGGCGTCGGGCTCCGAAACCTGCGGGATCGGCTCCGCCGCCTCTACGGCGACGCGCACCTCCCGGAGATCACGAGTGCCCCCGGCGCCGGCACGCGCGTCCGCCTCCGCCTCCCGGTCCACGCGGCGGAGGTGGTCGCCTGAGATGCCGGCGCTCCGGACGCTCGTCGTCGACGACGAGAAGCTCGCCCGCGATCGTCTCGTGGGCTTCCTCGACGCGCTCGACGACGTCGTCATCGTCGGCCAGGCGAAGAACGGGGTCGAGGCGCTCCAGATGATCGAGGAGCAGCATCCGGACCTCGTCTTCCTCGACGTCCAGATGCCCGGCATGGACGGCTTCGAGGTCCTGAAGGCGCTCCGCGTGCCGGCGCCCCAGGTGGTGTTCGCGACGGCGTACGACGAGTACGCGATCCGCGCGTTCGAGGTGCAGGCGGTCGACTACCTGCTGAAGCCCTTCGCCCGCGCCCGCGTCCAGGAAGCGGTCGCGCGCGTGCGGGCGCGCGTCGCCGCCGTGCGGCCCGGCCCGGACCTCGAAGGGGTGCTGCGACGGATCGAGGAGCGGCAGAAGGTATGGGTGAGCCAGGTCCCCGTCTCCGCGAGCAAGCGGATCCTCATCCTCCCGGTCGCGGACGTGCTCTGGTTCGGCGTCGAGTACCGGCTGGTCTATGCGCACACGCGCGAGCGCGCCTACATGACGAACTACACGCTGCGCGAGCTCGAGGAGCGGCTCGACCCGGCGGTCTTCTTCCGCGCCCACAAGTCGAGTCTCGTGAACCTCCACCACGTGAAGGAGATCGTCCCGTGGTTCGGCGGGCGCTTCAAGCTCGTGATGCGGGACGCGAACGGGAGCGAGGTGGCGCTCAGCCGCACCCAGGCCCGGGCCCTCCGGGCGAGGCTGCGATGGTAGCGTCCGGCCGTCCTTGTCAGAATTGAGGACGCGCTCGCGTGATGACGACCCCCACGACCGGCCCCCGGCGCCAGCGCATGCTCGCGGCGCTCGCCGCCTCCGCGGCGACACACGCGCTCGTGGCGCTGCTCGTCGTCTTCGACGTCCTCGGCATCGCGGGCGGGCTCGGCCTCGGCGCGGGCCCCGGATTCGGCATCGGGTCCGGCGGCGGCCTCGGGCTCGGGCAGACGAAGCGGCGCGAGATCTTCGCGCTCCGCGACCTCCCCGCGCCCGTCCCGCCGAACGACCTGCGGAACGAGGAGGCGCTGAAGGAGCTGCTCGTGCCGGCCCGGCCCGACGCCATCACGGTGCCGCAGCCGGCCGCCCCGCGCCCGACGTCGCCGGTCGTCCGGTTCGCGCGCCCCGTGAAGCCGCTCGGGTCGGGCGTCGACCTGGGCTCCCGCTTCGCGTCGAGCGGCGCGGGCGCCGGCGGCCTCGGGCTCGGGGGCGGCGGCGGGTCCGGCGTGTCGCTCGGCTCGCCGTTCTCGAAGTACGTCGGGGGGCTGCGCAAGGTCGGCCTCGACGTGGCGCTCGTCGTCGACTCGACGGGGAGCATGCAGAACATCATCGACGAGCTGAAGGAGCGGCTCGACCTGTTGACCGTCACCATGCAGCGCCTCGTGCCGACCGCGCGCATCGGGGCGGTGGCGTACCGCGATCGCGACGACCAGAACGTTGCGACCGCACCGCGCAAGAGCGAGAGCTTCGTCGTCAAGTGGACGGATCTCACGTTCAACTCGAAGAAGGTCCAGAGCTTCCTCGACGGGATCGTCGCCGAGGGCGGCGGCGACTGGGAGGAGGCCGTGAAGGACGGCGTCGACTGCGCGATGCACCAGCTCAAGTGGCGTGCCGACGCGAAGAAGGTGATCATCGTGATCGGCAGCTCGCCGCCCCACGAGCGGGACGGGCCCGCGCTCCAGAAGCTTCTCGCGGGGTGGCGCGCGAAGGGCGGGGTCGTGAGCACGGTCGACGTGAGCCTCCCCCTCCACGAGGAGCACGAGCGGAAGCTTCATCGCTGGCTCTACGGCGAGGAGCTCCAGCAGGTATCGCCGCTGCCGGAGTTCTACCAGGCCCTCCGCGACAGCTTCGGGGAGATCGCACGAAAGGGCGGCGGCGACATGATCGCCATGGGCCAGGAGGGTGCGCTCGCGCGCCACCTCCTCGCCCTCACGTTCGGACCGCGCTGGGAGAAGGACGTCGCGCGCATCGCGCGCGGGCTGTGACGAGCACGTGCGAAAGGAGCCGCAGCGAATGAACGACACGAACCTCGACTTCCTCCACCTGATTCGCGAGGGCGCGATCTCGACCTACCCGCTGATCGCCTGCTCGCTGATCGTGCTCGGGATCGTTTTCGAGCGCCTCTGGGCGCTCCGCGGGACGGTGTCGTCGGTCGCGACGCTGACGGAGGCCGTCGTGCCGCTCGTCGGCCGGGGCGACCTGGCGGCGGCCGCGAACGCCGTGCGCAGCCACGCGCCCTGCCCCGCGCGCCGCGTGTTCGGCGACCTGCTCGGCGTCGGCGCGGGCGCGCCCGTCGAGACGCTCGAGCGCGTTGCCGACGAACGGCAGTTCGAGGAGGTCCAGGGCGCGGGAACGTACCTCTGGCTCCTCGGCACGATCGGCTCGGCCGCGCCCTTCATCGGCCTCTTCGGCACCGTGATGGGGATCATCCGGGCCTTCCACTCGATGGCGATCGCGGGGACCGGCGGGTTCGCGGTCGTCGCGGGCGGCATCTCCGAGGCGCTGATCGCGACCGCGCTCGGGCTCGCGATCGGCATCGTCGCAGTCGCGTTCTACAACTACTTCCAGAGCCGCGTGGAGCGCATCGACGCCGCGCTCCGCATCGGGAGCGCGCGCCTCATCGAGGCCCTCGCCGCGACGGGGAGGACCGATGCCGTTCGGTAAGCCCCACACGCGCGGGCACATCGTCGCGGAGATCAACGTCACGCCTCTCACGGACGTCTTCCTCGTCCTCCTCGTCATCTTCATGATCACGACGACCGCCATGCTGAAGCCGGCCGACGTCGACCTGCCGAAGACGAGCGAGAACGAGCAGCAGACGAAGGGCGTGCTCGTCACCATGACGCCCTCGCACGAGCTCTACGTGAACGAGCGCGCCGTCGGCGGCGACGACCCGACGATCACGACCGCGCTGCGCGACGCGCTCGCGCGCTCGGACGAGAAGGTGGTGATCCTGGCCGGCGACCGGCAGGTGATCCTCGGCGAAGTGGTCCGCGTCCTCGGCCTCGCGAAGGAGGCGGGGGCGACCGGGTTCGCGCTCGCGTCGGAATGACGCTCGGCGCGGGCACGCGCGGGCGCCGGTGGACGCGCGCGGTCGTCGTCCTGGCCGCGCTCGGCGTCCTCGCGACCCTCGCGCCGCGCGCGCGCGCGGAGGACGAGGGGGACCGCGCGACGCTCGCGCGGCTCGAGCAGCGGAGCCGTGCCTTCTACGATCTCCTCGAGCGGGGCGAGCGCGGGCGGGCGGCGGCGGCGTGGCCGGGCCTCGCGAACGACCTCGCCGCCTTCGCCACCGGGCTCCAGCAGCGGCTCGATCGGATGCGGGACGACGTCGTCGAACGAGACGGCGACCTCGACGAGCTGCTGCGGAGCGAGCGCTGGCGCGGGCCCGAGGTGATGGAGCTCGTCGCGACGTATCACCTCGCGTGGGTGCGCTATCAGGGCGCGCAGCTCACGACGGACGCGGCGACGAAGAAGGACCTCCTCCGCAAGGCCGCGGAGGGATTCACCCAGTTCCTGCTGGTGAACGAGGTGCCGGAGATCTACGCCGAGAGCCTCTACGGGCGCGGGCTCGCGTTCCTCGACCTCGGCGACTACGCGAAGGCGATCGCCGATCTGACGGCCGCCGTCGACGAGCCGCGCGTCGCGGCGAAGGCGCGCCCCGCGCTCGAGGAGGCGCGGCGGCGCGCGGCGGGCGGGCGGGCGCCGGCGGCCGAGGACCCGGAGACGCTGCTCGCCCGGCTCGGCGACGCGCTCGCGCACACCGACCGCGACGCGGCGCGCGAGAAGGAGGCGGCGACCCTCGCGCGCGGGCTCGCGGCCCGCGGCGGCCCGTGGCCCGCGCGGGTCGGCGCAATCGTCCGCGAGAAGCTGGGCGACCCGCCCCGCTCGACCTTCGGGCTCCACCTCGCCGCCCAGCTCGCCGTCGATCGCGGCCGCTGCGACGACGTGGCTCCGCTCGCCGAGGCGAGCGGCCGGACGGCGGACGCCGGCCGGAGCCGCTGGCGTCCCGACCTCCTCTTCCTCGACGCCGGCTGCCGGCTGAACGCGGGGCAGGCGCGTGACGCCGCCGAGCGGTTCGCGGCCCTCCTCGCGGAGTATCCCGACGCCCCTCGCGCCGCGGACGCGGCGTACTACCGCTTCCGCGCGCTCGACGTCGCGCGCGCCGACGATCCCCGGCTCGCGCCCGCGTACGAAGCGGCGCTCCGCGCCTACCTCGCGCGCTTCCCGAGAGCCGAGGGTGCGGGGGAGGCGCGCTTCGCCCTCGGCGAGCTCCTCCGGGCGCGGGGTGACTGCGCGCACGCCACCCGGGAGTACGGCCAGGTCGGCACGGGCAGGTTCGCCGCGCGCGCCCGGCTGGGCGCGCTCGAGTGCCGTGTCGCGGCGCTCGGGCCGAAGGCGCCGGCGGCCGATCGCCGCGCGACCGTCGACGCGCTCCGCGCCTTCGTCCGGGAGACGCCGGCGCGCGGCGCCGACGAGCCGCTCGTCGCGCGCGCGGCGCTCCTCGCCGCGCTCGTCGCCGCCGGCACCGCCCCGCCCGACCACGCCGCGGTCGTCGAGCTGCTCGACGGCTTCGAGACCCGGTATCCCGGCGCGCGCGAGCTGCATCCGCGGGCGCTCGAGCTTCGCCTGGTCGCGCGCGTCGCGACGGGCGCGCTCGAGCCCGCCGCGCGCGACCTGGACGCGTGGCTCCGGAGCGCGCCGCCCGAAGACGTCCGTCGCCGCGTGCTCACGCGGCTCGGCCGCGATCTCTCCGCCCGCGTCGAGCGCACGGCGCCCGACGCCCGCGGGTCCGCGCTCGCGCTCGCCCGGCGCGTCTACGGCGCGCTCGTCGACGACGGGGCCGATCCGTCCGCCCGGATCGCACTCGCCAACCTCGACCTCGAGGCGGGAGACGCCGCCGCCGCGCGCCGGCTCTACGAGGCCGCGCTCGCGGCCGACGCGGACTCCGCGGAAGCGCTCCGCGGTGCCGCGCGGGCCGCGGCGGCCGTGGGCGATCGGGAGGCGGCGCTCGGCTACTGGCGGCGCGTCCTCGACGCGAGCCCGCCCGGCGGCACGGCGTGGTACGAGGCGCGCCTCGCGCAGGTGACGCTGCTCGCGGAGGACGGGCGGCGCGCGCAAGCGTGCGAGCTGGTCCGCGGCTCGCGCGGCCGCGCCCGGACGGCGGGCGCCGATCAGCTGGACGCACGGCTTCACGCGATGGAGCCGGAGGTGTGCCGCTGAGACGCCGCTACTGCACGGGCGCGACGAAGCCGTCGGTCTCGCCGGTCTCGACGTCCTCGACGGACACGCGCGCCTCGCGATAGCTGCCCCCCGGGTAGAGGAGATACCCCGCAACCGTCGTCCCGGCGCCGACCGCACCGCCGCCGAGCAGCTGGGCGCGCACGCGGTCGCCGCCGGCGCCCGGCGCGAGCGCCGCGGCCGCCGCCGCCCCCGCGAGCGGCAGTGCCGTCGTGCCGTCGGCGGCGACCAGGCTCACCGTCTCCGGGTCGACGCGCACCGCGCGGCTCGTGTTGTTCCGCACCGTGAAGCGGACGAGCACCGCCGGCGGGATGGTCGCCGCGGCACCGAGGTCGAGGATGGCCTCCTGGGGCGTCACGACGTGCACCTGCACCTCGAGCCCCGACTTCGCGCGCGGCACCTCGACGTCCGTCTCGGGGATCTGCTCGAGCGTCTTGAAGCTGTAGCCGAAGGCGCGGCTGAACTCCCAGTTCGGAACGAGGTCGGGCTCGATCGGCTGGAGGACGACGCCCGAGGCGTCACACCGGATGTCGACCCCGACGACGACCGGGCGCCCCTCCGCGCCCGGCCGCTCCGCGGTGATCCGGCCCGGACGTCCGACGGCCGGAGGGATCACGTCCTTCGGCGCGTAGCCGAGCGACACGAGCGTCCGATAGGCGACGCGCGTCGCACGGTCGCACGCGAGCCCGGGCTTCTCGATGCTGTAGCGCGCGGGCGGGGGACAGCCCGTGAGCAGCAGGACCGCGAGCGCGAGCGGCGCGAGCGTGAGCCCCTTCATCCGCCGTCCGTGGTACACGGACCGGCGGGTGATCGTCTACACGATCGGGCATTCGACGCTTCCCCTGGACGACTTCTTGGCACGGCTCACCGCCCACGGCATCCAGGCGATCGCGGACGTGCGGCGGTTTCCCGCCTCCCGCCGGCACCCGCACTTCGCCCGCGCGGCGCTCGCCGCGGCGCTCGCCGCGCGGGGCGTCGGCTACGCGTGGCTCCCGGCGCTCGGCGGGCGCCGCCGCGGCGCGCCCCATTCCCCGCACGTCGCGTGGCGGAGTGCGAGCTTCCGCGCGTACGCCGACCACATGGAGACGCCCGAGTTCCAGGCGGGGCTCGCAGCGCTCCTCGCCGACGCCGCTACGTGTCCGACCGCGGTGATGTGCGCCGAAGCGCTTCCCTGGCGGTGCCACCGCCAGCTCGTCGCCGACGCGCTCCTCGCCCGCGACGTCGACGTGCGGCACATCGTCGGTCCGCACGCCGCCGAGCCGCATCGGCTGACGCCGTTCGCGCGGCTCGAGGGGACGCGCGTCGTCTACGACGGCGGGCAGCCGCCGCTCCCCCGACGCTCGTAGACGCGGCGGATCACTGCCGCGCGAGGGTGACGGCGACCTTCCCACCGCGGCTCGCCACCCACGGATAGACGGACGCGCCCGACGACACGAGCGTCGTCGGCGTCGTCCACGTGGCGCCCCAGTTGCTCGACCGTGCATACCGGACGCGGGACGACGCCGTCCCGAACACCGTCGAGCCAGACGGCATGGAGCGTGCCGTTGCCGGCCGACGAGACGACCGGGAACGCGTGCGTCGTGTCGGCCGTGCTCGCGGGCGAGATCGGGATGGTCGTGAACGCGAGCGCGCCGTTCGTCGAGCGCGCGAAGTTCACGCCGCCGGTGGCCGTCGCGCAGACGAGCCCGACGCGGTCGGAGGAGCCGAGGAAGCCCGCGCCTTCGGCGAGGAGATTGCCCGGCGGACAGAGCGACGACGCCCTGGACGGGGCTCGCGAGCCAGCTCGTCGCGCCGTCCGTCGAGCGCGCGACGGTCGCGCTCCCGAGCCAGAGGTCCGTCATGTAGAGCGTGCCGCTCACCGGATCGATCGATACGTCCGAGTCGCCGCCGCCCGGAAAGCTCGCCCGCAGGCCGGACGGCGTGAGCGTCCACGACGCGCCCGACACCGGCGAGCCGGGGATCGACGTCGGACCCGCCGGCGCGATCTACGCGAGCCCGGTGACGACGACCGGCGGGCCGAACGGCGCGGCGACGGCGGCGGATGCGAACAGAGGGTGAGGGGTGGTTTCATGGTGCAGGGGCGATACCAGGCGCACACCGCCCGCGAACCTACCTGCGAACGATGGAAGGGAGCGAGAAAATGGGCGAGAACGCCACGAGCCCGCGCCCTACGTCGAAAGGGCGGCCCGTTCGCCACGGCGAATCGCGGCTTCCCGGCCCCGGCCGGATCGGTCATAATCCCGCGGACCGATGGCGCGCCACGTCCAGATCGTGAGCCACGGCCCCCATTGTCTCGACGGTGTGGCGGCCGCGGTCGCCGTGACCCGCTTCTTCGAGGGCGAGGCGACGATCGACGTCCGCTTCGCCGGCAACAACGAGGTCGACGCGGTGCTTCGCGCGCTCGAGCCGGCGGGCGAGGACGTGGAGGTCTGGATCACCGACATCTCGTGGCGCGACCACGCGACGGACGCCCACCTCCGCCGTCTCGCGGCGGCCGGCGTCCGCCTCTACTGGATCGATCACCACCGCACGGCGCTCGAACGTTTTCGGTCGGGCACGATCGACGTCCCCTTCGCCGACCGGGTCCTCTCCGAGGACTTCGCTGCCTCCAGGCTCACGTACGACTACCTCACCCGCCGGCTCGCCGCCGGCGGCCGCCGCGCGCCGCGCTTCGAAGCGCTCGAGCGCCTGATCGCCATGGCGGACGACAACGACCGGTGGCTCCACCGGATCCCGGGCTCCCGCGAGCTCGCGTGGACCGTCCGGTCCCTGGGGGCCGACGCGTACCGGGAGCTGCTCGCCACCGACGCCGACGTGACGTACACGCCGGCGATGGCCGCGGCACGCCGGCGGGTCGAGGCGGAGATCGCGCGGAGCTTCGCGGTGGCGTCGGCGAGCCGCGTCGACCGCCGGGTCGGCGACGTCACGCTCGTCGCCGCGGTCTGCAACGGGCACCCGAGCGAGATCGGCGACGCGTGGGGCAAGAGCACGCGGAACGCCGTCTTCGCGCTCTACGACGCGCAGAGCCTCTCGGTGAGCTTCCGCCGCTCGCCCGACTGCACGATCGACCTGTCCCGTCTGGCGGCGGCGCTCGGCGGAGGCGGGCACGCCGCCGCCGCCGGGTGCGAGCTGCCCGAGGTACGCCGCGTGCTCGCCGAGGCGGTCGCCGCGCGCGTGGGAGAGAAGCTCGCATGAAGCCGGTGCTGACCCACATCGCGCTCGGCGTGAAGGACCTCGACCGGACGATCGCGTTCTACGGCAAGCACGTCGGCCTGCACGTCGTCCACGAGCGCTCCGAGGGCGCGCACCGCGTCGTCTGGCTCGGCGAGCGCGAGCGCGACGTCGACTTCGTCCTCGTCCTCTTCCAGGTCGCCGGAAGCCGGCCCCCCGGGCCGACGACCCTCCAGCACCTCGGCTTCGCCGTCGGGTCGCGCGAGGAGGTCGACGCCGCCGCGGCCGCCGCGCGCGCCGACGGCCTCCTCGACGAGGAGCCGCGGTACGCGGGGCCGGTGGTCGGGTACTACTGCATCGTGAAGGACCCGGACGGCAACAGCGTCGAGTTCTCCTTCGGCCAGCCGATCAGCCCGCGCGAGCTTTCCGACGCCTCGAAGCACGCGCCGGCCTGAGCACCGAACGCCGGCGACCGAGCCGCCGGACCCGGCGCTGCGCCGGAGGCCCGGGGGGCAAGAGAGTCTATCGCTCGCGCGACGGAACCTCTAGAAAGTGCCCCCACCCCATCGGCTCCACCGTCCCCCCGGGCCTCCGCCACAGCGCCGTTTGTCCACAGCTGAGGAGAACTTCGAGCTCTTCTCACTCGCCGCCGCTTTCGTGCTCGCGTGCGTGGAGAGATCCTCTTCGTGCCGTGCGCCTCGTTCATGCGAGCGAAGGAGTGCGAGACGATCGGCGAGTCTCTTCACTGACGGGAGAAGCGAAAACGAATTGCGATGTGCGCCCTCTTAGCGGAATTTCGCGCGCGCCGTCAAGTAGAAAAGCAACGAGCGCGCGCTCACGCCGCACGTCGAAGCGACGACTGCGCGCCGCGCTCGTCGTCGCGCGACGTGCGCGCCGTCGGTCTCGGGAGCGCGAGGAGCGAGACGACGAGCGCGGCGCCCGTGAGCGCGGCGCACGCGAGCGCGGCGACGACGGCGTCCGCGCCCGCGAGCGGCATCGCCTGCATCGTCGGCGGGAAGAGCGGGTCCAGCGCGGGCATCGCGAGCACGCTGATCATGCTGACCTCCACGACTGCAGTTGGCGCAGGCCCGGGGGCAAGACAAATTAATTTTTTCGTCCTTTCAGGATTAGCTCGCCGAATGGATCTCGGGCACCGCGGGCGCGGCCTTGTAAACCCCGGCGCGCGGTGCGACAGTTCGAGCATGACGAGGCGGCTGCGGGTCGGGGTGGTGTTCGGCGGGCGCTCGGGAGAGCACGAGGTCTCCCTGCGCTCGGCGTGGGCGGTCATCGGTGCGCTCGATCCCGCGCGCTACGAGGTCGTGCCGGTGGCGATCGGCCGCGACGGCCGCTGGCGGACGAGCCTCGACATGCTCCGGATGCTCGACGAGGCGCAGCGGGAGCTCGGCCCCATCCCCGAGTCAGGGGTCGAGGTCGCGATCCCTCCCGACCCGGCCCGGCGCGCGCTCGTCCCGGTCGCCGGAGGCAACCCGGTCCCGCTCGACGTCGTCTTCCCGGTCCTTCACGGGACGTACGGGGAGGACGGCACGATCCAGGGGCTTCTCGAGCTGGCCGACGTCCCCTACGTCGGCGCGGGCGTCCTCGGCTCGGCTGCCGGCATGGACAAGGCCGTGATGAAGGCCCTCTTCCGCGACGCCGGCCTCCCCGTCTGCCGCTCGGTCGTCCTCGCCCCCGGCGAGGTCGCGGAGGCGCGCGTCGCGGCCGAGCTCGGCTTCCCCTGCTTCGTGAAGCCCGCGAACCTCGGCTCCTCGGTCGGTATCTCCAAGGTGGCTGGACCGGACGAGCTCGGCGCGGCGGTCGCCGAGGCGCGGGAGTACGACGCGAAGGTCGTCGTCGAGGAGGCGGTCGACGCGCGCGAGTTCGAGTGCGGCGTCCTCGGCAACGACGAGCTCGAGGCCTCCGTCGTCGGCGAGCTCGTGCCCTCGCACGAGTTCTACGACTACGCCGACAAGTACGTCGAGAGCGGCGCGCGTATCGTCATTCCGGCGCCCCTGCCCGCCGAGACGTGCGAGCGCATGCAGGCGCTCGCCCGCCGCGCCGTCCGCGCGGTCGACGCGGCGGGGCTTGCACGCGTCGACTTCTTCCTCGAGCGGACGACCGGACGCGTTCTCGTGAACGAGATCAACACCATGCCGGGCTTCACCCAGGCGAGCATGTTCCCGAAGCTCTGGGAGGCGAGCGGCGTGCCGTTCGCGGCGCTCGTCGACCGCCTGATCGCGCTCGCCCTCGAACGCCATGCGACGCGATCGAGGCGCCGGCTCTCGTTCGCGGCCCCGGTGCCCGCGCCGAGCGCGCGGCGCCGCGCGCTCCGCTAGGCCCGTCGACCGCGATCGCGGGCGTCTAGCGGATCGTGACGACCTTCGGGTGGTAGCCCGTGAGCCGGAGCCTGAGCGCGACCCGGCGAGCACGGTTCTCGGTCGAGAACGATCCGATGCGCAGCGAGCGCCCCGCCGGGACCGCCGTGTAGCCGCGCCGGGCGAGCCGGCTCCGGGCGAGCGCGGCGGCGCGGCGGCTCGAGTACGGGCCGAGCTGGACGGCGAAGCGCGTCGTCGCGGCGCTGCGCGCCGCCTCGCTCGGCTGATCCTCGTCGCCCTCGGCGACCGTCTTCGCCGGCGCGCGATGGGAGAGGCCCGGGATCGGAACCATGTCCGCCATGACGACCGTCGGCCGGTCGGCGATCGCACCGAAGCCGCGGTTGAAGAGCTTCTTCGCGTCGCCCCAGAGGTCGGTCGAGCCGAGGAGGGCGATCACGATCTCGCGGTTGTCGTGCTCCGAGGCACCGACGAAGCAGCGCCGGGCGGGACGCGTGTAGCCCGTCTTGCCGATGACCGGGTACGTGTATCCCGTGAGAAGCCGGTTGTGGGAGCGGAGGGAGACCCAGTGTACGCTCCCGGCCTCCACGGGCACGGCGATCGTCCGGGTCTCGAGGATCTCGCGGAAGAGCGGCAGCCGGAGCCCGTGGCGGAAGATCACCGCGAGATCGCGCGCGCTCGCGACGTGGCCGGGCGCCGTGAGCCCGTGCGGGTTCACGAAGTGGGCGCTGGGTGCGCCGAGCGCCCGCGCCCGCTCGTTCATCTGCTCAGCGAAGCCCGCCTGCGAGCCGCCGAGCCCTTCGGCGACGACCTCGGCCGCGTCGTTGGCGGAGTTGAGGAGGACGGCGTACAGGAGGTTCTTCAGCCGGACGCGCTCGCCCGGCCGGAGGTTGATCTTCGAGGGCGCCGTCTCCGCGGCGAACTCGCTCACGCGAAAGCTCTCGTCGAGCCGTCCGCTCTCGAGTGCGAGGATCGCGGTCATCACCTTCGTCGTGCTCGCGGGAGGGAGCGGCTCGTCGGCGTTCTTCTCGAAGAGGCTCTCGCCGGTCGCAGCGTCGATGATGATCGCGGCACGCGCGCTCAGGGTGAAGCGGGCCGCCGGTGCGGCGCCGGGCGTGGCGAGCGCGAGTACGAGCGCGAGTGCCGTGCTGGAAATTCGACGCGTCATGGTCTCCCACCCCCTCCGCCGCAACCTCGTGCAGTGACCTCGCGGAGCGAGCCGCCCCACGATGTCCTTAACGGTCATCTCGCCGAGAGGCAAGCAAAAAAGCATCTGACGCAGCACGGGCGTCAGTCGCCGACGAGAACGCCGTGCCGTGCGAGGTAGACGATGCCACGGCGCGCGCCGTCCGCTGCGAGCTCGAGGATGGCGGGCAGGCCGCGGAACGCGGGGTGTCGGCCGATCGACACCAGCCCGGCGTTGATCGAGCCGTCGCCCGGGACCTCGTGTCGGTCCCGCCTACAGCCCGCGGGCCCCTGGCAGTCGTTCAGGTGGAAGGCCACGAGCCGGTCGAGGAGCCCGGCGTCGGCGAGAGCGCCGGCGAGCCGGTCGCCGGCGTCCTCGCCGGAGAGGTCGAAGCCCGCGGCGTGGAGATGGCACGTGTCGATCAGGACGCCGAGCCGGGCCGCGGGGGCGCCGACGTCGCGGACGAGGGCCGCGAGCTCCGCCACGTCGGCGGCGAGCTCGCTGCCCTCGCACGTGTTCTCGATCACCGCGGTGACATCGTCGGGCGCCTGCGCGAGCACCTGAACGAGCTTGCGGGCCGCCTGCGCGAGCGCCGCCGCGCGCGTCGCGTACCCCTTCGCGTAGCCGGGATGGAAGCAAACGCCGGCGAGCCCGAGGTCCGCCGCGAGCCCGAGGTCGCCGACGACGCTCGACGCCGAGGCGTTCCGGATGCGGCCGTCGGGCGAGGCGAGGTTCACGAGGAGCGAGCCATGCACGATCCCCCAGAGCGGCCGCCCCGCGGCGACCGCCGCCTTGTAGGCGGCGCAGTCCTCGGGCCCGGGGACGCCCGTCCTGCCGAAGCGCTGGGGATCGCGGAGGGTCGTCTGGAAGGCCGACACACCGGCGGCGGCGAGAGCGGCCGGGATCGCGGCGAGCGGGGGATCGATGTGAAGCGCTGCGCGCATTCGCCGGTTCGCGTCAGTCGTCGATCGCGACCGCCCCGTGGTACGTGCCCTCCGCGTGCTCGACGAGGACGACGCCGGCGTTCCGCACGACGCGCCCCGGCCGCCACTCACCCGTCACGTGCCGCCAGAGCGCGTGCATGACGGCGCCGTGGCTCACGACGACGACGTCCGCGGCGGCGTAGCGGGCCGCGATGCGGTCGAGCACGCCGCCCGCCCGCGCGGCGACGTCGACGAGCGTCTCGCCGCCGCCCGGGGGGCACCAGAGCCAGTACGACGCCGGATCGTAGTCCGCGCACGCGCGCGCCGCGGCGTACGGCTGCCCGGCGAGCGAGCCGTACGACCGCTCGCGCAGGTCCTCCTCGACGCTCACGGGGAGCCCGAGGACCTCGGCGATGATCGCCGCCGTCTGCCGCGCGCGCCGGAAGGGGCTCGACACGACGGCGACGGGCGCGTAGCCCGCCGCGATCCACGCCGCCGCCGCGCGCGCCTGCTCGCGGCCGACGTCCGTGATCGGCACCTCCGGGGTCGGCGTGAAGATGCGGTCGCGGTTCCCTTCGCTCTCCGCGTGCCGGACGAGGAGGAGCCGTCCGGGGCGCGTCCCGTTCCGCTCAGACATCCGGCGCCACGTTCACGCGGTCGATCAGCTCACGGAGACGGCCGAAGTGGGTGCGGTCGAAGGCGAGCACGAGCCGCGGCAGCGCGAGGAGCTGCGGCTCGTCCTCGGCGGCGAGCGCGCGCGTCTGCTCGATCCGTCCCTCGTGCAGGATGTCGGCGAACTCGCGCGACAGCCTCGTGACCCACTCCGCCGGAACCCGCCGGTTGAGCCGCAGGACGAGTCGATCGCCGACCGTGCGCGCCGAGTGGTAGACGCGATGGAAGCGGATGATCTCCGCGACGGCCTCGTCGACCGACGTCGTCACCTTGAAGAGGGACATGTCCTCCGGCGAGATGAGGCCCGGCCGCAGGAGGTGATCCTCGACGTAGCGCTTCCACGTCTTCCAGTACGTGCCCTTCGGCGCGTCGAGGAGGACGATCGGCATCGGCTTCGACTTCCCCGTCTGCACGAGCGTCAGGCACTCGTACGCCTCGTCGTGCGTGCCGAAGCCGCCGGGAAAGAGGACCGCGGCGTCGGCCTCCTTGATGAAGAGCAGCTTCCGCGTGAAGAAGTAGCGCGACGTCACCAGCTTCGGGTCCTTGCTGATGATCTCGTTCGGCTCCTGCTCGGAGGGAAGCCGGATGTTCACGCCGAAGCTCCGCTCGCGGCCGGCGCCTTCCTGGCAGGCGCGCATGATGCCGCCGCCGGCGCCGGTGATGACCATGTAGCCCGCCGCCGCGATCCGGCGTGCGAATTCGCTCGCCGTCCGGTACGTCGGGGCGTCGGTCTTCGTGCGCGCCGAGCCGAAGATGCTCACCTTCCGGACGTCGCGGTACGGCGCGAACACCTTGAAGGCGTAGCGCAGCTCGCGGAGCGCGGCGTTCAGGAGCTTGATGTCGCCGAGGCTCGTGCCGTCGCGCAGGAGCTTCACGGCCGTCTCCATGATCTCGCGCACGTACTGCTCTTCGCGCGCGAGCCCTTCGCCGCGCTCGAGCCGGGGCAGGACTTCGGTGAGGAGGCTCTTGCGGCGCCGGGGGCGCGACGACCTCTTCTTCGGCAGCATCGTGTTCGCGGCGCATTGTGCCGGGAAAGCGCGCCGGATGCGAGCTTGCCCGGCGCCGCGAGCGTCCGCTATCCTCGGCCGGCCGTGGCACCCCGTGACGTCCTTCGCACGATTCGCGACGAGCTGCAGCAGATCTTCCTCGAGCGGACGGAGGCGATCGACGGCGCGCTCGTGGCGCTCCTCGCCGGCCAGCACGTCCTCCTGATCGGCCCACCGGGGACGGCGAAGTCGATGCTCGCGGACGAGATCTGCCGCCGGCTGACGGGCGCGCGCTACTTCCAGTGGCTCCTCACGCGCTTCACGACGCCCGAGGAGCTGTTCGGGGCGGTGAGCCTCCAAGCGCTCGAGCAGGACGACTATCGCCGGATCACGACGCACAAGCTGCCCGAGGCGCACGTCGCGTTCCTCGACGAGGTCTTCAAGGCGAGCTCGTCCATCCTGAACACGATCCTGACGCTCATGAACGAGCGCCGCTTCCACAACGGCCGAGAGGTCGCATCCGTGCCGCTGCTGACGCTCTTCGCCGCGTCGAACGAGCTGCCCGAGGACGACGAGCTCCGTGCGCTCGACGACCGCTTCCTCCTCCGCTTCGTCGTCCAGTACGTCGAGGAGGACTTCCGCTTCCTCCGCCTGCTCCAGGCGAAGCCTCCCGCCGCGCGTACGACGCTCGCGCTCGCGGGCCTCGACGCCGCCCGCGCCGAGGTCGCTGCGCTCCCCGTCCCGGCCGAGGTGCTGCGCGCGCTCACCGACCTCCGTCGCGAGCTCGGGCGGAAGAACGTCGTCGCCTCGGACCGCCGCTGGGCACAGGCGGTCGGCGTGCTCCGGGCGCATGCGTACCTCGCCGGGCGGGCGACCGTGACGGACGAGGACCTGCCCTTCCTCGAGCACGTCCTCTGGCGCGACCCGGCGGAGCGCGAGCAGGTGCGCGCGACGATCCGGGAGCTGCTCGTCGGCTACGAGGACGAGGTGCGCGTCCTCCTCTACCAGACGCGCGAGCTCCGCGAGTACGCGCTGCGCTCCTGGGACACGGCCGAGGCGCGGAGCCGTGCGGCGGTGGAGGCGCACACGAAGATCCGGAACATTCTCGGCAAGGTCGACGCGATCCTTTCCGCGGCGCGGAGCGGCGGCCGTCCCATCGCGGGCGTCGAGCATCTGCGCGACGAGATCGCGCGCATCCAGCAGGAGATGCTGGCGCGGCTCTGATGGCCGCTCGCCGCCGCCCGCCGCGCCCCGCGCCGCCGCGCGCGGTGCTCCTCCCCCCGCGCGAGCACTGCTGGGTCGAGAGCGACGCGTACGATCGCGCCGCGTTCGCCGCCCTCGTCGCCGACGCCCCGTCCCTCGCGGCGCTGCTCGAGACCGGCCGCCGCATCGTGCCGCACTGGGACGCGCTCCTGGAGGACGTCTTCTGCCTCCTCTTCAAGCTCGAGCCCCGCTTGCGCGCGCCGGACGCGGTCGCGCCCGCCGCGGCGCTCAATCGCGTACTGCTCGAGACGTTCCGCGACCATCCGATCCTCGACGGGCTCCGCGAGGAGACGCAGCTCGACGAGACGCAGGCGGGGCTCGGGACGGTGCTCGTGGGCGAGCAGGTGCTCGCGCTCTTGAAGGCGGAGCGGCTCCTCCCGCGCGGCGACCTCCTCGACCTCTGGGACCTCGCGCGACAGGAGGACGAGCTTCGGAGCCGCGGCGAGGAGACGGCCGACCTCGACCGCGCCGCCGAGGAGGGCGGCGCCGCGGCCGACGCGGTCCGCAAGGCGCGTGCCGCGGTCGCGAATGCCGCGCAGGTGGCCGAGGCGCGGCTCCGGCAGAAGGCGCAGAACGTCGCGCGTCGTCTCGGCGAGATGCCGGCGCGCGCTCGGGCCGCGCTGCCCGCGGCGGCGGCGGGCGTCGCGCGCGAGGTGGCGGAGGCGAAGGCGGAGTCGAGGCAGTGGGGCACCGGGCTTGGCGCCGGCGGCCGCACCTCGGCGGGGCGGCAGATCGAGCTCGGCCGCCGCCTCGCGACGAACCCGAAGCTCAAGCAGCTCTCCCGCCTCCTCGGCCGCATGCGGGAGCAGATGACGGCGCTCCGCAAGCGGCGCTTCGAGCGCACGAGCGAGGAGGTGTTCGACGTCCGCATGGGCCGCGACGTGGACCGCCTCCTGCCGCCCGAGCTGATCGCGCTCCGCCACCCGCTCCTCCGCCGCGACTTCACGCGCCGGCTGGTCGAGGGCCGCCTCCTCTCCTACGCGCTCCGCGGACCCGACGAGCGCGGCCGCGGCCCGATGATCGTCTGCCTCGACGGCTCGTCCTCGATGGCGGGGGACAAGGAGATCTGGTCGAAGGCCGTCGCGCTGACGCTCCTCGAGATCGCGCGCCGCCAGCGCCGCCTCTTCCGCTTCGTCTGCTTCTCGTCCGCCGACACGCCTCTCTTCGTCCGCGACCTGAACCCGGGCGAGCGCTGGGAGGTCCACGAGGACCGCGCGCTCGACGTCGCGGAGTACTTCCCCGGCGGCGGGACGGACTTCGAGACCCCGCTCTCCGCGGCGGTCGACTGCCTCGGCACCGCGCGCTACCGGCGGGGCGACGTCGTCCTCGTCACCGACGGTGAGTGCGACGTGCGCCCGGAGTGGCGCGCCGACTTCCTCGCCCGGAAGGAGCGGCTCGCGTTCTCGCTCTACGCGGTCCTGATCGACGTCGGCCCGAGCTCGTCGGCGACGCTCGCGCGGCTCGCCGACCGCGTGACCGCGGTCTCGACGCTCACCGACGCCGGCACCCCGGACCTCTTCCTCCGCCTCTGATGCCGGGCGCGCTCGACGGGCTCCGCGTCCTCGACCTCGCCGGCGCGAGCGGCGCGCTCTGCGGGAAGCTCCTCGCCGGCCTCGGCGCGGACGTCGTCAAGGCGGAGCCGCCCGGCGGTGACCCGATGCGCGCCCTCCCCCCGTTCTGGGACGGCGCCCCGCCCGCGGAGCGGAGCCTCTTCTTCTGGTTCTACCACGCGGGGAAGCGCGGCATCCGGCTCGACCTCGCGAGCGACGCCGGGCGCGCGCTCCTCCGCCGCCTCGCCGCGGCGGCCGACGTCGTGATCGAGACGGAGCCGCCGGGCCGCCTCGCCGCCCTCGGCTGCGGGCCGGACGCGCTCCGCGCCGCGAACCCGCGCCTCGTCGTCGCCTCGATCACGCCCTTCGGACAGGAGGGCCCGTACCGCGACTGGCGCGCGTCGGACACGGTCGCGCAGGCGATGGGCGGCATGCTCTACGTGAACGGCCACCCGGATGGTCCGCCGCTCCGCACGCTCGGCCTCCAGGCCTACCACCAGGCGGGGATCTTCGCGGCGAGCGGCGTCCTGGCGGCGCTCCTCGCACGGGACGCGACCGGACGCGGCCAGCACGTCGACGTGAGCGTCCAGGCGAGCGTCGCCGCCGCGCTCGAGCACGTGCCGGGCTTCTGGCACCAGGCGGGCGTGATCCACCGCCGCCAGGGGACGCTCCACTGGACGCGCTACTTCCGCGTCGGGCGCTGCAAGGACGGCTGGGTCATGCACTGCACGCTCGGCGACTGGACGTCGCTCGTCGAGTGGGTGAAGGCCGACGGCATGGCGGAGAACCTCGACGACCCGGCGTGGGAGGACCTGAACCTCCGCAAGGACGCCGCCGAGCATCTGTTCGACGTCCTCGACGCCTGGGCCGCGCGGTACACGGTCGCCGAGCTGATGGAGGGCGCGCAGCTTCGGCGGATCCCCTACGCCGCCGTCCGGCCGCCGGAGGCGCTGCTCCGCGACCCGCAGCTCGCCGCCCGGGGCTTCTTCGTCCCGATCGAGCACCCGGACCTGGGCGCGAGCGTGCCCTACCCCGGCGCGCCGTTTCGCCTGGAGGACGCGCCCTGGCGCGTCGCGCGGCCGCCGCGCCTCGGCGAGCACGACGCGGCCGTGCGCGCGGAGTGGCTCGGCGAGGACGCGGCCGGCGCCGGGCGGTGACGCGCCGGGTGCTCGAGTAGCGTCAGACGGCGTTCAAAGTCGACGCGGGCGCACAGAGGAGCTTCGTCGAGGCGATCGTCCCCTGCCGGCTCCCGAACGTGACGTCGTTGATGTTCACGGGCTCGGAGACCTTCGGACACTCGAGCTTGCAGCACATGTAGACGGTGCCGAGGAGGTTCTGCCCGATGCCCGTGAAGGGCGGTGCCGGAGTCGAATTCGCGATCCCGACCGCATTGCAGAGGAGCTTCGCCGGCACCTTCACGACGCACCCGGTGTCCAGGACGAGCCCGTTCACGAGGTCGGCGGTGTACGACTGCTTCCTGGGCGAGTCCTCGATCTTGTAGCACTTCAGATCGTCGACCGCGTTCCCCGCGCGCGCGGCGGGCGCGGCGAGGAGCGCGAGGGCGGCCGCGAGGAGCAGCGTGGGGAGGAGCTTCGTCATGACGTCACCCCACCTCGTCTTCGATCCACGTTGACGGGCGCGCAGAGAACCGTCGCCTTCTTCACGGTCACCGAGCGCGAGCCGAACTGGTCGGTGACGGCCACCGTGAGCTGGTTCGTCGGGCAGATCGTGGTCGCGTTCTGCGTGTGGGCGGGGCTCCTGAAGCTCGACCCCGACTGGCTCTCCGGCGCGGCGCTCCGCGGCGCGCGGCCGTGGGGCGTGCCGAGGCGCTCGTCCCGGCCTCGTGCGCGTTGGTCGTCGTGCTCGAGCTCGCGGTGAGGCCGCTCCTCTTCGCGCGGCGCGCTGGCCCGCGCTCGCGCAGCTCGTCCGTCTTCCACCTCGTGTCGTGGCCGATCGTCCGCTTCTTCCACCCGACGCTCATGCTCGGCGTGCTCACGATCTTCCCGCTCGCGCGGCTCGTGCCCGTGCCCGCTGCCGCGCTCGCCGCGCCCGCGGCGCCGGCCGTCGCCGTGCTGGCGCTCTTCTCGGCGCTCCAGCTCGTCCCGCGCGCGTTCCCGGGCGACCCCGCGCTCACCGCGAGGGCCGCCTCTTCGCGCTCCACATGTTCGACGCCCCGCTCGTGTACCTCGGGATGGCGAGGACCGTTGCCGGCGGCTCGCCGCGGACCCGGACTTCGCCGACGTAGACC
>Ga0070741_10005927_pt1 | contig 26617 bp, 23 predicted proteins | sample Coa_R1_4_FD_66440 | JGI IMG/M metagenome (GOLD analysis project Ga0070741, IMG submission 66440) | Surface soil microbial communities from Centralia Pennsylvania, which are recovering from an underground coalmine fire - Coalmine... | ecosystem: Environmental > Terrestrial > Soil > Unclassified ... | reverse complement strand
GTGGTTCCTCGACAACACGACCGCCGCCGTGGTCGCGCACCAGATCAGCGGAGGCAACACCGACATGACCGTCGGCTGTCCGCCCGGCGTCACCCCGCATCGCATCCTGGGCGTGCTCAATCAATTTCCGATCGTCGCCGGCAGCGGCTACGACGCGGCCACCGGGCTCGGCGACGTTCACTTCTGCTCGAACGCCGCGAACTACTCGCTCGAGGCCAAGGGCTCGCTCGCCGCCGTCAGCGCCGACGGCCTCTACGCCATCACCATCGACGCGAGCGCGATCGATCCGACGACGTGGGGCGTGGACGTGTTCGGCCCCGGCGCGTCCCCGGGTCAATGGAAGACCACCGCGCAGCTCGGCGCCGGCACGCGCGCGCCGGCGTTCGCGAGCGGCGATCAATTCATCTATCTGCGCGGCACCGATCTGTTCCTGCGCGACGCGACGTCGAACGTCGAGCGTCAGCTCGCGAGCGGCGCCTCGTACGCGCGCGGCGAGGCGGCGCTGAAACGCGCGTGGTGGATCCAGTCGGCGGGCGCCGCCGGCGACGGGCTCTACGGCGTGCAGCTTCCCTGATGACGGTTGGTCTACGCTAACGGATGTGAGCCTGCGCCGGCTCGGCGGCGGGCTCGGGAGCCGGGCGCGCGAGCGGCGCCGACTTGGAGCCCTGCACCACGACGACGCAGCGCAGGCCGTCGGGCCCCTCGTCGAGCGGGAGGCCGAGCTCGTCGGCGAGATCGGTGCCCATCACCACCAGCTGGCCGGGCGTCTTGTAGGCGAGCTGCGCCGGATTGCGCTGCGCCAGCACGTCGGTGTGCAGCCAGCGGCCGGCGGTGCGCCCGGCGTCCTTGAGCAGCTCGTAGAGCGCCGGCTCGGGCTCGTGGCCTTCTTCGGGCACCAGGATCGCGTGCAGGCTGCACTCGCTCTTGTGCGCGATGCGCGCCGCCAGCTCCAGCGCCGCGCGCCCGTCGGGCGTGTGCGCGACCACGGCGAACACGCGATCGAGCGGGCGCTCGTGGCCGTGGATCACCACCGCCACGTGCAGCGGCTGCGCGGCCGCGCGCTCGAGCACCTCGCGCACCACGCCGCCGAGAAAATCGGCGCCGAACACCGGGCGGTGAAAGCCGAGCAGCACCCAGCCGACGCCCGCGCGCGTCGCGTGCGCCAGAATGTCGGCGGCCGGCTCGTCGGTCCAGATCGCCTCGGTGGAGACCGCGGCGCCGCGCGCGCGCGCGTGATCGGTGGCGTAGCCGAGCACCTCGGCGCGCGGCGGCACGCGCCGCTCGATCTCGCGCAGGCCCGAGCGCACGCCGCCGAGCGGACGGTGCACCAGCGCCAGCACGCGCGGCGACGGATCCTCCTCGCGCGTGGCGGCGAGCGCGAGATCGATCAGCGGCGCCACGCCCGCCGGGTTCGACACCGGCACCAGCACGCCGCGCCGCTCGGGCGCCTCGCGCGCGCCCTGCGGCAATTTGCCGCTGCCTTCGTCGGCGTCCTCCTCGAGCGCGCGGCCGCGCGTCACCAGGTGCAGGATCGGCGTGGTCGCGAACGTGGTCACCAGCGCCATGATCACCAGCATGGCGAACAGCACCGGCGAGATCACCTTCAGCTCGAGGCCGATGTTGAGCACGATTAGCTCCATCAGGCCGCGCGTGTTCATCAGGATGCCGAGCGCCGAGGCGTCGCGCCAGCCGAGCCCGGTGAAGCGCGCCGCGATCGCGCTGCCGCCGAACTTGCCGGCGGAGGCGACCAGCACGATCAGGCCGCACATCTTCCAATCGGCGGCGCTGTCGAGCAGGCCGATCTGCGTGCGCAGGCCGGTGAACGCGAAGAACGCGGGCAGCAGCAGCACGACGACCAGATCCTCGAGTCGATCGGTCAGCTCGCGCGCCAGGCCCGAGTCGTGCGGGATCACCGCGCCGAGCGCGAACGCGCCGAACACCGCGTGGATGCCGATGAGGTCGGTGGCGAACGACGACAGCAGCAGCGCGACGAACACCACCGCCATCAGCCCCTGCGTCAGCCGCCCGCGATTTCCATAGAGGCGCGCCAGCCGCACCATCACCGGCCGCACCAAGAAGATCATCGCGCCGATGAACCCGAACGCGAGCCCGGCGGTCACCAGCGCGCCGGCCGCGCGCGCCTGCACCACGCTCACCACGAACGCCAGCAAGCACCACGCGGTCACGTCGTCGACGGCGGCGCACGTCAGCGCGATGACGCCCATGCGCGACTTGTGGATGCGCCGATCGGTGAGGATGCGCGCCAGCACCGGGAACGCGGTCACCGACATCGACACGCCGAGGAACAGCGAGAAGCAGGTGAACGGCACGTCGCTCGTCGACACGCGCGGGTAGAGCCACAGCGCCAGCAGCGCGCCGAGCACGAACGGCAGGATGATGCTGGCGTGCGAGATCGCCACCGTCGCGTGGCCGCGCTTGCGCAGGAGCCCCGGATCGAGCTCGAGCCCGACGAGGAACATGTAGAGGATGACGCCCACCTGCGACAGCACGCCGAGGAACGGCGCCACGCTCGGCGGCAGCACGTACGCCGAGACGTGCGGCGCCACGCGGCCGAGCAGCGACGGGCCGAGCAAAATGCCGGCGAGGATTTCGCCGACCACCGGCGGCTGCTGGAAGCGGCGGAACAGCGAGCCGATGGCGCGCGCGAGCACGATCACGACCACCAGCGCGAGCAGCACGTGCAGCAGCGCGTCGACCTGGCCGGGCGGCTGCGCGGCGCCGAACTTGACCGCGCCCTCGACGGGCGGCGGCGCGCCGAGCGGACGGCCGCGCGCGAGGATGAGGAAGTACAGGCCCACCGACGCGCCGAGCGTGAGCGCGTAGCCGGCGAGCGTGCGCAGCCGCGATGGTGCGCGGTCGGTCATTGGTTCGAGGCTACGTCGGGTGGGCGCGGTCATCAACGATTGGTTGCGGCGTTAGAGCGCGTACACGATTGTCGTGATCGGCCGAGTCAGTGGCAAATCGCGTGGCGCACCGTCGGGACCGGCGCGCAAATCATGCTCACGCAATTCTGGCTGGCGCACTCGGCGTTGATGACGCAGTTGTCGCCGTCGGGGATCGGCGTGACGCACACGAAGCTCGCGTTGCACACGAACCCGTCGGCGCACGCGACGTCGGCGCAGCTGTCGTTCTGTCCCGACTTCTGCTGGCACGCGCCGGGCGCGGGCGCGGGGTTGGTCGAGAGGCAGAACTCGCCGGGCACGCACTGCACCACGCGCTGATCGCAGTCGCCCTGATCGGGCACGGTGCCGACGGCGACGCTCGGGCACGGATCGGGCGCGACCGGCTGGAGCGGCGCATCGCAGTCGGCGAACGCGGCGCGCTGCGCGTCGAGGCACTGCTGCGCGAGCCCCGGATCGTATTTGGTCTTGCCCTTGGAGATCGAGTCCTCGGCGACGCTGGTGTCGATGCGCGCGTCGAGCGTCTTGGCGCACGCGGCGGGGTCGGCGCCGTAGAGCGCCTGCACCGCGGGCGTGCAGCAGCGGAAGATGACGTCGCACTGGAGGGCGTTCTCGTCCTGGCGGAACTGCGTGAGGTTGGGGCCGCCGCCGCAGCCGGCCGCGCACGCGAGCACGATCGCCAGCGAGCGCGCCGACGCGAGCGCTCGGCTCACGCGCGTCTCCGCGCGGCCGCGCCGCCGAGGATCTTCACCGCGTCGGGCACCTGGCACGAGCTCTCGCCGTAGTCGACCTCGACGGGCCCGTGCGCGCGCGCGAGGGCGAGCGCCGCGGCGTGCGCCTTCGGTTTGCCGGCGCGCCCGACGTAGATGAGCGCGTTGTTGGCGCCATCGCGCACGAAGTTCTGCGCGTCGTCGAGCCCGCGGCGGATCGCGCCCAGCCACGCCTGAAGCTGCGCCTCGTCGGCGGAGGCGGCGGCCGCGGCGATGGTGGCGAACGCGCCGCGCTTCACCCACTCGCGATCCGACTTCAGCCACTCCTCGACGAGCGCGCGCGCGTGCGGCGTCTTCGCCACCACGTTCTGCGCCAGCTTGTCGGCGAGATCCCAGAACGTCACGTCGGCCATCCACCTGCGGCAAAGTGCCGCATCCGCCAGCTTGGGATCGGCCACCATCGTCGCCAGCAGCCGCGCGTCGTGGATCCCGGTGGCCCACAGCCCGAGCGCGAGCGCGTGATCCTTCTTGATCGTCTTGGCGAGCGCCTTGAGCTTGGACAGCCCGGCGCCGAGGTACTTCTCCGTCGGCATTCCGGCGCGCGCCCAGACCTTGACGGCGCGCGGATCGGCGATCGCGCGGATCTTCGTGAGCGCCTGCTCGACGGTCATGTTCCCCCTCGACGTGGTTACGCGGCGTCGCTCGAGTCGCCGTCGGCGGCGCCGCCCTCGGGCGAGCCGAGGTCCTGCGCGTAGCCGCAGCCTTCCTTCACGCAGCGGATGCGCCCGGTGCCGCGCCGGTTCTCGCGCTTGACCAAAAACGCCGCGCCGCACTGCGGGCACTTCTCGGCGATCGGCCGATCCCACAGCACGAAGTCGCAGCCCGTCTTCGAGTAGTTCGAGCAGCCGTAGAACACCTTGCCGCGCCGCGAGCGCTTCTCGGTCAAGAACCCGCCGCAATTCGGCTTGGGGCACGCGACGCCGAGCGAGATCGGCCGCGTGGTCTTGCACTCGGGATAGCGCGAGCACGCCAGGAACTCGCCGAAGCGCCCGCGCTTGACCAGCATCGGCGCGCCGCACGTCTCGCACTTCTCGTCGGTGGTGGCCTGCGGCGCGATCTCGACGGTGCCGTCGTCGCGGCGCTTGAACTCGCGCGTGTTCTTGCACTCGGGATAGCCGGAGCACGCCAGGAACTCGCCGTTGCGTCCCCACTTGATGACCATCGGCGAGCCGCACTTTTCGCACACGTGCTCGGTCGGGATCTCCTCGCGCTTGAGGTCGCGCATGTGCACCGCGGCCTTGTCGAGGTCGAGCTTGAACGGCGAGTAGAAGTCGCCGAGCAGCTTCTGCCAGTTGGCGGTGCCCTCCTCGACGTGATCGAGGCCGTCCTCCATCTGCGCGGTGAAGGTGACGTCCATGATGTCGGGGAACGACTCGACGAGCAGCCCGTTCACCTTCGTGCCGAGCATCGTCGGGTGGAAGCGCCCCTCTTTCTTCTCGACGTAGCCGCGATCCTGGATCGTCGACAAAATATTCGCGTACGTCGACGGGCGGCCGATGCCCTTCTCCTCCAGCTCCTTGACCAGCGACGCCTCGGTGAAGCGCGGCGGCGGCTGCGTGAAGTGCTGCTCGGGATCGATCTTGTGCACCTGGAGCGTCTCGCCCTCGACGAGCTCGGGCAGGTTGAGCGCGCCCTCGTCGACGTCGCCGGTCTCCTCGGCGCTGTCGGTGTACACCGCGGTGTAGCCGGCGAACTTGAGCACCTGCCCCGACGCGCGCAGCCCGTGCCGCCCGGCGGAGATGTCGACCGTCGTCTGATCGAAGATCGCCGGCCGCATCTGGCACGCGACGTAGCGGTTCCAGATCAGCTGGTAGAGCCGCACGTGATCCTCGACGTCGCGCAGCTTCTCCTGGTTGCCGTCGGCGGCGGCGGAGAGCAGCCGCTTGACGGTCTCGGGATCGTACTGCATCGACGTCGGGCGGATCGCCTCGTGCGCGTCCTGCGCCTGCTTCTTCGACTTGTAGATCACCGGCTCGTCGGGCAAAAACTCCTGGCCGTAGCGCTCGGCGATGAACGCGCGCGCCTCGGCCACCGCGTCGTCGGAGAGCCGGGTCGAGTCGGTGCGCATGTACGTGATGAGACCGACCGCGCCCTCCTCGCCGAGCTCGAGCCCTTCGTACAGGCGCTGCGCGAGCGCCATCGTCTTCTTGGCGGTGTAGCGCAGCTTGCGCGCCGCCTCCTGCTGCAGGCGCGAGGTGATGAACGGCGCCAGCGGATTCTTGCGCCGCTCCTTGCGCTCGACGCTCTCGACGCGAAACGTCGCCGACTTCAGCTCGGCGACCACGCGGTGCGACTCGTCGGCGGTCGTCAGCTCGGCCTTCTTGCCGTCGGTCTTGAACAGCCGCACGCGGAACGCCGGCGGGTTCTGCCCTTCGACGTCGGCCTCGATGGTCCAGTACTCGACCGGCTTGAACGCGCCGATCTCCGCCTCGCGCTCGACGATGATGCGCACGGCCACCGACTGCACGCGGCCGGCCGACAGCCCGCGCTTCACCTTCTTCCACAAGATCGGCGAGATCTCGTAGCCGACCAATCGATCGAGGATTCGCCGCGCCTGCTGCGACTCGAACTTGTTGGTGTTGAGCTCGCCCGGCGACTTGAGCGCGTCGGTGATGCCGCGCTTGGTGATCTCGTTGAACAGGATGCGCTTGATGTTGCTGTTCGCCGGGCGGATCTCCTGCGCCAGGTGCCACGCGATCGCCTCGCCCTCGCGATCGGGGTCGGGCGCGAGGTAGACGATGTCGACGTCCTTCGCCGATTTTTTGATCTCGGCGATGATCTTGTTCTTGCCGCGGATGACCACGTACTCGGGCGTGAAGCCGTGCTCGACGTCGACGCCCATCTTCGACTTGGGCAGATCCATGACGTGGCCGACCGACGCCTTCACGGTGAAGCCGGCGCCGAGGTACTTCTTGATGGTCTTCGCCTTGGCGGGCGACTCGACCACCACCAGCGCCTTTTCGCGCCCGCCGCTCGACGGCTTCGCCTTCGCCGCCTTGGGGGATTTCTCGGGCTTGGCGGCGGCGGGAGCTGCCTTCTTGGTCGCCTTGGTCGCGGTCTTCTTGGGTGCTTTGACGGGCATGTCTTCCTTTATATAGGCGCGCTCGGCTACCGAAGTCGAATGTAACGTCCTCCGGCGGCCCGTGCGGCCAGCCCCCCGAGCTCGAGATCGAGGACCATCGCGGCGCAGGTGCCGATCGCCAGGCCGGCGCGGAACGCCAGGTCGCCGACGTCGCGCGGCGTGCGATCGAGCGCGGCGTACAGGCGCGCGGCGTCGGGATCGCCCGGCGCGGCGAGCGGCGCGAGCGGGCGGCCGAAGGCGAGCGCGACCACGTCCTCGGGCGACGCGACCGCGGCCGCGCCCTCGACGATCATCGCGTCGGTGCCGGGCGAGCCGGGCACCGCGGCGAGCGCGCGGCCGAGCACCTGCGCGGCGCGCACCGTGTGCAGCGTGCCCGAGACCACCGACGCCTCGACGACGACCACCACGTCCGCGAGCGCGGCGATGATCTTGTTGCGCGTCGGGAACGTGCCTTTGTTCGGCTGCATGCCCGGCGGAAATTGCGTGAGCAGCGCGCCGCGGGTCGCGATGATCTCCTGGTAGAGCCCGAGGTGTTTGAGCGGGTAGACGACGTCGATGCCGGTGCCGAGCACCGCCACCGTCGCGCCGCCGCCGTCGAGCGCGCCGCGATGCGCCGACTGATCGAGGCCGAGCGCGCCGCCCGAGATCACGTCCACGCCGGCCTCCGCCAGCGCGCGTCCGATCGCGTGCCCGAGCTCGAGCGCCCGCGCGCCCGCCGCCCGCGCGCCCACCACCGCGACCGCCCGCTCGCTCGGCGACCAGCGCCCCGCCATCCACAGCGGGTCCGGCCCGTCGCCGAGCGCCGCCAGCCGCGCCGGGTAGCCGGCTTGGCCGCGGTAGATCGCGCGCGCTTCGGTGTCGATCAAGGTCGCCATGGAGCTATAGGGGCATAACGGATAGTCACAGTTCGGCGGGGCGTCAAGGCGGAAGATCGAACCCGCGGAAATCACAGCTGGCCGCTCGCTTGCAAATTGCCGAGTCATGTCGCGCGACAAATCCTGGTGCTGCAGCCACTGTGGTCACCGCCAAGACGACGAGGAGCCGCCGCCCGCACGCTGCCCGGGCTGCGGCCGCGCGCGGCTTTATTTTTTGTGGCTGCCGAAAATGTCTCGCTGGAGCTTGTTGGAAGTCGATTAGCCCGCGCGGGGCAATCAATAACCCTTGTGGGCCTCGACGCGATCGCCGTCGTGCAGCTCCTTGGCCGTGCGTAACACCAGGCACGTCGAGAGCCGGTCGCGCACCTCGAGCACCAGCACCTCACCGTAATCTTCGCGCGGATAGCGCGGCTCGTCGGCGGGGCCGTGCGCGGTCAGCTTCTCCTCGTAGCCGTCGCCGCGCCGCACGATCAGGAAGCGGTTGCCCACCTGCACGTTGTCGCGCTTGCCGCGATCGATGAACGCCAGCGTCCACGCGCCGAGCAGATCGCGCGGCTGGAGCTGCGTCACCACAACGCCCGCGAGATCCTGGTTCGACGGCGCCGGCTGCGGCCACACCAGCACGCGCTTGAGCGGCCCGACGCGGTAGCCGCGCTGGATGCCGTCGATGCCTTCGTTCACGTCGACGATCTTGATCTTGGCGATGCGGCCGGGCGTCTTCGACAGCACCTCGACCTCGCCGAAGATCTGCACCATCTCGCCCAGGTACTCGCCCGACACCGGGTGGTGCACCTTGCGGATCGGCTTGTACACCGTGTAGCGGCCGCCGACCTCGAGCGGCGCCGACTCGCGGAACTCGACGTACGCCTCGTCGGGCGTCGCCAGCAGGAGGCGCTCCTCTTTCGAGCCGACGATCTCGCCCGAGTCCTTCAGCTCCTTGGCCTCGATGAAGCCGGTCGAGCGGAAATAGATCGCGCCCGGCGGCGGCGGCGGCGGAACGCCGAGCTTGTGCGGCTGCGCGATCGGCATCGGCGTCGGCAAGGCGGCGGGCGGCTCGTGCCCCGGCTGCGTCAGGCGCAGCACGTCGCCGGGATAGATCCAGTGCGGGTTGGTGATCGACGGGTTGAACGACCAGAGCTGCGGCCACGCCCACGGATTGCGAAAGTACGTCGACGAGATGCCCCACAGCGTGTCGCCCTTGCGCACGACGTAGGTCTCGGGCGGCGGTCCGCCCGTCGAGACTTCCGGCTCGCCGCCGGCCTCCTCCTCGTCGTAGAGGTACAAGCCGCTCGGCGCCTCTTTGCCTTTGTCGCCCTTTTCACCGACGGGCCCCGAGCGCACCCCGCCGGATCCGGCCGCCGAGTCGGGCGCCGCGGGCGCGGGCATGCCGGGATAGTAATAGCCACCGCCGCCTTTCGGCGGCTGCGGAGGAGGCGGCATCAGGTCGGAGGTGTTCTGCGCGCGCGCCGGCCCGACGATCGCGACCAGCGCGGCGACGATCGAGAATCTTTTCACTTCCCCTCCTTGAGCTCGGCGAGCCGCTCGCTCGCCAGCCGCGCCGCCTCGGTGCGCGGATAGGTGCCCGGCACCTGCTCGAGCAGCTCCCGCCCGCGCGCCTGCTCACCGACGGCGAGCAGGCAGTAGCCGAGCTTGAGCAGCGCGTCCGGCGCCTTGTTGCCGAGCGGATATTTCGCCACCACCGCGCGGAACTCCGACGCGGCCTCGAGATATTTTTTCTGATCGTAGAAACATTCGCCGAGCCAGTATTGCGCATTGTCGGCGTAGTCGTGGCGCGGGTAGAGGCGCACGAACTCGCGGAAGCCGCGCACCGCCTCGACGTGACGGCCGGCGCGCAGGTCGTCGTAGGCGGCGCGGTAGAGCTTGAGCGGATCTCTCGCCGGCGGCGTCTCGCGCTCGCCGCCCTCCTTGGGGACGGCGCGGATCGGCGGCGCGGCGGCCACGCCGAGATTTTCGCTCGGCAGATCGGCGGGCGGCACCGCTTGCGACGGCACCGACGACGCCGAGCCCGACGCGGTGGCGTGGTGCGACGCGCGCTGCGCCGGCTTGCTCTCGTCGAGGCGCAGCACCGGCCGCACGCGATCCGGCGACTGCGTGCGCGCGTCGCCCTGGAACTCGATGCCGCCGTCGCCCTCGCCGTTCTCGACCGGCGCGTCCGACGGCTTGAGCGTCACCACCGGCAGCCGCGGCGACTCGCGTCGCGTGGCCGCCACCTTCTGGCTCTCCACTTGATCGGTGAGCAGGAAGACGCGGTCCTCGAGCTCCTCCATCTTGTGCTCGGTCTGCGCCTGGCGCCGCTGCGCCTCGTCGAGCCGCCGCGTCAGCTCGGCGACGTCGCGCGTCGACTGCGTCTCGGCGCAGCCGGCGGCGAGGAGGAGCGAGCAGCACGTGGCGGCGAGGCGCATGGTTCCAGGTTCGAGTCTACTTGCGACTTTCGAACGGCGCAAAAAACGTAACTTCGCGCGCGGAGGCGGCGTACCTTGGCGAGCATGCCCAGCCGCTACTACCGCGTGCCGCTCGAACAGATCGCCTACGTGCGCGCGGTGGTCGAAGGCTACGACGGAGTGGCCGTGCTGCGCGCGCTCGATCCTCGACGGGGCGAGGTCGAATTGGTGATCGGCGAAGGCCTGGAGGACGAAGCGCTGGCGATCGCCGCGCGCCTCGCCGTCGAGGCCGGGCTGGTCGAGATCGCCCGTCCGCCCGACTGGGATTCGCTCGCGCCCGACGAGCGAGCTAAGATGCCCGCACCGTGAAGCTCGCCGGCCTCGTCCTATTAATGATGTGCTTCCTCTCCGCCACGGTGCGCGCCGAAGATCCGCCGCCGCCGAAAGCGCCCGATCTCAACTTCAACCTGTTCGAGGAGAAGCCCAAGCTGACTCCCGCCGAGGAGGCGGCCAAGGCGCGCCACGAGGCGGACATCGCGCGCAAGGTGGCGCTGCGCCGGAAGCTCCTGGTCACGCACCAGGCGCTCGGCTTCGCCACGCTCGGCCTGCTGGCGATCACGCTCGTCCTCGGCACGCTCAACTACGTCGACAAGTACGGCGGCGGCAACGACACCGGCGATTACTACACGGCGCACACCGTGTTCGCCGGCATGGCGACGACCACGTTCGCGCTCACCGGCATCCTCGCGCTGGTGGCGCCGAACCCGTATCCCAAGCCGCGCCGCTTCGACACGGCGATGCTGCACAAGATCCTGATGGGCCTCGCGTGCGCCGGCTTCGTCGCCGAGTCGATCCTCGGCCCGATCACCGCCTCGCGCGAAGGCAAGCTCGATCAGCGCGCGTGGGCGCTCTCGCACCTCGTGATCGGCTACGGCACGTTCGGGTTCATGGGCGCCGGCACGCTCGCGTTCGTCTTCAAATGAAGTTTCGAGGAGGAGGCTTCGTCGCATGCTCATGAGAGCCGTCGCCATCGTGCTCGCGCTCGGCGCCGCGGCGGTCGCGCGCGCGCAGGCCCCCGCCGACGCGTGGAGCGCCGACGCCAAGCAGTCGAGCATCACCTATCACCTGGTGCACAAGCTCCACAAGTTCGACGCGGTGTCGCGCGCCGTCGAGGGCAAGGCGCGCCTCTTGCCCGGCGGCCAGGCGCAGGTCATGGTGCGCGCGGCGGTCGAGTCGTTCGACTCGGGCAACACCAACCGCGACGAGCACATGAAGGAGACGGTCGAGGCCGCGCGCTTCCCCACCGTCGAGCTCAAGGCGATGGCCGACGGCGTGGAGGTGCCGGCGACGTTTCCGTCGAAGCTCGAAAAGAAGTTCAAGGCGCAGATCACGTTTCACGGCGTGCAGCAGGTGTTCGACATCCCGGTCGCCATCGAGTTCGTCAGCGCCAACGAGGCGCGCGCCACCGCCAGCTTCGCCCTCAGCCTCGAGTCCTTCAAGATCGACCGCCCGAGCCTCATGTTCGTCAAGATCGACGACGCCATGCAGCTCGACGTCAAAATCGTCTTCAAGCACTAGCCGCCGAACCCTGATCTAACGACCGTTACACCTGCGCTCCCTTTCTGAGGGTTTTTACGACTTGCGGCATTTTGCCGTAGGCTGCTCAGCGGAATGGAGCGGGACTTGGCGCGAAATCAGTCGGCTTGGCCGCCGTCGGGTTCGCCGGCAGCGTCGGCAAGGTCGTGATGAATGGATAAGTCAGGGGGCGCGCTACACACGCACGACCACGGAACGCCCTTTGGACCTGGATAGTCAATCGAGTCGTCGCAGGCAGCCGTAGCCGTGGCACCTCCATCACACGCAGGGCAAACCGGCGCTGGCACTACAAGGCATGCTGTTGGACTCACACACTTGGTGGAGTATTTTTCCTCGACGCTGCCCGAGCAACAGGGGCCTATCGGACAGATTTCGAAAAATGCTCCCCCGGCGTATTGGCCTTCAGGAGTGCACGGCGGCGGCTCATCGCCACAGATGTCGCACGCACGAATGGTGCACGCCGCCCCCACCGCCAGCGCGAACAACAGCATGGGGAAAAGACGCCACCGCACGCCTCGATCCTACTCCTCCGCGGCAGCGACTTAAACTGGCAGGAATCAGCGTTCTGAGGTCTTTTACCCATTGCGGCATTTTGCCGTAGGCTACTCAGCGGAATGGAGCGGTTGGGTGCGAAAAGTGTTTTTTGCGGGCATTGCGAAGGCGCTCCTCGCGTCCGCGCGAGGATGCCAGCCGCAGCATGAGTGAGCACGTGCCGCGCGCAGCCGCTGCTTCCTAGCAGCGGCGCGCACGGCACATGCGAACGTCCCGCAAAAAACACTTTTCGCGCCCGCCTGCGTAATGCAGCGGCTGTTTCGCTAGGCGCCGCCGACGGGATCGGCGGCGCGATTTTTGGCGAGCAGGCGATCGGCGCCGCGCTCCAATAATTTTTCGGCGAGCAACCGGCCGAGCATGGGGCCGTTGGCGGCGACGCCTTCGAGGCGCTCGCGGAGCAGCTCGCTGCCGTCGGTGGCGCCGACGAGCCCGTGGATCGTCAAGCGCTCGCCTTCGAGCGTCGCGTGCGCGGCGAGCGGCGTCTTGCAGTCGCCTTCGAGCCGCGCGAGAAAGCCGCGCTCCGCCGCCACCGCCAGCGCGGTCGCGCGGTGATCGAGCGCCGCCAGCCGCGCGCGCGTCTCGGAGTCGGCGGCGCGGCACTCGATGGCGAGCGCCCCCTGCCCGATCGCCGGCAGCGACTCCTCGGCGGAGAGCGCCGCCGTGATGCGCTCCGCGTGCCCGAGCCGCTTCAGCCCCGCGCACGCCAGCACGATCGCGTCCAGCTCGCCGGCGTCGAGCTTGCGCACGCGCGTGTCGACGTTCCCGCGCAGCGGCACGAGCACCAGGTCCGGCCGCCGCGCGCGCAGCTGGCAAACGCGCCGCAAGCTCGACGTGCCCACGCGCGCGCCCGGCTGAAGCGAGTCGACGCCGCGCGCGCTCGACGACGGCGCCACCACCAGCGCGTCGCGCGCGTCCTCGCGCTCCGGCACCGCCGCGATCACCAGCTCCGCCGGCACGTCCGCCGGCAGATCCTTCATCGAGTGCACCGCCAGGTCGGCGCGCCCGTCGAGCACGGCCTCTTCGATCTCCTTGACGAACAGCCCCTTGCCGCCGACCTCCGAGAGCGCGCGATCGACGATCTTGTCGCCGCGCGTCTTGAGCACCAGCAGCTCGACGCGCAGCTCCGCATCGAGGGCGCGCAGCCGATCGCGCACGTGCTCCGCCTGCCACAACGCCAGCGCCGAGCCGCGCGTCGCGATCCGCAAAGTGGTCAACGCTCTCCCTCTCCCGACTTGAGCGGCGATTTCAGCGGCACCACTTCGCCGGCCGGCTCGTCGAGCTCGATATCGAACAGCTCCCGCACCGCGTCGCACAGCGCGCCGCCGTCGGGGCTCTCCTGCGCCTCGCGCTTGAGCGCGGTGAGCGGCGGATGCAACAGCTTGTTCACCACCGCCTCGGCGAGCTGCTGCACCAGCGCGCGATCCTTCTCCGACGGCGACTGGAGCCGCGCGGCGATGCGCTGCGCCTCGGCCTGCGCCACCTCGAGGAACTTGGCGCGCAGCGCCTTGATGACCGGCGTGACGCCGAGCGATCGCTCCTGCGCGCGAAACCGCTCCACCTCCTCGGCGACGATCGCCTCGGCGTCCTCGGCCTCGCGCTGCCGCCCGGCGCGGTTGCGCGCCACCACGTCCTCGAGCGCGTCGACGTCGTAGAGGTACACGTTCTCGATCGCGCCGACGTGCGCCTCGACGTCGCGCGGCACCGCGATGTCGATGAAGAACAGCCAGCGCCCCTTGCGCGCGCGCATCACCTCGCGCACGCGCGCCTCGCGGATCACCGGCTCGGCCGCGCCCGTCGAGCACAGCACGATGTCCACCGCCGCCAGCAGCTTGTCGAGGTCGTCCCACGGCGCCGGCGCGCCGCCGAGCCGCTCGGCCAACTCCACCGCGCGCGCGTGCGTGCGGTTGACGACGTGCAGCTTGCCGATGCCCGCCGCCTTCAGGTGGCGCGCGGAGAGATCGCCCATCTTGCCGGCGCCGACGACCAGCACCTGCCGCCCGTCGAGATCGCCGAAGATCTGCGCCGCGAGATCCACCGCCGCCGACGCGATCGACGCCGCCGAGCGCGCGACCTCGGTCTCCGATCGCACGCGCTTGGCGAGCTGAAACGCGCGCGGCAGCGTGCGCCCGAGCAGCGGCCCGACGGTGCCCGCGGTCATCGCCGCCGCGAACGCCTGCTTCACCTGCCCGAGGATCTGCGACTCGCCCACCACCATCGAGTCGAGCGACGACGCCACGCGGAACAGGTGGCGCAGCGCCGCGTCGCCGTCGTGCACGTACAGGTGCGCGCCGAGGTGCGCCTCGAGCCGCCCGTCGAGGAAGAACTTGCGCAGCGCCTCGGGCGAGTCGGCGCCGTCGACGCCGGCGTAGACCTCGACGCGGTTGCACGTCGAGACGATCAGCGCCTCGCCCACGCCCGGGAGCTGCGTCGCCCGCTTGAGCGCGTCGCCGAGCTGCTCGTCGGCGAACGCGGCGCGCTCGCGCACCTCGACCGGCGCGGTCTTGTGCGAAAGGCCGACGACGCACAACCGCGGCATCAGGCGCCCGTGACCCCGCGCAAAAAATAAATCAGCAGCACCGCCGCCGTCGCTGCGAAGCCGGCGAGCGTCATCAGCGCCGCGCGCCGCCCGCGCCAACCGGCGGTCACGCGCGCGAGCAAGAGCACCGCGTAGAGCAGCCACGCCGCCGCCGAGATCGCGTACTGCAGCGTGAACACGCCGTTCAGGTGCAGCTGCGCGACCCACATCGCGCCAGTCACCATGGCGACGGTGAACAGCGGAAAGCCGAGCGTGATGCAGCGCTGGTTGAGCTTGTCGAGCGTCGCCAGCGACGGGCCGTTGGCGCGCCCCGGCTTGTGCCGCTTGAGGTTGCGCTCGGCGATGAGGTAGATGACCGCGCCGCCCGCCGCCACCGCGAACAGCGCCACGCCCGCCGACGCCAGCGTGATGTGCACGATGCCGAGCAAGGACGCCGCCGCGTGCGGGCTCTCGTGCGACGGCGTGAGCCGCGCCGCCACGTCGAGCACCATCGTCCCCGGCACCACCAGCGCGCCGACCACCGGCACCTTGTTGCGGAACGACGCCACGAGGTACACGCCGCAGATCAGCCACGACGCGAACGACAGCGCCTCGCGCGCGTTCACCACCGGGTGCAAGCCGTGCGTGCACAGCCAGCCGATGTCGATCGCGTGCGACGCGAACGCCACCGCCAGCGCCACCCGCGCGCCGCGCGCGATCCCCGGCGACGCCGACACCAGGTGCGCCAGGTACAGCACGCACGCGACGGCGTAGAAGGCGAGCGTCGCCGGAAACAGCGGCGGCATCGTCAGCCTCCGAGCTTGAGCAGCCCGGACGCGCCGCCCGCGTTGCCCTCGACGGGCACGCCGAGGAACCCTTCGTCGCAGTCGTAGCCGACCTCGCCGAAGATCACCGACGCGCCGTAGTGCTCCGCGCCCAGCTCGCCGAGCTGCGCGTCGCTCTTGACGCGCCCGAGCAGCTGGTGCACGTCGGCGCCGTCGACCATCGCGCGAAAGTACACCGCCGATTGCAGCTTGAACGATCGGCCGAGCGCCGGCAGCGACATGATGTCGTCGTCGAGCTTGACCTTGCCTTCGGCGGTCCAGCGATCCATCTGGTCCTGCGACACGAACAAGCGCGCCAAGGGCTCCTCCAGCGTTGGGCGGATCATAGCACCGCGTCGCCGTTCCGACGAGCGAGCGGGCGCTCGGTTACGATCGACGCTTGCGCCGCCAGCCGAACGCGGCGAGCGCGGCCACGCCGAGCGCCGACAGCGCGAGGCCGGCGCGCGTCGGGCGGCTCTTGAACGTCATCTCGACGACGTGGTGCCCCGCGGGCAGCGCCACGCCGCGAAACGCGTAGTCGGCGCGCAGCAGCTCGGCCGGTTTGCCGTCGAGCGTCGCCGACCAGCCGGGATACGCGGTCTCGCTCAGCACGAGAATGCCGGGCGCCGCGGCGTCGGCCTCGATGCGCACGCGGTGGCGCTCGGCGTTGGTGAGCCGCGCGGGCGTCGGCGCGCGCCCGTCACCGATCGGCAACGGCTCGGGTAAACGGTCGAGGATCGCCGTTTTGCGCGGGTCGAGCTTCGCCATCGCCCGCGCCTGCGCCGCGTCGTCGCCGAGCACCTGCGCGCCGTAGACCACGAACGCGCGCGGCAGCGGGTGCGGATTCTCGAACACGCGCAGCCGCTGATCCCACAGCGGCTCGTGGCGCGCGTGCGGCGCGGCGCCCGGCGCCGGACGAAAGCGCTCGATCCAACCCGGCGGCGCGTACTCGGCGATCGCCCAGCGCACGTTCATCAGGTCGACGAGCGGCGACTCCGGTCGCTTGATGGTGCCGGCCGCGAGATCGTCCTTGAGTTTGGTCCACGGATACGGCGCGCCGGTGTTGATCGTGTAGAGCAGGTTGACCATGCGCCACACGGTCACCGAGTCGTAGCCGCCGGCGTTCTCGATCCCGTAGGTCATGCCGACGTTGTGCAGGCGGAACGGCCCCTGCGCGGCGGGGATGAAGCGATCGTTCGGATGCTGCGCCAAAAGCCAGTCGACGGCGGCGAAGCGCTCGGTGCCCGGCGCCTGGTCGCTCGGCTTCGGCTGCACGTAGCCGCGGCCGATCGCGATCAGATCGACGAGCGCGACCACCGCGAACGCGACGCCGGCGATGCGCGCGCGCACGACGCCGCCGAAGTAGAGCGCGAGCACCGCGCCGCCGGCGCCGAGCACCCACGCGAGGTGCGCGAACGCGGCGCGCGCGACGGTCTCGGCCGGCATCACCGGGCCGTGCGGATGGCGGATGCGCCACCACGCGAACGCCGCGGCGACGAGAAACGCGGCTGCGCCCGCCGCACCGGCCACGCGGCGACGTTTATTCGGCTCGCGCGCGAGCAGCCACGTCAAACCTTCGGCGGCGAGGATCGGCGCGGCGAACAAAAACAAGACCAGCGAGCGCGTCGGGCAGCGCAGCGCCGCATAGAGCGGCACGTGGCGAAAGAACCAGCCGTGCACCGGCAGATGATCGCCGAACGCCAGCGCGATCGAGAGCAGCGCGACGAACGCCAGGCCCCAGAGCTCCGGCCGCCGCCGAAAACGCGCCAGGCCGAACGGCGCCAGCACCACCGCGAGCGCGCCCGCGTAGAAGCCGGCCATCTCCCAATGATTGAAGACGCCGAACCAGCTCGCCCGCTCCTCGCCGCCGAACACGTCGGGAACGATCAGCGTCCCGAGGTAGCGCGCGTCGGGCCACGCGTACGTCGACGCGAACGCGTAGTCGGTGGCCAGCGAGCGCGGCGAGTACGGCAGGTGCGCCACCGTCGGCACGATCTGCGCCGCGCCGATGAGCCCGCCCACCGCCGCCGCGATCGCCAGCGCTCCCGCCGCGCGCCATCGATCCGCGTCGCGCCACAAGCGCGGCCCGACGTACGCCGCCACCGCCAGCACCACGTACGGCGCCAGCGGCAAAGCGCCGCAGAGCAGCGCCATCCCGGTCGCGCCCGCCGCCAGCGCCAACTCGCGCCGCCGCCGCGTCTCGAGCCAGCCCTCGACGCCGGCGAGGATCAGCGGCAGCCACGCCATCCCCTGCGCGAAGATGATGTGGCGGATGCGCACCACCATGAACGACGAGAACGCGAGCGACGCCGCGCCGAGCAGCGCCGGCCCGACGTCGAGCTTGCGCCGCCGCAGGAGCCAGAACATCCCGCACGCCGCGAGCAGCACGTGCAGCGCGATGGTCACGCCCAGCCCGCGCACCGCGCCCGCGATCCAGAAGATCGCGCTCCCCGGATAGAACACGCCGTAATAGGGATCGTTCGCCAGCGGCCAGCCGCACCACGCGCCGCGCTCCCACGTTGGCAGCGTTCCCTCGGCGAGCGCGCGCGCGGCGGCGACGTGGCTCGGGTAGTACCCGTCGGCCGCGTCGTCCATGTGATAGACCATTCCGCCGACGAGCACCTCGTGGTGCAGGTAGAGCGTGGCGGCCGCGAGCAGCACCAGGCAGCCGGCGGTCACCGCGCGCGACGTCGACGGAGCTGGCACCTCGGGCATGGGCGGCGCATCTTAGCATTGACGTACCGAAACGGTTCTTGCCCGCGGACCCGAGCGCGTGTTTACCTAGCGGTTGATCGGCGAGCGCGCACGCGAACAGTCATCAAGGAGCGAACATGGCATCGGACAACATGACCACCATCACCGACGCGAACTTCGAGAGCGAAGTCTTGAAATCCGCGAATCCGGTGCTGATCGATTTCTGGGCCACGTGGTGCGCGCCGTGCCGGGCGATCGCGCCGGTGGTCGACGCGCTGGCCAAGGACTACGCGGGCAAGCTCAAGGTCGGCAAGCTCGACATCGACTCGAACCCGAAGGTGCCGACGCAGTACGACGTGCGCTCGATCCCGACGCTGCTGGTGTTCAAGGACGGCAAGGTAGTCGGACAGATCGTCGGCGCCGTGCCCCGCCCCAAGATCGAAGACCTGATCAAAAAAGCTCTGTAAGAGCCGGATAGCCGGGTCCGCTTCGCGTCCCGGCTATTTTTCCAACCGCTGATTGACGAGCATCGCCACCGCGCCGAATCCGTCGCGCCACGAGATCTTTTTGCCTTCGTTGCGCGAGCGCGGGTTGTAGCCGATCGGCAGCTCCACCACGCGAAACCCCTTCTTCAGCACCTGCGCCGTCAGCTCGGGCTCGATCTCGAACCGCGACGCGCGCAGCTTGAGCTGCGGCAGCACGTCGCGGCGAAACACCTTGTAGCAGGTCTCGATGTCCGTCAGCCGCGCGCGGTACAGCACGTTGGTCAAGACCGCCAGCCCGCGGTTCGCCAGATAGAACGTGAAGCTGCCCTTGCGCCCCTGCCCGAGGAAGCGCGAGCCGTAGACCACGTCGGCCGAGCCGTCGACGATCGGCACGATCAGCTTGTGATACTCGCTCGGGTCGAGCTCGAGGTCCGCGTCCTGAATGGTGACGATGTCGCCCGACGCGTACGAGAACCCGATGCGCACCGACGCGCCCTTGCCGAGATTGACCGGGCTGTGGTGCACGCGCACGCCGGAGTCCGCGCGCTCGAACGGCGCGAGCGCCTCGCGGGTGCCGTCGGACGAGCCGTCGTTGACCACGATGATCTCTTTGTCGAGGTCGAGCGCGCGCACTTTTTCGATCAGCGCGGCGACGGTGCGCGCCTCGTTGTAGACCGGGATGATGATCGAGAGTTTCAAGGGAGCGCCAGTATACATATACTTCGCGGCAATGGTGGAGCGGGCGCAGGCGCCGGCGTGGATGGTCTCGCCGGCCGTGGATCTGGCGGTGTTCGTCGCGGTGACGGCGACGACGCTGCTCCCATGGATCGCGTCCGATCTGCTGCACGTGAACGGCTACTGGATCCTCGCGTTCGTCGCGCTCGCCAACGGCCCGCACCTGATCTCGACGTGGACGCGCGTGTACCTGCCGAGCCGCGAGCGCTTTCGCCGCCCGATTCACTACTGGGTGATGCCGGGCCTGGCGGCGGCGTTCGCCGTCGGCTGCTTCGCCGTCGGCGGCCTCGGCCCGACGCTGGTGCGCACGGTGATCTTCTATTGGGCGTCGTGGCACTTCGCGGCGCAGAGCTGGGGCGTCTTGCGCATCTATCAGCGCAAGCACGAGGTGGTCGGCTCGGCCGCGTCGCGCTTCGAGCGCGCGCTCATCTATCTGCCCGCGCTCTTCTGCGTGCTCCGCCGCGTCTACACCGGCCCGTGGGGACTGTTCGGCGTCGAGATCCTGCACCCGCACCCGCGCGCCTGGATGGTCAACGCCGTCGGCGCGATCACCATCGCGCTGGCGATTCTCTATCTGGTGGTCTGTGGACGTTCGCTGCTGAAACACTGGATTCGACCGTTCTATCTATTGTCGAGCGCGTTCGGCTTCATCATGCCGTACCTGGTCATCAAGAACGGCACCAGCGCGTTCGCCGCCGCCGCGCTCTGGCACGCGATTCAGTACATAGGCATCGTCTGGCTCTACAATCGCCGCCGCTACGCCGGCGCGATCGATCCCGACGCGCGCTTCATCTCCTATGTCTCTCAACCCGGCCGCTCTTTGCACTACATTGCAATGATCGCCCTGTTCGCCGCCGCGGTCTATACACTCGCGCTAATCGTCACGCTGATCGCCAAAGTCCCGTTCCAAAATTTCGCACTGACGCTGTGGACCGCGCTCACGCTCGGCCACTACTATCTCGACGGCGTAATCTGGAAGTTCAAGCAGTATCCATTGGCCATCACCACTGTCGTAGGAGGCGCCCATGTCGACCAAGAAGGTCTCGCCCATTCCGCAAGGTCTGCATAGCCTGACGGCCTACCTGGTCGTTCCCGATTGCGCCAAAGCGATCGCGTTCTACAAGCAGGCGTTCGGCGCCAAAGAGACCATGCGCATGGACGGCCCCGGCGGCAAGATCGGCCACGCCGAGCTGCACATCGGCGACTCGGTACTATACTGTGCCGATGCCCATCCGCCCGAGCACCCGGCGACCTCCACCATGTTGTGTCTCTATGTCGAAGACTGTGACGCGGTCTTCAATCGCGCCGTCGCCGCCGGCGGCAAGGTGACCATGCCGCTCGAGAACAAGTTCTACGGCGATCGCATCGGCATGCTCACCGATCCGTTCGGCCAGCACTGGGGCATCATGACGCACATCGAGGACGTCTCGCCCGAGGAGATGGCCGAGCGCGCCAAGAAAGTGATGCCGCACTGATCATGTGCCGCAACATCCGCGTGCTTCACAACTTCGATCCGCCGACGACGCCGGACGAGATCCGCGCGGCCGCTTTACAGTACATACGCAAAGTCAGCGGCCTCAATAAACCCTCAGTGGCGGATCAGGCCGCGTTCGATCGCGCGATCGACGAAGTGGCTCAGTCCACTTCCACGCTGCTCGAATCGCTGCACGCGCGCGGCACCGTACGCACGCGCGAGGGCGAGCGCGAAAAGGCCAAAGCCCGCTGGAAGCAGCGCGAAGCCCAGCTCACGCCCCGCCCGCCCTTCACCCGCTGACCGCAGGCGGCTGAACGCGGCTGAACGCGGCTGAACGCGGCTGAACGCGGCTGAACGCGGCTGAACGCGGCTGAACGCGGCTGAACGCGGCTGAACGAAAGGATCGCGATCTGGGGATCCACGGTCTGAAGACCGCGGCTCCGACAGAGACCCAACATATTGTGCCGCTGGTAAGCCCTGCGGGCTCCCACATAGATTCAATATCCGTGCAACGCGCGCAGCCCGCGGGGCTTCCCTCTGTCGGAGCCGCGGTCTTCAGACCGTGGATCCCCCCAATGGATCGCCCCAATGGATCGCCCCAATGGATCGCCCCAATGGATCCTCCCAGTGGATCGCCCCAATGGATCCTCCCAGTGGATCACCCCAATGGATCCCCCCAATGGATCCCCCTTAAGAGATCCCCTTAAACTTCTCCCCCTCAGCGCCCCAGGATCTTCTGCAGCGCGCTCGCGTCGGCTTTGACCCGCTCGTCCGGATGATGTTGCACCAGCCACTCCAGCGCCTCGGACGCCGCGCGATCGCCGCGAATCGCCGCGCGCATTCCCTGGAAGCGCACGCAGTCGGCGTCCTCTTGCAACATACAGAGCTTTGCAAAGTAGACCCTGAATTGCGTCGGCGCGTCGTCATCCAATGAGCGCGAGAGCCCATTGAACAGCTTGCGCAGCTCGCCGAGCTGCGATTGATCGCTGACCGCGCCGACGATCAGATAGAGCGATTGCACGTCGCCGGCGGCGATCTGCGCGCGCAAGAGACGCAGCGCCTCGGCGGTCCGGCCTTTCGCCAAGAGCACTTTCGCCATGGCGAAATTCCACTGCTGCCGGTACTCCCACGCCTCCGCCGCCGTCGGCAGCTCGCCTTCGGCGTCGGCGGGCGCGGCGCCGCAGCGGCGCGCGAGCTCGAAGCGCAGCAGCTTCCACAGCGCGGACGGCGCCAGCGTCTCCATTCGCGCGAGCTCGTCTCTCGCGGCCGCGCCGCCGTCGTCGCAAACGTCTTTGGCGAAATAGCCGGCGTCACCACACGGCTCCAATCGCGCGAGCGCGGGCTTTCGCCCATTCGGAACGAACGTGGTGAAGGCCGGTTCCACTACGATCGGCGTCCACACCTTGCGCAGCTCGCTGCACAACGCGCTGTCGCGTGGAGCCACCACGGCGCCGACCGCGTGGCGCGCGAGCGCGATCGGCAGCGCGCCCGGCTTGAACCACGCGTCGCGCGCCAGCGCATAGTCGGCGTCGTCGAAGTAGAGCGGCGTTCGCCCGTCGACGAACACGCGCCCGCGGCCGTCGAGCAGGAACCCGAGCGCGCCGTTCGCTTCATAGGTGCTGAAGACGTTCTCCGGCTCGCCGCCGCGCAGCGCCGCGGCGGCGGCGATCGGCAGCTTCGCGCCGGCGAGCGCCACCTTGCCGATCGGCCCCCACCACACCTCCGCGGCATCGGCGAACCAGACCAGTCCGAACGCGCTCGCCGCGATCGCGACCCACGAGCCGGCTTTCTTGAACGGCACGAGGTCCGCGAGCGCGGCTGCGCTGCGCATCGCCAGCGGCCCGAGCAGGATCGCCGACACATCAATGAAGCGATTGGCGGTGGCGAACAGCGCGGCGCCGAGCAGCGCCAGCGCAGCCTCGAGCCGCCAGAGCTTTCGCGCGAACAACGCGCCGGCGAGCGACAGCGCCGCGAGCGCGAGATAGGCGGCGGCGAACGGCGCGCTCGGCTGAAGCCCGGCCCAGCTCGGCGGCCGCATCTCGTCGATGTGCCTGACCGCGTCGCCGCCCGCGTGATCGACCAGGTACACGAGAAAGCGCGCGCCGTACGCGTTGGTCAGCGAGACGCCGAGCAGCGCCAGCAGCACGGCCAGGTGCACGCGGCGAATCCGCGCCTCTTTGACGTCTCGCCACTCGACCGCCAGCACGACCGCGAACAGCGCAAGGCCGAGCACGAAGCTCCCGTGCAATTGCGCCCAGAGCAATTGCAACCCCAAGAGCGGCAGCGCGGACCAACGAGTCGGTGCGGCAAAGTGCCGCAGCGCGAGGATCAGGAAGCACGGGATCAAGATCAAGTACGAGAGCTGCGGCCGCACGAACATCCGCGACATGGTGACCATCGAGACGAGCGTGCCGACGAAGATCAGCGCCCCCGGCCGATCGCCCGAGCGAAAGCGCGCCAGCAGGCTCCCGAGCGCCAGCGTCGCCGCCGCGCCGATCGCCGCCAGCAGCACGATCAGCCCTTTGACACCACTCAGTGCATAGACACCAAACGTCAGCACCTCCCAAAGCCACTCGGGACAAACGCACGCATTGGTGAACGCCGAGAACGCCAGCGGCTCGACGAGCACGCGGCTCTTCTGCGCGACGATCGCGCGCCCGAGGCTCAGGTGCCAGAACGTGTCGGGATCGGAGAGCGGATGAAGCTGCAGCACGAACACCGCGACCGCCAACGGCAGCGCGGCGTAGAGGAGCAGGCGTCGATAGGCTTTGTCGGCGGCCATCAGCGGCGGGCGAGGCGCGCGGCGATGTCGAGCACCGCGTCGTCGGCGGCCGGCTTGTCGCGGATCAGCGCCAGCAGCGCCGCCGGATCGGGCGGACCGTCCGCGACCAATCGATACACGCCGTTCGAGACGCCGAGCACGCCGCCGCGGTTGGGCCGCGTCCACTCGATGCGATAGCGCTGCCCGCGCTCGTCGAACACCGCGCGCAGGACCGTCTCGGCGTCGAGCGCCTCGACCGCCACCGCCACCGCCTCGGGCGAGCGATAGACGTGCAGGTGGCCGTCGTCCTCCAAGACCAGCGCGCGCCGCACGGTGGCGGTGAACGCCTGCAGCCACGCGAGGGCCTGCGTCTCGTCGGAGAACAGCCGCGCCGGAATCCCCAGCCCCGCGATCTGCAGATAGATGTTTCCAATCATGCGCCCGAACGCCGACGCCTCGACCAACATCGCGATGGCGCTGAACGACGCCACCAGCGTCTCGCCGGTATAGACGCGCCGCACGTCCGCATCGAGCGGCTCGCAGTGCGAGATGTCGACGAGGATCGGCCGCTTCTCGCCCCCGCGCACCGCGATCGCGCCCGCCAGGTTCGCGCGCGCATTGTGCACCGACTGGCGAACGCCGGGATGAATGCGCGCGACCACGATACCGTCTTCGCGCAGGAAGATGTCCGCAGTGGAGCTCATCAGTAGGCGTAGCGGCGGATGCTGACGTTCATCAGCAGGCCGAGCGAGATCATTACAGTCAATAGTGATGATCCGCCATAGGAGACGAGCGGCAGGGTTACGCCGACGACGGGGAGGATGCCGGCGACCATTCCGATGTTGAAGAAGACGTGCCAGAAGACGAGCGCGGCGACGCCGACACAGAGGACTTGAGCGAAACGATCCCTGGCTTCGGCGGCGAGGTTCAGGGCCCAAAGAATCAGGAACAGATAACAGCCGAGTAACAATAGACAGCCGAGAAAGCCCCACTCTTCGGCGAAGACGGCGAAGGGGAAGTCGGTCCAGTGCTCGGGGAGGAATTGGAGCTGGTTTTGCGTGCCGTGGAGCCAGCCTTTGCCGGTCCAGCGGCCGCTGCCGACGGCGAAGATGGCCTGACGCGCGTGCCAGCCGGCGCCCGACGGATCCAAAGACGGGTCGAGGAACGTCATCAGGCGTTTCTTTTGATAGCCGTGCAGCTTGAACAGGAACAGCGTGCCGCCGGCGGCGAGCTCGAGGCCGAGCGTGATCAGCTTTACGTGAAGCTGGAGCGGCACCAGCATCATGATCGTAGTGGAGATGAGATAGAGAATGAGCGCCGTGCCGAGATCGGGTTGTTTGGCGATGAACGCGGCGGGGAACGCGAGCAGCGCCAGCGCCATCAGCACATAGCGCCACGGGCGCAGCGCGAGATCGAGCGGCTCGCCGGAGAACAGCTTGGCCATGCCGATGATGACCGCGATCTTGGCCAGCTCCGACGGCTGCACGCCGATCGGGCCGAGGCTGAGCCAGCGGCTCGAGCCTTTGACCACTTTGCCGCCCACGAGCACGGCTATCAATAGAACCAGACCGACACCATAGATGGCATAGGCCAGTCGCTCGAACGCGCGATAGTCGATGGCCGCCGCGGCTACGAACACCACCAGGCCGGCGGCGAAGAAGCCGAGCTGTTGACTATAGAGCCCGCGCGGGGCGACGCGCGTCGCGCTATAGAGATTGACCAGGCCAATGGCGATGATCGCTAAAATGGCGCCGGCGAGCGGCCAGTCGAATTGCGCGCGCAGCTTGCGCAGCGACAGGATATTGGCCACTAACGCGCCCCGCCCGCGACCCGATTGGCCGGTTGATTGAAGTAGCCTTGATAGATCTCCATCGCGGCGGGCGTGGCGCTCTTGGCGCCGAAGCCGCCGTGCTCGACGAGCACCACCACCGCGAGCTTCGGGTGATGCGCGGGCGCGAAGCTGGCGAACCACGCGTGGTCGGCGAGCTCGGAGCCTTCGACTTCGCCTTTGACGCGGCGGTTCTTGACCTGCGCGGTGCCGGTCTTGCCGGCGACGTCGAGGCCGGCGACGCGCGCGGCGAAGCTGGTGCCTTTGGGATCATTGACCGCGTCGGTCAGTCCCTGGCGCACGCGCGCGAGCTGCTCGGGAGTGGCCTGTAACGTCCTGCGCAAGCGCGGCGGAAACTCCTGAACGATCTGCCCCGACGGAGTTTCGATGCGCTCGACCAATTGCGGTACAAAGAGTTTGCCGCCGTTGGCAATGGCCGCATAAGCCATCGCCAACTGCATGACTGTGACTTTGACCGAGCCCTGGCCAATCGCGGTATTGAGGACCGTGCCCTTTTGAAAGTCGCCCTGTTGTTTGTAATAAGCCATCGACGGGATGAAGCCGGCGACCTCGCCGTTGATGCCGAGCCCCGTCGGTGCGCCGAGCCCGAGATCCTCGGCGACGCGCGCCATGCGATCGAGCCCGACCTTGTCGCCGAGCCCGAAGAAGTACACGTTGCACGACTGTACCAAAGCGCCGTGTAAGTCCACTTTGCCGTGCGGCTCTACACAGTGGAACCAACGTTTGCCGAAGCGCAGCGCGCCGTGACAGACGATGTGCTCGTCGGGATCGACCAGGTTGTCCTCGAGGCCGGCGAGCATCGGGACCACTTTGAAGGTCGAGCCGGGGAAGTAGTTCTCGCGCACCGTCTTGTCGATCATCGGGCGCGCGGGATCCTCATTGAGGCGTTCGGCGTCGGCGCGCGACAGGCGGCCGGTGAGCTGGTTGGGATCGGGCTCGGGCCACGACGAGAGCGCGAGCACGCGGCCGGTGTCGACCTCGACGACGGCGGCGGCGGCCGACTTGTGTTTGGCGAGCGCGGTCTCGACGATCTTCTGTAAGTCCAGATCGATCGTAGTGACTAGATTGTGTCCGGGCTCGGC
>Ga0070741_10005926_pt1 | contig 26620 bp, 28 predicted proteins | sample Coa_R1_4_FD_66440 | JGI IMG/M metagenome (GOLD analysis project Ga0070741, IMG submission 66440) | Surface soil microbial communities from Centralia Pennsylvania, which are recovering from an underground coalmine fire - Coalmine... | ecosystem: Environmental > Terrestrial > Soil > Unclassified ... | reverse complement strand
AGGGGAGTCTAATTGCTCCGCGAGCGCCAGGGCTGCTGGGAAGACGACCACTCCTGGATGCAGCGACGAGCGATTCTCCACATCGTCCATTTCTAAGCCGTGCGCCGCCACGCCATTGAGCAGGGCCGCCCATGACGCCTCGGCCCGCTCCTGCCGACCAAAAATAGTACTCCCCTGGGGCAATGCGGCGCCGGGGATGCTCTGCAAAAGACAATGCGCAGCCTGGCTGGATGGCAACGTTGAACCGCGCAACGTTACCGCAAGATGATCAAGCAGCAGGTACCGCACCCGGTCTTTTACAGCTTCCGGCAGGCTATCTGATGTTAACGTTGCGCAAAATTGAGCGAGTTCAGCAGTCTGGTCGATGGTCATCATAGCGCCCCCCTTTTTCAGGAAAATACTCTTACTTCGTACACCCCTTAGTATATCTCGTTGTAGTAAAGGAGCACAGTTGGATCTTTTTCTTTAATTCATCCGTGCTAACACTAGAGTTTGCACGGTAAACCATTATTCTGACACCTTTTGCGCTTTTGTGACAGCAGAAAAGCACAGGAGTGCCTTGTTTTTTCTAAAAAAGCTGAAATTTTTATTTTTTCCCTGCAATTCTCTATTGTAGAGGTCGTGGTATGCTTGAATAAGACCTTTATAACGATGGCGAGCAGGGGAAGTACTGGCGTGGTAGCATCGATGCATCACAAACATTTCCTTAAAGGCCAGGAGACAGAAGGCTATTCGAGGAAGAGAGAGAGCGACCTTGTATTTGAGCAGGCAGCCATCGGCGTTGCCTACATAGCGGCTAATGGTCGCTGGCTCCAGGTCAATCAAAAGCTATGCGATATTGTTGGATATAGCCGTGAGGAGCTTTTAGAAAAATCCTTCCAGGATATTACCTATCCCGATGATCTTCCAGCAAGCCTGGAAGGTTTTCGTCGTTTGCAAGCTGGCGAGATCCAGACGTGCTCGCTGGAGAAACGCTATTTGCATAAAACCGGCAAGCTTGTCTGGATCAACGTGACGGTATCGGTGGTACATGGTGATGAGAACGTCATAGTACACCAGATAGCTTTCGTCGAAGATATTACCGAACGTAAGCATGCAGAAGCAGAACGTATTGATCTGTTGCAACGCGAACAAACGGCGCGCACTGAAGCGGAGGCAGTCAGGCTCCGGCTTGAGACGATACTTGAGACAATCGCGGAAGGCGTGCTGGTCTATGATCGAGTGGGAAACATTATTTTTGCCAGCACAGCCGCTCAAGAAATATTTCCTCTGAATGTATGGCCCGAGCACGCTTCCCTGCCACCAGAAGAGCGGGCCGCCCATTATATGCTGCGCGACGAGACCGGCCAGCCTATTCCGCCTGATCGGTCGCCTGTCCATCGCCTGTTGAATGGCGAGGTGCTCAAAGGCGCAACAGCCCTGGATGTCATCGTGAGCGCTCGCAATGGCGACAAGCTGCACTTGAGCCTGAGCGGCTCGCCAATGTACGATGCGCAACGCGCTATTATCGGAGCCGTGATTATCGCGCGCGACGTGACCGAGCGGCGCAGCCTGGAACTGCGCACGCGCAAAGCCCTTGAAGGGATGTTGGAGATGGCCAGAGCCCTGGTGCAGTTGCCGGAGAGTGCCGATGAGCTGGATATCGTTGGACGCCAACTGGCTGAGTTAACCTGCCATGTGCTAAACTGTAGACGTGTGGGGGTTGTCGTGATAGAGCCAGAAACGGAGATCCCTCGCCCCATAGCGGTAGTCGGACTTTCGTCTGAACAGGAAGAGCTATGGTGGGAGGAACAGCGCCAACAGGAAATTAGCCTGAATGATAGCCCGACTCCCGAACTGGTCGCGCTCCTGCGAGCTAATGAAGTGCTGGTCATCGATATGACACAACCTCCATTTAGTGACCAACCCAACCCATACAATATTAACGTGATGTTAGCAGTTCCTATGTGTATCGGTGAGCGCCTGATTGGCATCATGACGCTCGATTACGGCGATGATACGCATCATCAGTATAAAGAAGAGGACATCGCGCTCGCCAGCGCGGTCGCCCGGCTATCGGCCTTGGTGATTGAACGCCAGCGCCTGTTGAGCGAACAAGCGGCCTCGCAAGGTCGCGAGCTGGCTCTGCGTGAGGCTAACGCCCGGATGGAAGAGTTCCTCGGGGTTGCAAGCCACGAGCTGCGTACGCCTCTTACAACCATCAAAGCTAATGTGCAACTGGCGATGCGCCGCCTGAAATCAATTAATCAGTTGCCGGAAGCAATGCCCGACATTGTACTTGGAAAAGTCGAGGCCGCACAAAATATGCTTGAGCGTGCAGAGCGCCAGATCAGCGTGCTTAATCGCCTGGTCAGCGATATGGTTGATATATCACGCATCCAATCGAACAAACTACAATTACACCTGCGACAGGAGCCGTGCAACTTGATAACACTCGTTCAGGAAGTAATTCAAGAGCAGCGTAAAACATCGCCCGAGCGCGTGATTACATTGAGTGTACCTTCCTGCGTCATGGTCCCTGTGATTATTGACCATGACCGCATTACTCAAGTCCTGACAAACTACCTGTCAAACGCGCTCAAGTACTCAATGGCAGACAGGCCGGTAAGAGTGTGGATAGAGCGGATGGAGCAGCAAGCGCGCGTGCTGGTGCGAGATGAAGGGCCGGGGCTATCAAGCGAGGAGCAAGAGCAGATCTGGGAATGCTTCTACCAGGCCCCAGGCGTCAAAGTATTGAGCGGGTCCGGGGTGGGTCTGGGTCTCGGCCTGCACATCAGCCGCACGATCATAGAGCGCCATCAAGGACGGGTGGGGGTAGAGAGCAAATATGGAGAAGGCTCTACGTTCTGGTTTACGTTACCGCTGGCCCCAACAGTTACTCATCGGTTAAAGGAGCCAAGCCCATGAAATGGCGCAACCTGGCTGTGTTAGGCAGCATATCGCTGGCAACTTTAGGAGCGGCAATAGCCATTAAAAGCACTTTGCCCAGGCGTTTTCTGCTCGACAGCCCTGATGAAAAAGGGGAAACGCTGGATACCTCGGCATTGCCTGATATCGACGTGACTTTCCTGCGCTGCGGCAGCATCACCATTCCCGAGTTTATTGCTGTGCGTGGCGCTTTTTCGCTTGCTCCTCGCACTATTGCACATAGCGCGGTGCTGATCCAGCATCCTAAAGCGACGTTTCTCTACGATACCGGGCTCTGCTCCGATATCGCACTCTTCCTCATCGATCAATCGCTGTTCTTCCGCAAAACGCTGGCAAACTTTACTTTCGAGCGGTCGCTGGCCGAGCATCTTGAGCAGAGGGCGCTGAAGCCGCACGATCTGGACTTTGCGCTGATCTCTCATTTGCACTGGGATCACGTCAGCGGCATTCCTGATATCCCAGGCGTCCCCCTGCGCATCAATCGCGCCGAGTATGAGGAGTCGCAGCATGGCCTCCTCCAACAACATCGGGGGCTCTCCAGGCGTTTGATGGGAAACAATCCCGTCGAGCTGTTTGACTGTAATGGCCCTGCATATGAAGGATTCGGCTCAAGCTGCGACCTTCTGGGCGACGGATCAATAGTACTAGTACCTTTGGCAGGTCATACCATAGGAAATACCGGGCTATTTATTAATCGGTCCAATGGTTCACGCCTGTTATTGCTGGGCGATGCCGCCTGGGTTGCGGAAAACTATCTACGCCCGGCAACCATGCATCCCTTTATCTGGTCGCGCGTTACCAGTGATGACGAGCTGGCCTGTCAGACCTTGCGAGAGCTACACTATTTTTCCCAGCGACACCCGGAGATCCCCATGATTGCCATGCACGATGCCCGTCTGCAAGAGGCGTTTATACGCGTAGAGCAATCTCACCTGATACGTACGAGATAAGAGTATCTGCAGAGGTTCTCTTTTCGTTTCTCTAGTTGTATGATGAGTATAGGTATAAATGGATCTCTGGCGAAGGACACGGGAGCAAGATGCGAACGATTCACACCACTGGCAGCCATATTGATCGGCACGGTCGCCGCTTCAAGCGCATGAGCTTTGAGCAACGAGCAGAATTGCGCAAGCACTACAAGGCGCATATGCCTCGATGGAGGCATCCCTTTATCGGCTATCTTGCAAGCATTCCCCTGGTAGCGCTGGCCATGTATACAACGATGGTCATGCAAAAAGTGCTGGGATATCCTTATTTGCCCCACCCGCTCCTGGTTCTGGTGGTGCTATTTACCGCGCTCTTCTGGGGCGTTGGCCCTGCACTCTTTACCCTTGCATTGAGCACGCTCGCTATCGACTATTATACCCTTCCCCCTATCGGGACATTTAACATCATCACGAGAGAAGGGATACTACAGCTCCTCCCCTTCATCGTTAGTGGCCTGGCTATCGCGCTCATCGTAGCCCAGCGCGAGCGGGCAATGCTGGACGCCATCGCTGCCGAGCAGGAGTTACAGTCTTACGCGTTGGAACTGGAGGATGTGAATCAGAAGCTCAAAGACGCCAACCAGATGAAAGATAGCTTCCTCTCAATTGCTTCGCATGAACTGAAAACGCCCATCACCAGCATCCGGGGGCAGGCGCAGCTCATGTTGCGCCGCCTGTCGAAGCAGCAAGAACTCTCTCCCGAAATGGTTGCGGTCAGCACAACGCTGGAGAAAATCAATACTCAGACGGTCCGTCTGACATCACTGATTAATGACCTGATGGATGTCAGCAGCATTCGCACGGGGAAACTCGCGTTGCGTAAACAGCAGTGCGATATCAGGGAGATCTGCCGCCAGGTCGTGGATGATCAGCATTTCCTGACGGAGCGCACAATTCAGCTAGACCTGCCCCCTGAAACGCTAGAGATGCAGGTCGATTGCGACCGACTATCGCAGGTGCTGGTTAATCTGGTGAGCAACGCCATCAAATATTCGCCGCCGAAGAGCGCGGTTGAGGTCTGCATGCGCCGGGTCGGGAACAAGGCGATCATAAAGGTGCGTGACCACGGGCGTGGCATCGCCAAAAACCAGATCAAGTATATCTTCGACGCCTTCTATCGCACGCCCGAGGCGGAGAAATCGTCGCAGCGCGGTCTGGGCCTCGGTCTGGCGATCTCAAAGGATATCGTCGAGCGCCACAATGGGCGCATCTGGTGCGAGTCTGAGCCAAACAAGGGCAGTACCTTCTGCGTGGAACTGCCCATAGAGTAAGTAGCTGGTTTATCTTATCCCCTTTGCTATGCTAACGCATGTCAGGAGTCCATTGTCATAGAGGCAATGGCATAGCCTGGCGCCCCTACCACGTAGACCCAGTGCCGGCTGGCATCATCGCAATAAGGCTTTGACAGCTTTGTGGTATCTAATGGTTCCCAGGTACCGCTGGTCCCAGAACCATGCAGGCAGCTTACTGTATAGTAGAACAGCAAATGAGAACGAATGCCCGCAGGTGCATCGACCAGAATGTCCTCCCCCTGCCGGTTAAGCAAAATCGTGCGCTCAGAGGGAATCTGCGGAGATACGGTAACGGCTGTTGCTACCGCTTCTCCGCTTGATATACTGCTTTGCCAGGTCCCAGGCGTGCTATTCTGATTCTTTATCGGTATGGATATCCGAACTTGCGCAGTGATGGTGACATTGCCGCTCTCCGTAAGAGGAATATAGCCATGCGCAGTCAGCGATTTTCCCGCCGCTAATGTACTTAGACCAGGAGGACAAGACATCATGTTAACAATTGGAAAGTCATATTGTGGCTTCTCTCCCCTGGTTATTTGCGCGCTAAAAGCTCCATTGCAGGTATTTATGCCGATGGAACCATCAAGCATCACTTCCTGTTGACGATGATTCGTCAGCGTGATATCGACAGCCAGAAGTTCGCTGAGAAAGTAGGGGCCATCAGTGATGTTGAGTTTGAAGTCTAATCCATCTAATGGTGAAGATGGAGATACCACGCTACCAGAAGTACCTGCTGGATTCCCAAGAGGGCTACCGCCGGTAGAAGCAGGATGACGATTGAAAAACACTGACGCGGCACCTGTAATTATGCCAATTACTAGCACGGCAGCAATAGCATTCCCCAGCCGCCAGAGCCTGCCACGCCTGCTTGTAGATTTGCTCGACGAAGGGGCGTATGGTGGACGCGCCGCCCGTTGTGTGATCTCTTGCGGCTGCTGATCGTTCGCTTCTGCTGGCAACTCCAACAGACTATCCGCCTGTTGCAGGCGAAGGCGCACGCGGACCAGCATCTGCTCCTGTTCCTCTGCGCTAACGCTGGGAGGGGCAGGCAGCAATGGAGGCAACAGTGCCAGTACGTCCTGGGCGGAGGGGGCCTGTTCCTCGGGAAGATGATCATCGAAAGGTATTGTGCTCATAATTGATCTCCCTTCTCCAGCCTGGCATAGAGCTTTTGGAGCTGGCGGATTGTGCGCGCAAGCAGCTTGCTCACGGCCCCTTCTGAACGGCCCACAAGCGCCGCAATCTCGGCGAGGCGCAACTCGTTGCTATAGCGCAAACGCAGCAGTTCCTGTTGCGACGACGAGAGCTGAACCAGCGCGTGTGCGAGCCAGTCCAGCCTCTCCTGGTGCTCGCTATACTGCTCCGGCGTCAACTCCTGATCTTCCTGCTCTTGCACCTGTTCGAGCGGCAACAAGGTTAAGGCCGCGCGATGGCGGTAGCGATCAATGATCTTGTTCCGTGCCACGCGCCGCAGCCAGGCCAATTGGCGCTCCGGCGGAAGCTGTTCCAGCACGGAGCTTTGCAGCGCCGCCACAAAGACCTCCAGCAGCAGATCCTCAGCATCCTGCGGGTGCGCCACCTGCTGCAAAATCCCGTTCAAAATAAGCGGAGCAAAGCGATCATAGAGTTCCATATCCAGCATGCCAGCATTGCCATCGGCTTGCGCATCAGTAAATTGCATGCCCATCATTCCTTAATATGCGTATTGGAGAATTTCCTCTATAGACTTAATCGGATGAGCAGGCAAAATGGGACGTTGGGGATGCCGAGTTCCCAAAATCTGGACTCAGTTCAGGAAATATTCTCTCCCCAAATAGCGCATTCTCCCCTCCTAGCGGCTTTAGCATCTTATATACTGTTTAAATGCATCTGACACGGCAAATTGGTAATGGTGAATACTACTTTGTCGATAGTGCTTGTAATCTAATCGACCAGGGTTCACAGGAATCATGGACACCCTGGAGAATCGAATGGGTAAAAGTGGATGGCAACCTCATCAAGGGATAGGATGATATCTTGCTTTACTCATATCATTTTGAATGACTGGATTGGCTATTGCCGAAAGCGGGCCAATATGGTTTAATGGTGGCAGCCTTCTATCTTTATGGGGAGTTTTTTATTTTTTATCGAAAGGGATAGCGCGTGAGCAACGTGAAAGTGTACGGTCGCACCGCCGTCTACGCAGGGACCTTCGATCCTCTTACCAATGGGCATCTGAACATCGCGCGGCGCGCAGCCAAAATTTTTGATACCCTCATCGTTGCCGTTTACGCTTTTCCCTCGAAAAATCTGCTCTTCTCTGTCGATGAACGCGTGGCCCTCTGGCAAGCAGTCATAGAACATGAAAAAATACCCAATATACGCGTTGACAAATATACCGAACTAACAGTAGACTATGTGCGTTCAGTGGGAGGACAGGCAGTTATTAAAGGGTTGCGTTCGACCGCTGACTTTGAATCTGAATTCCAGCAAGGGCTAATGAATCATACGCTGGCACCAGAAATAGAGACTGTCTGCTTATTCACTAATCTGGAGCAACTTTACGTCAGTTCATCTTTGATCAAAGAAGTAGCTCGCCTGGGTGGCAATATCACCGATATGGTTCCCACTACAGTAGCACACGCTTTACATGAGAAATTTGGGATATAGCATTTTTTTCATCCGTAGGGACCTCCCACGATGAAGCGGGGAGCTACCGCGTCTAGCAGGGCAGGGGCAAGCCCTGCCCCTACGGTCGGCGGCAAGGAATTGCCCCTTTTGTCGGGAGCCATAGGCATGAGAAGGAGGGGAGGCATCTGATGGATATTCTGTATCTCGTAGACCGCCTGGAAAACCTCATTGCCAGCAGCCGGAAAATGCCCTTGCTCAATCAGATTATTATTAAAGAGGGCGAGCTCTTCGGCATCGTTGACCAGATGCGCACGTCGATCCCCGATGAGATCAAACAGGCGCGGCGTATCATCCAGGAGAAAGAGCGCATCATCGCTCAGGCCCAGGCCGACGCCGCAGGTATCCTGGCACGCGCCCGCGAAGAGACCGAGCGCGTGATGAATCGCGAAGGGCTATTGCAGGCAGCCGAAGACCGTTCTCAGGAGTTGGTTCAGCAGGCAAACGGGCAGGCACAGGACATGCTCCGGCAGGCGGAGGAGTATAGTGAGCGACTCAAGGTTGAGGCTGATGGCTACGTCATCGAGACGCTGCGGGCGTTGCGCGAGCATCTGATGAGCATCGAAACCGACATTGGGCGCACCATCCTGAGCGTTGAGCGCGGCCTCGAAAGCCTGGAGCAACCACCAGACGAGATGGAGCCAGCCGACGATGGGGAAGGGGACGAAGACCAGTTGCCGCCAGACCAGCCGCCCGCCCCGCGTCGCGCCTCGCTTGCCACAGACACAACGGGCGGGCCAACGTATTCGTAAATATAGGACTTTTCCGTGTTCCTCTCCGCTCACTCTTACCGACGGGATTCGCGCCCCGTTCGGGGTGCAGGGCCAGAGGAGAGGTGCAGGCAACGCCGCGACGCGGCGTTGTCTGCACCTCTCCTCTGGCTCACAGGGCTTCGCCCTGTGAGCATGACGAAAACTGAAAAGCCCTGTTCGTAAATATCGCAGGGCTTGACACCCTCTAACAGCTTGTCTATAATGAGCAAGCGCCAGCAGAGAAGATGGGACCATTATCCTTGCACCATAGCTTATTTATAGCCATTGTATTACACTCTGTGGAAAGGAAAATGTTCCATGATCTTTAACGTCGCACAGCTCATGAAGGCCCCGGTGGGAACGACATTGGAGTCGGACATTGACGAAGAGCAGGTCCAGCTCGATAACGATCTCAAGATCATCGGTCCCCTCAAGGGCCATGTGCGTCTGAGGCGCATTAACCAGGGCTTGCTGGCCGATGGCTGGGTGGATATCACGCTTCAACTTAGCTGCACGCGCTGCCTGAAAGAATTCGAGCAGCCAATGCATGTCATATTTGAAGAGCGTTTCTATCCGACCGTGGACGTACTCACGGGTATGCCGCTCCCTCCCGTCGATGCGGAGGACGCATTTCCCATTGACAGCCATCACCTGGTAGATCTAACCGAGCCAATACGGCAACAGGTATTGCTCGATATACCGATGGTCACGTTGTGCAAAGAAGATTGCGCGGGGCTCTGCTCGCAGTGCGGTCAGGACCTTAATCTGGGCACCTGCACATGCGAACCGGAAGTTGATAGCCGCTTGAGCATCTTAAAGACATTGTTGCAAGACCAGCCGAAATCATAGCGCATAGTTATCACAAGTAGATGTGCCTGATCAACACTCGGGCCTCATTACTGGTGGAAGAGGAGACAAATCTTATGGGAGCACTACCAAAACAGCGAGTCTCGCGCGCCCGGCAGGGAGAGCGCAGGGCTCACCATCATTTGAAATTGCCGCAGCTCGTTGCCTGTCCTCAGTGCAAAAGGCCGCGCCTGTCGCACCATGCCTGCCCCAATTGTGGGACATATCGAGGGCGTCAGGTTTTCCTGCCCAGGGCAAAAAAGTAATGTAGCGGGCGGCAGTGCAGTCATTCACGCATTTTTCGTTCTACGCGCTCGATATACGCTTGAAGCATACCGCACACTGCCCGCGTACTAGATTTTACTAAAGCCAATGAATATGATGACGACACAAGTCGCCTTTGTTTTTCCAGGGCAGGGCAGCCAGGCTATCGGGATGGGAGCGGATGTTTACGCCTCTTCCGCAGCAGCCAGGCGCGTCTTCGACACCGTTGACGAGACGCTCGGCTTCTCTCTCAGCACGCTCTGTTTTCATGGCCCGGAAGAAACATTACGCGCGACAATCAATGCTCAACCGGCGATCACAACCGTTAGCCTTGCCTACCTTGCAGCATTCCAGGAAGCCCTTTCTCCACAAAATTTCTCCTGGTCCTCGCCATTACTCCCGGCCTATACCGCTGGTCATAGCGTGGGCGAATGCACCACGCTGGTGGCCGCTGGCGTGATGGACCTCAAGGGCGCGGCGCTGTTGGTGCGCGAGCGAGGGCGGCTGATGCACGAAGATGAAACGACCTGTCCAGGGGGCATGGCCGCGCTGCTGGGGATGGACGCAGAAGCCGCACAGGAAATTTGTGAAGAGGCCACGCGGCAGGCTCTGGCGAATCTCCCTGCTGATAAGAAGGCCCCTCCCGGCTGGGGGCAGGTGGTTATTGCCAATTACAATGCTCCGGGGCAAATTGTCATCTCCGGCGAAGAGCACGCGCTGGCCCTGGCGATAGAGCTGGCAAGGGCACGCGGCGCCAAACGCGTCATGCCACTCGCCGTTAGCGGAGCGTTCCATTCGCCCGTGATGCAGCCAGCCGCCGCCAAACTGGCGCACTCAATCGAAAGCGCCAGCATAAACGATGCCGCCGTTCCCATTATCAGCAATATCGCGGCAGTACCGTTAATAGATGAGCATGCATTACGCGAAGAACTTGCTCAACAGGTAGCATCTTCGGTACAATGGGTAAAGACCATCGAATATCTGGCGGGTGCTGGAGTAACCACGTTCATTGAAATTGGGCCGGGGCAGGCGCTGACCGGGATGATCAAGCGCATCGCGAAGGGCGTCACCTTGATCAATATCGGGAGCGTGGCAGAAGTAGAGAAAGCGGCGGCGCAGGTACGAGATATGGGCCTGTTGGGATAGTGGGCTTGACACAATCTCGAAAAGCGCCTATCTTTGCAGTAATGTAGCTTGCAAAGTCTCTACAGCAAGCCATTCTTTGCAGACAGCCTGAGTAGTAGCTCTCCGCTTGATCGTGGGAGCGCGTCAGCAGCGTTGGCTGTCTGCAATAGCAAGCCAGTTCGGGTATTTACCCTGAAAGCTGACTTCTCAAGAAGAGAAAGAGGAAAGAGGTATGGCAGTGGAATCGCAGCCGAGAGGCGTTGTACGTGTAGCCCGGCAGGTGCTTTCAACCATTGTCACCAACACGGCATCGCAGATCCCGGGGGTCGCTCATATGGCTCATGCGAACGACCAGTGGTCGCGCTTGCTAGGCCGCGATCTTCCCAGGGACGGCGTTGCCCTGACCGTCAGAGAGAACAGCGTCTCTGCCGACCTGTATCTCGTCGTGGAAGCCGGTGTAAATATTGTCGAAGTAGGCACTGCTGTCCAGGAAGAAGTGGCAGCCGCAATCGAAGAGATGGTTGGAATGCAGGTCAAAGAGGTGAATGTCTACATCCAGGATGTAGCATAACCAGAATTTTTCGAGGAAACCATGCCAGGGATACGCAGACAGGCGCGAATGATCGCACTGCAAACACTCTACGAATACGATACCGCTCATCACGCCCCGACGGAGGTCTTGCAGCGTCATGCGGAGGAGCGCAATCTGCATCCTAAGGTTGTAGAATACGCAGGTGAGCTTGTTCACGGCGTCTGTGACCACCTTGCGGAAATCGATGCACACATCCAGAGCGCCGCGCGCGAGTGGCCTCTACAGCAGATGGCCCGCATCGACAAAAATATCCTAAGGCTTGCAATCTACGAAATTCTGTTTAATAATACGGTACCAGCCAAAGCGGCTATCAATGAGGCGGTGGAACTGGCCAAAATCTTCGGCGGTGACACTTCAAGCCGCTTCATCAATGGCGTGCTGGGCACAATATTTAATCGGGCACAACAACAGCCCACCCCTAAAGCGGAAAGCGAGGTGAAATAATGGCAACTCCAACTATTCATGATCGACTAAAGAAAATTATCGTTGACCAGTTAGGCGTCGATGAAAGCGAGGTCGTCCCTAGCGCATCCTTCGTCGAAGATCTGAACGCCGATTCTCTTGACCTGGTTGAACTCATTATGTCTCTTGAGGAGGAGTTCAAACTCCAAATCTCAGATGAGGATGCTGAGAAGATCACGACAGTGCAAGAGGCCGAAGATTATATAGAAGAACACTTGCGCTAAACACGCTCAAACGATGCGAGGGGTTTCCCACTTCACGGTGGTCGGCCCCTTTACCCACTTTTCCAACTTCTTTTTTTTCTTTTTTCCTTGTCACATTTTCCTTTGGTCGTGCATCTCTATATACATAGCAGCATATTACCAATGCCCTGCCAGGGCGAAGAGAGCTTTGCGAGTGAATATACTGCCCGCGGACCAGGCGATAGAGGCGCTCATTTATGAATATGGCAAACTGGTCTTCCACACCATCTACGCCCTGACCGGCGATTGGGAGGAAAGCCAGGATCTGACGCAGGATACCTTTCACCAGGCCCTGAGGGCAATCGATGCTGCCCGCGCCACCAGTGGCGCGCAATTTCATGCGAAAGCGTGGCTTTTACGCATTGCCGTCAATACCGTGCGGATGCAACGGCGCAGGCGCAACCTCTTCCGCTTCATTCCCTTCTCGCATATGCAGGAGGAGAAGACGCAAGAGACGCGGGAGATCGACGCTGAGATGCTGAGCAAACAGGCAGCTCCCGTTCAACCCGTCGGCTACGGGGCAACCGAGGCCGATGATCCGGCTGAACTGGTTCCCGAACAGGAGGCCGTGCGCGCCGTGATGGCAAAGCTGCCAGAGCCGTTGCGCCTTTGCCTGCTGCTTTCTGTCATCGGCGGCCTTTCAACGGCTGAAATCGCCACCATGCTCGACATGAAAGAGGCGGCAGTGCGCCAGCGTCTGGTGCGAGCGCGCAAACAATTTCAACAGCTCTATACCTATGAAAGCGGCGAAGAGATCTACGATCCTTCGACATCCGCTATCACGCACGGAGGCTCTGATATAGCCTCTACCAGTAAGGACGCTGCCGAAGACCAATCGCTGAGCAATCGTTCCCAGCGTTTGACGCTTTCCGCGCATCCTGCAACGACCAGGAGAAGCTATGCATAATGACTCTATCGAGACATTGCTGTTGCGCCATTACAGCAATGCAGGCCCGACGCCTCCCGCGATGGAGCAAAGAATTGTTGCTTCGGTACGGCTGGAGGCGCAAGAACTACGCCGCCAGGAGCGCATCGCACGCAACTGGCGTTCGCGCCCGGTGAGCCGACGCAGCATCATCAAGCTGGTTACTCTAGGCTCGGCGGGATTAGGGGTGGTCAGTATCGGCCTGGAGGGACTCCGCTCCCTTGAGTCGGCTCTGGTAGGCCAGGATACAACGCAACCGGCAGTTTCTTAATATTTGAACATGGGGATGCTATCGACGGGCATCTGCACGGCATAGGCCGGTAGAGAGCCAGATTCGATACACAACAAGAAAGGACATTTGATATGTTACCCGGATTTCATGGACTCGACCTCATCGTCATTCTGGTGATCGCTCTCCTGATCTTTGGACCAAAGAAGCTACCAGAAATGGGCTCCGCCATCGGCAAGAGCATTAAAGAGTTTCGTAAGGGCATGAATGAGTTGACGCAAGGGAAGGAAGAAGAGAAGTCGCCGGAAATCACCAGGCTTGAGCTTGAGTCAGCACAGCGCGAACTTGAGCGCCTGCGCAACCACTCCAACGTTGTCGAAGCCGCTCAGCCCGAGGTAAGCGCCAGCACAGAACTACATGGCTCCGAAGTTAAAACCGAGCTATAACGCTGCTTATACCTGCTTACAGGGGGAAACATGGCTTCTGGTAATATAGATCAGCACGATCCCTTCGAGGCACTCAGTGCTCTAAGCTCCGTCTTCGCCAACGCGGGTGCGGGTGAAGACGAAGGGGCTACCATGTCCCTGCTGGATCACCTGGAGGAGCTGCGCTGGCGCATCTTTAAGTCGCTGATCGCTATCGCGATTTTTAGTGTGATCGCGTTTATCTTCCGCGATGCTATTATGCACTTCCTGGCGGCTCCATTACCGAAAGAGGCGAATGCGCTCGGTACTGGTCATGGAGGGCAGCTCGTGGTGACAGGGCTGATGGAGGGCTTCACCGTCTTCCTCCTGATCTCCGTCGCAGCAGGAGTAGTCCTATCCCTACCGGTGATTCTCTATCAGACGTGGGCATTTATCGCGCCAGGACTGTATGCCCATGAGAAGAAGAAGGCGTTGCCGTTTATTGGCATCGGCATCGTGCTTTTCGTGGTTGGCATTACGCTGGGCTACATCGTCTTGCGCTTCCCAGTAGAATTTCTGGTCTCATTTGCCTCCAGCAGTTTTACCGAGCTGGTGACGGCCAATAGCTACTTTACCTTTGTGGCATTCTTTGTGCTGGCCTTCGGTCTGATCTTTGAACTGCCGCTGGTATTGACCTTCATGGCGCAAATTGGCCTGGTATCCGTGGATACGCTCAGGCAGAAGCGGGCGACGGCGCATATCGGTATGTGGATCGCCTCGACGTTCCTGACGCCGGGCGCGGATATCTATAGCCCAATCATCCTGGGCGCCGCGATGTCGTTCCTCTACGAACTGACGATATTCTTCATCCGTATTACTGTTAAACAACCAACAAGCTAATTCACGCACAATGGACCCCTGCGGGGGTCCTGTTTTTTTGTCTTCATAAAGCAAGACCCGCCCGCTACAGCGATTGCTTCGTTAAGAGTTTAGCCCTGGTGCGCTCATCGCTGCTTTCGACTTCGTTGCCATCTACCCAACGCCCGAAACGCCCCCACAGGAGTGCGATTGCCAGCAGGTACAGGATCGCCGCCCCGATAAACACGGGGGCAAAGCCCAGATTGGCGATAATCAGACCGCCGATGGGAGCCGTGAGCGCCCAGGCGATCTGAAACGCGGCCTGGTAACTACTATTGGCCAGGCCACGATGCTGCCTGGGGACGGCCTCCATCGAAAAGACCTGTAAGATCCCCGCCGACATATCCATCATGCCTTGCCGCAAGGGATAGAGGACCGCCGCCAGCGGCAGGATGCTGGTCAACCCAACCACCAGCATTACAGGGATGCTGAGCAATCTGGTGACGGCAATAGTATTAACTTTACCGATGCGCAGGGCCAGCCAGGGAGCTGCCAGCGTCAATACGGCGTTGAGCGCGTTCGCTGTGCCATCAATCACGCCAAACAGGGCTGAGGAGGCTCCCAGATGCTGCACAAAGTAGATGTTGAAGTAGGGGATAAACAGGCCAGCCCCCAGGCCGATCAGCACCTGCACAACCACCAGAGCAAATAACGCGCTTCCCAGCATCGCCCGCCACTCGCCCGGCGATTGCAAGCGCGCAAGAGTTGCCAGCGTCTGCTGCCGCCAATCAGAGCGACCATGCTGCGCCTCCTGATCTACCTGAGTCAGAACGGGATTTGTCCGTTTAGCCGGGCGATCATGCTCCATCAGAAAGATAGGGATCAGGCTTGGTCCGGCGACGATACCGGCAAATAGCAATGCGAGCTGGTAGGAGCGCGGCACGCTTTGACTTGCCAGCAGCCACGCGACCCCAGCAGGCAAGCGAGCCATCAGCCAGGGGATAGAGCGAAACCACACGGGCAGCGCACCGCCAATGATCTCACCCAGGACGGTCGTAGTCAGCACCAGCACGATATTGAGGCTAAAGAGTAAAGAGCGCTCCTGCGGAGTGCTATGCGTCGTTAAAAAGGGAGCGTTAACGACCAGGATAAACGCGCCCCCAATGCCAGCGAGAAACGCGCTTGCCAGCAGGGGAAATGGCTGGCGAAAAAGAAATTGCCCCAGGGCCGCAATGCCAATCAGCAAGCTCGACCAGAGGATAATGGCTTTGCCACTGAAGCGATCAACGCAGACGCCGGCAGGGAAGATCGCAATGCCGGCGCCAATAGTGCCGATAAATAGCACAAGGCCAATAAAATCGGCCTTATACCCCAGGGAAACCAGGTAGAGGTTGTACAAAACCAGGACCATGCCAATGCTGATCCCGTTCAGCGCATTACTGATCAGGTACAGGCGGGCGTTTCGCTGAAAACGCCCGAACTCCTGTATATACTCAACGAGAAGGGACATCTTTGAGTTGACTGGCTGTCACGACCTGCCTATCCTGCGAGTAGCCATTAGAGGGCGCTTCTGTCGCAATTGCGGGAGTCTTCTCCTCTATTAACATCTGATAGCCGGGACTCTTAAACTGCAACCCCCCCTCCTTTTGCGCGATGCGGGGTCTGCTCGTCAAGCCTGGCAGGAAAAAGACCTTGAAGATCGTTTTTGCCTGAACGGCGCGAGCCCTGAACTCGATTACGGCGTCAGCCACGCGGTCAGAGGTCTGCTCCACCTGCTTATCAAGCGACTGAACACGAGCGGGGACGCTTGCTACAGTGCGCACAATGGCATTTTCGTTCGAGGAGGGAGGCACGCCTTGAGCAGCGGATTCCGTTGTTTTGTTCAGGCTATCGACGGTTGGGCGCAGCATCTTCACCAGTTCGGACTTCTGACGCACCCAGGACATGCCAAAGGTCATGGCAATGTTAAACGCCAGAGAGATCACAATAAAAACGAAGATAAAGATACCGATCACGATAGCAGCAATCTGGCCCCACGCGGCCAGGGTGGGATTGACGGCTAGCATCAGTAGGGTCATTATTCACCTCCTGCCGCAGCCTGCGCTTCCATTTGCTGCCTGCGGCGCTCTTCGGCCCGGCTCCTCACATGGCCCTTGCCCAGGAATATCCGCAGCATCTGCTGTCCGGCCACCACCGCAGCCACAGCACGCACGCTCGGGCCCAGAGCAGCTTCAGAAGTCAATCGCGTTGTGGCTCCGATGGTCGATACTGTATTCCCCGCTGACTTCGCGGTACTTTTCACAATCCCGATAGTCTCCTGAACCGAGGCCAGCAAAGGCGACATCTCGTTACGGACCGTGGTCACGGTACGCATCAGCAGGAAAATCGAGTATATTTGTAAAAAGGTTGCAATTACCATCAACGCGGCGAGCAGCATCAGGAAAATGTAGAGCACCTCCAGCAGCACGCCAAACACCGCAGCCAGAACGATTCCTATGATAAGTAAGAGCAGGAGAATCCCTCCCGCTATCATCGCATTCTTCGCAGCACCTTGCATAGTGTGCCTCCCAATACAATGCTAAAGTAATTCTGTTTCATTATAGCGCATATACGCGAACACTTGTAGGGCCTTCCTTGCAGCCGACCTGAGCGAAGCTAGCGCGTCAGCAGCGTTGGTCGGCTGTATAACCAGACAGGTCTTGCATCTACCCTGCACCACGACCCGTTTACATTTTCTCCGTAGGGGTAGGTCTTGCACCTGCCCTGCTTGTGCTTTCCACCCCTCGTCTCCCTTTCTGCACCTACCCTGCGAAGGATCGGTCCCGGTATAGGGCAGGTGCAAGACCTGCCCCTACGCTTAACACGAAATTCAGCCCCTAAGCGACTACATCCAATAACAGAGAAGTAACATTAGAAAGCTGAACATGTAATAAAAGAATGCTGAGACTTTCTAGCCGAGCTATGATTGCCTTGATTATTACGGATCTTCAAAGCAGATCCATCCGTATCACCTACATAGAGTAATTACGAGCTGTTCGATGGGATTGATCAGTAAAAGAGTAAGGAGACCATCATGTTTGCTTTACATACATTATTAGCCGACACTGTTGTAATGACTGGTAATATCTTTGGGTTTCACTTCGTCATTACGCTGAGCCAGATCATTTACTGGCTGATCGCGGCTATTGTCGGCATCATTGCGGAGTTCATTGTTGGTTGGCGACTCCCCTTTGGCTTTATTGGCGCTATTCTCGCCGCGCTGCTGGGCATCTGGCTGCTGACCGATGTCTTCGCCATCTCTATCCCCGGCGATGTCTTTGTTTACGGCGTTCCCCTGTTCAAGGCGCTACTGGGGGCGATCATTTTAGTCGCTTTGTGGCACCTCATCACTTACCGCTCATGGGGCCGTCGCCGTCGCTACGCATAGAATCATGGAGCAACATTCCGGGGGCCGCCAACATGGCGGCCCCGTTTTTATTTTCGTCAGACATCATTATCAGGTCCAGGAACGCCGTTAAATTCCTCAGAGTGACGCGTTCATATTAATATATGTCATTTATATCGAGGAGGATGCTATGCTTACTCTGACTGATACAGTCCTCTTGACGGGCAACATCTTCGGCGTCCATATTGTGGTGACCCTCAGTATGGTGATCTACCTGGCAATCGCGGCGGTGATCGGCCTGATCGCGGAGACCGTCGTTGGTTGGCGACTTCCATTCGGCATCGTCGGCGCTATTCTCGCCGCGCTGCTGGGCATCTGGCTACTCACAAACGTCGTGCAGGTGACGATCCCCGGCGATTTTACCATAGCCGGTCAGCCCATCCCATTGATCAAAGCACTGCTCGGCGCCTTCGTGGTCGTTATCATCTGGCATCTCATCACCTATCCCACCTGGCGTCATCGCCGCCGCTACTATCGCGGCTATCACGAAGAACACCGCCGGTACTACCGCGAGTGATAAACTGTCCGGTTAGCAAAAGGCCGTGGCAAGCGGCCTTCGTATTTTACGCCCGTTGTTGCCATTTTGTGTGATATAATAGCTCGTACATGCCACGGGTGAGCAGGGTAACATCCATCTCTGGCACAAATCCTGCAACCGGAGTGAGCATTTTGACCACCAGGTCAGGCAAAAAAAGCGGAAGAAGCTGCGGGGTTTTTACCCCTGCGGAGTGCCATCTCCCATCTTAAATACCATCCAAGCAATTTATTCTCAACGGCATCACTTTACCTGCGCGCACCAGCAGGTTTATCCGTAGGGGCAGTGCCTCGCGCCTGCCTTCGAACGACTACAGGGCAGGCGCGAGGCACTGCCCCTACGGGGTTACAGGTTACGTATGGCTGAATTTGCTGTATTGCGACATTTGGAACGTTGAATCGTATAGAATAAAAAGGTTAGACTGTTAAATTATTTTTGCTCACTGAGGGAGTAGTGGAGAACATTTATCAAGCAGAAAATGCTCCGGCGCCAGGGGGCCGCCAGTTGATGCAATTGAGTTACCAGGCCGCGCTCAACAGGTATAGAAAGCTACGCGGCCTGGCTCGTATTTCCTGGATCACCTGGATCATTACTATCGGTACAGTCGCCCTCTGGTGCTTTACGGCCTATCAAAGTGCATTGGCGGCGGGCGCACATACTCTGCCTCAAGTGCTCGCCAATATTGGCAATAACGCTGTTAACGTCCAGGATCAGGATAACGACGCGCTGACCAATGTGCTACTTACCTACGGAGCGAAAGATAATACGCTCATATTGCAAGGGCAGTACTGGCGTTTCATTACTCCCATCTTTCTCCACGTCAACCTGCTGCATGTCGGGCTGAATATGTTCAATTTTCTCATCCTGGGCATCTTCCTGGAGCGCATCTTTGGACATATCCGTTTCTCGCTGATCTACCTGCTGACAGGAGTTATTAGCATTATCGCCAGCTTCTATTTCGCGCCGCAGGAAGTCAGTGTGGGAGCATCAGGGGCAATCTTTGGCCTGGTGGGGGCATATAGCGTTTTTGTCTTCAGCCACCGTCGTGCGTTCCGTAGCGGGGGTATCCCAGCGATGCTCTGGATCGTTATTGTAGTAGGCATTAATCTCAGTATAGGACTTTTCGTACAAAACGTTGATAACTATGCCCATGTTGGCGGGCTGGTGAGTGGATGCATTCTTGGCTGGTTGTTTACCCCACTTTACAAGCCATCATCGACACTGACACTCGTGGATACACATGGCCTCTCGCGACGCTGGCCCTTAGCGATCTTGACAATTTTAGGTACACTGGTACTGGCTATCATTGCACTATTTTTTAGCGGAAAATCATAATCGTAGGGATACCCCCGGCGGATACCCCTATAGATAGTGGAGGATCACCTGTGGAAGCACAAACAGACATACAGACCTACCTGGAGCAGGGCAGACAGGCGCTGTCAAAGGGGCAAGGGCGAGAAGCGGCGATTGCTTATGCCCACGGAGCGCAAATGGAGCCAGAGAACCCGACGGTTCACCTGGGACTGGCTGAGGCCAATCTTGCCCTGGGAAACTACGGGGTGGTACAGATGGCGTGTCGTCGGGTGCAGGAATTACAGCCAGCAGGTGGCCTGGAAAGTATGATCGCTCAGGCTTTGCTTGATCTGCTGGACCGTCGCTACGAGCGCGCCTTGCAAGGCGTCGATGCCGTCGTCAGGGAAGATCCCAGCGTCGCCTATGCTCATGCACTGCGGGCCCATCTGTTGCGCGTTCTCGGACAGGATTACGATGCCAATCTGGCGATCTCACGCGCGGCTCGCCTCTCCTATGGTGGCCGCTTCGAGGGCTGTTTCCCTCCTGTACAGCCACTCTACGGAGCCGGCTATAGCGGTGCTTCCGCCCCATACTCACCGGAGCAGGGCCAGCAAAATAGCCCGCCGCGCGTTGTGCGCGAGCCGGTGCCGACCTGGTCGCCTCCCAATGCCATGCAGCGGCAGGTCATCCGTACCCGCTTCACTCTAAGCCAGTACCCTTTCCTTGTGACCTACACGCTGATAGCAATCAACGTAGTAGTGTTCATCCTTTCATACGCGTTCCCCAGCATTCAAGATTTTGGCGTGCAGGTGAACGATTTGGTCCTCCAGGGAGAATACTGGCGGCTCTTCACAGCCATGTTTCTGCACGCGAATATTCTCCATATCGGGCTAAACATGCTCTCGCTATTCTTCATCGGACGGGCCGTCGAGATCTTCTACGGCAAATGGCGTTATCTCACCATCTACCTGGTTTCTGGTATCATTGGCGGTATTACATTTCTGTTCCTATCACCAGGGGATGCTGCGGTAGGAGCCTCCGGCGCAATTTTCGGAGTGTTCGGAGCCCTGGGCGTGTTCTACATTATGAACCGGCGGGCGTTAGGAGGATATGGCTCCGGTGCTATCAGCAACTGGCTCCTCTGGCTCGGTTTAAACCTGGCTTTCAGCTTCGCGCCCGGTATTGCCGGCTGGGCTCACTTCGGTGGCCTGTTTGGCGGCATGATCATGGCCTACCTGCTCGCTCCCCGGCAACGTTCCCGCCGAATATTATAATAGTGCAAGATCCAGAAGACGCTCAAACAGATAATGTTGAGCGTCTTTTTTTATTATTAACAGTGCTTGCTTGTTGGTGCCTGCGGTACACTGAAAGTAGAGAGTCGAGCTTGCAATCTCGCTGTGACCCGGCTGAGTCACAATGATCCTATCCATGCCCTTTACCCCCCTGCTCGACTCTCTTTTTTTCCCCTTTGTGTCACTCACGGCATAAATTACCCAGCAATTGCGTGACATCGATTGATCTTGTACAAGGTGTTAGAGCCTGTTTTGCAATCCAGGTAGCAAGAGCCCACCCTCTGCCCAGTGCAACTTTGGGTTGTTTACCAGATTTGGTGTGCCCAGGCAGAATATCTCTTGAAGAACCCATTGGCTTCTCGGTGGGAAATACCTTTGAAACAGAGAAGGACCCATGATTGTATTTCCAGCAGGAGCCAGGCACTGGTTCTTCGATGCCAATCGTGATGCTTCTGCCGCTACTGTGGTGTGGGCACGAACGGTCGCCTTCCTGCCTTGCAAAACACGCTCTTACAGCAAGGTGGTGCGAATTATTACTCGAGAGAGTTAATAATATTTAGAGAAATAAAAAGACTTCCGAAGGAGTCTTTCAGAGGGCTTCAGCCTGGCCGGGCATCATCGACGAAGCTGGAATCTTAACAGCACATCAGTAATAAGGTGGGCTAGTAGGTAGAACGAATGAGAAGGAAAGACTATGGCAAACATTGTACCGTACATCAATTTCGCGAAGAATGGTCAGGAGGCAATCAAGTTCTACAAGGGGGTGTTCGGTGGTGATGCCGAGGTGCAGTTTGAGGGCGAGCGCGCTATACACCTGGACTTCCACGCCGACGGTATTCACTTTATGGGCAGCGATCTCCAAAGCGATCAGGCCGCGTTGGAGCGCGGGAACGGTTACAGTCTGGTGCTGAATTGTGACAGCGAGGAACAACTGCGAGATTTCTATGCCAAGCTGGTGGACGGCGGCAAAGAGGTGTTTGCGCCGACCGACAGCGGCTGGGGTGCCATCATCGCCCACTGCACCGACCAGTTCGGTATCACCTGGCTGATGAACTACGACAAGCCGCAGAGCTAGCAGTCGGGGATGTCATTTCATGAGTGACCATAGTATGACAAGATTGAGGATTATCCGTAAGTTTTGCGCAAATCGGTAGCAACTGGCGCGTCTCACCTTCAGCGCCATTACGTGGGTGAGGACGTTTCTGCCTGGATACCTGCGATCCCCTGGCTCTCATGCGGTCGCCTGAGTGTTGCCAGGGCAGCGGGTACACTGGCAATAAAGATCAGTCCATAGCCAAGAACTTGAAACAGTCCCTGATCTGTCCCATAGGAGAGCGGCCCCATGATGGGGGCGCTCACGATCAGAAGCCACGCGGCCCATCTGGGAATTGCTCGTGCCCGCAACAAAGCAATGCCCAGCAGGACATAGCCAAACAGATGCCCAATGACCCAGCCAGTATGCACAGCGTACACCCACCCGTCCGTAATATAAGCATGCTGCAATTGGGGAAGTTGCGCGTTAAGATTTGACTGTGCCAGCATGTTAATCCAGAAAAACTCATCTGCCAGAAAGCCCCAGATGATACTTCCGATGAAGCCGCACACAATCCCGCTGATAGCCAGCCAGGGAGAACGCTTCATCGCCAGGCGACCCAGATAGACATAACTCAACGGATACAGATAGATGGCAAGGACCGTCACAAAAAAGAACACCTGGAGCAACAAAGGATTCGCATCTCGGAAAGCGGCGCCAACGATAGCGGGACTCGCCGTCCTACCGGTCTCTGGACAATTAGGATTGTTGTAGATGGGACAGGTAGCGAACGAGAGGGAGAGGGTGAGCGGCGCCAGGAGCAAACAGAGCGCGAAAAACGCACGCTGAAGCTTGCGGTAAACTGGCTCAGGTACTATGTTCTCCTGTTGTGAATGCTTTGCCATGAGATTCATTGAACCATCCTCCATGAAACTGTATCGTTGTGCTGCGCTCGCCCTCGAAGAAGCGATAGCACAAGTATAGCATGCAAAGAGCTACTTGAAACCCACCTGTAGACCCGATTTTCTCCGTCAATTGGCGCATTCCCATCTTGTCTCATTCTTGAGATAATGCTATGCTCTCCTAATAGCAACAGCGGCTTTTTATGAAGATATTCATTCAGCATCCAGGGAGATCAGTACAGCATAATGCAAAAAGATGAGATTGTCAGTGTCCCCGGCTGCTCACTCTGGACAACACGCCAGGGGAATGGGCCTGCGCTCGTATGTTGTCATGGAGGACCCGGCCTGTGGGACTACCTCGCGCCTGTGGCAGAGATGATTGATGATCTGGTGACGGTTTATCGCTACGAGCAACGCGCCTGTGGCCGATCAACTGGCGGTCCCCCCCTATGACGATGAAGCTTCATGCTGCTCACATTTCTTTATTATGTCGAATGTGAAAATCTTCTCACAAACCCCAAAAAGTAATTGACATTAGGGTTTTTATTGTGTATGCTTCGTCTTAGAATGAGTGTGACTGGGTACGAAAACGGAGAGAACGGATGGAATCTCACGTTTATACAACTGCTGAAGTTGTGCGCGCGACAGGCTTCTCTCACAAGCAACTGGATTATTGGGCCTCGACAGGATTGCTTGTGCCCGGTGAGCAGCAATCGCACGGACCAGGAACCCGCAGACTGTACTCTGTAGATGACCTGGTACAACTACAATTCATTCGTCACCTCAAAGGCTATGGGTGGTCAACACGCAAGATTGGACAAGCAGTAAAAACGCTACGAGAGGTAATGAACGTATCTGATCCGTTCAAATATGCAATTTTGGTGAATGGGAAAAATATGCTTATTGCCCTATGCAAAACAAAGGAAGGCGAACGAATCGCAATAGATGCGCTAAGCGTCGGTGGACAACAAGTTATGGGCATTGTTGTAGAGATGCTCATAGAAGAAGCCTATCAACTCACCACCGAGATTAAAGAACCTGCGAAGGATGAGAGAGTGATCCGATGAATACCATCGAGCTACAAAATACGTTGCTAGAAGCGCTAGACTTCGTCAATGCTCCTGGCTTTCAGCCCGAGGTTCGCTGGCCCAATGACCGCTCTATTCCTCATATCAGCAGTGCATATTTTATAGAGGGAAACCCCGCCGTCTATTTCAGCCAGTTCGAAGAAGTCAATACCGCGGCTCTGGCACAGCTATATCGTAGCATATGGAGTCAGGGCAAGGCACCGCTACTTTATGTCATTTCTCGTCAAGACATCCTGGTGTTCAACAGCTATGATGGTCCGCCCTCCAATCCAGATGAGATCCTTTCCAATGATGAAGCGCATCGCCATCGGCTCCTGCATCACTTACAATCTCTCTACGACATTGAGACTGCACGCCAGGAGATTGCAGATAAACTCAGAGACTATAAGCGCATCTTCTTAGATACTGGAGCATTCTGGCAAACAGAGGACGGGCAACATATTGACCGTGAGAAACGCGCCGATCAACGTTTATTAGATTCAATGGCTCTGCTACGCAGCCGTCTCCTTGCTATGAATCTCTCTTCAGAGGTTGCATACGCACTGTTGGGGCGCTCAATATTTATTCGCTATCTGGAAGATCGGGGTATCCTCACCGCAACACTGATCACACAAATCACGAATGGGCTTGCTCAAAATTATCTGACAACACTGACTAGTAAGGAAGTAACGTATGATCTTTTCGACTATCTCCACCAACGCTTTAATGGCGATATTTTCCCAGTAGATGAGCTAGAACGACAAGTGGTAAGCGAGGAGCATTTAAGACGGATACAGCGTTTTCTACAAAAGGAAGACCTGGAGACAGGACAGTTGTCTTTCTGGCCCTATGACTTCTCATACATTCCTATTGAACTCATCAGTGGTATTTATGATACTTTTTTATCTAAAGAGACACGTAGAGAGTTGGGAACCTATAATACTCCCTTAACATTAGTGGACTTTATTGTGGAAGAAACACTTCCTCTAGAAAAAATCACTCCTGAGATGACAATCCTTGATCCTGCCTGCGGCTCCGGCGTCTTCCTAGTGAAAACATACCAAAGGCTGATTGAGGCATGGAAACAACGCAATTCAGATCCTCTCTCTGTTCCTCAACTTACTAAGCTTATGAAGCAGAGCCTCTTTGGCGTCGATGTTCAACTTAATGCGATAAGAATTGCAGCCTTTAGCCTCTGCTTGTCGATGTTAGATTATCTGAAGAATGAGGACATCGTTCAGGAAAGCTTCCGTTTCCCACGTATGGAAACTTCAAATCTTATCCACGCTGATTTTTTCTCGGAGGCGATAGATCGTAGATTTTCCGATAAAAAGTTTGACCGCATCATCGGTAACCCTCCCTGGGGTAACGGTACGCTAAGAGGTTTAGCACTGAAGTGGGTGACGGACCGGAATCTTCCAACGGGGGACAAACAACTAGTGCAGGCATTCCTCTATCGCGCTCCACACCTCTGTGCGCAGCATGGAGAGGTAGCAATGCTGGCGCCAACGAAGAGTACCATCATTGTAGGTAGCGATACTCATCAGCAGTTTCGCCAAAAGTTTTTTGATATGTATCATGTGCGAGCTGTAGTAAATTTCTCCGCACTGGTGTATGAACTCTTCCCTGATTCTCTCAGCCCATCTATAGCTTTATTCTACCAATCTGAACAGCCTACTGAACAAAATAAGCTTATCTATGCAACGCCTAAGCCATCGTCATTATCACAATATCTGGGGGCAATCGTTATAGATTCAGCGGATATAAAACATCTGGAACGTGAAGAATTACGCTCTCATCCTACGCTCTGGAAAGTTGCCCTATGGGGCAACCCGCGCGATGCTGGCCTTATTGAGCGTTTGCAATCGTTGCCACAACTAGAGCATCTAGAACAAACAGGACAACTCAGAGAAGAGATTCAAGAGGGTTTTATTGTAGGGAACAGAAAAGCAGAAGCCCTCTGGCTACAAGGCATGCCTTGCGTAGATACTGACGCGTTCCAGCCATATGTTGTCAAGACACATGGAACCGTACAAGGGTTCCAATTCGAGCGGCCTCGCACTCCAACAATATATACTGGCCCTCTGGCGTTAATTCGCCGAAGCTTATGCCAGGCAGCTTTTTTTGTTGGAGATAAAGCGGCCTATCGTGATAAGATCACAGGCATTGCGGGACAGCCAGGAGAAGAACACCTCTTAAAATGGATCGTGGTGTACATAAATTCTACTCTGGCCCGCTACTATCATTTTCTTACCTCTACCTCCTGGGCCGTTGAACGAGGAACTACTCCTCATGGTGAATATAAGCGTATGCCCCTGATCATCCCTGTTAAAGATGATCCTCGTTTACAAGAGGCTCTCGCTCTCTTTGAAGAGATTGTGTTGCTTTATCAAAAACGTGATGAGCCATTGGGGGGAAGATATGATGAAGATATTGAAAAGGCAAAAAAGCGGATTGACGAATTGGTGTTTGATATATATG
>Ga0070741_10005925_pt1 | contig 26622 bp, 22 predicted proteins | sample Coa_R1_4_FD_66440 | JGI IMG/M metagenome (GOLD analysis project Ga0070741, IMG submission 66440) | Surface soil microbial communities from Centralia Pennsylvania, which are recovering from an underground coalmine fire - Coalmine... | ecosystem: Environmental > Terrestrial > Soil > Unclassified ... | reverse complement strand
ACTAATGATGAAGCAGCCTTCCTGCAAACGGCTGGCTCGTTCGGAGCACCAGGTGTGCTCGGCCATCTTCTTCACCAGTTCGATTTCAGCGAGACAGGCAGGCTTTTCTTCTTCCATCAGCCGGTTAAGCAGCCCGTCGAACATCTCCTGGTCTTCGCCTTCGAGAACTTCGAAGGCTCCGGTGAGGCCGTGCTTTCTGGCATTGCGCGAGACTCGTTCGCGACCGATTTCGGTGAGAGGGCCGGTGCTCTTTTGCGCGTTCGCGCGGTTGGCTTCCCGTTTACGTTTCGAGAGGAACATAAGATTTACCTTTCTGAATTGGAGGGTTAGTCGTCCGATTGAACGATAGAACGACGACGAGCGGGATGAACGGCTGCGGGGCTATGGCGTTAGTGGTTGGCTGTTAAAGATCAGCGAGATGGCAGCGAAAGGAAAAGTGGCACGAATTGTGACCGGTTTTTTGTGGTCGATTTAGGCCGGAAGCGCTGAGAGATCGACGCGGTTACAAACGGCTCAGATAGCCGGCACCGGCACCAGAAGAGATTTGCTTATCACGGCTGTGAATCCGTTGATGCTATCGAGCAGAGATAGCGCGAGAGCCGGGGGTAGATTCCATAGTGCCTCCGCGTTGATCCACGCTTTTTCTCTGGCGGCGCTAATATCCCATCCGGCGGCGAGATCTTGCAGGTGAGAAATAGGTGGTAGCTGAGTGCCCGGAAGCCGCACATCCAAAGTTTGCTTTGCGGTGTCGATCAGACTATCCAGAGTCGAATTCAGCATTGTGTAGTCGTTGTATTGGGCGGTTCCATGTTGCGGCGTCATATGAGTCGCGCGACAGGTCGAGACGATCGCCTGGCAGAGATCGTGATTGATGTGCGCGTTCATTCCGGCGAGCGCAAATTGCAGTCGGGTAATGTTCGCGTCCCGTCGAACGGAAAATAACGCTTGCCAGCAGCCCGGTGCAGGCGATCCGGCCAATGCCGTTTTGAGGGCGTTGAAGTAAAAGTTTGCAAATTGCACGTCCAAAAGCGATAGCCACTGCGGATCGGTGAATCCTCCGCTGTTTATGCGCTCCTCGACCGCTTGTGTGACACGGAAATATAGCCAATTGAACCACTTCAGGCCGTCTGTCGCTACGCAGGCATTATCGACTATCCGCATAGTCTGTAGAACATCGCTAATGGACTGCGAAGGATGGCGAACGGCCGTGGAGATCGCGTCATCATAGGGAAACATCGGCACGGATTATATGGGGTGACTGTGTCTTGAGCCTGCTTAGGGCGCCAAACCGCTATTTGTCAGCGATTGCTTGGTGCGTTCGGCGATGGCATACGAGAACCAACCGGCAATCTTGTGTGTAGCTGCAGGGCGCCGGCCGCGGCGATCAGGAGCTCAGCTTTCATGCGCACAGGCGCCAGATTTTTGAGAAACTCCGCGGTCATCTCCGGGTAGTTTTGCATGCCGATCTGAACCATCGACGGCAAACCAGTAATAAAGGGCGGCCCTAGGTCGGTTGACTGCGCTACCAACGGCCGGGCGAGTTCGAACCCACGTTGTAATAGCTGTTGCAGTTGTTCCTGCTGGTTTCGAGCAGCGGCGAGCGAGACTTGAGCTGACACGATATTGAGTTGTTTTCGATTGTCGTCTATTGCGGCTGTATTTTGAGCTTTTTCCATTAACTCAGATGCCTGTTGTGGACGGCGAGCCGCAATGTTTCGAGCTACGTCGAGCGCGGTCGCCGCACCTTTTTCATCGTTAGGGAGGTTTTCGACTTTACTTATCGCCACATCCGGGTTTGTGTGTGAAAGAAGAGAGGCAGCTTCTCGCGTTTCTTGCTCGGGATCAGGCACGCGCGCTTTCTGTGTTTGGCTTGTGCGCCCGAAAGACGCTCCATTGCATTCGTTTTTCTTGAGGCATTCGAACAGTGATTGCAACTCAGGCCGCGTGTTTTCCAGCTCCTGAGCAAGTTCGGGAACACTATTAATCAGCCGCCCATACAACATGATCATGGCATCGACAGCATCGTTCGTCCGTAGCTCCTCGCCAGTCTTGGTAACAACGCGAGACTGGTAAGAGTATTTAGTTGGGCTGTCTGCCAGCACATTTTGGACGAATTGGCGCAGGGCCGGCTGAATTAGTTCCAAGGGCAATGCGCCGGCTACGATGCGGAGCATCGCACCAAATTCGTAGTCATTCGAGTAGTCAGGAGCGCTCTGCTGATAGCGCGCGAATGCCTGTTCAAATACGGACCTCATGATGTCGATGGCATGTTGGCGATTGTCACGCCAGTCTTTGGCAACGGCGTAGTTGGCGGCATCCGCGAGGGCAGCGTACGGATATTGTCCTCGGGCACCCATTTGTTCGGCTTCCTGCTGCAGCAGAGGCAGCACGCCGATGCCATCGGAGCTGACGAGCGAGTTGAAGACCTCTCGGGCCAACTGCATTTTCGGCGAAGGGGGTCCGACTTCTTCCAACTGGGCGGTGTGCAGGAGTTCCAAGGCATGTTGCGGATCTAGCCTGGCGAGAACGGTCAACGCCGACCCTTGGGAATAAGAACGGGCCGGTTGCTTCGCTTGAGCGGCCACCGTGAACAGCTCGTTCGCCCATTGCCGGGCGGTCTCAACGTTCTGGTCGCCCGGTAGGCGCGAAATGATACTGAGTTGGCGACCGAGCAGATTCAGATGTAGCGGCAAGGCAAGCTGCTGGTCCAGTTCGTGACTTTGTTGAAGCAAACTCACAATTAGAGTGTTCGTTGCTTCCACTGAAGAAGGTGTCGCGACGGCGATGGCCTGAGACACGGGCGGTAGCGAGGAGAACACGGTCGCCACCGTGAGAACCAACAGACCGGATAGTTTTTGCCACATGGCGGAGCAGGGGTTGAGAGCAATTATATTGACTTTTGGGCCTTGTTGTATGGGGTGGGTGTACGGCGTGCTAATCAGAACACGGCAGCAGTAGTGCACTATGCGTTCAGTAATTACACCTCCGCCCTCCGGCGTTCGTCTCTCGTTATTTGAAGTTCGTATACGGTCCAGCGGCGATCCAGTCGGTAGTGGCAAGCCCTTGCGGATCCCAGACGACGGCGCCGTGCCGGATTGTGAGGATGCAGTGCAGCCGGTCTTTTTGCGATTCGAATAGGGCCACATCTGCGTCCGAACCTTCGACTAGCGTGCCTAACTCGGGCTTGTGAATTACTTCGGCGGCCGAGATGGTTCCGTGCTCGATATAGGCTTCCGGCGTCAGATCTGCGTTGAGGGCGGGCGCGAATGTCTTTAGTGGAATTGCTAGCACTCTGGTCTTGGTGTGCGGTTTTAGCTTTGGAGCAGAATCTGCGGCGATGACGAGTGTCGTGATTCCTTTGGGCAGCGTGGAATAGTCCGGCCGATAGGTTTCGGAGATCTCGATGAAGCCGGGGGTAATTAGATAGTCGCTTGCATCGATACTGATCCGGGCTTGAGCCGAGTGAAGGCCGGCAGCGACCTTCACTATCTTGCCGTCGGCGATTGCTACGTCGAAGCGGCCGTTGCGATGTTGCGCTGGGTCGATGACATGCCCGTTCTTTAGCAGCACGTCGTAAATGGGACCGGTCGGATGGAATGCGGTCTCCTGCCGACGGTACACAATTTTGCCGTCGCGTACGGTCAGCACACATTCCAGGCGCTTGGTTCCGAGCTGTTTGGCAGGCCAGGAATCGGTAAACGAGAACACGCCCGTTTGCAGATCGAGCACGGCGATGTCGGCGATTTGGCCTTTTCCTAGAGTGCCGAGTTCCGGAAATCGGTGTATGACTTTAGCGGGAACGGCCGTCGAGCGCAGCACGGCCTCGTTCAAGCTCATTCCGAGAAGCATCATCTTGGACATGCAATTGGGCATGTCGGAACGCTGGCGCAGGATGCTATCGGCATGAAGGTCGGTACTGAGGGTGTCGGGGTAGAAGCCTTGGGCCGCCGCCTTACTCGCGACCGGCCATAGAAAGCTGCCGCCGCCGTGGCCGAGATCGAAGAGAACGCCGCGCTTGCGCGCCTCGATCATATAAGGCTGCACTTTTCCGGTGAAGCGATCGACCAATTCGATTTGACGGTCGTTGTACATATGCGTGTGAATGTCGCCGGGGCGGAGATGGCTGAGCAGTTCCTCACGTGTCGTTCGGCCGGTGTTAGTGAAAATCTTGTCGTCAACCATGACGGGAACATCAGCCAGGCGGCCGGCTGCCACCGCGCGATCGATTGCCGTCCAACCAGTGCCGCCGAAATGCGCGGTTTTGATGCCAACGATTACGTCGCGATGGCGCTTAATCATGTCTGCCGTTTTCTCCGGCTCCATATCATTGGTGTTGCTTTCATAGGGTTCGCCGACCATGCCCGCGCCGACGATGTTGAGCAGAGCGAGGACGCGGGTGTGGGCATGCGCCATCACAGTGTTGTGAAATTCATCGAAGGTGCGCCAGCCGCTGCCGCCGGCGTCAACGATGGTCGTTGTTCCGGCGGGGAGAGCATTGTCGTCAGGATCAATGGCGCCTTCGTATCCGAACACATGCATGTGCAGATCGATGAGCCCGGGAACGACATAAAACCCGCTCACATCGATCACTTGCGCTCCCGGCGGTGCGGTAAGATGCGGGCCTACGGCGACTATGCGGTTGCCGATGACTGCCACGTCCATTACGCCGTCGATGCGGTTGGCCGAGTCGATGACACGCCCGCCTCGCAGAATCAGGTTGCTCGTTTGGGCGCAGAGCAAGCTCGCGGCGGTGAGCAGGGGCGCGATGCGCAAGAGGAATTGAAACATTGTTTCCGATCATAGTGCAGGATGAGGGCTTGCCGAAACGCGTTAGGATTTCATCAATGAATTCTCGAAGGCGCTTTCTGAGCGGGACAGCCGGCGGCGTGGCCGCTGCGAGCTTAATTGGATTGAAACCGGCAGAGGGAGGCACCATGCAACCGGCGGCTCCCGACCCCTACACGCGCATTGGCGTAAAACCGTTTATCAATTGCACGGCCACCATCACGATCAACGGCGGCTCGCTGACGTTGCCGGAGGTCATTTCGACCATCGAACAGGCGTCGCACTATCACGTCAACTTGAACGAACTGATGGACAAAGTTGGCGACCGGTTGGCCGAGTTGCTACAGGCGGAGTGGGGCATAGTTACCGCAGGCGCGGCGTCGTCCCTGATGTTTGCGACTGCCGGTTGCCTGGCGGGCACCGACCCGGAAAAGATTCAGCGGCTGCCGAATCTGGAGGGGTTGAAGAATGAAGTCATTATGCCGCGCGAGTCGCGCAATGTTTACGATCATGCGATTCGCGACTTGAATGTGAAAGTGATTGAAGTCAACACGCCGGATGAGTTCACAAACGCAATTGGTCCGAACACGGCGATGGTCGGCATATTAGGGCAATATTTCGGCAGCGCGAAGCTCGATCTCAAAGATGTTGCGCCGATCGCCCGCAAAGCGGGAGTTCCGATCCTGGTTGATGCCGCTGCCGATTATCTGATTGTTCCTAATCCCTATCTTTCGTTGGGCGCCGACATGGTTGCGTACAGCGGAGGCAAGATCATCCGAGGACCGCAAACAGCCGGATTGCTGATTGGACGCCGCAAGCTTGTATGCGCGGCATGGGCCAACAGCGCGCCGCATCACGGCTTCGGACGCCCGGCAAAAGTGAGTAAAGAAGAGATTGTTGGAATGTTGCGGGCCGTCGAGGTCTGGCGGAAGGAGCGGGATATTCAGGCGGACCTGCGATTGTGGGAATCCTGGTACTCCGAAATGATTCCGCAGATTACAAAGGTTCCGGGCGTGCGAGCGGAGGTGCGCGGCGCGGTTCGCGGGGGGCCGTTTCCGACTCTGAACGTTTCGTGGGATCCGAAGCAGATTGGCATGACGGCCGGCGAAGTTGGTGAAGCGCTGCTTAAGGGCGATCCCCGTATTGCGACGCATGCGGAAGGCGAAGGCCACTCCTTTTTAATTCGCCCTGTGGCAATGAAACCAGGCGAGCATAAGATCGTGGCACAGCGGCTCTGCGAGGTTCTTGGTGCAGCGCGGAGGCCAGCGCCTGCCAGGGCCTACGCGCCCGCAGTCGCCGATATCTCCGGAACGTGGGAAGTAGAGATGACGTATGAAGTCGGATCGTCACGCCATCAATTCATGTTGACGGCGAAGGGGAACGAAATAGGAGGCCTGCACAAAGGCTGGGCCTATCAGGGCAATTTGAAAGGACATATCGATGGCGCTGGGGTGAGATTTCAAAGCTCGCATCCAGCCGATGGAAACACCCTGAGCTATACGTTTAGCGGGTCGGTAGCAGGCGGCAAGATGTCGGGCGATGTGAACCTGGGCGAATACGGCGAGGCGAAGTGGCGCGCCGCAAGAGTAGCGTGACGCTGCCTGACGCACACCGGCGGTTCTTCCAGAAAAAATGTCTCTCGCCCTACACTAGAGCGTAATGCTTAGCGACTGGCTTCTGGCCGACATACGATTGCCCAAGGGCATTCACAGCACACCGGAAGCTGTTCATCCCTGGTGGCGCGTTATGTGCCTTACCGGAGTTGATTATTTTTCCACATTGGGGTATCAGCCGGGAATTGCTTTTCTCGCCGCAGGTCTGCTTTCACCGCTCGCCACGCTTGTTTTGGTAGTCGTCACATTATTTGGAGCGCTGCCTGTCTATCGGCGCGTAGCACAGGCTAGCCCAAACGGGCAGGGAAGCGTCGCGATGCTGGAACACCTGTTTCCGAAATGGGCAGGCAAAACATTTGTGCTGATTTTGCTTGGGTTCGCGATGACGGACTTCATTATTACGATGACGCTTTCCGCGGCAGACGGCGCCGCGCACTTTGTACAAAACCCCTTTGCTCCGGATTGGATGAAGAGTCAGATGGGAATTACGCTTTTTATCCTCTCTGTTCTTGCCGCTATTTTTCTAAAAGGGTTTAGAGAAGCCATTGGCGTAGCCGTTCTGCTGGTGGCAGTCTATCTGGCGTTAAACGCAGTGGTGAGCGTTGTCGCCTTGTGGAAGGTGCTGGAGTATCCACACGTCTGGCCCGATTGGAAACAAGCCGTCCTGACTCAGCACAGCAGCCCACTGGCCATGGTGGGGATCTCGCTGATTCTTTTTCCGAAGCTCGCGCTGGGCCTTTCAGGTTTCGAAACGGGCGTAGCCGTGATGCCCCTCATCAAGGGCGAGGATGTGACGCGGCGTATAGAAAACACGCGCAAACTGCTGCGCACGGCGGCCGTCATCATGAGCATCTTTCTGATTGCGACCAGCGTGGTGACGACATTACTGATTGAACCGGCAAAGTTTAAAGAAGGCGGAGAGGCAAACGGCCGAGCACTCGCGTACCTGGCCCATAAATATCTGGGGAACGGGTTCGGATCGCTATACGACGTCAGCACCATTCTGATTTTGGGATTCGCCGGAGCATCGGCTATGTCGGGATTATTGAATCTTATTCCCCGATATCTTCCGCGATTTGGGATGGCGCCAGAGTGGGCACGCGCGAACCGGCCGCTGGTGTTAGTGTTTACCGCAGTCGCGTTCTCCGTCACATTTTTATTTCACGCGGACGTGGACGCACAGGGCGGTGCGTACGCCACCGGTGTGCTGGTGCTGATCACCTCCGCGTCGCTTGCCGTTACGGTTGCGTTGTGGCGGGAAAAGCTGCGTTGGCCATATCTCTTGATCTTCCTGGTTTTCGTCTATACAACTGCTTTGAACGTTTACGAACGGCCAGAAGGCTTGAAAATCTCTACCTTTTTCATTGCATCGACAATCGTCATTTCGCTGGTTTCACGGGCGATTCGATCGACTGAGCTGCGCGTCCACGGCGTGCAGCTAGACGATACCGCGCGCACGCTTCTAGCCGAGGATGAAGATCAACTCATTCGGCTTGTATCACGCAAGCCGCGGCCGGAAACTGAAGCGGATTTGGACGAAGCGGATCGTACGCTGCGCTATGTCCACAATCTCAGCCCCGATGAACGTGTTTACTTCTTTGAGGTGGAGCTAGGCGACGCTTCCAGCTTCGAGGAGACGCTGGTGGTGAGGGGCGAGAGAGTGGGGAAACACTCGGTATTGCGTGCGCGAAGTCCGGTGGTTGCGAATGCCATTGCGGCGATGCTCATTTATCTGGAACAAACAACCGGGAAGCCGCCGCACGGCTACTTCGCCTGGAACGAAGGCACCCCGATTGGGAATATATTCCGATTTCTCTTCCTGGGCGAAGGTGACGTGGCGCCACTAGTGCGCGAAGTGCTCCGGCGGGCCGTACCGAATCCGAAGGAACGGCCGTTGGTTCATGTGAGTTAACGGCCGTTAAATGTGAAGCAGAGTTTTATGGCACGGCTGCGACCGCTTGATTTGAGTAGCTACTTTGATTATTGCTGCTGTCCACTGCGGTCGTTACGTAGTAATATGTCTGGCCATCTCTAACGGTTGTGTCTACGTAACTGGTTCCGGTGACTAGAGACGAGCTGATTAGAGAATAAGGGCCGCCGGACACCGTTCCACGGTACACGTTATAGCCGCTGATGTTGGGCGAAGTGCTGGCAGTCCAGCTTAATGTAACTGTGGGAGGTAAGGCTGTGGCGGTAAAGTTGACGCCGGTGATGTTGGCATTGTTCACAGTCTCTAACGCCGTGCTTGGAGAGAAACTATAGCCAGTTTCGCTAGGACTTACGACATAGGAACCATTGGCAAGGCCCGAAAACGTGTAGGTCCCGCCTGCTGCCACCGTCGTAGTTCCCGAAGAGGTGCCTGACAAAGTGAGTGTGGCCGCTGAGCCACTTACCTTCCCCGAGATGCTATAACTTCCGGCGGTAATTACGCTACCGGTAAAGTTCACGCCGCTAACATTAGCACCGTTGACAGTGACCGGCGCGGAAATGGGAGAGAACGTATATCCCGGCTGGGTGGGCGTGACCGTATACGAACCGTTTTTCAAACTTGAAAACGTGTAGGTTCCACCGGCAGCTACCGTTGTCGATGCTGACGAGGTTCCCGAAAGCGCTACAGTTGCGGCAGACCCAGTTACCTTTCCAGAGATGCTATAGGTTCCGGCAGTAATTACGCTACCAGTGAAGTTTACCCCGCTTACATTAGCGCCGTTGACGGTGACCGATGCAGACGCGGGAGAAAAGGTATATCCGGATTGCGTGGGCGTAACCGTATACGAACCGTTTTTCAAGCCTGAGAAAGTATAGGTTCCGCCGGCAGCTACCGTCGTCGTTGCTGAGGATGTTCCTGACAGCGCTACAGTTGCCGCTGATCCGCTTACCTTTCCAGAGATGCTGTATGTGGTGGTGAGGCCATTCGACACGGCCCTCAACGCTACCATCTGCATGATCCATTGGCCGGAGCTCAGAGGCGCGGTAGCAGTATAGGTACCTGCCGAAGCAGCCATCATGTCTTCGGCGATATCACCGTCGGGAGAAGTGATCAGACGTTTGGTGAATCCGTTTCCGGCACCAGTGGTCATAGTCTGAACGAGATTGGCGGCGAACACTAGATCGGCCACATTAGTCGTTGTCGCGGAAGCGCTACTGGTGGAGCTGCTACCGGTGCCTGCACCTGCCACATCGACAGGGTTATTCGGGTCGGCGCCGCTGTACTCCAGGATCCGGATGTCTGGATAAGCCGCACTCCTTGAGAAGGTAACCGTGACAATGTTTGTTTTGGCAGTCGCTGCAACGATGTTTTTGGCGTAATAAATCGACTGCGAAGCCACGCCCGACTGAACGGTGGGGCCAACGGCGAGGGTATACACATTGCCACTCTTATCAGTGACAGAAGCAACATGCGCACTGCTGTCATTCCAGCCGACGACAATCATGTTGAGATCACCTGCTGTCTGAGCTGCGGTGAACGTAACACTCACGCTAGTTTGCGATGATTGCGGCGTAGAGTAGTTACTCTGAACGAACGTTATTGCCGACCAGGCAGGAAACGCAAACGCGGGTAGCAGCGCTATGGCAAAAGAGTGCCTGAAAGCAATCCTTAGCCCTTCATGTATAAACCGCAACGCATTCGTTGCCGATGAAAACATTAAAACTCCTCTCGATGTCCACACACGTAGGCTGAGTGGACACACTCGTGGCAATATGTGACTTCACGTCACTACGCAGCGACGTTTCAGCTTCCCTTTAACGCGAGGTGCTCGCCATTTTGGGAATGGGTGGTGTTGCTGATGCGTGATTCAACGATCCGCAGTCAACGACCTGTGGGCGTTCCCCACGATGGCCTTGCAGTCGGTCGGGACACACGATAAGCGCTGAACTTCCTGGAACCGTATACTAACGACTTCCTGAAAATTCGCCTCTGTTCGAAACCCCCGGTTAGGGGTTTTTCTCGAAAAGTTGTTGCTTCTCGTCGATCAATATTTATAGCACTATTGATTATCGACCGCAGCATACGTTTCACTTATTAAAACATTTATAGATCAGTCAGCTATAAGAAAACTCATTATAGAACCTTAGTACTGTAACCTCAACTGGGAAGTTTATTAAACTTTGTGAAAACGGAAGTATCAGCATCGGGCAAGTCGCCGTATTCAAACGTCCGGGTACCCTCGGTGATCAGGTGGCCGCCGCCGGCTGAGTCTCTCGCCGTGTAATCTGTGGAATACGGCAATTATCGTAGTCGTTTGATCGCAAACCGTACTCAGCCCAATACTGAGCTGGCTGTAGCACAGCCCGGAATCGCTAATCTAAGAGACAGATCGGCAGACGATGAAAGAATTGGAGCAGATTCTCGCGCTGTGGTCCCAACTGGAGGCCAGGAACGAGGCGGCCGTGTTGGCAACCGTCGTGAAGACCAGCGGGTCGTCGTATCGGCTGCCGGGCGCTCGATTACTGCTGACACGCACGGGTCAACGTGTTGGGTCCGTAAGCGGCGGATGCCTGGAAGACGATCTGGTTAAGCGCGCCTGGTGGCTTACCGATAACGGCCCAGTGATTCGGCGTTATGACACAACGCCGGAAGGTGAAATAGCGGCCGAATACGGACTTGGCTGCAACGGAATAATTTACGTGCTCTTGGAGCGGATTAGTACCGGTACTGCCGATACTCTGCTGCTGATTCAACAAGTGCACGAATTGCGGCGGTCTGCGGCGATCGCACACGTCATTGAACCCGTCGGCGCGGCTGGGCAGAAATTCGTTATTGATCCTGATGGATTGGTGCGTCACGATTCAACTCGCACCGTGCCACGCGAGGCGCTTGAGCGGCAAACCAGAAGCGCGTTGGCCGAAGGCCAGTCGCACATCGCAAGGATTGAGGATACCGAGATATTCGCCGAAACGCTGACGCCACCCTTACGTCTGCTGGTATTCGGGGCAGGGGACGACGCCGTTCCACTGGTAACCCTGGCCAAATTCCTGGGGTGGGAAGTCTTCGTATTCGATGGCCGGGCGCATTACGCGCGCCGCGATAAATTTCCGCAGGCGGATGGAGTGAGTGTTCGCGCTCCGGGCAGTGGCGGCTCTGATCTTCCGGTTGATCCCTGGACGGCCGCCGTGCTGATGAGCCACAGTTATAGTCAGGATTGCGAGATGCTCAAGGAGTTATCAGACCGCAAGTTGTTTTATGTAGGCGTACTGGGGCCGCGTAAACGCGCCGCACAAATGTTACGTGACGCGGGACTCGACGACGTGATCGATAGTCCGGCCGTGCATAGTCCCATGGGCTTGGATATCGGTGCGGACGGTCCGGAGCAGGTGGCGCTCTCCGTTGTTGCGGAAATCCAGGCCACCGTAAACAAGAGGCGCGGCGGGTTCTTGCGCGAGCGCAGCGGACCCATTCATGCGGGTGATCCTCACTCCGATAACGAGCAGGTACGGAAGCCCTGGATTCGATCCATTGTTTGTGCCTAGCCTTTTATCGAAACTGAGAATCGGCGATCGATTGGCTCTTCCAGTTGCGGTTTGTTCAATGCTGGTATCGGGCTGGCTTGTTGCCACAGCGCAGACAGCCCCAAACAAAGGTCAACAGATTATTGATCAGGCGGTCACAGCATTGGGTGGCGAGCGCTTCCTGAATATGCGGAATCGCGTCGCGAAAGGGCGTATTTACTCGTTTTTTCATGATGAATTGAGTGGCCTGGATATCACAACGACGTACACGGAGTATTTGCCGCAGCCAACCGCTAAGGGCCTGGGAATACGAGAGCGCGAGATTCTGGGGAAAAAACAGGATTACTCGTACTTATTTTTGCCAGACCAGGCCTGGGACATCACGTTTCGGGGAGCCCGTCCGATTGAGGACGAAGCGTGGAGCCGATATGTCCGAACGACCGAAAACGATATTCTGTACATCTTAAAAGTTCGTCACGGCGAGCCTGGTTTGCAGTTTGATTACTCGGGTAGCGAAGTTTATTTGAGCACTCACGTCGAGGTAGTGGACATCACCGACGCTCAGGACCGAACCGTTCGCGTTTATTTCGATCACAATACGCTGTTGCCAATACGCGAGACGTTTACCTGGCAGGATCCGCAGACGCGCGAACATAACGATGAAGAGATCAATTACGACAAATGGCGAGACGCTGGCGACGGCGTCATGTGGCCGTTTTCGATTGAGCGGCAGCGAAACGGGTACAAGACCTACCAGATGTTTGCCAACACGGTTCAGGTCAATCAAACGTTGCCCGCGGGAACATTTGAATTGCCTCCCGGCGCGAAATTATTGAAAAAGGTCAATTAGCCACGTGGCTTGAGTGGTACGGCGTCCATGGCTGCTACAATTTGAGCCTAAGCGCTTCTTTCGCCGAGGCGCGGATGTCTGCTCGCCACAATGGATCTCGATCAGCTTCATACTTTTTTAGAGATCGTTCGGTTGAAGAGCTTTTCGAAGGCCGCGCTGACGTGCTATCGAACGCAACCCGCTATTAGTGCTCAAGTGAGGCAGCTTGAGCAGGAACTCAACACGACATTGTTCGAGCGCCTAGGCACGAAAATTTCGCTTACCGTGGCGGGACGTATCTTTGCAGAACATGCAGAGCAGATTCTGGCCCTACGGCGCAGGGCGCAGGATGCCATCAATGAACTGGAAAAGGTTCCGCGAGGCGAACTGATCATAGCCGCCAATGAGGCGACCTGCATCTATGTTTTGCCAGGCGTATTTGCGGAGTTCAAGAAACAGTTTCCCAATGTCCAACTGTCGGTAGACCGCTCCTATGGCACGCGTGTGGTGCAGGCGGTGCTTGACAATCTGGCGGATTTCGGAATTACCCAGCTTCCCGTGCAAGAGAAGAAGCTGCAAGTAGTGAGAATTCATTCCGACGAGATCAAATTGCTTGTTCCACCTGGGCATCGGCTGGAATCTTTCGAGCGAGTGGCGCCGGGCGACTTGTTAGGTGAGCAACTGCTATTGCCGAAAACCGGGACCACGCGGGCGCGGTTGAATAGTTGGCTGGATTCGGTGCAGGAAGAATTGAACATCTCAATGGAACTGGATTCGACAGAGATGATCAAGCGCTTTGTCATGGCAAATTTGGGATTGTCTTTTCTGGCGGCTTCGCACTGCCAGGAAGAAGTAACGGCCGGCAAGTTGGCCGGCGTTTCGCTGGGGCCTGAGCCGATGATCCGCCGCGTGGGGCTGATATATCGCCGAGACAAATCGCTTTCGAAAGCAGCGTTAGGTTTTATTCAGGTAACACTCGCTCATGCGAGTCACGATGTTGCCGGCAGCGAGCAGTTGCTGCGAGCGTCTGGATCATAATGGAAGCGGGAATATGGCCGTTCTGACTGCGAAGAGTTCCACCATATTTGTTGCCACGGACGAGGGGACGTCGGTCTATCGGTCCATCAAAGACATACCGGGACCATTGAGGCGGAAGCTGCAGGACTCGATGCAGGGCATGCACTCGGCAACGATCTTGATTGCTGACAAGCGTGGGCGCGAGGAGTTGATTCGAGCCCTGCAAGGCCGGCCCAGCAGCGTGCAATGCCGCTTAGCCGAAGTGCACCGCGCACATCAGGAAAAGCCGCAAGCGGCTGCCGAGCAGCAATCCAAATCGCGTGTGCGCTTGGGTTCGTTACGAAGCTGGCTAGAGCTGCTGCTTCCCGTGGCGGTCGGCGCGTCCCTTTGGTTTTTTATCGAGTCTCGCTTCTAGTTTTTTCCCTTAAGCTTTTCCCTTTTTCAGCCGATTAGATTGGCGTGATGAACTCCATGCCAGATCAAGCGAGATCGGCTGTGCTGCAATTACCCGCGCCCAACGGTCAAGGAATCAAACGAAATCTTCCATGCCAAGTCGAGGACATACGGGGTAAGCGCTTAGTTTTGAATACGACGGAGCGCATTTCGGAATCGACACTGGTCAGCGTTGAATATGAAGACACGCTATTTCTCGGCGAAATCGTGGTCTGCACGGGCCAGCAGGAGAACTGGACACTGGAGATCAGAGTCGAGCAGATTCTGACAGGCCTGCAGAGCCTGATGGCATTACGCGCGCATCTGCTCAGTGAGAACGTTTCGGCTCCGCTGCCTGTGCCGGCCGGCGTCAGGAATTAGGGCCCGGCTCGCCGGCAAGACATGAGTTAAGAGAACCGCATATCAAACGTCGATATCGAGTGTCGACTTCATGTTGTCGACGGCGTAAGCTCTTCCTAAGAAACGGGAGTTCTGGTTTCAGAAAGCTTTTCAGCTTGCAAGTTCTGCCACGACGGGCTTCCGTGCGTCGTAGCTCTGGTCCGTAATGACGTCATGCCGGGGGTCACGGTGCAATTCGTGCAATCTTCGGTACGTGGGACTACGGCGCCAGAGTTCCTCGTGCGTGCCAACTGATTCAACGCCGCCTTCGGCAAGAACAACCACTAAATCAGCGTGCCGGATTGTAGAAAGCCGATGGGCAATGATGAAGCACGTTCGGCCCTTCGCGGCTCGGTCAACAGAATGTTGGATCAAGTGTTCGCTTTCCGTATCGAGATGGCTTGTTGCTTCGTCAAGTATCAGAATTGCAGGATCCCGGAGAATCGCGCGGGCGATACCAATGCGCTGACGTTCACCTCCGGACAAGCGCAGGCCGCGTTCTCCGACAATCGTTTCGTAAGTGTCTTCCAAGCGGTTTATGAAATCATGCGCAAGCGCAATTCGAGCTGCATTCTCAATCTCCGCACGCGTGGCGTAGGCAGAGCCATATGCGATGTTTTCAGCAACTGTTCGCGAAAACAGATCAATCTCTTGCGGCACCACGGCAATCTGATCACGCAAACTCTTCTGCGATGCTTCACGTATATCTCGGCCATCGATAAATACACTGCCATGCTGTGGGTCGTAACAGCGCAACAGCAGATTCATAAGCGTGCTCTTACCAGTACCGCTGCGGCCAATAAGAGCGACGGTAGCTCCGGCGGGAACCACAAAGTTGACGTTGTGAAGTGTCCAATCCTCCGCGTTCTGGTATCGAAATGATACGTCGCGGAACTCAATAGTTCCTGCTAACCGGGATAGCCTCAGGGAGTGAATCTTATCGGTGAGGCCAGGCTTTTGATCGAGTATTTCGAATAGGCTTTCCGCGCGGGCAAGATTGCGGCGCAGCTTGGGTAATAGGATCGACAGTTGTCCCATTGGTCCAAAGAGCATATCTTGCAACGCAATGAACAAGACATACTCACCCAGCGTGCAACGGTGCTGCAGAACGAAATATCCCCCAATGCCGATCACGGTGACACGCCCCAGCGTTGCAATCCAGGTCTGGATGTTCTCTATGCCAGCCCAAGTGCGTTCGGCGCGGAATTGAGGAATTCTAGCTCTGGCGAGTAGGCTGCGTTGAAGAGCCGATTCGCCGCGCTCTTGCGAAAATTTCTTCACAGTAGCGACATTCCCGGCAATGTCGTAGCATTCCTTGCTTACCTTTTCAAACCCATGATTTATTTCCTGTTCCAATTCATCCATGCCGCCTAGGAAACGACCGACGATCAAGACATAAATTGGAAGGGGCAAAAATACAATGACGGCAATAATCCAATTCTTGAGTAAAAGAGATACGAAGACGCCGGCGAACACGATCAAGGGGGGAACCAAATTCTGTCCCAGGATCTCGTACAGGGTGACGAAAATGGCCGTGCCGCCTCGATCAAGGCTGCCGATGATCTGTCCGCTGTTACTTCGGGATAGTGCGGCCATATCCCAATTCAAGAAATTTTCGAAGGCAGCGCTCTTTACTTCATCTTCCAGCCCGGCTGCGGTCTTGAAGAGCCGGTAGTTGTAAACCGACCTCAGCAGACGAGAGGCTGCGATCGACACAAGAATGGCGGCTAATGACGTAAATAATATGGATAGGGCAAACTCGTGTGCACCGGATACGGACCGGACAATCCCGTCAATCAGCCGCTGGGTAACGAAAGGTATCGCAATGTCCAGACCGGACGTTAACAGAATTAAGCCTAATAGCAAGGCGGTTGCCGGCAATCTATAGCGCAGGAGGAAAAACACCCTCCGAGCCGGCGAATGCGCCGTTCCGAACCTAGACTTCGGCATTCGGCATCCGTAATCACACTAGAGGCCGAAAAAGTAGTTATTTCTCAGTCGAGGAGGCCACGGCCCAAGTCATCAGGCAGCAAAAGCCGCTGCCGCCTGCGCCGTGTCCTCACATAGAGTAGTGCGTGAGACTCCCGAAAGATGCGAACAGAGTGTCAATGCTTGTGCAACAACTTGATCCATGTTGTAGTACCGATAAGTCGCCAGCCGACCCACAAAGTGAACGCCTGGCGAGGTCTTAGCCAGCTCGGCGTACTTGCTGTAAATATGGGCGTTTTCTGCGCGCGGTATGGGATAGTACGGATCGCCATCGTTGCATGGAAATTCATAAACGATGCTTGTTTTCGGGTGGACCTGCCCCGTTAAGTGCTTGAACTCGGTTATGCGGGTGTAAGCGTGATCGTTCGGATAGTTCACAACACCTACGCACTGAAAACGCTCCGTGTCAACCGTCTCGTGCTGGAAGCGCAGCGAACGGTAGGGCAGTTTTCCAAAACAATATCCGAAGTATTCGTCAATAGGACCTGTATAAACAAGCTCACGAAAACTTACAGATTTCATTACGTCGCGATAGTCGACGCCGACCTCAACTGTGATGCTCGGATGATCTAGCATGTTCTCGAAAAGATGCGTATACCCGAACTTTGGCATTGCTTGAAAGGTGTCGGAGAAATATCGGTCGTCCTGATCTGTGCGGACCGGAATACGCGCGGTCACTTGTGCATCCAGTTTTGAAGCATCGATACCCCACTGCTTGCGTGTGTACCCCTGAAAAAGCTTCGAATATAAATAGCGGCCGACTTTGCTCACTACGACATCCTCTGAGGTGCGAATTGTTTCCTTAGGTTCCGCAACAGATTTGAGGAATGCGTCGAGTTGAAGCGAATTGAGCTGTTTTCCGTAGAGAATATTTACTGTATCGAGGTTGATAGGGACGGGCACCAGCTTGCCATCCACCGACGCAAGTACCCGGTGCTCGTACGCGCGCCACGCTGTGAACGCCGAGAGATAGTTAAAAACCTGGTCAGAATTGGTATGGAAGATGTGCGGACCATACTGATGAACTAATAGACCGTCGGCGTTCCAGTAGTCGTATGCGTTCCCCCCAATGTGATTTCGCCGGTCGATAATTAGAACTTTCTTGCCAAACACTTTCGCCATGCGCTCCGCGACTACTGCGCCAGCAAACCCTGCTCCAACTATCAAAAAATCAAACACGGGCGGCACTCGCCTCATCAGGATTGAATGTAGTCATCGGAGCGATTTCGCTGTCAGTGCGACGCTGCTTCTTCCGGCCCAAGTCGCGGAGGATGAGCCGTTCCATTTCAGACCATGTTTTGTCCCATGACAATCGGCTGAGAAAGCTGTTTACTTGCGATTGCCAGCGCTGCGATCGTCCTTCACGGAGCTGACTTTCGATGCCCTTTAGAAAATCCTCGTGGCTTCGGCCGATAACGACCAGACCTAATTCGCCATAAGGCCGTTCCACGTCGCGGATAGGTGTTGACACGACCGGCAGTCCAGCGGAAAGATATTCGGGCGTTTTAGTGGGGCTGATGAATCGTGTTGCGTTATTTTGCGCAAACGGCAATAACGCGACGTTCCATCCCGAAAAATACGCGGGCAGATCCTGGTAGTCTTTCATGCCCAAACGATGGATATTGGGGCGGCGCGGTAGATCGTTAGGATTGACTTTTACCATCGGCCCCAGCAATACAATGTGCCAGTCCGGACGGCGATCGGCAATGTAAGAAAGGAGCTGCAAATCCATGCGTTCGTCGATAACGCCCGCATACCCAATTCGTGGATACGATATTACTTTTTGATCTGGCGGATCTTGGTGAACTACTCGCGCTCGTGAAAAGTGCGCTCTGTCGACGCTACTCGGGAACAGGTGTACTTCTTTATGGTGTTGACATTTGGCTTCATACAAACTAAGTCCGCCTGTAAAGATTAAGTCGGCTTGTTCAAAGAGTTTTCGCTCGTTGCTGAACATGCCTGCCGGCGCGTTTGCAAAAGCAGATAGCTCGTCCATGCAGTCGTAAATTGTCAGCTCAGGACTTAGCTCACCCGTGAACTCGACCGCCATTGGCGTGTAATACCAGGCGATGAAGTTTCGTATCTGTTCTTTTTGAATTAAGTCGTTCAGGAGTTGTTGTAACAGCTTGGGCGTTGCTTCTGGCCGCGTTTCCGAAGGAAGGAATGGAGTGATTACATGAACACCTGTCCGCGGGCAAATCGCTTCTTTCAGATATACTTCTTGGGCTTCGAATACGGGCTCCTCTATGAAAAACACTCGATTGTGCTGCGCGCATCTGCTCATGAGATGCTGAGGCCGTTGAAAAACAAAACCCCACCGCAGGTGAGAAAAACACAAAATATCGACTGCAATAACGGCCATAGGCCGACTATTCCTCCCGTAGAGATGCTTCACCCTTATGGAAGGGCTAGTTCAGTGGCGAGATCCCCGGCCGTGTCGTATCGACTTAGAAATAAGCTGTGTACGGTGGCCTACAACTCTCCAATTAGAGGTTGCCAGCGATGATGTGTAACATAAGTAAAAACTCCTATGACAAAGCCGAACGCGTTGACATCATCATGAATCAAGACAGGCAAAATTCAGTGCTTCGCCCCGCTAAAATCAACAATTGAGATGGAAGCCAGTTGTGACTTTCGAAGCTTCTTTTTGGCGGGGTTCGAATGCTCAAGCCACTGCCGGACTCATGGGGAGCGGCTCGACCTCATAGCTGCGACGAAGCACGACCGATACTGCCAGGCGGATTACGCGAGACTTCGGGATGTCGGCATCCTATCGGTACGCGATGGCGTCCGCTGGCACTTAATCGAAACGGCGCCTTATCGATACGATTTCAGCTCCGTTCTGCCCATGCTAAGAGCCGCGCGCTGCACGGGAATGCAAGTGATCTGGGATGTGTTTCACTACGGCTGGCCTGATGACTTAGATTTATTTAGTGCTGAATTCGTAAAGCGTTTTCATGCATTTGGGCGCGAGTTGGCGCGAGTAGTCGCCGATGAAACCGACGGGCCACCCTACTTCAGTCCGGTAAATGAAATCTCGTTCTTCTCCTGGGCGGCGGGAGAAGCCGGAGTTATTTATCCATTCTTTCGATTTCGCGGAAACGAATTGAAGGCGCATCTGGTTCGCGCGTGCATTGCTGCTATCGACGCTATTCGATCAGTGATTCCACTGGCTCGCTTTGTCCAAGCGGATCCCGTCATCAACATAGTTACCTCAGATGAGATGGACGATTGCACCAAAGCAGCGGCCAACGCGCACGAACGATCGCAACTGGACGCCTGGGATATGTTGATTGGCCGCCTATATCCGGAATTGGGCGGCGCTCCCGAGTATCTCGATATTGTGGGAGCCAACTATTATGTTCATAATCAGTGGCTCTACGGCGGCCATTTCATCGAGTCCGCGGACCCGCGCTACAGACCGTTGCACGACATCTTAGAGGAAGTATACCGGCGATATCGCCGGCCACTTTTCCTGTCTGAAACAGGAATTGAGGATGAGCGGCGTCCCGCATGGCTTCGTTATGTGTGCGATGAAATGTCCGAAGCGTGGTCTAGAGGAGTACCGGTTGAAGGCATCTGCCTCTACCCGATCTTGAACTATCCCGGATGGATCGACCAACGTCGCTGTCAAACGGGGCTGTGGGATTACTGCGACAGTTCGGGGTATCGCGAGATATACGAGCCGATGGCCCAAGAGCTTGCCCGCCAGCAGATGCGCATTAGCGGAACTGTTGGGCGTAAGTGTTGGGGCGCGTCTATGCCGACGCACGCGTAGATCTGCATCTCGCCAGTGATCAGCAGTAATTGGATCTTCGCTGAGATTATTTTGTTCTTATCGATTGTTCGGGCTGTACCGGAAGCCTGAAGCGGTTACCGCAAATCTGTTTGCAAACCGATACAACTTGCCGCCTTTCCAGGTACAGCCCGCGAATCATAACGGTTAATCCTGCGGAACGTCGAGCCCGAGTTTCAAATAGATCTGCTGCATGTCGTCGGCGGTGATTAGCGGTAACTGAATCTGCTTCTTGTCGTTTTCCTTGAGTTCGACATCCGTGCCTTTGCTTTCCAGTTGCTTCAACACATCTGGATTCTGCATTTGTTGATAGTCTGGTTTCTCGAAAGCATAGGCGCGATAGTGCCCGGGCGGCACTTGTTTCACCGTGAACGAGCCTCCGCTACCGGAATTGCCGAAGTGCATGCCGGAACCATCTTCGTGGAGCGTCTCTGGCACCAACACGATGGAAGCGTCGGGTGTGGCATTAGGCTGCGCGTTACTTGAAGAATCCGACGAAGCAGCCGTGGTCTGGGGAAACTGGACTGTCCCATCCACTTCCGCCACTCCGTAACTGAAAATCAGAGTTACTTGACCTGAACCTTGTGTCAGGTCCAGTTCTTTTCCAAGTATGTCCTGGTTTCCAAAGCGAACCGATTTCAGATATGTGCCGGAGGGGCTGTTGGTGTTCACATAATATTTGCCGGGTGAGACATTCTCCATCGTGAAACTTCCGTCGTCTTTCGGTGTCACGTTATTGTTCCCGAACATCATCATGGACATGTCCGCCGGACCCAAGAAAACGCGCACATTCTTGAGATTTGCGGGAGTTGACCCGGTCGGCGGATTGCCTTCAACGCTGATTTGACCGCGCAGCGTGCCTGGCGGAACAATCATCACCTGCACGTCGTTCACGTCACCTTGACCAACATCGACGTCTTGACGCCCAAGCGTCCTCAATTGGCCGCCCATTGTAAAGAGATTCAGCGTATAAGAGCCGGGGCTGATTCCCGCGAGATCGAACGTATGATCCTTTGTTACAGTAGTGCCGCCGCCAAAAAAGCTCATCATGTCCTGTTCATCGCGAGCGGACGCATTCAACGTCAGGCGATCACTGGCGCCTTCTGGAACGGTCCCGACGATTTTGCCGCGGATGTGATAAGTCGCTGCACTGCGCAAGCGAATATCCATCCCGCTGAGATCTTGTCCCGCTTTGACGTCAAGAGGCGTCGCGGAACTCAGGTTCGGCGCCTCCGGATAAAACGTCTTCACGGGTCGAATATCAGGTTTGCCGGCCTCGGGCGAGGCTTCCGTATCTTGCGGGAAACGCATTCTCTGGACAACCAGGTAGTATTTGCCAGGCCGTACATTGGCGATTCGATATTCGCCTAAATCGTTGCTATTGGACCCATTCTGCATCATGTGGCGGAGCTTGCCGCGCTGCCACATTTGCCCGACTAATTGCACCATCGCGTTGCTAACCGGATCACCGTCCTGGTCGACTACTTTGCCGCTGATGACGGCTTGCGGCGTGAGTGCAAGATTGATGTTCGCAAGCTGCTGGGCGGGGCGCAAAGTGATGGTAGATCCGCGCTGACCGGCTCCTTTGGCGCCGTATTGCGTATCCAGGTAGCCGCTACGGTTGCCGGATAAGTGATAGTTGCCTGGCTCGATGTTCTCGATCTTAAAACTGCCGTCGGCTTCCGAAGTTGTCGAATAGCCTTGCTGCGCTGTCGGACTGTCAGTAGTGACGGTCATTTGTCTCGTGAGCCGGACCGCCGCTTTCTTGAGGGGTTCACCCGTGAGCGCATTGGTGACACGGCCTTGTAGTACACAACGGTCTTCAGGCTTGCTATTGCTAGGGGGCGGCGTGAGACCAACCTGGCCGGGATACCCCATGACCTGTCCAAAGGCAGGGGCGCAAACGAGCAGGGCAGCCAACGCATAGCAGCGGTTCGTCAGCATATTGGGCACCTCGGGTGCAGTATAGAGGCCAAACGCGATCCGGCACAAGACCGGACAGTTTGGTTATGTCAACGGCTTTGCTGTTTCAGATGTCTCTATGGCGGTGGCCGGTTTCCGGTAATAGGAGACTCCATCCCGTTCTTCCACGAAAACGACCCGGTCGCCTATTTGAGCGCGTTCCTGAGGACTATTGGCCAGAATGCGGACCGTCAGGCGGCCGCCCCGCTCAAGATCAATAATGGCAAGCTGATAGGGCGCGTCGGCAGCATATTGTTCCGGCGGAGCGAAGACTACTGTCTCTGTGTAAACGATGCCGTTGCGGGATTCAGCAGACATGGGATTATGCGGCGGCGAGAATAGAGACTACGCAGGTGGCGCCGGACCCGCCTAGATTTTCGGTAAGCCCAATACGATGCCGCGCCACTTGGCGCTCGCCGGCATCACCGCGGAGCTGCATCACAATGTCGCAAATCTGACCGACGCCGGTTGCGCCTACAGGATGGCCCTTCGATTTCAGGCCGCCGCTAGTATTGATGGGCAGACGTCCATTGATGGCACTGCAGCCGGCCTCAGCGAATTTGCCGCCTTGTCCTTTGGGAACGAAGCCGAGGTCTTCGCTCGCGATAATCTCCGCAATGGTAAAGCAGTCGTGAAGTTCAGCGACTTCAATGTCGTTCGGTCCCACGCCGGCCATCGCGTAGGCTTTCTCGCCAGCCGTTTTCACTGCCGGAAACACCGTGATGTCTTTCTTGGTGTCGAGTGCGACATGATCTGACGTTTGCGCAACACTCAGGACGCGGGCAAAGCGTGAAGTGTAGCGCGCGGCCCGATCCAGCGGCACAATGACAACGGCAGCGGCTCCATCACTGATCAGTGAGCAATCATATACGGTAAGTGGCTCCGCAATTGGCTTGCCTGCAAGCGCCTGTTCTAAAGTAATGACCTTGCGCATATGCGCCAGCGGATTTTTCGCGCCGTTTGCGTGATTCTTCACTGCCACGGCAGCAAGCTGCTCGCGCGTGGTGCCGTATTGGTGCATGTGACGCCGCGCGATCATGGCAAATAGAGCAGGGAACGTGGCGCCCGCACGTCCCTCGCCGGCCATATCGCCGGCACCCGCAAGAATCTCCGTAACTCGCGGAGTGCTCTGCGAGGTCATTTTTTCTACACCCGCGGCGACCACCACATCATATATACCGGCCGCAACGCTTTGCCAGGCGTGAAAAAAGGCCGATCCGCTAGAGGCGCAAGCGTCCTCAAAGCGCGTACACGGGATGTTTTCAAAGCCCGCCGCGGTGCCAACATAGGGCGCGAGATGGTTTTGTCCTACGAACGAAGGACCTGCAAAATTACCTAAATAGAAGGCTTGCACTGCCGCAGGCGTCACGTTTGCATCGGCTAGAGCGTGCCCGACAGACTCGACTGCGAGCGAGCGCAAATCGCGGTCGGGAAAGGCGCCAAATGCAGTTTTCCCGATCCCGATTACCGCTACAGGTCTCATATACACTTAGATTAGCGTTCGATGGCTGAGCCGTCCTGCACGTTTGTTCACGCTGGCCGTCATTCCTTTATAGGAGGATGTCAGGCACGAACGCAGCAGCTTTTTGGGAATCGCAAGGCACTCATGCTTGCCGCGAAGAGGCGACGATGAGCGAACGCGTGCGGCCTATTTCCGACTCGCCGGTTCAGGGCGATTTAGAGCTACAAAATCAGTTTGTTCAGCAGAATCTCAGGCGAATTTTTCTGTTGATCTATCACATTGTCGGAAATGTGGACGACGCACAAGACCTGACCCAAGAGACTTTTATTAAAGCGCTGCAGCGCCAATCGCAGTTAAAGGATTTAAAGAAGGCATCCAATTGGCTGTCGCGAATCGCGTCAAATACGGCGATCGATTTTCTGCGCCGGAACCGGCGCTTCACCTTCACGGACGTCGGCGAACTGTCGGAGACGCGCACCTCGGCGATGGAGAGCCCCGAGCAGATTCTGTTACGCGGCGAGCGGAAACTTCACCTGGACGGTGGCCTGGCCGGTTTGACGGAGCGTGAGCGCATGGCCCTGTTGTTACGCGATGTAGAAGACATGCCGGCTGACCAGGTGGCCGCTCACATGAAGTGTTCCATGGCTACCGTCCGGTCGCACATCGCCAACGCCCGCACTAAGTTCAAACGGTATTTGGAAGCCAGGAAGTCACCATGAAAGAGGCCAAAGCGAACTTGCATCCGAATGCGGTGGTGCTTGCGCTCTTTTCGAGTGGCGATTTGCCGTGGAGAGACCAGTGGCGCGTGAAGCGGCACGTCAACCATTGCGAGCAATGCGAGCAGACTGCGGCTGAATTCCGCGCTGCCAAAACGGAATTGAAGCGGGAGGCGCAGACCGAGACGCTTACGGCTTTTGAAGCGATTGCGGATTGGGCCGTACTCGAACGCGAGATGCTCGGCAATATAGCCGTCGGTGTTTCGGCGGCCCGGTGCATCGAAAAAGTTCGTCGCGGCCGTTCATTCCTTATTAAAGGAGCGGTATTCGCCGCGCTCACGACATTGTTCGTCGCGGGTTGGATTACGCATGTGCCTAAAGAACAGACGGACCATCTTGCCGCTTCACTCCGGCAGATAATCGGGCTGGAGCGACCGCAGGCCGCAGGCACGCAACTCAGGACGACGCCAGACGGAATTGCGGTGCGTGCGCAAGGCGCGACGCTTACGATCATGCATCCACCTTCGGCCGTGATTTCAGTATCGGGGCCATCTGCCATGTCCGCGCGCTATGTGGACGAAGAGACCGGCCAGGTAACGATCACCAAGGTCTATGCGCAGTAGAGGTTACCTGTGTGTGGTGTTTGCAGTACTGCTGCTTCCCGCTCTGCATGCTCAGACTCAGAATGAAGGCCAACCTTGGATTGATGTAGAGTTCCCGCGTGACTCGCCTGTGCTGGCGGTTTCGACTACTTTTGGTCCCAGCAATGTACGGCCACGTGGCGCATCCATGTCATTGGACCTGCATGCGTCACTTCTGCTGCGGAATACCGGCAGCAAGACGCTCTCGGGCCTGACCCTGCGTGTCGAAGCGCAGGACGTGACTCCGTCGGGCAAGGCGTCCGTGACCGTGCCCAGCCTTTCGGTGCAGCCGGGTGAAGTGTTTCCGGTGCGCATCGACGCGCAATTGGTTCGACCCTTCAGCATTGGACGAGGCGAAGGCGCGCTGGTGCAGGTCTCGTTGGATTGCGCTTTATTCAGCGACCTCACCGCGTATGGGCCGGATAAGTTGAATTCGCGGCGGGCGCTGATGGTGTACGAATTGGAAGCGCGGCGTGACCGGCGTTACCTCGCTGCTTTGTTGCAGACGCAGAATTGGGCCCGGGTACGCGAGGAACTCGATTTCGGTCTGCAGGACTTACATCCGCAGCAGGTGGGATTGGAACTGCTTCGAGATCCGCGTGAGAATGCCTGGCATGAGCAACCGGTAAATGTAGGCGCTGTAGCATTTCGAAATGCGCCGGTTCAGGCTATGAGCGGAGCGGCGCGAGTGGCGGGTAACGAGGTGCGCGCGCCGGCGATCGAAGTGAAGAATACATCGCAGAAGACGGTGCGCAATATCGATATGGGTTGGATTGTTCGCGACGAGCGGGGCAGGGAATTCGTGGCGGGCTCCATGCCTGCGTCGCTGCAACTCGGTCCAGTGCAGACGGGGATAATGACTGAGCAGGGCACGCTGCGATTTTCACACCCTACCGGGCAGCCAATGATGATTGGCGCCCTAATGGCGTTCGTTAACGATGTGGAGTTTGCCGACGGGAAACTGTGGATTCCGAGCAGAGTCGATATCGATGAAGCGACTTCGGATCCGCTATTGCGCAGGGCTCTGACTACGTCGCCGGAACAGCAGCGTTTGGCGGAGATTTACCGGCGCAAAGGAATCGCAGGATTGCAAGAAGAGCTGCGCAAGCTGAACTAGGCTAATGCGGTTCGGCTTGTTAGACTAGAGGAGTTCGGGGCGTGGCTCAGCCTGGCTAGAGCGCCTGGTTCGGGACCAGGAGGTCGGTGGTTCGAATCCACTCGCCCCGACCAATCTTCTTTCAAACAAGCTATTGATGCAAAGGGATTTAGCGGCTAGGCGCAAACACACTCTCAGGATCTGTCGATCGCTCTGAACCCCTGGTTTTTGCCATTCAAATGCAAATATTGGACGGCTAATGGACGGAAGCTCTGTGCCGGTAAAGTTGGTGGAATCGCTCACGCCAACAATTACGTTCGCCAAACAATTGGGACCTGGGCGTACGCCACGTGGCTTCGGTATGGAGTGATGTTCTAGTCGATGCCGCCGCAGGGCGGGATCGGCGGTTTGTGGGTTAGAGCGGTTGCCTCCGG
>Ga0070741_10005924_pt1 | contig 26633 bp, 25 predicted proteins | sample Coa_R1_4_FD_66440 | JGI IMG/M metagenome (GOLD analysis project Ga0070741, IMG submission 66440) | Surface soil microbial communities from Centralia Pennsylvania, which are recovering from an underground coalmine fire - Coalmine... | ecosystem: Environmental > Terrestrial > Soil > Unclassified ... | reverse complement strand
GCTTAGCGGCAGCCCGTCCGTGGGCGTCCGCCAGGCGAGCTCCAATCCGCGGACTAAGCGTGTAGTGACCGCCACCCGACTCTCTTCGGACGGGGGTTCAATTCCCCCCGCCTCCACCAATTTTCTCTCCCCCGGCTTCTCCTTGCCGTGCGCAAAGTCCAAAAGCTACGCCGAAAGAACAATCTCATATGGCCAGATTTTCCGCTAGCACCGCTCCGCGAGTTCCTGCGACGAATCGGATTCCTATAGGCAGGCCACGCCGCATCCTCTCCCCGTCACAACGGCGCGCGCCTCTGATTCTCACCCTTCCGCGGCGGAATCGGGGAAGGGGGATGCGGCGATCAGGTCGCAGGCGTTGGGGCTCTTGTAGCCGGGGATGAAGCGTTCGCATACGCCCGCGTTCACGGTGCCGTACGTGCTCGCGGGCTTGTGCGCAAAGCCGCCGAACAGCGCCCTCACCATGCCCTCCTTGAAATTCCTGCGAGGATACCGGGCCACGATTTCATCCCGAATCTCGCAAGGAAACTGCTCGAATCCTCTTCCGAGCACATCGAGGACCACGCCTGAATGGAGCAGGGCAACTTCGGGGCGCATGTATTGAGTGACGCCCGGGGTGGTGTGCAGGGCAATCGCTTCCCACACGGCCTGTACCTTCTCCTCATCGACGTTATGCGCGGCGAGGAACCGGCGCGCGGCGTTCGCGCCATCCACCTCGAAACGCTCGCTTTCGCTCGAGAACTTTCTGATCAGGCCGAGATCGTGAAATGCCGCGGCGACGTAGAGCAGCTCAGGGTCGAAGCGGAGGTTTTGCCGGCGGCCCTGCTCGGCTGCAAAGAGATAGACGCGAATCGAATGATTGAAAAGCAATTCCGTGGAATGCTCGCGCAGGATGTCCGTGGCTTCTCTCACGAGCATCGAATCGGGAATGACGAGGGCGGATGAAGAATTTGCCATGGTCCTTGCTCCTCCTTGTCCGGGCAATCCGGGCCCGATGCGCTCGTGGAGGAGCAACTCCGGTGCCGCAGGAAAGGCCCCCTGCGGTGGTCGCCGTCCATCCGCCCGATGCTCGGCGCGATTGGATCGCTGGGTTGAGCGCGAATTTTCTTCATACGCCGCGATCCCGCCATCGCTTCAGCATCGAGCTTCCCCAGCCGGATTTGAACGGCGGCATCCGCTATCGATGGCATGGCGCTTGCCTCATCCTGCGGCACCGATGAAGATCCGAGCGGGCGAAGGCCTATTGTCCCGCCGGATAATCGTCAGTTCCAAAAAATCCAACGAAAAGTCGCGTTTCTTTTCAAAAGTGAGAGAACTTAAACGGCCCGATCGATGCCGGCCCGAGCGCGGCACCCGCACCAAAACGAGGTGACCAAGATGGAAGAGATGAACGCGGTACACATCTACCGCCCACACCCTGACTCCGTCGTGTACGAACGCGTGCCAAAGCCCGTCGCGGCGCCGGACGAAGCGCTGGTTCGAGTTCACGCGGCCGCCATCAGCCCGGGGGAGTTTTCATGGTTCCAGGATTGGAGCAAACCGCTGATTCCTTCGCATGAAATGTCCGGCGTCGTCGCGGCGATCGGGTCGGAGGTGACCGAAGTTGAGGTGGGAGATGAGGTCTTCGGGCTGGTCGATTTTGCGCGCGACGGCGCGGCGGCGGAATTCGTAGCGATCAAGGCCGCTCATCTCGCGCCCAAGCCGGCGTCGCTCGATCACGTCGGCGCGTCCACGGTGACGCTTTCCGCCCTCACCGCATGGCAGGCGCTGCGCGTCCATGCGCCGCTCGAGCGCGGGCAGCGGGTGCTGATTCACGGCGGCGCGGGCGGCGTCGGCAGCTATGCCCTGCAGATTGCCAAATGGATAGGCGCGCGCACCATCGCGACCGCCTCCGCCGTCAACGCCGCGTTTGTGAAGGAACTGGGAGCCGACGAGGTCATCGACTACACCACGGCCCGCTTCGAGGATGCGCTCCGCGACGTGGACCTGGTGATCGACACCGTTGGCGGAGACGCGCTTAGCCGCTCCTGGAAGGTCCTCCGGCGCGGCGGAACGCTGCTGTCGGTGGCCGAAGAACCGCCGGCAGCAGCGGCTGACAAGCTTGGAATCCGCGCCGTGTACTTCATCGTCGAGCCCGACCGCGGCCATTTGACCGAATTGGCGGAACTCGCCGATCGCGGAATTCTCAAGCCGCTCGTTTCAGCCGTCTATCCGCTTGCCCGGGCCCGCGAGGCCTATGAGCTGGGCGCGCGCGGGCATATGCGCGGGAAGATCGTCCTGCGCGTTGACTGAATCGAACCGGCCGATTCGATTCGCTTACTTGACCGGTACCAGAACAGGCTCATCCTTGTCCTTGAGAAAGAACACCAAAAACCTGGCCGGACTGGTCTTGCTCGCGTTGCGGCTGACGGTGTGGATGTCGTTGGGGCCTTCATAAAACGTCTGCCCCGGCGTCAGGGTCACCGGCTTTTCGCCGTTGACGCCCATGATGATGCTGCCTTCCAGCACGTAGACGAGGGTCTGCGCGTTATGACGGTGGACCTGATCGATTGCGCCCGGAGGATATTCGACCGCGATCATCAGAAGTTCCTTGTCCGGATTGCCCGCCACCGGTTGCGACATCAGCGAGGTCACCTTTGCTTCCTGCGCGGTGACCGAACCGGACATGAGAAACAGACTGCATAGGGCAAACGAGATGAGCGTGAGGTGTTTCATTTCCTGCTCCTGTCTGATGGGCGTTGAAACTCGTTTGTGAAGTGAACCGATGGCGCGCGCCGGCTCACCGCTGCTCACCGGAACCCTTGCACCGCGTCACCGCCGCTTGGCGCGGGAACAGGCGCGGCGGCGCGAGCGCGCTTGCGCGGTCGCGGGCGATGCCAGAACACGCCCGGATAGCCCTTGAGCGGAACGAGCCGTTCGCCCTTGTATGCCCAATCCTGCAACTCCTCGAGCGCCAGATGGTAGCGCGGCTCGCGTCCGGTCCGATCGATGAAAAGGGCGCGCGGGATATTGATCATGTACGGCGAATTCCCGCGCTCGTATAGCAGCGGCGATCCGCATCGCGAACAGAAGCTTCGCGCCGATCCCGTTTTGGCATCCTCGAAGCGCGCGATGCTTTTTTGCCCTTCGTCACGCGCGCGTGCCTGCGCCAGCATCCGACATACGTCGCATAGGCGGCCCCGTGCGCGCGGCGGCTCGCCAGCGAATGATCGTGCCATGCCCAGAACGCGGGAAAGTCGATCTCCACCTCCACCGCCCCGCAAAGACAGCGGCCGGACACCCGCCGCTCGGATCCTTTCCGTGCGCTTCCGATGCGGCTCTCTTCTGTCACTCCTTAATCCTCCCGGAGCGCTGGATTACTCGCCGTAGTCGATCACTAACACAATTCGACCGGCTCGGGCCCCGCGATGTCGCGGCCTGATGAAGGACGATGTGATGCTTGCGGCCGCGCAAGCTCCGGCGGAAGTCTGATCGGCAATCCCTCAAAATGCGTTAAGCCTGGTCCCGAAACCGGTTCGCACCGATTTCGGCGAATCCTCCCCGCAGTCCCCGGAGCAGCAGAAGGCACACGATGACCATGGCAACCGCAAGCGAATTGAATCCGGTCGCGGCCACCAGTTCCTTCCATCGATCGGCGTGAAACTGCACTCCCGTGACCGGGGCATTCGCGTGAGTGCCCCAGGCCGCCGCCAGCAGCGTCGTCAACCAATTCGCATAGGAACTGTACAGGGCAAGCCAAAAGGTCGCCGCCAACAGGCCATCGGACAGGCGCAATTGCGACCATATAAGCCCCAGCAGCACGAGAAACATTCCCCCCATCGTCCCCACCAAATGATCCGACAACCCCATCCGTCGATTGACCATGAACGGGATAACGAAACCCGACATCAACCCCAGCAGGAAAAGCAGCACACCGTGCCACAGCAGTCGGCGCGAAATGTCTTTATCCATGGCGACTCCCCGATCAGAACTTGTAGGTCATTCGGACGTAACAGTAGTTGATGTCGCGGCCCGGCGGACTTTGGTGCAGAAACGGGCCCGACCAAAAGTATTCGTAGGCGCTGTCGAACGACAGATGGCGATCCACCTGCCAGTGTATCGCGGCGCGCGGCTGACTGCCCACATAGCTCGCATCACTGCCGTTCGCCGGGCGCAGAAGCTGATCGTTGAGCAGGTAGATGCCGTCCGCGGCGCTTTGCCGCCAGAAGAAGTCCCAATCCACCTCCGCCGTCCAATGGTCTGCCGGAACGATGCTCAATGACGGGCGAAGGTCACTCAGGTTCGCTGCGCTCAGGATATTCAGATCTCCGAAGTCTCCTCCTTTGGAGAAGAGCGGGTTGAAGGTGCGCAGGATCGAACCGCCCGGAGAACGGTCGCCGCTGGCGGAGTGGCCCTGCAAACCAAGCCGAGGCGATAGAGGGAACGCGAACGTATAACCCACGTTGCCCGCGATCATCCATGCGACGATGTTTTCGGTTCCGAACCTCCCAAGCTGAAGATCGCACTCCACCTCAAAATCGAAAGGACCCCTACGGCCAAAGATCCGGGTGCCCAGCGTATGGCGGAGTTCATGCGCCGTTCCCGCCTCGAACTGTGCGTCCGGCCGAGCGAACCCGAGGTAGTAAAGCGCGACCCCCAATCGACCATCCGCGAAAAGAAGTCCCTTGCCGCCCAGACCCCAAAACCATTGCCCGGACGCCGGGCCGTTGTCGAAAATTCCCGAACCGGTCCCGAGCAGCGTGTTCCTGGGAACGGAAGTTCCGAACGCGTCCACTTGCCATCCATGAAGGAAGAGCGTCAGGCGAATGCCGTCCCAGTTCTGTCGCACGTTTGGCCCTTCGCGCACGTCGATGAGCCTGCCCGAACCGAACTCCATCTCCTGATAGCCGAGGCGAACCCTGAGCGAGTCGCTGTGCTCATCGATCGGAGCGTTGAATTCGACGAACGCGTTCTCCAGCCCCAGTTGCTGCTGGTCGATGGCCAATCGCGGGCCTCCGGGGCGTCCGTATTCGAGCGCGCTGTACAGTTCCAGGAAAAACCGAACGTGATCATTGAGATGAAGATCGGCGTGCAACTCGTAACGCTGCAGGGAATATCCATGATTGTCGGCGGGAGCCGCTCCCCATAGGTCGTGGTTGAGAAATTCGTATTGCTCGCGGATTTCACCTCCGAACGACACATACGCTCCCGATCGGTTGAGCGCGATGTACTTTATGGGATCCCAAACATCGCTCCCGCATCTCGGGTCCTTCAAATACCCGTAGTTCTCATCGAACCTCAGCAGCGAGTAATCACCCCGCTGCGGGCAGGCGCTGTGGGCCCTGGACGAAGGCCAAAGAACCGCCGCACAGGCCAGCATCATGCAGACGGCAAACAGGCCGCACTTCCCGAATATTCTCGCCTGAGCTTCCACACCGCACGCGCCGGCAAGTAGCCTTCGACCTCCCGAACTGCTCGGGGACGCCGCGGTTTCCTTCGACCCGGCGCTTGATTCCTCACGATCGGCGCATCCGCCTGATGGTTCGAATCCGCCCCGATCCTGCCTTCGCGGGGTTCGCCTCGAATCGCACGGCCTTAAGTCAGCTACCAGGGAACGATGAAACCGCGCAGGACGCAGTTGGTTTTGCGCACCGGCCCGAGACGATCATCCGACGACCCGCGACTTCTCGATGGAGGGGGTGATGTGCGACGGGGCCCGGCTTCTGGTCACAAGCTGCAAGCCTCCGCCCGCGATCCCGATCGCGAGCGCAGCAACACCCCATGTGGGACCTGACCAATCCAAACGGAGCGCGTTGTCGAGCGACAGCGCGCCAGGACCGGTGAAGGCCAAAGCCAACGCTCCGGCGGCAAGCGCGAACGTGTATTCATAGCCGCCCTTTTGAATGAAGAAGCCTCGGGGCAGATGCACGCTCACCGTCGCTACAAGCATCACCGAGATGAACGCGGCGGCGGCCAGCGGGGTCACAAGGCCCGCGGCAAGGCTCAGCCCGGCACCTCCCTCTACGAGTCCGGCGGCCACGGCCTGCAGCCGCGGCGGCCGAAAGCCAAGCTCCTCCATCATCTTCGCGGTGCCGCCAATACCAGGGCCGTCAAACCATCCGAAAAGTTTCTGAACGCTGTGTGCCGTCAGCGTCAGCCCGAACACCACGCGAACTATCAAGAGTCCAATGTCCATGGTCCGCCTCGAAATGCGCCAGGGGCGCAGGTCATGTGAGCCGGCGCGGTCAGCGTCTGACGAAGTGCGCTGTTGCGTTCGTTCGCGGAAATCCCGAAAGCCTTCGCCGATATTCACAAGACTAATCGGCTTCAAGTCCGCCAAGCTTTCCTCCCGCCACGCGACCGGCATCCATCCGAGAAGCAACGCCCATGCCGCCATGAAACCCTGGGCAATGGCGCCGAGACTCAACATTCGATCACGATCGGTTCTGTTCGGATTCTCAGAATCCAACGAAATTTCGTGATAACTCGTTTTGCTGCTTTCTAATCGCGACCACGCCGCGTCATCGCGACCATAAATCCGGGGCCTTCGCAGCGATTGCCGCTCTTGGCCCTTTCGCGTACTATCGCGCAATCTCGAACGGAGGTGCGCCGCATGACGCCCGTTACGATGACCACCGTCGAACGCTGCGAAGCGCGACCGCCGTTCTTCGTCCGCTAAGTCCCAGACATCTTCTGCCGTCTCGATAGGCGGAGCGTTTCGCTCGATGGACTCGTATGTCCGCGAAACGCGACCGCGCCTTGCGCGGCCCCGAGTTTCGCCACCGGAACTCGAAGGAGCCCCGGACCTTGAAAATCAACTCTCCGCCGAAACCGCCGCGGCTCTTTGCTCGCGCGACGGAGCGGCACGATTACGATGCCGCCTCAGTCTTTTCGCAGTGGTCGTTCACGGTCGCGATGTTCCATCGCGGTTACGTGCTCGCCGCCTTCCTTTACTTCGTCGTCGATGCGCACCTGACTACGGCCGAGCTCACGCTGCTCGGGACCATCGTGTCGCTAACCCAATCCCTCACCGACGTGCCGGCCGGCGCATGGGCGGATGCGATCGGGCGCAGATGGTCGCTCGTGATCGGGCATCTGCTGCTCGCCGCCGGAATGATGATGACCGGTTTCGTGACCGCCTTTCCATTGCTCATCATGACCCAGATGGTTTGGGCCCTCGGATGGGCCTTCATAGCGGGCGCCGATGTCGCCTGGTTCACCGACGAGTTCGATGGTGATGGGTCCGTCGATGCCGCCCTCGCCGCAAGCCTCCGGATGCGATTCCTCGGCGGCGCCGCCGGCATGCTAGCGTCGGGAATCCTAAGCCGCGCTATCGGCCTCGCCGCCGCGATCGTGATCTGCGGCGCAGGCATCGCGATGCTTTCGATCCCGGTCGCCATCCGGTTTCGCGAGCGAAAGTTCGCGCCGGCCCGTTCGGCCCGCCCCTCGGCCCTTGTGATTCTCCGGCGTGGTTTCGCTCTCGCCTCGCGCGATCGCGAGATTATGCCGATTCTCGCGGCGACCTTCCTGAGCGAAGGCGCCACTATCGTCGGATGGCTTTTCCCGAAGCGGCTCGTAAGCCTTGGCGTCTCTGGCGATCCAGTTGTGTCGTGGACCGCCATCGGAATCATGTCCTTCATCGCCGGCGCCGCCTCGCTTCGCGCCGTCGAATCGTTTGTCGATCGCCCGCGCGCCGTCCGGCGAATATACGAACTCGCCTGCGGGATCGGACTCGCCGGAATATTCCTGCTCGCGCTGGCTTCCGATGTCGTCGTGGTGGGCCTGGGCATGGTCCTCGTATGGGGAGTCGCGTTCAATCTCACTCGATCGGTGAGCGTCGTATGGGTGAATCGGCGAACGACCAGCGATGTCCGCGCAACCGTGCTCTCATGCCTCTCGCAGGCGGAGACGTTGGGCGAAATCGCGTGCGGCTCCGCTCTGACCGGTCTCGCCAAAGCCGGCGATCTGCCCTTCACGCTGCTCGCCGCCGGAGCCCTCCTCGCTCTCGCCCCGCTCACTCTGGCGGGGTTTACCGGACACGAGCGGTTGAGAAGCGGGCGCGATGGGGGAGGAATACGATGCTGACCGAACCGAACGTTCCGCCGCACATCCTTCTCGGCGTGCTCGAAAGCCACGAGCTTCGCGATGTCGAAGCGATGTTTGTCGCAAGCGGCGACTCCAACAGCGCAGTGTATCGCGTCAACGCGGGCCGCTCGCGCTTTTTCCTCAAGATGCGCGCTGGCGACTTCGACCAAATCTCCGCTTCGGTTCCCGCCTATCTTTATTCGAAGGGGATCGATGCGGTAATGGCGCCGATTGCCACGGTCATGGGCCGCCTATGGGTTCGCACGGGCCGGCTCCATTGGATGCTGTATCCGTTCTTCGACGGGAAAAACGGCTTCGAACGCGAACTTTCGCGCGCGGCATGGATCGCGCTGGGTGAGGCGATGCGGCAGGTCCACGATACAACCCTCCCGCCGCGGCTCGCGCGCCGCGTGCCCGGGGAAATTTCGTTGCCGCGTTTCCGAAATGTCGTGAAAGTCCTCGATAAACACGTTGCCGGGCTGCGCCCCTTCGACTCCGCATCCGCCCGCGCCGCGCGCTTCTGGTCACATTATCGCGGCGAAATCCGAACCGTCGTCGCGCGCTCGGCGTATCTCGCCCGAAGAATTCCCCCGCCCTCGCGCCCGCCGGTCTTATGCCATTCGGATTTGCACGCCGGCAATGTCCTGGTCGGACGCGGCGCAAGCATCAAGGTCGTGGATTGGGATAGTCCCGTGTTCGCGCGCCCCGAACGCGACCTGATGTTCATCGGAGGCGGGATCGGCGGCAGATGGAACAATCCGCGCCAATCGCGATGGTTTTTCGACGGCTACGGACCCGTAAAGCTCGATCCGATCGCGATCGCCTTCTACCGCTACGAACGCATCGTCATCGATCTCGCCGAATACGGCCGAAGGATATTCGATCCGAACGCGCCCGCGCGCGATCGATTGTCCAATCTCGGCAAGCTCGCCACCGCCTTCATGCCCGACAACGTCCTCGCAACCGCCCATCGCACCTGGGCGGATCTTTTTTAGGAGCCATTCGCCGTGGCTTTATTCGCCCGCGCGCAGGCGGGAATCGCAAAAGACGCTCGCGGCTCGCGAAATGCAAATGTGCGCCGTCCGCTTCAGGGTGCAATTAATTTAGTTTAGAGATGAACTATCTATGGCACGAATATCGCAACAGAGGATGAAAGTCATGGCGACCAAAGTTCCCGGCCCCCCGGACAAGATCCCCTTCCTCTCCCGCGTCACCCAGCCCTCCGACGAACCGTTCATCGAAGCGGCCCGCGCCCTGATCAAGGCGAGCTTCCTCCTCGTAAATCGTTCCGACCGCCCCTACCTCGACTACGACCTCACCTTCGCGCAGTTCGATGTGCTCGTGACGCTCGCAAGGGCCGAGGGCTCGAGCCTCACATGCTCCGAAATCGCCGAGAGAACCCTGATTACCAAGGGCGGAATCACCGGACTGCTCGACCGCCTCGAGGCGCGCGGTCTGGTAAAGCGGATGCCGTCGCCGGAAGACCGGCGCAGCGTCCTCGTGCGCCTCAGCGCAAAGGGAGTCGATCTCTTCCGCAAGCTTTACCCGCAGCAGGTGCAATGCACCCGGTCGCCTTTCGAAGCGGCCTTCAACAGCGGCGAGATGGAACAGTTCAGAACTCTTCTGCGCCGCCTGGTCGCGGCTCTCGAAGGATAGCGGTCGCCAAATCCAGTGCCTCACGGTTCTATCGATGGATACGATCAGCAGCGAATACGAACGCGACTTCGAAAAACATCCCATCTCCCCGGCCCCCGGCGCCGATTCGACTTCCGTCCGTGAACCCGCGCCACCGCGGCCCCAACCTCCTCCGTCTCCCGAACGCCGCGCGTTCGACCATTCCCAAAGCGCCGATTCCGACATCCGCATCGACCAGCCCCCAACCCCGGTCCGCGCGCGCCGCCCCATCAGGATCGCCGCCGCCGCCATACTGGCGGCCGTCGCCGCCGTCGCCGGTGTCTGCGTGTGGAACTACGTCCATTCCTATGAATGGACCGACGATGCCCAGGTTGACGGCCATCTCGATCCCGTGAGCGCCCGCGTCGAAGGAACCGTCATCGGCGCCTACGTCGAGAACACCTACCACGTCAATCAAGGCCAGGTGCTAGTGGATCTCGATCCCCGCGACTTCGAGATCGCTGTCGAAAATGCGCAAGCGAATCTCGCCCAGGCACGGGAGGGGCTCGCCGCCGCCGAGCGCAACTACGATCTCAGCGTCGCCAATCTCCAGGCCGCGATTGCGACCAACGCCAAGGCGCAGCTCGATGTCACCCGGTTCGGCGAGCTCTTCGATCAGCAGGTCATCGCGCGCGAGACCTACGATGAGATCGTCAGGGTCGGCAAGGTCGATTCCGCCGCGGTCAACTCGAACCGCGCCGCCGTCGCCGCCGCCTCCACGATGATTGGCGAGGCGAAGGCTGCCGTCCGCGCCGCGCAGGCATCGCTCGACCAGGCCCGGCTGAACCTCGGCTATACGCATATCCTCGCGCCTGCCACCGGAATCGTCGGCGACAAGACCGTCGAGGTCGGCCAGCGCGTTCAACCCGGCGAACAGCTCCTCACCGTCGTGCCCCTCGACGACATCTGGATTACCGCCGACTTCCGCGAAACCCAGCTCCGCAGGATGCGCGAAGGCCAGCAGGTCACCGTCCACGTCGATACCACCGGACGCAACTACCGCGGCTATATCGAGGGCATGCCCGCGGCGACCGGGGAATTGTTCAGTCTCCTGCCGCCCGAAAACGCCACCGGCAACTATGTAAAGGTCGTCCAGCGGCTTCCCGTCCGAATCCGCCTCTACCCGGGCGAAAATTCCGACCATAGCCTGCGCCCCGGGATGTCCGTGGAACCGACGGTTTGGATCGACGGAGCTTCCGCGAGCGCCCAGGCAGGGCGATGAACGCCGCGGCCACCGTCGATATCCCTGCACAATCGTTGCCCGCCGGCGGCTCCCGCCGCCGCATCAACCCGTGGATAATCGCCGGCGTCGTCTCCCTTGCGGCCTTCATGGAGGTCCTCGACACCTCCATCGCCAACGTCGCCCTCCCGTATATCGCCGGCGGGCTCGCCGCGAGCGTCGATGACGCGAGCTGGGTGCTCACTTCCTACCTCGTCGCCAACGCGATCGTGCTGCCCATCAGCGGATGGCTTTCCGTCCGCTTCGGCCGAAAACGCTATTACCTGATCTCGGTGGTGCTGTTCACCGCAAGCTCGTTCCTGTGCGGACTGGCGCCATCGCTCGGGACGCTGGTCGTGTTCCGAATCCTTCAGGGCGCGGGCGGCGGCGGTCTTCAGCCCGTCTCGCAGGCGATCCTCAAGGACGAGTTCCCGCCCGACCGGCTCGGCGTCGCCTTCGCGCTCTATGGAATGGTCGTGGTGCTCGCGCCCGCCATCGGCCCCACCCTCGGCGGATGGATCACCGACAACTACCAGTGGCGATGGATTTTCTACATGAACGTGCCGGTCGGAATCCTCTCCCTCGGCCTCATCTCCAGACTGGTGGAGGATCCCGCCTACCTGCGCCGCGGGATGGAGCAGGCGCGCCGCTACCTCAGCATCGACTACCTCGGAATCGCCCTGCTCGCCCTGTGCCTCGGTTCGCTACAGGTCGTCCTCGACAAGGGACAGGAAGATGATTGGTTCCATTCGCCGCTGATCGCGGTTCTCGCGGTCATCTTTCCGTTCGCCCTCGCCGCTTTCATCGTACGGGAACTCACACGGGCCAAACCCGTGATGGATTTGCGGATGTTCCGCAACCGCAACTTCGCCGCCTCCGCCGCGATGATCTTCGTCTTCGGACTCGAAATCTATTCCATCACCGTCTTCACTCCCCAATACGGGCAGGCGTTCCTCGGCTATGACGCCGAACTGGCGGGGATGACGCAGGCGCCCGGCGCGCTCCTCCTGATCGTCCTGATGCCGATCGTCGGGATGCTGGTGAGGAGGGTCGAGGCGCGATGGCTAATCGCGGCGGGATTCGTGCTGAGCGCGTTTGCGCTGTTTCAAATGACCAACGTGGATCTTCAGATCGATTTCAGGACCGCCGCCGACTTCCGCGTGTGGGCGTCCTTCGGCATCGCTCTTCTGTTCATCCCAATCAACACCGCGTCATACGCAGGCGTGCCCGAGGAAAAAGGCGGAGAAGTCTCCGGCACCATCAACCTGCTCCGCAACATCGGCGGCAGCGTCGGAATCTCGATGCTGGAGACGATGCTCGCGCGTCGCTCGCAGTTCCATCAGTACACCCTCGTCGCGCACGTCACGCGCACCCATCCCGCCTTCCGCAGCTTCATCGCCGGCGCGAGCGGCCATCTGTTCCATCGCGGCCTGACCCATCCTCACGCCGTCCATCAGGCGTACCTGAGGATGTACGATGCCGTCATCGCGCAGGCGACCATCCTCTCCTACATGGACGTCGCATGGGTGATCGGCGTCATCTGCATCGTGATGGCGCCGATGGCGCTGCTGCTCAGGCCCAACGACCCCAAAGCCGTTCACGTCAGCGTGGAGTAACGCGATGAAGGCCCGTGCGCACGCGCTATTTTCCTCCATCGCCCGCCCGCCCGCGATCATCGTTCTGATCCTCGCGATCGCGGCCTCGGGCGCGGCGGCCTTCGCCCGGCAACAACCGTTCGACTCCCCCGTACCCGCGTCCGCCGCAACTCCGGCCGCAATCGATTCCGCCGCTCCGCTCTCCGCGATGCCGGCGCAGACTCCGGCCGCCGTCGCGGGCCCCTCGGTCCCCGCGCTCCTCGGCCAGCCGGTCTACGGCCCCGCGCCTCTCACCGTGTATTTCTATGTGACGTTCGCGGGGCCGCGTCCCCCGCTTTCCTATCAATGGAGCTTCGGCGACGGCTCAGTCTCTTCTCTTCCGCCCGCCGCGTTCATGCCTCACGTCTATTCGCATCCCGGCAACTACATCTGCTCGCTGACCCTGACCAACCATCAAGGGCAATCAACCACGCTCATCACGACGGTTATCGTCCGCCCCCGCTCGGGTTAGCGGCCTCAGCCGAATGCAAGACCGAAGGTGCTCTGGTCCTGCCGTGTTCATCCGATTGCAGCGGAACACATCACATACTCTTCGAGTTCGGCGAGCAGGAGCCGCTTGCGCTCTTCGGGCAGGAAACTCGCCTTGAATGAATTTGCCGCCATCCGCGCGATCTCCCTTCGCGCAAGGCCCAATCCCTCCGCCGCGGCCACGTAGTTGTCCGTCAGATAGCCGCCGAAATAGGCCGGATCGTCCGAGTTGATCGTCACCATCAGCCCCGCGTTCAGGAGCTTCTTCAGGTTGTGGTCGGCAATCGATGAAAACACCCGCAGGCGCACGTTGGAGAGCGGGCAGACCGTGAGCGGAATCCTGTCCGCCACGAGCCGCTTGACCAGCCCGGGGTCTTCAAGGGCGCGCACGCCATGGTCGATCCGCTCCACCCTGAGCAGGTCTATCGCCTGCCAGATGTATTCCGGCGGCCCCTCTTCGCCGCTGTGCGCCACCGCGTGAAATCCTTCCGCCCGCGCCCGCGCGAACACCCGGGCGAACTTGACCGGCGGATTCCCGACCTCGCCCGAATCAAGCCCCACCCCGGCGATCATCCCGCGATACGGCATCGCCCGCTCGTACGTCTCCATCGCTTCCCCCGCGCTGCGGTCGCGAAGAAAGCACATGATGAGCCGAGAGGTGATCCCGTCCTCGCGCTCCGCCTCCTCCAATGCCCGATGGATCCCGCGGACGACGGTGTCGAAGGCGATTCCGCGCGCCGTGTGCGTCTGCGGATCAAAAAACGTCTCGACATGGCGGATGTTGTCGCGGCGCGCGCGCCGCAGGTACTCGCGCGTCAGCTCGTGGAAGTCATCCTCGGTCACGAGCGTGCTCGCACCCCGATAGTAGAGGTCGAGAAACGACTGGAGATTCGTGAAGTTGTATCTCGCGCGCACCGCTTCGGGAGATTCCTCCGCGGCGCCGATTCCGTTGCGCCGCGCGAATGCGAGCATCATCTCGGGCTCCAGCGTGCCCTCGAGATGAACGTGCAGCTCCGCCTTCGGCATCCTCCGGACGAATTCACGCATGGTTGATCAACTAGCCCCGCCGTACGATAACGGCAACCATGCATTCGGGGTTCAGCGAAGCTGAAATCAGGGATGCGGTCGTGCGCATCGCCCGGGAAATCTCGGCCGCGTACGCCGACACCTGCCCGGTCCTGATCGGCGTCCTCAAGGGCTCGTTCGTCTTCCTTGCCGATTTGATCCGCGAACTCACCATCCCGTTCGAAGTCGATTTCATCCGCGCACGATCCTACGGCGGCGCCATCCGCTCCTCGGGCGCGGTCCAAATCACCGGCGAAGTCTCGATCGACCTTCGCGACCGCCACGTGCTCGTCGTCGAGGACATCGTGGACACCTCCCAGACGCTCGAGATGGTCGCGAACCGTCTGCGGATCCATCGGCCGTCGTCCGTGAGATGCTGCGCGCTGCTGGTTCGCGAGGGCGCTCCCGATCCCGACTTCTGGGGCCTGCGGCTCGGCCGCGGCTTCGTCGTGGGTTACGGACTCGACTTCGCGGAACGCTACCGCGGCCTGAAGGACATCCGGGCGCTGGCCCCTTCGCCATCCCCTAAATCTTCAAAAGAATGACCCGATTGAGTCCTCATTGGCACCGTCGACTCTCGGTCGCCATACTTCAACGGCTAAAGCGGTTTGGGGCCCGCATCATTCCGCCGACAACGGAGCCGCGCGGTTTTCGGGCGCGCGGCGGCTTTTGTCGAGTTAGCCCCGAACTTTTGAGCGGTGACGACGCGATGATCCGACAATGAGGACAAATCCCCACAGACGTGTAACAGATCGTGATGGCGAGCGTCTTAGGAGATGATTGCCTTGATACTGCAATGAGGCGCGCGTTTTGGATCTCGACCGCGATGCTTTCGGGTGTCGCAATCGGCGTTTTCGCCACCTGGCTCACCGTGGTTCGCGGGGCGATGCCGGGCGGGATCGCGAACGGTCCGTGGAGGACCAGTCTCGCCGTCGCAAGCGCGGCCGGCGATCCGTACACGCGCGCGCGCGTCGCAATTCATGGGCTGCTCGCGCTGAACCGCCGCGAAACCATCTACTACACGGCGGTGCGATCGGAAGACGGGAGCCGCCTCGACGGCTCGTGCACTTACGAAATCGCGGGGCGCGATCCTGATGCGCGATGGTGGAGCATAACGGCCTACGGGGCCGACGACTTCCTTATCCCGAATCAATGGAACCGGTATTCGGTTTCGAAAACCAGTGTCGCTCGCGACCACGCGGGGACCTTTATTGCCAGGGCAGGCGGCCCCGAGAGCGGCACCAACTGGATACCGCTGGCCCCCGGACCGTTTTCGCTCACGCTGCGTCTTTACAATCCGGGGCCCGATGTGGTCCGCGAGCCGGGTGATGTCCCCCTGCCGTCGATCAGAAAGGTCTCATGCCCATGAAGCTTCTGAGGCGCGCGGCGGGATGGCTCGGCTTGACGCTCGCCGTCGCCGCCATCGTCCATCTCGCCACCCTGCATGCACTGCCGCGTTTCGTGATGTCGCGGGCGCTGGCGAGGATGGGCCCGCCGAACAGCATCCATTTCGGAAGACGCCCGACCGCGGCTTCGCGCGGCGTCGTCAGACCCAGCCCCGACATCCTCTATGCCGTATGCCCGTTCGATCTCTCGAACGGCCCCTTGCTCGTCGCCGCGCGCATCCCGCATTCCACCTACTTCTCGATATCCGCGTTTGATTCCGCCACCAACAACTTCTTCGTCCTCAACGATCGCCAGGTGCCGGGCGACTCCGTCGAGTTTCTCATCACCGATCGCAGCGCGAAGCCGCCGCGAACGCCCTCCGCCCGCGCCATCGTCCGTTCCCCCACGCGAAGAGGCCTCGTCCTCTTCCGCACCGTTATCGATGATGAGCGCAACCTGCCCGCGCTCGCTGCGATGATGCATCAGGACCGTTGCGAACCCGCTTCGCTCGATTAGCCTCCGAGCGGGGCGCCGGTTACGGATGTCGCGAACCGGGGCGCCCGATGCGCCGTTGGTACCGGGCAGATCAAGGGATGCGAAATTTCGTGATTGTGTTTTATCGCATGCGCAGAATATAAATAGCGACCATCGGCATCTCGTGGAGCCACCGGCTCACTCAAGGCCGCCTTCCGCACCAGTCAGCTTTGGCTGCCGTCGGCGCTTTGACCAAGCGCATCGCCTCGGAGGGGAGCAATGACCAGGACAAAAGGGGGCCTTGACCGGATTCCGCCTATACTCAGGTTGTTCTTCTGGATGGCGCTCGCCTCCGCGCCGCTCGCGTGCGGACGTTCTTCAACCGGTCAATCCCCGAGCCGGCAAATCATCGCCACCGCCCGCCAATACGCCGAGCGCTTTTACCCGCTCTGGTTCACCTACTATCAGTCGCAGTATGTGGGCGTTAACCGGATGGCCGGTCCGGATCGAATCTCTCCGATCTATCAAATCGTCGTGGCAATCAACCACGACACTCTCTACGCCAGCAGCTTCATCGATGTGACCTCGCAGCCGATCGTCGTGACGATACCATCGACCGCCGTCACCTACTCGATCCTGACCCTGGATCCCTACGGCAACATTTTCGATACGGGCATCCCGGCCCAGACCGCCGGAGTCTTCGCGCTGTGCGCGTCCGATTTCGCGGGATCGCTGCCCGCGAGCGTGACTCGGATCGACATGCCCGTGAACTTCAGCAACCTGATCTTTCGCGCCGACAAGTTTGCTGAAAGCGGTCAGGATCAGACGGTCGAGGCGGATCTCTTCCGCCGTTCCCTGCTGCTGCAGCCGCTCTCCGACTACATCTCCGATCCCACCGGCGGCGCGACTCTGATCGCGCCCGAATTCTTCACCGCGGTTGGGTTCAAAACCGCCGCCGACGCGCTTCTCAAGATCGATCCGATCACCTTCCTCAAGCAGCTCCAGGTCGCGGTCGAGTCTTCAAACACGCCGCCGATGACGGCGGAGGAGCGCGCTCTTGCGGATCGCTTCAACGTCCTGTTCGGCGACGGAACCTTCTCGTCGGCATCGAAGCAGGCAGCCTTTTCCTCGGGCGCCCAATCCGCGCACGAGAAGATACTGGACGTCTATCTTCAAAACGTGGGCTCCACCAACTGGATTCATTTCACCGATATCGGCCAGTGGGGTTCGAACTATCTCGAACGCGCGTCGATCACCGAATTCATCCAGTTCGGCAACGGCATCGATACCGCCGCGTATTATCAGGCATTCAAGGACGCAACCGGCGCGGCGCTCGATGGTTCCGCATCGTCGTATGTCCTCACCTTCCCTGCGGGACAGATTCCCGAGGCGAAACGGTTCTGGTCGGTAACCGCCTACACCCCGCAATCGATCGAGCTCATCCCAAATTCCGCCAACAAATACGTGGTCGCAAGCTACACCTCGGGCCTGGTAACCGCGCCCGACGGATCGATTTCGATATACATGGCGCAGCAGCTTCCGGACGGAGTCCCGGAGCCGAACTGGCTTCCGGTCCCTGACGGGCCGTTCAACGTCATGCTGCGCGTTTATGGACCCGAGGGGAGCGTCGCCGACAACACTTATGTTCCGCCCCCGGTCCGGGTGTTCGCGGGCAACTAAACGGATGCCCTGCGGCCAGGATGAGTCCCGACCTCGGCGCATCCTTAGCCGGCGCAGGCTTTCGATCACTCGGGCCAGTTCGACCCCAGGATTACTTCGCAGAAGTCGATTCGCCGAAAGCCGGGATCCATCCGCGCCAGCACGTCCGCCTTAACGTTGCCGAAGGTCGTCTGCGGCCTGTGCTTTATACCGTCGTAAAAGGCCCGGATGATATTGTTCTTGAAGTCGGGCCCCCGGGGATGCGCGGCGACGATCTCGGCGCGCTCTTGCTCAGTGAACTGCGAAAATCCGATTCCGAGCACGTCCATTTCGACGCCCGCCGTCACCAGCGCTATCTCCGGGCACATGTGCTCGGGAATTCCCGGCGTGGTGTGAAGAGCGATCGCCGTCCACACCATCTCCGCCGCCTCCCGCGGCACCTGGCGCTTGAGCAGAAACGCGCGCGCCGCGTTCGCCCCATCAACCTCGAACCTCTCGGTCGCGCTGCGATGTCCGCTCACGAGGCCGATATCGTGGAATATCGCGCCCACGTACAACAGCTCCGGATCAAACGAGAGCCGACGTCGCTTTCCCGCCAGTGATCCGAACAGGTACACGCGCACCGAATGGTTGAACAGCAGGGGAGGCTCGGTCTCCTGTATCAGTTCCGTCGCCTCGCGAACCAACCGCGTGTCGGGGATTGCGACTCCCGCTATCGACTTGTCCATCGAACTCACCTCCGTTGACCTTCGCCGCGAAATTCAAAGTTGCAGACCCTTGGTATCGGCCCTCGAATCGAACGTCTCGAGCCGCTTGCGGGTAGCAGAAGGCATGCCGATCGAGGGCCGGCCCTCGATCGCCGGCGACCGCGGCGCCGCGAAGTGACAGGATCGAAATCGCCTTGATTTGCGATGGAGTATGCGCGCGGTCGAAAAGAAGTGCCGCGCGGGCTCTACGATTCTTCGTTAATGCACAACGGGAAAAATCGCGAATTTCGTGGATTGCCACATCGTCGAGACCACCCGAATTCCTCGATCTTCCCGCTTGATTTGCATGGGCACGCTCGTTGCTCCCGATCCGCTTTCGAGTGGCGAGTCGATGCTTCACCGAAACGCGGTACGCCATAGAAACCGACATGGAGCAGTTGCCGTGATGAACGTTCCGCTGTCGCCGAAGATCCGCTTTATACGCGAGGAACCGAGGATCGATCCGATAGTCTCGTCGGGGCCGTCGATGCCGGCTCCCGTGCTCGCCTACGCGCTTCTCCGGCTTGCGCTTGGCGTTTGCGTCTTCTTTCACGGCGCCAGTTGGCTCGTGCCCGGAGGCGCGGATCTGCTGCCGTATCTGGCCGCCCAGTTTCAAGGCACCATCATCCCCGGTATCCTTCTTCCTCTTTTCGCCGCCTTTCTTCCCTTCTTCGAGATGACGATCGGATTGCTGCTCCTGGTCGGACTCTTCACGCCGGCCGCTCTTGTCCTCGGCAGTTTCGAGATGGTCGCGCTGCTTGCGGGCGCGACTCTCGCCCAAAAGTTCGATATCTGCGCCCAACAACTTATCTACTGCCTGGTCTACTTCGCATTGCTGACCTTGATCGCTCGAAACGAATTGTCCCTCGATGCAGTTCTGAGGGCTCGCGAAACCGCTTCCTGATTTCCCTGGTCCCCCGATCCTCCCACCAGGCGCGAGGCTCGCCCTTGTCAATGGGGGCGAGCCTCGCCCAATCGATAAAATCCTCGCTCTTTGCGTGCTCTCCTTGCGAAAGCCTTTTGCTTTCGCTTCGAGGCCGTCCTATCTTGGGCAGGCCGGTATTCACGGGCGCTCACGTACATGCGATCTCAGGCGCTTCAGGCACTCGCACTCAAGGTGGGCGAGGTCCGCTCGGCTCAGGCCGTCCTCGCGCGCATCGTCACCGGCCTTGCGGCCCAGGACGACGTGGCGCTCGCTCGCATCTGGCTGATTGCGCCGGGAGATATCTGCGCTTCATGCTCGATGCGCGATGAATGTCCGGATCGCGTGCAATGCCTTCATCTCGTCGCGAGCGCCGGCAATCCCGCCGCGCCCGGCGAGGACTGGTCGCGTCTCGACGGAAGCTTCCGCAGGATGCCTCTGAATGCGCGCAAGGTAGGAGTGATCGGCGCCAGCGGCAATCCCGTTCTCATCAACGACGGGCTTACCGAAAGCCCGTGGATTGCGCGACCCGAATGGGCGCGCAGCGAAAGAATTCTTAGCTTCGCAGGCCAGCCGTTGATCTTCGACGGCCAGATCCTGGGCGTCCTCGCGGTCTTCAGCCGCGCCCATATGGACGAAGAAGAATTCGGATGGCTGCGAATCTTCGCCGACCACGCCGCCATCGCCCTCGCCAATGCCCGTGCGTTCGAGGAAATCTACGAACTCAGACAGCGCCTCGAAATCGAACGCGACTATCTGCGCGAAGAGGTCAAGGAGGCTCTCGCCTTCGGAAGAATTGTCGGTCGCAGCACCGCCCTCACCCGGGTTCTCGAACAGGTCGAGATGGTCGCGCCGACCAACACCACCGTTTTGATTCTCGGCGAATCCGGAACCGGCAAGGAACTCATCGCCTCGGCCATCCACGAGCGCAGCCCGCGCCGCGACCACCCCCTGGTCCGCGTCAATTGCGGATCGGTTCCGGCCGAACTGTTCGAAAGCGAGTTCTTCGGCCACGCCAAGGGATCGTTTACCGGCGCGGTGCGCGATCGCGTCGGGCGCTTCCAGCACGCCGACGGCGGAACCTTGTTCCTCGACGAGGTCGGCGAAATCCCCATCGCCCTTCAGTCCAAGTTGCTCCGCGTCCTCCAGGAGGGCGAATTCGAACGCGTCGGCGAGGACACGACCCGCCGCGTCGATACCCGGATAGTCGCCGCCACCAATCGCGACCTGCGTCAGGAAGTCGAAGGCGGCCGCTTCCGCAGGGACCTCTACTACCGCCTCAGTGTGTTTCCGCTTGAAGTCCCGCCGCTTCGCGACCGCAAGGAGGATATCGCGTCGCTCGCCTCGCATTTCGTCTCGCTCTCATGCGCCCGGCTGAACCGTCCCGAAATCCCGCTCGCCGATGACGACCTCGAGGCGCTCCTGCGCTACGACTGGCCGGGAAACATCCGGGAATTGCAGAACGTGATCGAGCGCGCCGTCATCCTCTCCAAGGGCAACCGCCTGCGGCTTGACTCCCTGAAGGCCCAATCGATGGCGCTCTCCGCCATCTCTTCCGATTCCGTCTCCGCGCCATCGGAGCGGATTCGCCCGCGCCTGATGCGCGTCGAGGAGCTGGCGAGACTCGAGCGCGACAATATCGTCGCGGCGCTCGAGTACACGCGATGGAAGGTTGCGGGCAAGGGCGGCGCCGCCGAACTGCTCGGCATGAATCCCAACACCCTCTCCTCCCGCATGCGCGCCCTTGGAATCAAACGCTCGCGCACCGAGTAGATCTCCGCCGGCGCACACGCCTTGCAATTCGCTTGTCAAACCCTCCACGCCCAACTAGTGAATGGCTCATGAGCCTCTGTCCAAAGTTGAACATCGGCCTCCTCTTTCCCTTCAGAAATCCTCGCGAATGGCGGCGACCGTGGCCGCAGTACTACGCCGAGCAGCTCGCGCAGATCCGCCGCGCCGAGCAACTCGGCTACGACGAGGCCTGGCTCACCGAGCATCACTTCGCCGAAGACGGCTACTCTCCCGCCGTCCTGCCGATCGCATCCGCGATCGCCGCCACCACCACCCGCATCCGCATCGGCACCTACCTCGTCCTCCTTCCCCTGCATAACGCGGTCCGAATTGCCGAAGATGCCGCGACGATCGACATCATCTCGAACGGCCGCTTCGATCTCGGCGTCGGACAGGGTTACGGGCCGAGCGAATTCGCCGGCTATGGCGTCAATCGAAAGGCTCGCGCGGGCAGGCTCGAAGAAGGCATCGAGGTGATTCGCGGCGCTTGGACCCGGGACGGCTTCTCATACATCGGCCGCCACTACGACGTGAAAGGCATCACCATTATGCCGCCCCCCGTCCAGAAGCCTCATCCTCCAATCTGGATCGGCGCCGGCGCGCCCAAAGCGATCCAGCGCGCGGGGCGGATGGGATGTCATTTCATGGGGCTCGGCGATCCGCGCGCCCAGCAGATCTACGATGATTCCCTGCGGCAGGCGGGTCGCAATCCCCTTGAATTCTCCGCCGCGCAGCTCCACTGGACCTACGTCGCGCCCACCACCGACGAGGCATGGGCCCAGGCGCAGGATCACTATCACTGTATGCTCAGGCTTTACGGCCGATGGATCGTCGAGGCCAACGAGATGCCCGCCGCCTCGCAGTTCGCGAATCTCCCGGAGCCCTCCAAGCTTCGCGATGCCAAGGGCATCCTGTTCACTCCCGTGTTCGGCAGCCCCGGCGATGTCGCCGCGCTCCTCAACCGTTCCCTCTCGACGGTCCGCACCACCCATCTCGTGCTCGGGATGCATCTGCCCGGGATGGCGCCGGAACTGTCGGAGCGTTCGATGGAATTGTTCGCGCGCGAAGTCGCTCCGATGCTCAAGCCGTGACTCATCCGCGACCGATGAACGGCATCCTGGTCGCCATGATCGTAATGAACTGCACGTTGGCATCCAGCGGCAGATTCGCCATGAACACGACCGCCCGCGCCACATGCTCGACATCGAAGGTCGGCTCCGCCGCGATCTCGCCCGATGCCTGCGGCACGCCCTGCGCCATCCGCGCCGTCATCTCGGTCGCCGCGTTCCCGATATCGATCTGACCGCAGGCGATATCGTATTTGCGCCCGTCGAGCGCGGTCGATTTCGTAAGCCCCGTAATCGCGTGCTTGGTCGCCGTGTACGGCGCCGAATTGGGACGGGGCGAATGCGCCGAGATCGATCCGTTGTTGATGATCCTGCCGCCGCGCGGATTCTGCGACTTCATGATTCGGAATGCTTCCTGGGTGCAAAGGAACGCTCCGGTGAGATTGGTCTCCACCACCGCGCGCCATCGCTCGTACTTGAGATCCTCGATCGGCACCGGCGGCGCGCCGATTCCGGCGTTGTTGAAGAGCAGGTCGAGCCGCCCGCAGGCCTCGACGGTTCGCGCGAACAGATTTCGCACCGAATCGGGATCGCGCACGTCGGTCTCGACCGCCATCGCCTCGCCTCCCGCCGCGCGTCCCTGTTCGAGCACTGCTTGGAGCTTTTCGCGCCGCCGTCCCGCCAGCACCACCGCGTATCCTTCGCGCATCAGGGCGAGCGCCGAATGCATGCCGATTCCGGAGCCGGCGCCGGTCACGATCGCAACTTTCGCCATCGCGATTCCTCCTTCAAAGGATGAAATGATCCGCCGCCGGAAGTATCGATCATCCGGAGAGTCGGCGCACGGGGTGTTGCGCGATGCCGCGCGGATTCAGATGCCGAGATCCAGAAGATTGTAGTCCTTAAGGCCGGCCTTCGCTTCCGGCGTCCACCGGAATTCATCCTCGCGCCCCGCCAAGGGCTGATAGCGATACGGCTTCTCATGCGGGAATCGCCGCCGGCGCGCGTCGATCGCGTACATGATCACGCGGGAGCGCTCGCGGATGCGCTCATCGTCGTAGGTCGCGACCGGATTGTGAACCCCTCCGCTCACCACCCCCAGCACCGACTTGCGGCGATGGAATCCGAAGTTGATCGTCACGCGCACGTTCTCCGAAGTGTTCGCGAACGATCCATGCACCGCCTGCCGGTTGCAAATCGCCACGTCGCCGGGCCCGCAGATCATCGGCACCGCGTCGGGCAGCCGCTCCGATCCGGCCGCCGCCACCATCGCCTTGATGTCGACCCTGCCCATGCGATGAGACCCCGGAACGACCCACAACCCGTTCGCCGCATCGCATCCGTAGAGCTGCGCCATGAAGTTGAAGCCGTGCGTACCTTCATCGAGCTCCGCGCTTTCCCAGTGCGTCCATCCGTCCTGATGCCATGCGACGGAGCCGCCGAGACCCGGATGCTTGATCCATACGGCTTCGTTGAAAGGAGTGAAGTCGGGGCCGTTCACCGCCTCCGCCATCAAGAGCAGTTGCGGATGACCATAGAGGCGAAGGCAGGCTTCCGAAAACTGCAGCGATCCCAGCACCAGTTGCATCACCCACTCGGGCGCTTCTTTGGGCGGGGTCGGCTCGACCATCTTCACCGGATGCCGCCCGTGGGCGAGCGAAGTGCCGCCGACCGGATCCGAAAGCGGCTTCACCCACACGATATTGGGAGCCTTGCACTCCGAACTCAGCGCGGGACGCCCATGCCGATCGACGGTCGCGCCCCTCGTCACCGGCGCCCGATCGAGAATTCCAGCCACGTCGCGCTCGAGGTCGTCCAGTTCCTCGCGGCCGAGCAATCCTTCAAAGATGTAGAATCCGCATCGCGAGTAGGCCTCCAGGATCGCGGGATGGATTCTGCCGCGCTCGTCAATGCGCATCGGGCCGCGATTTCCGAGCCGCATCGCGCGCTCCTCGCCCTCGCGGCGGTAGCGCTCCATCGCAGCCTGCTCCGACCCGTAATCGACGATTGGTACCTTGAGGAGCGGCAGGTTGCCCATGACCGTTTCTCCCTGATGCGCGATTGATCCGTCTAATGGCACGAAACACCGGACGGCGGCAATCCGTCCCCGCCTCGTTCGATTTGACACCGGGGGCATCGCGGGATTAGCAAGCGATTTGCGGCGCCCCGCTTCGATCGTCAGGCCGCAATCAGCGTATCCGGTGCCGAATGATTCGGCGCGGATGAGTCGGCGCGAGGGTTACCGCCTGAAATGTCTTCGAGCGAAGGAGCTAGAGTATATGGACCGGCTTAAGGGCAAGGTGGCGTTGATTTCGGGAGGCGCGCGCGGTCAGGGCGCCGCCGAAGCCCGGCTCTTCATCAATGAAGGCGCCAGAGTTTTGATCGGCGACGTGATCGATGACCAGGCATCGCGGCTCGCCGGCGAAATCAACGCATCCGCGGGCCAGCGCCTCGCTCTCGCGATGCATCTCGATGTCACCCGCGCGGCGGATTGGCGCGCCGCCGTCGATGCCTGCGAGCGCGAGTTCGGCGGACTCGACATCCTCATCAACAACGCCGGCATCTTCAGCACCACCGGACTCGAGGACACCAGCGAGGAGCTGTGGGACTCGATCGTCAGCATCAATCAGAAGGGAGTATGGCTCGGGATGAAGGCGGCGGTGCCGGCGATGCGCCGTCGCGGCGGCGGTTCGATCGTCAACATCTCCTCGGTCGCCGGCCTCGTCGGCTCAACCGGCTCAACCGCATACCACGGCACCAAGGGCGCCGTGCGGCTCCTGACCAAGGCCGCCGCCGTTCAGTACGCCCCCGAGAACATCCGCGTCAATTCGGTCCACCCCGGCCTCATCACCACTCAGATGATCGACATCATTCCAAAAGAACAGCGCGATGCGTTCACCACGATCGTGCCGATGAGGCGCGAGGGACGGCCCGAAGAGGTCGCCAAAGTCGTGATGTTCCTCGCCAGCGACGACGCATCGTACGTGACCGGCGCCGAGTTCGTCGTTGACGGCGGTCTTACCGCGGTCTGAGTTCCGGGACTCGATCCGGCGATAGCGGCATCAGGCGCGCGCGGCCGCGCATTTCTCCTCGTCCGCGGCGGTCGGAGGCTCGACCCGGTACAGCTTCTGCGCGTTGTCCCAGAGGATCTTGCGGCTGACCACCGCGTCGCAATCGGAAAGTCCGCCGCGGATGCGCGCGTGCACCTCGTCGCCGTACAGCGACGTCGGATGCGGGAAGTCGGTTTCGAACATGATGTTGTCGGCGCCGACCTTGTCGATGAGCCGCCGCGGTGCGGTCTGCTCGAACCAGTAGCAGGCATAGACGTTGCGCCGGAAATACTCCGACGGCAGCATGTCGAACTCGGGTCGCTCCTCGGTGACGCTGTTGCCCTGGAATTGGTAGTCGATCGCCTCGAGCACGAACGGAATCCATCCGATTCCGCTTTCCACCGACACGAATTTGATCTTCGGATAGCGCACCAGCACGCCCGACATCAGCAGATCATTCAACTGAATTCCGTTGCGCAGGAAGATATCGACCGCAAGCTCCGCGAAGGTCGCCATCCTTCCGTACGTCTTGACCCGCTCCTTCACCATCCCCTCCGCCATGTCCCCGGAGCCGATATGGAAGCTTATGGGCAGGTCGAGCTCCACGGCGGTTTCCCACAGAGGATTCCAATGCGGATCGCCGAGCAGCGGCATCCCGAAATACTGCGGCTCTCCGGTGAAGAGAATCCCGCGATGCCCCATCGCGGCGCATCGTCGCACTTCCTTGACTGCCGCATCGACGTCCCAGAACGGGATCGAGGTGATCGGCAGCAGTCTTCGGGAATCCGCCGATGCCCATTCCGTCTGCCAGTCGTTGTAAATCTGCACGCACGTCAGCATCAGCTCCGGATCGTTGAGCTTGAGGAACTGCTGGGCGCCGAAGCCTCCCACGTTCGGATACATCACCATCGCCCAGATACCCATCCGGTCCATGTACTTGAGCCGCTCCCTGGCGTCGTACGCCGCCGGATGCATCTGTTCGTAGTTGCGCGGAGGATGCTTGAAGCTGCCGACGCCGGCGGTCGCCGTCATCCCGACGTGCGCGACCGGCCTGCCCTGACCCATCACCCATCGCACGGTTCCATCCGAGCCGCTCACCACGTGCGGCACCCGATCGCGCATCCGCGCGGGAGCCCGGCTCGTCCACAGGTCGGGCGTTTCAGTAACGTGGGTATCCACATCGATGATGGTGTAGTTGCTCATCGCTTGCCCCTCCGTTCGAGATGCCGTCGCCGCCCCCTCCCGAATCATGTCGGGACGCTCCGCCTTGTGGGATTCTAGGATGGTCCATATTCGAGTGTCCATGTTAGGCTCGGGGCGCCTGTTAGGGGGATTGGCGGCCCGCCGCCGCATTGCATCATCGGCGAACGCGAATCGGGGGTGACAAATCATGGCG
>Ga0070741_10005922_pt1 | contig 26642 bp, 21 predicted proteins | sample Coa_R1_4_FD_66440 | JGI IMG/M metagenome (GOLD analysis project Ga0070741, IMG submission 66440) | Surface soil microbial communities from Centralia Pennsylvania, which are recovering from an underground coalmine fire - Coalmine... | ecosystem: Environmental > Terrestrial > Soil > Unclassified ... | reverse complement strand
GGGGGGGGGGGGGGGGGGGGGGGGGGGGGGGGGGGGGGGGGGGGGGGGGGGGGGGGGGGGGGGGGGGGGGGGGTTCGGGGTAGGGGACGGGGGGAGGGGCTTGTTGGGAGACGTGGGGAGGTTTGTGGTGGCAGCCGGTGAGGAGGATTACGCCGCAGAGAGTCGAACTCAAGAACAATCGCGCTATACCACCGACCCCAGCGAGCAAGCTCGCCGGGGATCCCGGACGCGCGATACCCCACCCTGTCGCTCCGCGCCGAGGATGAGGCACCCGGATGGAGCGGATGTGATTCGGCATGTGCATCAGGAGCCGGTGGGGGGTCTGGGGCCGGAGGGGGGCGGCTCGTTGGAGCTGGAGCGGGCGTTGTCGAGGGTTTCGGCGAGTTTCTGGAGGCGGACGGCGGCGGCGCGGAGGGCGGTGGAGCTGTTGCGGCGGACCTCGGGGACGACCTCGTCGTCGAGGTACTTCACAAGGCGGTGAAGCTCTTCCTCGGCGCGGCGGGCGGCTTCGTGGAGACGCTGGTCTAAGGGCTTCTGGTTGGGAGCGGAGCTCATGGCAAGGGCCTCCAGCGCGGCCCGTGACCACCCCAACGAGCGAAGAACGCTCGCCGGGGACCCCGGTGCGGGCCACTCTCCATGGTTGATGCGGGAGTGGGTGATGGTCAACGGTACGGGGAAAGATTGTGCCGAAGTGGTAAAGAGGCAGGGGTAGAGGGGGACAGTAAAAAAGGCAAAGGCAAAGGCAGACGCAGATCCCCTACGGGGATGACAAACAAGAAAAGCAAAGGCAAGAGCAAAGGTAAAGGTGAAGGCAAGAGCAAGAGCGAGGGCACGGATGGTCCACTCGAAGGGCTAAATGCATGGAAGGACAACTCATGTACGGGGGCGGGCGTCCGTCTTAGGAGGCCCGGATGCTTCGTCGGGGTTCAGGCGACGCCATGTTTCTCAGGGCGGGCCAAAAAAGGGGAGCATGCGAGCAGGTCGGGGTTGCTGTAGTTTTTTCTTTTCAGGCCGGAGCTTGCGGCCAATTCTTTCCGGGGTAGTGCTGGGGGTAACGCTGCACGCGGCGGCGCAGGGCGTGGCTGCACCGGGCGGAGCATGGGTGGAGACCGCCTCGCAGGCGGATGGGTTGCAGGCGGGTATTGCCGCGGTGCAGCCGGCGATTGCGGAGGCGAAGCTGCCGGAGGCGCCGGAGCCGCAGCAACAAGACAAGAATGGAAAGCCGCTGATGTCGGGCAGTGCTGACCCGGCGGCGACGAGCTCAATGCCGGTGGCACCGATGTTTTCGAGGGTGATTCCGGCAGGGATGGCGACGCCGCAGATCCACAAGTGGGACAAGATCACGCTGGCCACCCGCAATCTGTACTCAGCGACCAGCATCGTCAGCTTTGTGACGTCGGCCGGATGGGATCAACTGACGAACGGCCAGCCGAACTATGGGACCAATAGCCGGGCGTTTGGCCAGCGGGTGGGAGCGGCAGTCATTCGTGACAGCAGCCAGGCGTTTCTATCGAATGGACCGTTTGCGGTGTGGCTGCACCAGGATCCGCGCTACTTTGCGCTGGGGGCGCACCACAGTATCCCGAAGCGCGCGTGGTATGCGGTGACGCGGGCGCTGGTGACGCGCGACAGCACGGACGGGCATGCGGAGCTGAATACGTCGCTGATTCTGGGGCAGGCGGCGGGGACGGCGCTGAACAATCTGTACTACCCGAAGAGTAACCGGAACTTCCATGACAATCTCGCGGGCTTCGGGGGGTCTATGGGTGGGGCGGCGCTGAGCTTTGCGATGGATGAGTTTACGAGCGACCTGCTGCGGGCGGTGCGGCTGAAACACGGACAAAGTTCCACGAGATAGCGAAGCTTGGGAGAGCGTTTTCCCGTCCATGGAAGAGGCAGCATGGCGGTCGGCGGCCGGCCGCATGGGCAGGATGTAGCGCATGCGCACGAGTACACGCGCGGGGCTGGTCCGCGCAGGACCGGTTCACAGAGGACTGGTTCACAGAGGACTGGTTCACAGAGGACTGGGGGACGAGCTGAGACCCGAGCAGAGAAGAGGCCTGGAGGCGCGGCGGCGGTGCGACGCGCTGTGGGTGGTGCTGGCTGCGATGCTGAGCGTGGGCGCGGTGGCAGGTGGGCAGACGACAGCAGTGCATGGGAACGACGATCTGCCGGATGCGCCGAGCGCGCAGATGAATCAGCAGGTCAGCGGGGCAGCGGGTCAGCAGGGCAGCGCCCTGGGAGATGATGGCCAAGGTGCGAATGGCCAGGGTGCGACGAAGGCGCCGCACGTGCGGCCGTGCAAGGAGAGCGAAACCCCAAAAGAGAAGATGCCGCTGCAGGGGCCGCCGCCATGCATGGAGAATCCGATTCAGCCGTTTGTGACCTCGACGAATGTGCAGCCGCTGACGACGCACGAGAAGGCGCAGCTGGCGTTGCGGGATTTCATGGACCCGTTCAACTTCGTGACGATTGCGGGGTATTCGGCGGTTGCGGTGGCGTGGAACAGCCACTCGCCGTATGGGTCTGGATTTACGGGATTCGCGAAGCTGACGGGCTATGGGCTGGCGGAGGATGCGCAGGGCGAGTTCTTTGAGACGTACGCGATTCCGTCGCTGGTGCACCAGGACCCGCGGTATCACCGGATGCCGAGTGCGAGGATGAAGCGGCGCTTTCTGCATGCGATTGCGCACACGTATGTGGCTCGGCATGACGACGGGCGGGCGATGCCGAACTATGCGGCTCTGCTGACGTATCCGATCAGCGCGGAGCTGTCGAATCTGTATGTGCCGGGGATCCAGACGAACGGGGCGTCGACGGCCAGGCGGGTGGCGATTGGGATCGCCAGCGATCCGGCGGGCACGCTGGTGGCGGAGTTTCTGCCGGATGTGGCGAAACATATCCACATCCATGTGCAGTTTGTGCAGGAGCTGGTGGACGCGGCGGCGGTGGGGGCGCCGAGTGTGCAGTGAGGAGCAGGGATCAGAGAGCAGGGATCAGGGATCAGGGAAAAGAGAGAGGCCGGCTGAGCGCCGGCCTTTTGTGTGTGGGAGGGGGATTAGAAGGTTGTGGCGACGGTGAAGCGGAAGGTCTTGCGGGGTTCGCGGAGGACGTAGTTGGCGCCGTAGAACTGGATGGCCTGCTGATAGCTGTAGGCGGAGGCGCCGGGAGCGTTCTGGAACGGGAAGAGCGCTTTGAAGGCGGGGCAGTCGTTGTTGCCCGGGCAATTCGGAAGCGCGGAGGCCTGGGGGACTTCCTTGTAGAGGCGCAGCGGGTTGTAGGCGTAGAAGATGCGGAACGGCGCGTTGACGATGGGCAGGACGAAGGAGATTTCGGCGCCGTTGGACATGCGCGGAACGAAGTTGGTTCCGGGCACGGTCTTGAGATAGAGCGGGAACTTGACTGGGGTACCGCCGATACAGCTGGTGTTGCCGTTGGCGAGCTGCGGGCAGCCGTAGAGCGGGGCGTTGAGCGCGGAGATGCCGAGGACGCTCTGACGAAGCTGGCCGGGCTGGGTGTTGAAGGTCAGACCAAAGTCCGTGAAGATGTTGAAGCTGACCTGGGCGACGATGGGGATGCGGTACTCGACGTTGGAGGTGAAGCTGGTGTCGCCGCCGATGGAGGCGAGGCGATAGACGGGCAACGGAATCTGGACGCAGGTGTTCAGGTTGGGATTGGTGGTATCGCGCGGGACGCAGGGCGTGCCATCGCCGGTTTCGAGGTTGAGGTTCACGCGCGTGGGGATAAAGGTGTAGGGCGAGGCGGAGCGGATGTCGAAGCCGCGGATGTCGTTTTCGCCGCCGCCGTAGATGCGGGCGAAGGGAGGCGCGACCTCGCCGCCGAAGCCGGTGACCTCGTTGAACATGACGCGGTAGCCGAGGATGTTGCGGCCTTCGGGGTTAATCTTGAGGCCCTTCATGGGGAAGAACTGGCGCCAGGTGATGGTGGGGGCGAAGTACTTGGTGTTGCCGCCGACGCCGGCGAACTGGAAGGCGGCGTTGAGGTCCTTGCCGCGGTGCGGGCCGACGGCGCGGTCCAGCGTGGAGAAGCTGAAGCTGGGCGTGAGGACGGAGCTGATGATGCCGTTGAGCTGGCTCTGGCCGGCGATGCCGGCGCGGAAGGCGAGGGTCTCAAAGACATTGCGCGTGTTGTCGTTGAAGGTGGTGATGCCGGAGCGGGAGAGGCCGTAGGTGAGACCGACGCGAGCGACACCGGAGCGGCGGAAGAGCTTGCGCAGCGCGGTGGAGGTGGAGATGTTCAGGCCTTCGGTGGACTGGTTGTAGTTGGTCAGCAGCGACTGCTCGGCGTTGGTGAGGTTCTGGCTCTGACCGCTGATGGCGTAGCTCTTGGCGGGGTTGTAGTCGAGCTTGGAGTCGAAGACCTGGATGCCGAGGGAGACGGGCTTGTTGCGCAGGTAGGGCTCGGTGAAGCCGAAGCTGAGGTTGCGCGAGAGGTCGCCGATGTTGGCCTGGACGGAGAGGGTTTCGCCGAGGCCGAGGAAGTTGTTGGTCTCGTAGTTGAGGCCGATGAAGGAGCCGGAGAGGCCGGAGATGCCGCCGTTGAGGCCGATGGAGTTCTTGCCCTTCTCCTTGAGCTTGATGAGGAGCTCGACGGTGCCGGCGTCGGAGTTCTGGTGGGTCTCGACGTCCTGGTCGGTCTTGAGGGTGTCGAAGTAGTTGAGCTGGTTGAGGCGCAGGAGCGAGAGGTCGACGAGCTGGGAGTTGTAGACCTGGCCCTCTTCCATCATGAGCTCGCGGCGGATGACCTTGTCGCGGGTGAGGGTGTTGCCGGTGAACTCGATGCGCGAGATGTAGAACTGCTTGCCTTCGTCGCAGTCGATGGTCATGTTGATGATGTGGTGGACGTCGTCGAAGGTGGGCGTGGGGACGCCGGTGAAGTTGATGTAGCCGTAGCTGCCGTAGAGCTTGCGGAGGTTCTCGGTGCCCTTGTAGAAGAGCTTGCCGTTGAACCAATCGCCATCCTTGATTGGGAACTGGGCGCGCAGCACACGAGTGTTGGTGATGGCCTTGTTGCCGGAGAAGGTGATGTGGCCGAGACGATAGCGCTCGCCTTCTTCGACGGGGATCAGGATGTCGACGCGCTTGCCTTTGGAGGGACGAAGCGTGAAGGGATTGATGCCGCCGGCATTGCGGACGTTCGTCTGCGGATCGCCGGTGTTGGCCTTGGCGTAGCCGTGCTGGCGGTAGTCTTCGCGGACGAGCTCGGCGTCCTCGTCGAGCTTGGAGGCGTCGAAGGTGCGCGGGAAGATGTTCTCGAAGAAGATCGAATGCGGAATGCCGATGGGCTTGGAGAAGTGCATCGACGAGCGGAGCTCGCGGGAGCTGAGCGCGTGATTGCCGGTGAAGGCGATCTTGCCGACCTTCACGGTGGGGCCTTCCTTGATGTGGAAGGTGAGCTCGACCGAGGCGGGCGGGATGGTTTTGACCTCAGTGCGGATGATGGCGTACTGATGGCCGTGCTCGCCGAGCATCTCCTTGAGGACAACCTCGGCGTGCTTGAGCTTGGTGTAGTCGAACTGGCTCTCAACGGTGACGTTGACCTTCTCCTTCTTGAAGCGGTCGAGCACGTCGGAGACGGAGAAGGAGTTGAGGCCGGTGTAGTTGATGGCGCGAATGGTGGGCTTTTCGCGAACGTAGATCAGCAGCTGAATGCACTTGGGCTCGTCGACCCGCTCGATGCGGACGTCTTCGAAGTAGCCGGTGTTCCAGAGGGCGTTGAAGGTCTGCTCGACAGCGGCCGGGTCGTAGACATCGCCGGGCTGGAGATAGGTGCGGGCGAGGATGGACTCTTTGGGGATGCGGCGATTGCCGATGACTTCAGTGGGGCAGAGGATTTGCGGGGTGGTGCTTGCGGGTGGGGCGGTGAACTGGGGACGGGCCTGGACCTGCGCGTGGAGATGCGGCGCGCTGATGGCTGCCAATAGGAGAAGCAATGAAAGCAGGAGCGAGCTGCGGAGACCAAAGCGGCTCGAGCGCGTGCGCACAGGCTGGGACGAACACTTCAGGGAGCTTGCGCTCACTCGGATTCCGGAAAAGATAACCACACCCTCACTGCATTTTGACTCTTTGTCCTGCACGCTGTCGGCCGGAGATTTGATTATAGGCGACATACGAGGAGAGGGCGAGCGCCGGGGCGTTGTTTTCGTTGGCCCATTCGACGTGTATCTGCGGGGGGTTCGGTTCCCTTTTGAGTTTCGAGTGTGGAAAGTTGTGAGGGAGTGCGGTGGGAAAAGCAGGTCCGTTGCGCATGACAGAAACAACGGCAAAAACAGAAGCAGATCCCTCGCTACGCACGGAATGACAGAAAGAAAGGCAAACGCAAAACCAAAGACAAACGCAGATCCCTTCCGGGATGACAAACAAGACAGGCAAAGACAAAGCAAAGACAGGCGGAGAAGCCCGGATCCGTCAGCGCGTGGTGTAGGGTGTGGTGATCTGGACGAGGTTGGCCTGGGCGAGAAAGGCTTTGAGTGCGGCGGCGAGCTGTGGCTCGACGACCGAAGTGGGCGAGAGCACGTCGAGCGATTCGACCTTGAGCAGCACAGGGACGGGGCGTGTGCGATCGGCCTGCATGGGGATTTCGCGGTGAGGGCGGGCGTAGACGAGCGTGACGTGCTGCGTGGTCTCGGAGTACTGGCGGCAGGCGCCGGCATCGCAGACGGTGGAGGCTTCGAGGCGCTGGGTGACGCCGTTATTGTAGGCGGCGGCGGTGAGGTCGATGTGGCCGCCGGGTGTGGGGGTAACGATCTCGCCGTGCCAGGTGGGGTCTTCGCCGCGGGCGATGTGGCAGACCTCGGCGTCGTGGACACCGAGTTGCGGCGAGATGCCAAGCGAGATGTGTGGACTCGAGGGAGAGTTGGGGAGAGCGTACTCGCCCCAGATGTAGACGACGGTGCGCTCGAGGGTGGTGTCGGTCCAGGTGCGGACGAGGGTGTAGTCGCCGATATGTTGCGGAAGGCCGGAGGGTGTGGGGCGGGTTGCCTCATAGGCTGCTTCGGCGCGGAGGGCGTGGATGGCTTCGACGCCGAAGATGGCGGAGAGTGCGAGGACGGCGGCGACTCGGGCGAGATAGGGTTTGGCGCGGCGGGGAGTTTGTGGAGTTGGGCGAGTGGATTGCTGCTCGGGGAGAACGTCCTCAGGCTTGCGGCGGAGGCGCTCGGCGACGGCGAAGAAGATGACCAGCGCGAGGACGAAGAGGCAGCCGCCGATGACGAGGTCGGCCTGGCGCGCGTGATTTTGCCACCACTCGTGACCGAGCGCGAGCTTGTAGTAGATGACGAGCAGGCAGAGGCGAAGGAAGTTGAAGACGTAGCCGAGAAGCACGGCGCCGGCGACGACGGGAGCGAAGACGAACCAGCGGAAGCGGTAGAGATACGCGACAACAATGGCGGCGAGGCCCAGGGTGATGGCGCCGCGAATGCCGTTGCAGCCGGGCGCGATGAACATGCCGAACTCGGGCGTGAACATGAGGCGCAGCTTGTCCTGGGTGAGCTGCTGGCCGAGGGCGTGGGCGAAGGCGCGGGCGACGGAGGCGGCGGCGTGCTGGAGCGGGAGGTCGATGAAGCGGCTGAAGGTTTGCGGGACAGGGATGACGGCCCACATGAGCAGCACGGGAAACCAGGCGGCGCGGAGCAGGCGCTTGCCGCCGAAGAGAAGCACGATGCCGGCCGCGTAGACGACCGCGACGAGTGGAAGGGGCGGGATCTGGAGCAGCCAGTCCTTATTGATGGTGATGATGAAGAGGGTCTGGTCGCGCAGGAACATGAGCGCGGCGGAGATGGCGAGGACGGCGAAGCCCCACCATGTTCCCTGGGTCTCCCAGCCGAGGCGACGCCACTCGCGCAGGATGAGGGCGGCGCAGACGAAGGGGACGACCATGCCCATGGACTTGAGGTCGTCGGTGCGCCAGATGGTCCAGAGCATGCGGACGGAGCTGAAGATGGTGAGCAGGCCGGCGGCGGCGGCGAGACAGGCCAGCGCGATGATCGCAGGCGGCTTCAGAGTTCTGGAGTCAGAGGAGGGCACGCGGTCTTTTAAGGACGCAAGCAAGCTGAGCCCAGATTACAGGAGCAGACAGCTGGGCGCGTTTTCCCGGAGCGAGACGCTAGCTGAGGGGCTGAAGCCCGGGGTCAATCCAGGTCGATACGGCACTGAGACCTTGGGCTAAAGCCCAAGGCTACCAGCCGTGCACTTTTAAAAAACAATATCGGGATTGGAAACCTGAGGGGTTATTTCTGTCTGGTGTCGCGACGGGCACGCAGCCGTGTACGGAGGGAGGAGACCGCGAAGACTCCGCCGGCCAGACCAGCCAGGACGAGAGTCGGATTTTCGGGGGAGTCCTCACAACCGCTTTGCGCGCGCGCTGGGAGAGCTACGATCAAGGGGATCGCAAGCGCAACAGAAAGGATGGCTTTCTTCATTAGTCGATCCTTTTTCTGCCTCGGACCTAAGCCCGTGACGTCGAGTCATTCATTCGGGGGCTTGCGATGCACGACCGCCCTGCGCCCAAGGCAAGCATCGCTGCCGCCTTGAATACGTGATGTCAGAATACGGGCGTGGGATGGCTACCGTCAATTCGCTAATCGCCACGAAGGTATCGCTTTGAGCTACACCAAAGGTCGTAGCGGAATGATTTCAGGCGACTTTCGGCGGGGCACCAAACGGCGGCCCAAAGTGCGTTTAGAATCGCCAATGTACGGCAGGAGGCGGAAGAAGCGATGGCAACAGGTATGGCTGGAATCGAGGCGCTGAAGGGGCTCTCCGCGGGGCTGAAGACACGCATGGACAAAGCTGTGGAAGACTTCCGCAACAACCTGGTGAGCGTCCGGACGGGACGTGCCTCGATTCACATGCTGGACGGCATTCGGGTGGAGCAGTACGGGCAGGAGGTGCCGCTGTCGCAGGTGGCTACGCTGAAGACGCCGGAGGCGCAGCTGATTACTGTCGAGCCATGGGACAAGTCGATTGTGGGAGCGATCGAGAAGGCCATTCGCGCGTCGAACCAGGGGTTCAACCCGAACCATGATGGCAAGGTGATCCGGGTGCCGATTCCGCCGATGACCGAGGAGCGGCGCAAGGAGACGGTGAAGCACCTGGCGGGAGTGCTCGAGGAACATAAGACATCGATTCGCAACATCCGTCGCGACGGCAATGACACGGTGAAGAAGGCGATGAAGGATAAGCAGATCTCCGCCGATGACGAGAAGCGCGCGAACGATGAGATTCAGCAGATGACGGATGCGGCGATCAAGAAGATTGAGGAGCTGTTCAAGGCCAAGGAAAAAGAGGTCATGACGGTCTGACCATTGCATGGAGCGGACGCGCTTCGCGCCGATTGGATTGGCTTCGTTGCAACATGACCAATGAACAGCAGATGAGAGCGAGGCGCGTGCCCTGCTCTTTTCTGTTTAAGGTCAGTTCAGGCGTCGTAGCCGACGACTTTGCGCATGCTGGGTTCTTCGACATCGAGCAGGGCGTCGGCGACGGCGGCGGCTTCGCGCGCGGCCTGGAGCTCGTGAACACGAAGCACATGGGCGCCGGCGAGAATTGCAGCGACGTTGGCGGCGATGGTGCCGACGCGGCGCGCCTCGATGACGGGAAGCTCGGTGCTCTGGACGTGACGAACGGCTTTGCCGATAAAGCCCTTGCGCGAGAGGCCGACGAGCAGCGGACGGCCGAGCTCGTGCAGGCGCGGAAGGCCGGCGAGGAGGATGAGGTTTTCGTCGTCGACCTTGCCGAAGCCGAAGCCCGGGTCGATGAGGATGCTGTCGCTGGAGAGGCCTGAGGCCTCGGCGAGTGTGAGGCGCTCGCACAGGCCGGAAAAGACGATGGGCAAGACTTTGGAAGCAGGGAGGCGAGTTTGCAGCTTCCACTGCGGTGGGCGGCCGCGCGCGTGCATAAGGACGAGGCCGCAGCGGGCGTCGGCGATGGTGCGGGCCATGTCGGTGTCCCACTCGAGGCCGGAGACGTCGTTGATGATTTCGGCTCCGGCGCGGATGGCGGCGCGTGCGGTGGAGGCGTGATAGGTGTCGATGGAGACGATGGCGTGCGGGCGCGCGCGGAGGAGGCCTTCGAGCACGGGAAGGAGGCGTGCCTGCTCCTCGGTGGCGGAGAGCGGCGTGGCGCCGGGGCGGGTGGACTCTGCGCCGAGGTCGACGATGTCTGCGCCGTTATCCTGCGCATGGATGGCGGCGGCGATTGCCTCGTCGTCAGGGCGGTAGCCGAAGCCGTCGCCAGAGAAGCTGTCCGGCGTGAGATTGACGATGGCCATCAGGAACGTGCGACTGCCGAGCTCCAGGGTTCGTGTGCGGAGCTGCCAGCGGTACAGCGGACGGGCGGCAAGCGACATGCGCGACATTGTAGACACATTGGACGGATCAGTTGTCAACCCGGTTCCGAAGAAATTTGCGGAAGATGAATATCGCGATTGCGAGAGCAACAGGAGGAGCTCTCACGTAGACTGCGGTGCATGCGAATGGGGATGCTGACGCGCGGATTGAAATCTGCGCCGTTGTGGGCTGTGTTGTTGTGGAGTTGCGCCGCGGCGGCACAGAGCTCGGCTGCACAGATGGCGGGGACGGATGCACAGGCGCCGGTGCATCCGGCATATCCGACTGGGGCGGCGACTCCGCTGGGTGCGCAGATTGATGCCCTGCTCGCAGATCCGGGCGTGAGCCGCGCGCATTGGGGCATTGCGGTGACGGCGATGGATGGAACGCCGATTTATGGGCTGGATGAGGGCAAGCTGTTCCGGCCGGCATCGAATGCGAAGCTGTTTACGACGGCGGCTGCCATGGCGCTGCTGGGGCCGGATGCGACGGTTACGACGAAAATCGTTGGTGACCTCGATGCGCATGGGACGGTGAAGGGCGATCTGACGATCGTGGGTGCGGGCGATGCGAACCTTGCGAGTGATGATGTGCCGTATGTGCCGCCGGCGCTGCGGCCGAAGGGACCGCAGCCGCAGGCGGTGGGGCTGGATGATCTGCGGGCGATGACGGATCAACTGGTGGCGAAGGGCGTGAAGCGAGTGACGGGGCGGGTGGTGGGCGATGACACGTTGTTCGTCTATGAGCCGTTTGCGGATTCGTGGAATGTGGGCGATCTGGTGTGGGGCTATGGGGCGCCGGTGAGCGCGCTGACGATTGCGGACAACGAGATGAAGCTGACGGTGACGCCGGGAGCAGTGAGCGGGCGGAAGGGGCACGAGCAGTATGCGCCAGCGACGGTGACGCTGGACCAGAATGGCGTTCCGTATTACACGGTGAACTCGCAGCTGGACGTGACCGCGGCAGGTACGGGCAGCCATGTGAATGTAGAGCGACTGCCCGGGAGCCGCGTGCTGCGGGTGTATGGATCGATGGGGGTGGACGCGCAGCCGGATGTGGAGCATGTGAGCATCGACGACCCGGCGATGTATGCGGCTATAGCGCTTAAGCAGATGCTGACGGAGCGTGGGATCCGAGTAGATGGAGAGGCGATGGTGCAGCATCGCGAGATACATGATGGGCACGGTTTTTTGAGCAGCGTGGATGCGCCGCTGACGGATTGCGAACAGAGAGCGGTGGATGGAAGGGGCCTATGCCCGCCGAGTTGTCCGGTCGCGGTGCCACGGAGCATTCTGGCCTCGCACACCTCGGCACCTCTCGCGGAGGATGTGACGCTGACGCTCAAGGTGAGCCAGAATCTGCATGCGGAGCTATTGCTGCACAGGTTTGGGAGCTGGTGGCTTGGCCCGTGTTGGAACGAGACGAAAGGCTCAACTGTTGCGGGGGCGCGGATGAGGCATGCATTTCTACTGCAGGCGGGGCTTGATCCGGGCGATTTTGTGCTCTATGACGGCTCGGGGTTGAGTGGGCATGATCTGGTGACCCCGCGGGCGACGGCGCAGCTGCTGGCTTATGCGGCGAAGCAGCCGTGGTTTGCGCAATGGAAGGCGGCGCTGCCGGTCGGGGGCGAGGATGGGACGCTGGCAGGGCGCTTCCCTGACCCGCCGCTGAAGGATCATCTGTTTGCGAAAACCGGAACGCTGGGCGAGAGCCGGGCGCTTTCAGGCTATGTGGATACGGCCAGCGGAAAGCAGGTGATCTTCTCGATCTTTGTGGATGATCATGCGCCGGCGGGGTCGAATGACCGCAAGGTGATGGATGAGATTGTTGCGGCGATTGCGGGAAACGAGTAAGCCGATCGTTCTCTCAGGGGCTAAAGCCCCCTTTCCTGTTCAGACTTCAATGGCACGGCTGAAGCCGTGCCCCTTCAAAAGCGCCGCGGATCTGATCTGCGAGGGTGGCACTTTCGACATCCGCCTCCCTACTTCGGCGTGTGCTGCTTGATGTAGCCGCGGAGCTGGAGGTTCAGCTCCAGCGCTTTGTTGACGCCGGACTCGAGCATGCGCAGCCAGTCGCTGGCGGGCTCCTTGAGCTCGGCCATGGAGAGCAGGTAGCTGGTCTGAACGATGATTTCGAGGGCGTTGGAGAGGTCGTGCGCCATGCGCCGGATTTCCAGCGCAAGCTCCTCGGGGATTTGCTGGGACGAGGCCGTGGTGGAGACGGCCGTCGAGGGCTCACTCATGGACGCGACGATACTCCCTTTTCAGCGTTCGCAAACTCACCCTGAACAGACGCGAATGCGTTGGCACAGTTTACGCGGGCGCTGCGTGAATTGACAGAGGGGGACGCGTTTGAAACACTAGCATTTCACGCTGGCAGATGCGGGTGGGCGTCTGGTTGAAGTGAGCCGAAGTGGCGGAATTGGCAGACGCGCATGGTTCAGGTCCATGTACTCGCAAGGGTGTGAAGGTTCGAGTCCTTTCTTCGGCACCAATAAAGCAGACAGTAGAGGGTAGACAGGAGACAGAAGAGGTCTGCTGCGCCTGGGTGCCAACGCTCGAAAGTAATATGCGATAGTGAAGGTTCGCATTCTCCGGTGAGAACGCAAAAGACCGGTAAATCCCCGGATTTCTGTCAGGAACGAGCTACCTCGCGAGGCGAGCTTCGGTAGGCAAGCGATTGCGCTGCTGCTTCCGTTCGGGTAATTCCACCTTCGGGGGGTATCGTCCTTGGCTCCTCAGGCGAGAGTCTAGGCATCGCTCGTTCTGGAATCCGGAGTTTGAATGCATAGTCTACTGATCGCCGCTGTCTTTATCCTCATGGTTTTATCGCCGTGTCTCATGACTCTTCGCTGGCACCCTGAGAAGGACGAGGACTGGGACTAGAGCGCAGCCTTTCACCGGGCCCAAAACAACGCCTCCGGCAGCCGTGCCGACCCGCATTCAACCGCTATATGGGTCAACGGCTGCCGGAGGTTTTTTATGGCAGAACGGCGGGCGATGGCCGCGGAATGAGAAGTAAGCGACACAGTAGAGCGGTAGACAATAGACAGTAGAGGATTTCTCCGGGGGACCACTGTCTACTGTCTTTTGTCTACTGTCTTGCTTCAGTGGTAGAGCGAGCCTTCGAAGCTTTTGATCTTTTCCTCGTCCCAGGCGTGTGAGGATTTGCGCCAGGCGTCGCCGGTCTGCTCCATGAAGTTGGGAAAGTTGGAGCGGCAGAAGCTTTGGCGGGCGGCGAAGTCGATGAATGCCTGGGGTGTGCCGTCGATGTAGAAGACGGCCTGCATGCCGTCGCGGGACCACTCGACGGCGGCGAGGCGCTCGCGGTGCGGCTCTTCGAGCGAGCGCACGTTATAGATGAGCATGGCGTCGAGGATGCCCCGCTCTTCGGTGGGCTCGGAGCGGTCGACGGCGTAGAGGTAACCGGCAGCGCCTTCGTCCTCAAAGACGACGGTCCAGGGGACCACGCGCGAGTTCGATTTGAAGTAGGCCTGGCCGGGCTTGAAGGTGAGTGAATCCATATCCATTAGGCTACAGGCGTCATTCATTAGGCTACAGGCGTCCTCTTCAGGGTACGGGCGGAGCAACCTGTACCCTAGAGAGGTGAGAGTTCGAGCATTTGTGCTCGGCCGGGCGCAGCGCGTCGCGGCCGTTCTTCTTTTATTGCTGTTTGCGGAGTGCCTGTACACGATCGCGCACCAGCCGCTGGACGCCAATGATTATCGCTATGCACGGTGCGGGCGCGAGATGTGGGAGCGGCCGTCGCCGATCCAGGGTTACTTTACGACGTGCGGCAACCTGAATGGCGATGGCACGCTGGCGTATCGGCTGGCGGGGTTTCCGCTGAGTGCGCAGCGGATGGTTCTGCTGGGGATCGACCACCTGCGCAAGCCGGCGAACCGGCTGTACAGCGGGGGATCGCTGAATGGCACGACGTGGGAGGCGCGGCACGAGCTGAGCTATGTGAAGTACCTGATCCGGCTGCCGTTTGTGCTGTTTGCGGTGTGGCTGGGCGGTGGGCTGTGGTGGGTCGCGCGGCGGTTGTTCGGGAACGAAGGCGGCGAGGTGGCGCTGGGGCTGTATGTGCTGTGCCCGGAGGTGGTCCGGTACGCGACGCACCCGAACAACGAGATCCTGGCGCTGTGGGGGCTGTATGGGCTGGTGTATACGGCGATTGGCGTGGCGCATGCGCTGCAGGGGCCGCAGAGCAAGTGGAAGCCGCGGATATTCTTGTTGGCGACGGCGCTCGGGCTGACGGCGGCGGCGCATCTGCTGGCGGCGATTATTGGGTTTATCGCGGGGCTGGCGTTCCTGTTTTATCTGGCCGAGCGGCGGCGCAGCTATGTCTCGCAGATCATGATCTATGCGGCGATTGGGGCGTTCGTGATTCTTTTCGCCTCGTTCAGCTTTCGGCCGTCGGCGTTTGTGTATGTGTTTACCGGCGGGAGCGCGCGGTTCTGGTTTACGACGGTGGCGCTCAAGAACTTCTGCACGGCGCATGCGAATGCGGGCATCCTGGTGGCGGCGGCTGTGGCGCTGGTGGTGTACTTCAGCAACCGGCCCAGCCGGTACTTCGGCAACACGACTCCGCTGCTGATGACGCTGGTGCTGTTTGTGCTGTACACGACGCAGGTCGTGAGCGCGCCGTGGGTGTGGGCGCTGCCGTTTCTGTTCACGTTCGTCGGCGGGGTGTTTGCCGACATCCTGGAGAGCCGGCAGCGAAGACTCTTCATTGCACTGACCATCGCGATCCTGGTGACGCAGGCCGCGCTGTGCTGGACGAGCCTGGCCGGGCTGACGCTCTGATGGCAGATACCCGGGTTTGTTCCCGGAGAATTTTCAGCATCCTACGATTTGACAGCCCATATACGCTGTTTCTGACACTCTGAGAGGCTGCACTCTTTGACCACGCGTCGTACGATCTCTTCGCTGCTTGCTCTGCTTTTGCTGGCTTCTCTTCTTCCACTTAGCGGCTGCCGCGGCGGCGTGAAGGCGCTGTGGGCGAAGTTCCACCACCGCCGCGCGAAGTCGAAGGAGAACACGACGGACTTCGCGGATGCGATTGCTTCGATTGCGGGCTCAGGCACGCTGAAGATTTTGCGCTGGCCGAATTACTCGGAATTTCAGCCGCAGGTGCAGGAATACTACGATGGCCGAAATTATGAGCTGGCGTGGACCCGCGACGGCAAGCCGACGAAGTCGGCTGATGCGCTGATCCAGATGTTTTCGAATGCTGAGCAGAAGGGGTTGAGTCCGGCGGACTACGATGCGGACCGGTGGCAGCAACGTGTGCAGCAGTTGAACGAGATTCGCAAAAAGCACGATGACTCCGATGAGGCGCAGGCGACGGTCGCGCAGTTTGACGTCGCGATGACTGTGGCGCTGATGCGGTATCTGTCCGACATTCATCTTGGACGTGTGAATCCGCAGATGCTGAACTTCGATATCGACGTGCCGAGCCGGCGGGCGAAGTTCGACATCCCGAGCCTTGTCGATGATGAGTTTGTTGACGCTGACGCGAACGAGATCAACGACGCTGTGGCGAAGCTTGAGCCGCAGAACCCGATGTATCAGCAGACCGAGCAGGCGCTGCCGAAGTATCTGCAGTTGGCGCAACAGCAGACGGCGAATCCGCCTGCGCCGCTGCCCGGTGTAGACAAGCCTGTGGCGAAGGGTGGCGAGTATCCCGCGCTGCCAGCGTTGTGGGCGAGACTGCAGCTGGAGGGCGATGCTCCGGCAAACACGCCGGCTCCGGCGCACTACGACTCTGACTTCGTCGATGCGGTGAAGCACTTCCAGGAACGACACGGGTTGAGCGAGGATGGGAAGCTGGGCCAGGGCACGATTGATGCACTGAATGTGCCGATGAGCCGTCGCGTGCAGCAGATTGATGACTCGCTGGAGCGGTGGCGGTGGTTGCCGGAGAACTTTCAGCAGCCACGCGTGCTGGTGAACCTGCCGGAGTTCATGGTGCGCGCGTATGACCCGGACCATAATCTGGCATTCAAGATGAAGGTCGTCGACGGCGAGGCGGAGGGCAACCACGACACGCCGATGTTCGTACGCTCGATGCGCTACATGATCTTTCGGCCGTACTGGAACCTGCCGATTTCGATCATCAAGAAGGAGCTGGTGAAGCATCTGGGATCGGGCGGCGCGGCCTACATGGAGAAGAACGAATACGAAGTGACGAAGGCCGATGGAACGCCGGTGACAGGGTGGACGGTGGACGATCTCGTGCACGGGCGCTACATGGTTCGGCAGAAGCCCGGGCCGAAGAACTCGCTGGGACTGGTGAAGTTCATGTTCCCAAACGAGTATGACGTGTACATGCACTCAACGCCGGAGATGAACCTGTTCAACCTCGCGCGCCGCGATCGCAGCCATGGATGCATCCGGTTGAATGATGCCGAGAAGATGGCAGACTGGGTGCTCGATGGGCAGGGTGACTGGGACGAGGACAAGATTCATGAGGCGATGTTTGGCCCGACGGATGGCGGAGAGCCGGAGGACAACAAGCAGGTTGGGTTGAAGACTACGCTCCCGGTGAGCATCACCTACCTGACGGCCAATGCGGATGAAGACGGCACGATGCACTTCTTCAACGACATTTACGGTTACGACAAGCAGCTTGAGGCGGCGCTGGCGGCGGGCCGGCCGTACGAGCAACAGAAGGTCAAGATCAATCCGAAGCTGACGCCGGGCGAGACGGAGTAGCTGGCTGCTCATTTCTAAGAGCGGCCTCGGCGCGCACCCGGCGCATGAGGTCTTCGAAACGCTCGCCACGTTTGGGCGTGAAGATGCGCGCCGTGATGACGAGGGAATCGATGCGGTCAAGGCGGAAGGTGCGGAAGTCCGTGCGGCGCTCGTCCCACGCGGCGAGCGTCCAGACGCCAGACCAGAAGGCGAGGGCGAGCGGACGAACGCTGCGCTGCTCCGCGCGTGAGGCATCCTCCCCGAGGCGCGTATAGCTGAACTCGAGCACGGTGCGGCTGAGACAGGCCGCGTGGAGCTGATCCAGCAGCTTGCGATGCGCTGTGGTCATCTTGAAGCCCGGCGCGTAGAGCGCGATGGCGTCGAGGCGTTTCGCGAGTTCCTCAGGCAGGACGGCTTCGATGCGCGCGAGCGCGGATCTGGCGGCGACGACAGACTCTGCACCGCCCCATGCCTCGACGAGCCGGGCGCCGAGAACGAGCGCGGTGAGTTCTTCTGGAGTGAACATGAGCGGAGGGAGATCGAAGTCGCGGCGCAGCGTGTAGCCGACGCCGGCCTCGCCTTCGATGGGCTGACCTGCGAGTTGGAGGTCGCGAACGTCGCGGTAGATGGTGCGCTCGGAGACCTGAAGCCGCTCGGCGAGTGCGCGAGCGGTCTTCAGGCGTCCGGAACGCAGCATCTGAACGATGCGAAAGAGGCGGTCAGCGCGCCTCATGCGTCACTCTCCGCGGCTGTGCAGGCCAACGTGATTGCCCTCCGAGTCGAGGATGCAGGCGAAGAAGCCGAAGCCGCCGGGGATTTCGGTGCGCGGCACCAAGACCTTGGAGCCCGCGGACTTGGCGCGATCGACTGCCGCGTTGAGCTGACCGTCGGCGTTGAGGAAGACGATGGTGCCGTCGGCTGCGGGCTTTGATTGTGAGCGCTGCACGATGCAGCCGGCGACGCCATTATCTTTGGTCGGAAAGATGAAGCAGGGCTCGCCGGGATACGGCATCAGCTTTGAATCCAGCACATTCTCATAGAAGCCGCGTGCGCGATCGATGTCGCTGACGGGAATCTCGAACCAGGTGATTGCGTTTGTTTCGAACTTGCTCATGATTGTCTCCTCTGCGAGATGAAAATCGAGGTACAGGCGCAGAGTAGGACGACGCTGCTGACAGCATACTGTCAGGAGGATGTCAGGAGCTGGATTTTTTTCAGGGTTCGATGGGGAATGGGATTGGCAGCGAAAGCAGGTCCGGCGGGATCCAGCGCGCGCGGGCGCCTATGGAGTTGAAGACGTCGAAACTGTAGTACTGCTCGTGCAACTTGTTCTGAGAGCCGAAGCGAGCGCAATTGCGGCAGACAGATTCGTGCTGTGAGAGAGCGCGCTGCTCGCGCAAGGCTTCAGAGACGATCGCGAGCCAGAAGATCGTCAGGGTCTCGTGATAGTTGCTGACCGATTTGCCGCGCGCCAGAAGATAGTTGCGGATCGCCGCGCGGGTGTGTGGCAGCACGGAGTCGCCGTACCGCGCGAGATATACGGTTGCCATCGCGATGTGCGCCTGGTGGGTCCACTCGTCGGCCGGCAGAGAGCCGTCTTCGAAGGCGCTGAGAAAGGTCTCACATTCCTCCGGCCCGATCAGGTACGAAGGTGTGGAGGCGTCGGTCAATAGGCGTCTCCGCCGGTTTCGCCATGCATCGTGTCGAGGTTCTCGAAGCGCGTGAAATCGGCGAGATAGGCCATCTGCACGGAGCCGGTGGGGCCGTTGCGCTGTTTGGCGATGATGATCTCGGCCTTGCCCTTCAGGTCTTCGTTCTCGCGATCGTAGTACTCTTCGCGGTGAATGAACGCGACGACGTCGGCGTCCTGTTCGATCGAGCCCGACTCGCGCAGGTCGGAGAGCAGCGGCTTTTTGTCGCCGGTGCGCTGCTCGCTTCCACGCGAGAGTTGCGACAAGGCGACGACGGGAACGCGCAACTCTTTGGCGAGCGCCTTCAGTCCGCGCGAGATGGAGCTGACCTCCTGGGTGCGGTTCTCGAATTTTTTCTGCGATGAACCCGCGGAGCCAGTCATCAGCTGGAGGTAGTCGATGACGATGAGATCGAGCCCGCCTTCCTGCTGCATCAAACGGCGAGCCTTGGCGCGCATTTCCGCGAGCGTGATTCCGGGAGTATCGTCGATGAACATCTTTGAGCCCATCAGGCGGTCGAGTGCGGAGATGAGCTTGCCGCGATCTTCGCGCGGAATGAAGCCGGTCTGCAGCTTGCGGGAGCCGACCATGGCTTCGCTGGCGAGCATGCGGCGCAGCAGCGACTCCTTCGACATTTCCAGCGAGAACACGGCGACGACTTTCGCGTCCTTTACGGCGCAGTTCTGCGCGATGTTGATGGCCCATGCCGTTTTGCCCATCGAAGGACGCGCGGCGATGATGATGAGCTCGCCGGTCTGCAAGCCGGAGGTCATCTTGTCGAACTCGATGTAGTGGGTGGCGAGGCCGGTGATCTCGCGGCCCTGCTCGTAGAGCGCGTCGATGGAGCCGAAGCTGTTGGCAACGATCTCGGGAATGTTGGAGAGGCCGCGCTGGATTGCAGAATCGGCGACGTCGGCGAGCTTGGCTTCGACGTTGTTCAGGACGGTCGTTGCGTCCTCGGCCTGGTCCGCAGCGGCGGCCATGCCCTCGTTGAAGATGCCGAGGAGCTGGCGCAGCAAGCTCTTGTCCTTGATGATGCGGACGTAGGATTCGATGTTCGGGTGACGAGGGATTCCCTCGGTGAGGTATGCAATGTATGCCTGACCGCCGACCGCATCGAGCTCTTTGCGTTTGCTCAGAGCTTCGATGACGGTTATGTGATCGACTGCGTGGCCAACATTCTGCAGTTCGACGATGGCGCGATAGATGCGCTGATGTGAGTCGAGCAGGAAGTCTTCGGGACGGAGCTTTTCAGTGGCGTCGACGATGGCGACTGCGTCGAGTAACATCGCGCCGAGAACCGTGACCTCGGTCTGCACGGAGGCGGGCAGACCATCGTTCAGGGATACGGGGATCGGCTGTGCGGCCATGCGTGCGCGCGATACTCCGAATGGAATAGGTGGTAAGAAGAGTGTCTTAGAAATCCGCTCGCCACAGCTTACGAGGAACACACCTGTGTACGTCTCGCCAGTTTGTGGGAACGGTGGACAAACCCGGACCATTCTCTCGGGCAGTCAATAAGTTAGACCAATTTTGGTTTTGTGCGGACGCTGCGTAGACTGGTCGTGCGACCACCAGAGGAAGCTTTGGAAGCTTCCTCTGGCCCTTCGATCGCGAGGCAAAGAAAGAGCAGGTAGGGTTTGGACGCCAACCATTCCTTGCCTGCTCTTAATGCTATTCGGAGATAGACGGCCTAAAGCCTGTGGGTATCCGGGTGGATATGTGTAATGCAGGAAAAAGCGGCAGCCGTAGCTGCCGCGTTTTGTTGAGTTGATCGAAGGACTTACTTCGCTGCGCGCTCCGCGAAGACCTTCTGCGCGGCGATGAGGCCGTCGCCGAACTTCACGCCGAGCTCTGGCAGACTCTTTACGATGACCTGCTCCAGCGCGCCGATGAGGGAGATGGTGTCGAGGTAGTCGAAGAAGCCCAGGTGTGCGATGCGGAAGATCTGGCCCTTCATCTCACCCTGGCCGTTGGTGATGATTGCGGCGAAGCGCGACTTCAGCTCCTTGACGATAACACCGGAGTCGACGCCTTCGGGCGCGTAGACCGCGGTGGCCGCTGCTCCGGGGCTGACGGCATTGAATAGCTTGAACCCAAGCGCCGTTACGGCCGCGCGAGTCATCTCGGCGATGAGCTCGGCGTTGGCGACCAGCTTCTCGCGGCCCTTCTCGAGATCGCCGTCGGCCTGCGCAGCAATCCAGTCGAGCGCAGCGCCGAGAGCAGCGATCAACGCCACAGCGGGTGTGTAGGCGCTCTCGCCGGACTTCGCATTCTTGCGCTCCTTGCGGAGATCGAAGTAGTAGCGCGGATTGTAGGTGGATTCCATGCGGTCCCAGGCGCGCTGGCTCACGGCGAGATAGCTGAGGCCGGGCGGAATCATGACCGCTTTCTGAGAGCCGCCGATCAGGACATCCACGCCCCAGTGATCCATCTCGAGCGTCGAGGTGCCGAGACCAGTGATGGCATCGACGATCAGGAGCGCTTCGCTCTTCTGCTGCTTGAGCAGCTTGGCGATGCCCTCGACGTCATGGCGCACGCCGGTTGAGGTTTCGTTGGCCTGCATGAAGACAGCGCGCGTTTCGAGCTTGAGCGCGGCCTTCACCGCCTCAACCGTAAAGGTCTGGCCGTAGGGAGCGCTGACGACATCGACTTCGCAACCGAAGGCTTTTGCGAGCGCGGACCAGCGTTCCCCGAACTTGCCCGCGGTGAGCACGAGCACGCGGTCACCCGGCGAGGTGAGGTTGGAGACCGAAGCCTCCATCGCTCCGGTGCCCGAACTGGAGAGAATGATGACGTCGTTTTTTGTGCCGACGAACTCCTTGAGCTGCCCGAGCACGCGTTGGAAGAGCGCACGGAACTCCGGCGTGCGGTGATGGATATCGGCAGCCGCCATCGCGAACTGCGCGGCGGGAAGAAGCGGTGTGGGGCCCGGCGTGAAGAGGCGCGTCTTACGAATCATGCTTTCTATTCTATCGACGTGCGATGTGCAACGAGATTGATATGCTGATTAGTTGGGGCAAGAGGAGGCGAGATGCCGGAGATCGCAGAGCGCGTGAATAAAGACATCGTGACCGCAATGAAAGCGCGCGAAGAGCAGACGTTGACCGCGTTGCGCATGGTGAAGTCCGCGCTGAAGGCCAAGGAGATTGACAAGCGCGAGCCGCTGACCTCGGCCGAAGAGCAGAGCATTCTGACAACGCTGCTGAAGCAGCGACGTGAGTCTGTCGAGCAGTTCACCAAGGGAGGGCGCCCAGAACTCGCCGCGAAAGAACAGGCCGAGATTGCGCTGATTGAAGGCTATCTGCCGAAGGCTGCGGGTGAGGATGAGATCCGTGAGCTGGTTTGCGGAGCGATCGATCAGATCACGAAGGACAATGGCGGGACGCGTCCGGTGCCAAGAGACATGGGCGCGGTGATGAAGGTTGCGCAGCAGCGGAGCCTGGCCAACGGAATCCGCGCCGACGGCAAGATGCTAAGTGAGATCGTGAAGGCAGAACTGGCCAAGGGAGCCTGATTCAACGAACGCGAAGGCGGATGAAGAACTGTTCCGCGGTGGGGCGATCACCGTACGCGGAGCGCAGCGCGGCAGGCGTGCGATAGGCCGTCACTTGTGCACCGGGCGCGGCAAGAAGGTGCTGTCCGATTGCGAAGTCGTGGTCATATCCAAAGGTGAACGCAGCGACATGCCCGAGCGGCGACTCGACAAAATTCTGCGGCAGAGGCGCACCTGGCGCGAGCAGCAACTCATTCGAACGGCCCGCGTTTTCCATACGCGTCCAAACGTAATTGCGATTCGCGAAGCGCAGCAGAGCCTCCATGAGATAGCTGTTCTCTTTGCTGTTGTCTGAGAGCGATTGCGTGCGGCCCCAGACGAACGTGGTTGAGAGGTCGGTCTTCGACTCAGGCGTCATCTGCATTGGTGCAGTCGACCTTCCAGGGTTGGTCTGCGGTTTTGAACTGCTGCCCATGTCCATGCCGGGCATGTTGGCCATGATGTGCGTTTTCATTGCCGGCGCCGGCTGAGAACCAAAGGTGTGGTGATACATCAAGCTCGCGGTTTGGCGCTGCTGATCCTCATGCGGGTAGAGCGCCTCAGGAGAGACGATGTGCGCGATGGAATATTGGCCGGTCCAATCTGGTGAAGGTGAGATCGTGAGCCGGGTAGAAACAGAATCGATGGCGTGGCCGTTTGCCGAAGGAGCGAAGTGCCAGCGCGCCTCGGTGGGCTCGGCGCCATGGAAGCCGGAGAGTTCCAGACGTGCCCATCGATAAGTGAGCCCGCCGGTGACGACACTGTAGGCGATGTGCGTGGAATCTTCCTGGTGGTGGCCGAGCGCGGCGATAGGATCTTCGCTGGCGGAGAGCCGGTGCGGGTAGGCCGTTGGGCCGATTGCGGGATCCCCCACCGGCGCGACGTAGAGGGACAGCAGCGCGTTCGGCGAGAGCTTCAGATCGTAGAGAGCCGCTGCTTCCATGAAAAAGTTGTGTGGATGCTGACCGTCGATGATGGGCGAGCTGTAGGCGGTCTCTCCCTGCTGAAACAGCTCCGGGTAGTTTCGATTGGGCACCGTTGCAGGCTCGACCGAGAGCATCGTGCGAAGCGTGATCTGGCCGCGAGTGCCGAGCGCATGCTGCGTCATTGGCATGATCCAGTTTGTCGAAAAAAACGCGTCGCGATTGCGGGGCGATTCCCCTTGCTGCTGCGTATTCGCGGCGAACGAGTTGGCGTGCAGCATCAGACTCCAGCCCTTATGCTTGCCCATCCACATTGACACCGGCGTGCTCGCGGGCTCAAGGCTCGTGCCCGATGAGCTGTGCTGTTCGACTGCTTCGACGAGCGTATGCGCGGACATAATCTGCTGACCGCTGGCGGCAAACGCAGCTGCACACAGCAGACCGGTGATGAGTCGTGGCAGCACAGTCGCTCCACTGACGATTACACCAGCTTCGGCCGCAGTGCGGTAAACCCGGCCTTCTGCTGATAGGCGTTCGCGAGCGCGCAGGCCTTCGCCTCTTCGTACAAAGGCGCGAGAAAGGTGATCGAAACCGGCGTGCCAGGGCCGCCGACGTTGTTCATCGCTCCGTCTTCGGTGCTCTGTGGAGGTGGAGCGTCGTCGCCGCGAATGCCGTTGGGAACGATCACTGCGGGCTGCCCGCAGAGGTTTGTTGCGGTGAGCTGCGTGCCGCCGCTCGGCGTAACGATGACGTCGAAGTTCGAGAACAGGTCATGCATCTGCGCCATTGCCAGCGTGCGTGCGCGCTGCGCCTGGATGTAGTCGACGGCTGGAGTGAAGCGTGCTGTACGGAACGTGTTCGGCCAGTCGAAGGGCTTCTGGCCTGCAAGGAGTGCGTCGCGGCCGGAAAGCGTGAGTTCGTCGAATGCCGCCGCGGCCTCTGACTCGAGAATGCTCAGCAGCGCGGAGAAGTGGAAGTCCGGCAGTTCGCATGGAGTGAGCGTTACGCCCATTTCTCGCAATTTGCCTAGCGTCGCAGCGTCGTACTTTGCGTCATAAAGACGGCGGTCGAACTGCGCTTTGTGCTCCGTCTCGCGTTTCGAGCGTTCCGCCTCGGAGAGAGTGGCTAGTTCATCTTTGGGGAGCGGCTGCAGTGTGGGCGTGTCGAATGCGGACTTGATGTAGCCCACGCGAAGCTTGCGCGCTTCGATTGTGAGGTCCGCGTTGAAGGCTCCGGTGTGCACGCTGAGGTCCTGTCCGTTGGGACCTGAGATCGCGTGCAGCACCAGGGCGCAGTCCTCGACCGAGCGCGCAATCGGTCCAATCTTGTCCATCGACCACGAGAGCGCCATCGCGCCTGTGCGCGGCACGCGGCCAAAGCTCGGCCGCAATCCCGTCGCACCGCAGCGCGTTGCTGGCGAGGAGATGGAGCCGAGCGTCTCCGTGCCGATTGCAAAGCCGACGCAGCCGGCGGCAACGGCGCTCGCAGAACCCGCAGAGCTTCCGCTCGAGCCTTGATGCGGATTCCATGGATTGCGCGTGCGGCCGCCCGGCTTGCCGGAATCCGGAGGATAGCCCCAGAGGTCACCTTGTGCGAGTGCGCCCAGCGTCATCTTTGCGACCAGCACGGCTCCGGCCGCATCCAGACGCTTCACGACCTCGGCATCGTAGTCGAACTGCTGATGCTCGAATCCTGCCGCGCCCCACGTGGTCGGGTAGCCCTTCACGGCGAGGAGATCCTTCGCACCCCACGGAATTCCGTGCAGCGGCCCGCGATCGTGTCCACTGGCGAGCTCGCGATCCGCTTGCGCGGCCTGCTTGAGCGCACGCTCTTCCGTGTAGGTGATCACAAACTTCAGCAGCGGGTCGTAGCGGCGCAGACGCGCGAGATACATCTTCGTCAGCCCGACGGAGGTCACCTTGCGCTGGCGCAGCGCGATGCCAAGCTCGCGCACGGTGGCAAAGGCCCACGCCTCGGTCGCAATATCGCCATCTTCGTCAGCGGCCTTCGCTTCGGCAACCATCTTCGCGATGCTGGGCACTGGACCGAGGCGGATTGGTTGCGGCTGCTCGATCGGCGGAGGAGCCGTGCCCGCCGGCACTGGATTCGTCATTGCAACAGGCGCGACACCATTCGCGAGATGAAGTTCGCGCACGCGCAGGGCGTTGTTTCGCTGCGAGACGAGGCCATCCAGCATCATCTGCTTTTGTTCGTCGGTGATGTGGACGGCGGCAATCACAGCTGCGGCATCGATCATCGCGGGCGTGATCGCCGGCCAGCCGCGCAGGTCCTCGTTGGCTGGCTGCGCGGTCCGCGATCCGGAGGCGCCGGCGGCCTGCGGTGAGGACGCGAGCCCCAGCAGAGCACCGGGAAAAAGCGTTTGACCAAGCCCGGCTGCAGCGCAGACAGAGAGCAGCGTGCGCCGGTTGACCCGCGCGGATGAATCGTTGGATGAACTCAGCATGCGTGAGATTATTGCATCTCGCTCTTTCCTCCGCTGAGCATGCAGAATTTTGTGCGACGATGCTCGGATGAGCGAAGCCGCACTGGAGCCGCGCGTCGCGGGAGAGCCGCCGCAAGAGCACCATCTCCGGCGGCAGCTGCGGCTTCGTGATCTCGTTCTCGCGCAGGTCCTCACCGTAGTGGGCAGCTCGTGGGTTGGGCTGGCCGCAGGTTTGGGCCGCGCGCAGACGGTGGTGTGGCTGCTCGCGCTGGTCAGCTTTTATCTGCCGATGGCGGTCGCGGTGTTCTATCTGAATCGGTCGATGCCGCTCGAAGGCGGGCTGTACGTGTGGGCGCGGCAGGCGTTCGGCGACGCACTGGGATTCATGACGGCGTGGAACATCTGGCTGTACGCACTCTCCAGCATTGCCACCATCCTGTTTCAAATTCCGAGCGAGATGTCGTACATGATCGGGCCCTCGGCAGCCTCACTACCGGAGAGCCATACGTTCGTGTACTCGCTGCTTGGGGTGATCGTCGCGTTGCTCGCGTGGACTGCAGTTCGCGGGCTCTCGCTGGGCAAATGGATTCACAACGTCAGCGGGTCATCGATGATCCTGGCGTTCGCGCTGCTGATCTTCGCGCCGTTCTGGGGGCTGCTGCACGGCCATCCGGTGCACTTTGCGCCATTCACATTCGCTCTGCCGCACTCGGATAAAGAATCGCTCGCACTCGTCGGCCAGATTCTCTTCGCGTCCTCAGGGCTCGAGTACATCGCGATCCTCGCGGGGGAGACTCACTCGCCGGCGCGCGACATCGGCCGCAGTGTCGTGATCGCCACACCGATTGTTTTTGCGATGTTCATGCTCGGCACAGGTTCCGTGCTTGCGTTTCACAACGCGAATGCAGGTGTGGCGATTAACTACGTGGCGCCCATACCGCAGACACTGCGGCTTGCGTTCGCAGGCAGCGGCGCGGCGACGCTGCTCGCGCGCTTCTCGATTC
>Ga0070741_10005921_pt1 | contig 26652 bp, 21 predicted proteins | sample Coa_R1_4_FD_66440 | JGI IMG/M metagenome (GOLD analysis project Ga0070741, IMG submission 66440) | Surface soil microbial communities from Centralia Pennsylvania, which are recovering from an underground coalmine fire - Coalmine... | ecosystem: Environmental > Terrestrial > Soil > Unclassified ... | reverse complement strand
CCCGGGCGACATCATCCCGGAATGGTGGGCGAGATCATCTCGGAATGGTGGGCGACATCAAATCGGAACGGTGGGCGAGATCATTCCGGAATGGTGGGCGACATCGAGCGGAATCAGCATCGGCGGAACGGCATACGCAAAACCAGGAGTTTATATGCCGACCAAGCCACCTTTCGCCGTTGCGGATCGAAAGCAGCCGTACTTTAAGCTTCACGGATCGAGTAACTGGCGAACAGGAGATGGTTCGAGCCTCTTGATAATGGGTGGCAACAAATCCGCCAACATAGCCGCCTCGGAGCTTCTCAGTTGGTACGAGCAAGAGTTTCGCAATGCACTTCGCGAGCCGGGTGCTCGGTTAATGGTGATAGGATACGGCTTCGCAGACACTCACATCAACGATGATATTCGCGAAGGCGCGTCCGCTGGAATGAAGCTCTTCGTCATCGACCCGAACGGCGTGGACGCAATTGATACGCTTCGATCCCGCAACATGTACAATTTCGGGAGCTCGTTGCGGGAGAGCTTCATTGGAGCGTCACGAAGGGACCTGCGGACTACCTTGACGACCGATAGGGTTGAACGTGCCAAGGTTATGCATTTCTTTTCTTAGCCGACCAGCAGCCTAATCAGGCTCCGGGGCCGCGTTGGATGGCTCTCAAAATTTTATATCTTTTCCGCGCGGCACTACTCGGCCGATCCGCGCCGACGATTTTTGGCCCCCGGGGGTGACTCGCGTGATGCGCGGAAATGCTTCGGTCTGCTTGCACGAAAGTTAGGACTTGTGGTCAAGCAATTGAGCGGGAAGTTTCAGAGACTTAACCCGTGCACAAGTTGTGCACGAAAAGCGAGATGGTGAACGACGGCTGCGCCGAAGCACATAAACTGAGGGGCGCCGGATGTTCCATAAGGCTCGATTGGCGAATCCGCTGCTCGACTTTGATCTACCAGGTCGTCAATGCTCGCTCCTGCTGACGGCAAGATTCGACGAGCTTGCCGAATCTCTCGGGAGCAGCTGGGCTCATCGCAGGAATAGCGCTTCTTGCTCTTTCCAGTCGCTAGGAAATGGCTTGAGCAGCGTCGCCAGTTCTAGTCCGTCTGGCTGCGTTCCCGACAATATTGCCTCAGTAATCGAGGGCGAAAGGAGCGTGAGCCGAAGGACCCGGCCGAGATATGCCTCGTTGATTTTCTCGGCCTTCGCCAGGTCCCGTAGGGATGCGAATAGCTTGGATTCCAACATGCCTCGCCAGCGATGGGCGCGGGCCAAAGCCTTTATGATTGTATTGTCGATCCTTGGAGGAGGCGGTGACCATGGCTCGAGATTCGCGGGGGTCACGACCTGCTTGCGCCCACCTTGGCGGCGCAGCGAAATCGGAATGCTCACGACCACGGTGCGACCATCGCGGCTTAGCTTGGGTCGTCCGCACGAACCAACGGTGATTGTCTCGACCTTCATCACTCGGCTGCTTGTTGGAAGGTGGCGTTTGACCTGAGTTCATTGCAGAGCGACGTCAGGCCTTCAATTTTGAGAGTTATATCCATGTTGTCGGGCTTGAGATCGATACGGTCCACGAGCAGCTCGACAATTCGCGCCTGCTCGGCTGGAAAAAGCTCGTTCCAGAGATCATCAAACTCGACGAGGGCAGTGCGCACGTCGTTTTCGCCGATGTCTTGCCCCTGCCTACGGGCGGCGCGCCAAGTCTGAACGACAACTTCCGGAGTCTTTAGTAGCGCTCGGATCTGATCCAGGACAATGCGCTCGATCTCCGCCGCCGGCACCAGCCGGACAGGGCAGTCGGACCCGCCGCGTTTCATGGCAGTTTGGCTGATGTAGTAGCGATACAATTTCCCCGACTTCCGGGTGTGGGTCGGCGACATCGCAGCGCCATCAGGTGCGAACAAGAGGCCTTTGAGCAGAGCGGGTGTCTGGGCTCGTGTTCTGTTGGCCCGCTTGCGCGGGCTTTCTTTCAATATGGCGTGGACCTTATCCCAGAGCTCGCGGTCGATGATTGGTTCGTGTTCGCCAGCATAGGACGTGCCCTTGTGTACGGCTTCCCCAATGTAAACGCGGTTGTGCAGCAGCTTGTAGAGGACGCCCTTGTCCAGCAGGTGTCCATAGCGATTCGTTGCGCCGGCAGCGACGAGCTCTCTCGCCAAGAGCGTTGCGGATTTTAGCTGAACGAAGCGCCGGAAAATGGAACGGACCCGCTCGGCATCATCCTCCTGGATAATCAGCTTACGGTCCCGGACCTCATAGCCGAGCGGCGTCCAACCGCCCATCCACTTGCCTCGTCTTCGCGAAGCGGCGACCTTGTCGCGTATGCGCTCTCCGATGAGTTCCCGCTCGAATTGCGCGAACGTCACCAGGATGTTCAGCGCCATCCGGCCCATCGCGTCCTTGGTGTTGAACGACTGGGTCACCGATACGAAGGTAACGCCATGACGCTCGAATAGCTCAACCAAATTCAGAAAGTCGAGCATAGACCGGGAGAGCCGGTCGATCTTGTAGACCACGATCACGTCGATCTTGCCGGCCTTGACATCGGCCAGGAGCCGCTTCAGCGCGGGGCGGTCGAGGGTGCCGCCTGAAAAGCCGCCGTCGTCGTAGCGGTCGGAAACCAGGGACCAGCCTTCCGCTCTTTGGCTCGAGATGTAGGCTTCGCACGACTCCCGCTGGGCATCGAGCGAGTTGAAGTCCATGTCCAGACCTTCCTCGCTGGATTTCCGCGTATAGACTGCGCAGCGCAGCTTGCGGACGGTAGGACGGCTGCTGCCTTCCGACATCCCAAAGACGTCGGGAAGCGTCGGGCTGAGGGACCTGGTGCGCCGAGTACGAACGCGCGCTGCGGTCATTTTCCGCCCTGATGGTTTTTCAGGCCGAAGAAGACCCAGCCGTTCCATTTCGTGCCGGTTATCTCGCGGGCAACGGACGAGAGCGACTTATAAGGGCGGCCGAGGTATTCGAAATCATTGGCTCGCACGGTGACGCAATGCTCAACGCCCTGCCACTCGCGGATTAGCTTGGTTCCGTTGACCGGGCGCAGGACGGGCTTGGCTTTGCGTTCGGCAGGGTCCCGGGTGGCGTATTGCTTTGCCGGAGCCTGGAGCCGCTCCAGGGTCTCACGGGAGAGGCCTCCGTAGGCCAATTCCTGGATGCGGTAAGCCAACCGACTTTCCAGAAAGCGCCGATTGTAGTGGGGCGGTTCAGTATCGAATAGCTCGCGCCAGCGGGCTTTCAGAACGTCGGCGGGGGTGCCTTTTAGGGCCGCCAACTGGGACAAAATGCTAACTTTCACGGGGCGATATCCTCGCTCTTACGGGCGACATCACCCTCAGACTGGGGTCCACAGTCGAGCAGAGTTTTTGCCTCACGCGGCAAAATTTGACTGGACTTCCGCTCCAAAAGACGCAGGAGACCGGCGGCCAGAAGAGCGGCGATTTCAGCTAGATCGTCATGGCGATGCGCGGTCATACGCCGTTACTCGGCGTAGTCGGCGCGCCGGTCCAACCCTTTCACATGAAACGGTAGAGACGCGCACCGCGTCGTATTTAGGCGCAATGGGTGCGACCGCGTTGTTGTGGAGTATTGCGGCCGCAATCTTCCACTCGGTCTCAGACAGCGAAAAACTGTGCCGCTGATTCGCTGGCGCAATGCCGTCGAACGCTAAACGTGCAGGGCAAAAGTGGAAGCTGATAAAAGCGAGCCAGATAGTTTGGACGGTCTGACGCTGGCTGCGGCCTTCCGCAGGCATGTTATCGAGGATGGCGAGATTGCCGCCATAGGACAGCGCATGTTGCAAATGCGTCGCAGCCATTCGGGTGTGTTCTTAGAAGGAGAGTTTCCTGACCCCTATTTCGGCTTCCATTGGCCTCTGCATGCTTCCGCTAAAAAGATTGCGTTCGCCTTCGTGAACTCGCCTCTCACAATCGTAGGCGTGCCGTCGCCAGAGCCATCCGCGCTAGAAACCGCAGCTGCGGAACTATTGGCAAATCGTATCGCGGCACTGGTTGATTGGCTCGCCCGGGGCGAGATCATTGCGGTCGGCACCTTCGCGACCACGGGCGTCGAAGGGCCGATCGGTTCCGGCCAGTGGACGCGTACGGACCTGTCCATGGATGTCCGGGATAGCGCCATTTGCGAGACGAAAAGCCATCCTCCGGTCGCCATCTGGACGGGCGTTTGCCTTCGGCTGCCGGATCAAGGTTCATCGACTGATAAAGCTGTCGTCCCGCACCGTGATGCCGAATCGCCGACAGCAGCACGAAAGCAAATCCAAACGAAAACCAGATCTCGTCAAGAGTGTCTCGACTGGCTCACGTCGATGATGTCTGATGTGGCGGTCATACCGCTGACGAATGCCGAGCTCTGGGCGAAGGCAAGCGCAAAATGGCCCGATAAACTCAGCAAGCGGGAATTTGATAAATGTCGGGCCCAGGTTCTTGACCGGCTAAGCGAAGAGCAGCGCTATTTGTGGGCCCGCCCAGGACCGAAGCCCAAATCGTCGCAGTTGTAATCACCGCACTTCGAAATCGCAGCAGCTATTTTTCAGAGCTCCAACGTAGCCAGTCTTACTGCACCGAAACCGATGCAGTAATGACATGTCCTTCGAGAGCACAAATCGAGACCTAGACGCCCTATTTAGGGAGCAAGAAGCAGCCGATTTGCTGTGCCTGTCCGTGCGGACACTCCAGTCCTGGCGGATTCGCTTGGCGGGCCCGCCTTTCGTGCAAGTGGGACGGGCCGTCCGTTATCGGCGGCGTGATCTGATAAATTGGATTGAGGCTAACACGGTGGGCTCCTTCGCTAAAGAAGGGGGCAACCGATGAGCTGGCCTGCGGTAAAATGGGCGCGCAAACAGCGCGTCGGCTCTCAGACTGCAAAAGCAGTGCTGATGTCTATGGCTCTTTACGCCGATGACAAGGGATTGTGTTGGCCGTCCCAGGAGACGATGGCATCTGAAATCGAGTGCTCCGTCGACTCGGTCCAACGGGCGCTAAAGAAGCAGCTCGTACCTAGTTATGTCAAACGAATGAAACGTAAGTCTTCGGATGGACGTCGCATCTCTGACGCCTACCAGCTGAGACTCGACCGCCATTCCGATGGCCCTCACTCGAGATCCTGCGGCCCGGTTTCGTGCGGTTCGGCTGCTGGCAACTACCAAACCGCAGATGACGGGGCTACCGAGCCGCAAAGCGATGCTCCACCGAACTGCACGGTGCGGCCTAAATCTATAAAAGAAAAATTAGAAGAATCTTCTGGCCGCAATTTGGCCACTACGCCGGGCGGCGCGCGGTTAGTGAAGAGGCTTGGCAAGGCGGTCTTCGAGTCCTGGTTTACCAGGGTACATCTCGTCGGTACGCAGGATCAAACTTTGTTGCTGCAAGCCGATAACCGCTTCATTGCGGATCACGTCGAGCAGCAGTTTGACCACAAAATCGTCGAGTGCTTTCGACCAGAGTACACCGACGTCGTGCGCGTGAGAGTAGTCGTGCGCAAGGACAACAGCCCTACGGGGGGTACTGAAAACGTTGGCGAGACCGAGGGCGGACCGGCACCCTAGTGGCACATTTTTTTACGCAAAACTTCTGAAATTATTTTTTGCGCGTCGGTTGCGACGGATCGGATTAGCAACGCATCGGTCGGGTCGACGCCAAAAACATCGCGAAATTCGGGAGGGGAGGGTGTCTAAGACAGGAGATGGGGGTACCCAATGAATGAGCAGAACGAATTTGAAGGGTAGATGACGAGGGTCGCCTTAAGGTCGAATATTGGCCTCTCGACAGGTTGATTCCTTACGCGCGCAACGCTCGGATCCATAGCGCCTCACAGGTCGCGGAGATTGCCGGCAGCATTCGCGCGTTTGGCTTCTCCAGCCCTATCTTGGTCGGCGAAGGGGGCGACATCATCGCTGGCCATGGTCGATTGGCTGCTGCCCGGAAACTCGGCTTGACCGAGGCGCCGGTGGTAGTGCTGCGAGGTTTGACAGAATTTCAGCGGCGGCAGCTGGTGCTGGCCGACAACAGGATCGCATTGAACGCCGGTTGGGATGCCGAAATGTTGAGCTTGGAGCTCGCCGATCTCTCCGAGATGGGCGCTGATCTTTCGACCCTCGGCTTCACCAACAAGGAGTTGTCGGCGGCACTCTCGCGCGTGGACAGCGGTCTCACGGATGAGGATGAAGTTCCGGAAGTTGCAGAGGTCGCGGTATCTCGTTCGGGCGATGTCTGGCAGCTCGGCCCTCATCGCATCGCCTGCGGCGATAGCAGAGATGCGGCCCTGGTGCAGTTGCTGCTGGCTGGGACCGCGCCGCAGCTCATGGTCACGGACCCGCCCTACGGCGTCGAATATGATCCGGAATGGCGCCATCGACGTGGCGTCAACAAGTCGGCACGAAAGGGCAAAATTCGGAACGACGAGATAGCGGATTGGAGCCCGACTTGGGATCTGTTTCCTGGCGAGATCGCCTACGTTTGGCATGGCGCGCTCCGCTCGACGATAGTCGCCGAGAGCCTGACCAACAGCGGCTTCACTGTGCGCGCGCAAATCATCTGGGCCAAGGAGAGGCTGGTGATGAGCCAGGGCGATTACCACTGGCAACACGAGCCCTGCTGGTACGCGGTACGCAAGAGGGGCAATTGGACCGGCGACCGTAAGCAAACCACGCTATGGACGATCAGCAGCGGCGGGCAGGATGCCGAAACGAAGCATGCGACCCAAAAGCCAGTCGAGTGTATGCGCAGGCCTATGCTGAACAATTCAAGCCCGGGACAGGCCATCTACGAGCCATTCCTCGGCAGCGGGACGACGCTCATCGCCGCGCAGTCTTGTGGGCGCGTCTGCTTCGGTATGGAGATCGATCCGCTCTTCGTCGACCTCGTCATTCGCCGATGGCAGGCATTCACGGGCGAACAAGCTAAGCGCGCGAGCGATGGCGCCATTTTTGATGAACTCGCACCGCCAACGCCAGCGACCAAGGAGGCGTCATGATCCGCGGTCGTCGACCAAAGCCGACCAGGCTAAAGGCGTTAACCGGCAATCCCGGGAAGCGGCCACTCAATGTAAACGAGCCCAGACCCGAGCCCGCGGCGCCGGAGTGCCCTCCCGAACTAAGTCCGATTGCCAGGCAAGAGTGGAGCCGCCTGACCGCAGAGCTTGCGAAGCTAAACCTTATTACGCATCTCGATCGTGGTGCTCTTGCGACCTACTGCGGAGCCTATGCTTTGTGGGCAGAAGCGATGGTGCAGATCCAGAAATTTGGGACGATGGTGAAGTCACCGACGGGCTATCCGATGCAATCGCCGTATCTGTCCATCGCAAATAGACAGGCAGAACTCATGATGCGCATTGCGTCTGAGTTCGGGTTTACGCCTGCGAGCCGAAGCCGAATATCAGCGCCTCCGCCCGACCAGCTGCCGCTCCTTGACCTGACGGCGGAGGACTATGACGAGGACGATGCTGAGGGTGGGGGGTAGGTCAATCTCTGGCGCTACTGCGCCCTCGGACCGGCCCCACTATCATTCAGGGATTTTTTCCAGCCGCGGCACGATTTCTGGCGTGAGTTGGTCGATCTTATTCCGACGCTTGGAATCGAGCAAAAAAAGATCGACAACTAAAAGACTTATGCGGTTGCGGAAGGGATGAGCCGCCAAGTACGTCGGCAATCGCGAGTAATTTGACTAATTGTTTTCCGTTGCACCGTGGCCGTCGGAAGCCATGATCGAGATGCTCAGGAGCGCTTCTGATGCGCGGGGAGATGTCGCTAAATTCGGTAGGGGGTGGCGCACTCAAATGTTCAAATAGATTTGCTCGCCGACGGGGGACCCTGCTTCAAACGCGAAACTCTCAATCTTGAAAAACCCAAAGACCACTTCAGTATGAAAACCGTCGCAGCTCAGATCCGTGCGCGGCTACTGTAGCTGCGCTCTTTCAATGTCGGCTTCTAAATGCGGACCGGACACAAGGCGTTGCACCGCAAACCGTCGGTTTGACCCCAAGGCGACATTTGGGGTCGGCACGGCTGGCACAAGAGTGTCTTTTGTGGTTTGATTTCGGAGCTGAATAGATGGCCGAGGTGAGCGTATGAAGCGCCGGGAATTGCTTGGCTCTCTCGCGGTGGCTGCGCTCAATCATCCAGCGCTAGTGTGGGCGCAGTCGCTCAAGACATGGCGTATCGGCTATCTTATGGATCGTACGGGCCCCGGGGGGCCGTTTGAGAATGGCTTTTTGCAGGGGCTAAAAGAGCTCGGCTATATCCCCGGAAAAGACCTCGTAATCGAATTTCGGTGGACCGACGGCAAGACAGAAAGACTGGCTGAGTTGGTTCGGGAGCTGATTGATCTCAAAGTCGAGCTTGTCGTCGTGGCCGGCGCCCAATCGGTTCAGATCGCCAAGCAAATAACGTCGACTATGCCGATTGTAATGGCGAGCAGCCAGGACGCAGTCGGCGACGGTTTAGTGGCGAGCCTAGCCCATCCGGGAGGCAATGTGACCGGTCGCTCGGTCTATGCGCCGGAATTGACGCAGAAGCGGATTGAGTTGCTCAAAGAAACACTGCCGAATCTGCGAAGTGTCGCCGTACTATGGAACGTTCATAACGCGGGCGGGGCATCCCAGTTGCACGAGGCCCAGCGAACCGGGACTGCGCTTGGGATTGAAATTATTCCACTGGATGTTCAAATTCCCGATGGCCTAGAGAACGGAATGGACCGAGCTGCAAAGCAGGGTGCCAGTGCGGTGATGATCGTCTCCGACAGTTCCACGATCAGCAATCGTGGACCGATCGGGGCTACGGCACGCCGACATAACCTCGCGACGATGTTTTCCAACAAGGCCTATCTGGCGGGGGGCGGTCTTATGAGTTATGGCCCCGATATTGTTGATAGCTTCCGATTGGCCGCGATCTATGTGGACAAGATTTTAAAGGGAGCCAAACCATCCGATCTGCCGGTTGAGCAACCGACGAAGTTTGAACTCGCGATCAATCTCAACACGGCAAAGGCGCTTCGCCTCGCGATCCCGCCAAGTGTACTCGCCCGCGCCGACGAGGTGATCGAATAGTGCTTTGCTTGCGCAAGTGCAGAAGTCCGATTGTGTGCCCGTATGTGACTATCGACGGTATGGTGCAGAAGTCCGCTGTCGGGCGCAAAGCAGACGGGCTCTCGAATGACCTTCACCTGCTAAGTCCCGCTATCGAGCCCATTGATTAACCGGACGAGGATATAGGGGGTGGTCAAAAGTCTGGAGGTTGATTCACGTCGACTGGGCTCCCTGGTTCACACGCAACGTCGCGAAATTAAATACAAAAAGCCACTTGGGCCGGGCAAGTTAGCTTCCTGCACTCATTCTAAGTTGCTCTATTGCTCGCATGTGATCAGCGCGGTGACGGCGCGATCGACCCAAGGAATTGCCTTGGCGGTAGAGCAACTTTATCCCTAAAATCCCGTCAACCGCGTCGAGCGGAGCTCAGTCACTACAGAGTAGAAGCAATGCCAAAACCAGAAAGCTTCCAAATCGACAAAATTTACGTTTCTGAGAAGAGAAAGAAAACTCTCAAGCCCGAGTTCGTTCAAGAAATCGCGGAAAGCATTTTAGAAATCGGACAACAAGTTCCCGTTCTCGTTCGGTCCGAGAAAGGTCGGGTCGCTCTAGTCGAGGGACTGCATCGCTTCGAAGCCTGCAAGGCTCTGGGCGAAAAGACCATCATCGGAGTCTTGGTCTCGCCTGAGATCATTCACCAAAAATCACTTTTGTCTGATGGCGTTGAAATACAAGCAGAGCGCGACAAAATGGCTCGATTGAGAAAGTTGCGTCTCGAAAAGGAGGCTGCCACGAGATCAGGCGCTGGTTCGGAGGCAGTCATGGAGACACGACCAGCAGAGCTTCTGCGAAAGCCATCACGAAGCCAAGGAAATGGCAGGACTTCTGGATCAACACCAAGAACCTTGTCGGAATGGCTCACGCAACAAAAGCGGGATGGCGGTCGCTATTGATCGCCTGTTCGGCCACTACTTCAAAAATGCGCCGAGAGGAAGGCCTCGAGTATCTAAGAGCCGCACTGCCTCAACGGCCGTTAAAACATGGGACGATGCGCATATCTCTGCGGAAGCCTCGGCGAAAATCCAAAATTCGATCAGATGGGAGGACGCAGGATAGCAAGAGGGTTCGACTTAGCCGCAGAATCGGCCGTTGGCCTGGTTTTTCCATAACATCTGATGGGCGAACGGAAGCTGCAACCCTCGTGTCAATCTCGGTAGCCTCCTGGAGGGGAGAGCGCGGACCTGCCAGGCGCCCTTTGACCGGATCTCGGTCGTTGCTGCCAGGCTGAAATGTCAGCCGCGCTGCCCGCCTATATCGGCTTGTGGCCTCCATCAGCGGAGTGGCAACCCGCCTCATTGGCGTCTGCTTAGTGGGCCATAACGGGCCAGATATGCTCGCGCTGAGCTTTTCGCATTTTGACCCAAAGGAGACCTCGGGCACACGATTCATTTACGAATTGGGCGCTCGGTCTATCTCGATTGTCGGCGAAACCTCAGTTACAGTAGAGCTTTGTTCTAATATAGACTTGGGGTTGAGCAATGCCGGGTGAGATCGACACGCAACTGCCGCTGGTTGAAATGGCAATCGAACCGAAGTCGAAGCCAGACCAGGAGAAGCTGCGCATCGCGCTGGCAAAGCTAACGTCGGAGGATCCGTCGTTCCGGGTGTCGACCGATCACGAGTCCGGCCAGACTCTTCTCAAGGGCACGAGCGAACTCCATCTCGACATGAAGATCGACATCCTCAAGCGCACCTACAAGGTTGACGCCAATATCGGCGCGCCGCAGGTAGCGTTCCGTGAGCGCGTGACCAAGCGGGCCGAGCACTCCTATACGCACAAGAAGCAGACCGGCGGTACCGGTCAGTTCGCGGCGGTGACGCTGGTCGTCGAGCCCAACGAGCCTGGCAAGGGCTACGAGTTCGAGTCCAAGATCGTCGGCGGTGCGGTGCCGAAGGAATACATCCCCGGCGTCGAAAAAGGTCTCGAGAGCGTGCTCGGTTCGGGTGTGGTCGCGGGCTTCCCGGTGGTGGACGTCAAGGTCCAGCTCATCGACGGCAAGTACCACGACGTCGACTCGTCGGCACTAGCCTTCGAAATTGCGACGCGCGCCTGCTTCCGCGAAGCGCTGCAGATGGCCAAGTCAGTTCTGCTCGAGCCGATCATGAAGGTCGAGGTGGTGACGCCGAGCGATCACTCCAAGGCCGTGATAGATGATCTTAGTTTGCGGCGCGGACAGATCGAACATATCAACACCAACGGCGTCATCAGTATCAATGCGATGGTGCCGCTCATGAACATGTTCGGGTACGGCGACACCTTGCGCGTGCTGTCGCGGGGCCGCGCCGCGTTCACAATGCAATTCAACCACTATGCTCCGTCACCGCTTTTCCCTCAAGATGATCCACCATTCCGGCCCGCGATCGGGATGCGCGCTTGATCACCCCTAGCGACGAAAGCATGCCGACGGTTTCACAAGATCATCCTGTACCGACACAAGCTCCACGCAACTTCCGACTCTGGCCCCAAGCGGCTGACCCCGCATGTCTGCCCCTTGGGGGTGAAGCGGATCCGATATGCTCATTTGGAGTTTTGTCGAGATTGACCCTGAGCAGACCTCGTGCAGTTTCATTCAACATTGAGCATTTGCTAGTGCAAAAGGTAGATAAAATTGGTTTATGCAACCCAGCGCACGGCCTTGTGGCGGTTCGCAGTGTGCGCGCTATGTCGTTAACCAGGACAACCGCATGAGAATCTGGAGAGCGAAGCTTGAGCGATGACGGCGTTAGTGTCCTACAGATTTTTCGCGATGCGCTGATAGGTCTGCCTGTGTCGCACTTCTGGCGAGGGTACGGCTCAACGATCTTCTTGGAGTTTGGGCATCTCACGCCTAGAACCCGCCGTTCCGGAAAACCCGGTAACCCGCAAGGCGAACTTGGGCTGATGATCCACTGGAGTTGGCGTATCGAAAATGCAGCATCCATCTTGTGCGGAAGTTGGAGTCAGGAGCCCCTGTGGGAGCCGACGTTCGATCTGCTCCGCAACAAGGTGGTCGTGGAGTTATCTGTAGTGGGAAGACTGCCCGAAATCGTCGTAGGTCTGACTGAGGGCCTCTACGTATCGTCATTCATGACTGCCGAAGTCGGTCCCCAATGGAGCCTGTTTGATCGTCGATCCGGCACCGTGAGGTGGCTGTGCGTCCGAGACGGGAGGCTAAAAATCGAACTCGATGAAGATCGATCTCGACCGTTCCTGCGGGTGGTTTAGTTTTCCGCTTGTGGCCCGAAAGAGAACTGGAGGAACGTCTGCTGCGACCGCCGCTATTCCGGGGATGAGCGGACGAGGGCGAAGGCGCCGAAGATTGGCCCAGATTGGTCATGCCACTTGATCGCTAGTGCGCACCGCGCGGGAGCCGCCCCGGCCTCGAATCTTGTTGCCCGCCGTAGGATGAAGGCCCCTAGAGAAATTGGAGTTGGGCCAGTAGGCTCCCGGGATTGCCTGGGAGACCTGGAGCGCAGCGACTTTGTGCATTGGGCCCACAGTGGCGAAATCCATGGCTCGGCCGACATGCCGGCTGTCAGGCGTAGACCGGAAGCGCCCGGCTGACCTCCAAAATAGCGCTATTGACCCAACTGAGACATCGTTCCTGACGCAAGATTGAGGTCTATGCATCAGCGCGAGCTATAGCCTCTTTCGCAACTTCGGTAGAATATGCGATCCCATAGATCTGATGCTGGCGTCATCTATGAAACGGCGCACGTTTATTCTGGGACTATGTGCTGCGGCATCTGGGTGCCTCTCGCAAGCTCGTGCTCAAGCAGGTCCACGCGTGATCGGAATATGGTGGGACTCGGATCAATTGAGCGAGCAACTGACGCGCTATAAGCAGCGGTTAGCCCAACTCGGCTGGGTGGAAGGTCGCAACGTCCGTTTTGAGGTTCGTTCATGGAACGGCGACACACCGACAATGCACCTGCAGGCCGATCAATTGATAGCAACGCGCCCGGACGTGATAGTTGCACTAAGCAATCCGGCAGTCGCCATCCTGAAACCAATCAGTGGCAAAGTCCCAATTGTCTTCGGTATGGTGGCTGATCCAGTAGGAAGCGGCTTCATTGACAACTTGGCCAGACCGGGTGGCAAGATCACCGGCTTTACCAATTTCGAGTCGTCAATGGGAGGCAAGTGGCTTGAGATTCTTAGAGAGGCTGCGCCGACAACGACACGTGTATTGGTCCTGATGCACCCGGAAACCGCCGCACACACGGGATTTTTGCGCGCGATCCAGGACTCAGCCAGTTCGCTCGACATTGAGGCAGTTGCAGCGGGGGTTCATAGTGCCGCGGAGATCGAGCAAGCATTCGCCAAGTTCACAGCGGCTGGGAACGGCGGAGGCGTCATTGCATTGCCTCATCCTATCACGGAGGTAAATCGCGATCTGATTATACAGCAGGCGATGAAGCATCTGATGCCGTCAATCTTTGCATTCGAGACGCATGCCTATGCTGGCGCGCTTGCTACATACGGGATCGATCGCACCGATACCATCTTGCAAACGGCAGACTATGTCGACCGCATTCTTCGCGGGACCAAACCTGCGGACCTGCCGGTTCAAGCAGCACAAAAATTTGAGCTGGTAGTCAATCTTAAGACAGCAAAGGCGCTGGGCCTTACCATATCGCCAACGTTGCTTGGCCGCGCCGATAAGGTTATCGAGTGAGCCCACAATGCTTCGATCGGTCCGAGTCTGACCGATACTGTCGATCAATCTCAAAACGGCGAAAGGGCTCAGCATTACGGTGCTCAGGTATTGTTGGGCCTCCCCGACGGTGATCGAATGAGGCTCACCTCGCTACGGCGCACGAGTCAGCTTCTGGCCCAGGCTGTGTACCCGAGGCTGCCGAAATGTGGTGCCGCAGCAAGTCGACAGCTATCTCTGGGGTACACCGGTCGTGGGGTTAACCCATTCGGGAAGGCAGCCGGTGCCCCAGACCGGACTTCGCGAACGCTAATGACGTCCGTTTAAGCCCACGTGGGTTCCCGCAAGATGTGTTAGGTTAGCTAGGTTTTCGCATGGGAGGCGCGGCATGGATGAGTCCAGAAAGCTCGCCGCGATACTGGTCTCAGACGTTGTTGGGTTCAGTCGGCTAACTGGCACGGACGAGGACCGTACCCTAGCGAGGCTGCGTGCACTTCGAAGCGACCTGATCGATCCGACAATCGCGGTTCACAAGGGCCGCGTGGTGAAATGGACCGGCGACGGGGCCATTGTCGAATTTCGAAGCGTCGTCGACGCTGTTCGTTGCGCCATCGAGGTTCAGAACTCCATGGTCGAGCGTAACGCCGGGCTACCGCCAGAGCGCCGCATTGAATTTCGTATCGGCATCCATCTCGGCGACGTCGTCGAGGAACGCGATGGCGATCTGATGGGTGACGGCGTCAATATTGCGGCGCGACTGGAAGGCATCGCCCAACCTGGAGCGATATGTCTCTCGGAGGACGCCTACCGGCAAGTCAAATCGCGGCTCCATCTCGCAATCAGCGATCTCGGTGAGACCAGGCTGAAGAACATCGCCGAACCGATACGCGTTTATTCACTTCAGCCTGAAAACTCGACTGCGAAGGCAGCAGAGTTGATCGGGGCGGCTACCTCGACTGCGCGCGCCCTGTCATTTCCCGACAAGCCGTCGATTGCGGTCCTTCCCTTCCAGAACATGAGTGGCGATCCTGAACAGGAATATTTTGCGGACGGGATGGTCGAAGACATCATCACTGCATTGTCGCGATTCCGTCAGCTTTTCGTAATCGCTCGCAATTCGTCATTCGTCTACAAAGGCCGTGCGGTCGACGTCAAGCAAGTAAGCCGCGACCTAGGCGTGCGCTACATTCTTGAAGGGAGCGTGCGGAAGGCCGGGGACCGCATCCGCATAACTGCGCAGCTTGTCGATGCCTCAACGGGCGCGCATCTGTGGGCGGAGCGCTTCGACGGCGGACTTCAGGATATCTTCGATCTGCAAGACCAGGTTACGGCGCGCGTCGTAGGCGAAATAGCGCCAAAGCTGCAGCAAGCGGAGATCGAGCGAGCGAAGCGCAAACCGACTGAGAGCCTCGATGCCTACGACTATTTTCTGCGCGGGATGGCAAACGTCAATCAATGGACGAAAGCCTCGAACGACGAGGCGTTGCGCTTGTTTTACAAGGCTATTGAACTCGATTCCGAGTTTGGGGCGGCGTATGGCATGGCCGCGTGGTGTTACATTTGGCGGAAGCTCAATGGGTGGGTGACCGACCGCGCGCAAGAAGCGACAGAAGGCGCGCGTCTGGCCAGGCGGGCTGTGGAACTGGGCAAGGATGACGCGGTTGCCTTGTCCAGAGGAGGGCACGCGCTCGCCTGGTTTGTGCGTGATCTTGATAACGGCGCGGCTTTCATCGACGGGGCACTGACACTGAATCCGAATTTGGCGGCAGCATGGAACCTCAGCGGTTGGGTAAGGGCCTATCGAGGCGAGTTGGACTTGTCGATCGAACACCACGCACGGGCAATGCGCCTGAGCCCGCTCGATCCCATCCTCTACAACATGCATGTTGGAACCGCGTTTGCGCATTTTCTCGCGGGCCGTTACGACGAAGCGACTGAATGGGCAAACAGAGCATTACGCGAGCAGCCGAACTATCCGGCCGCCAACCGCATTCTGGCGGCCAGCAATGCCTTGGCTGGCCGCATGGATGAAGCGCACGACGCCTTGGTACATTTGCGTGAACTCGACCCTTCGTTACGCGTGTCGAATCTGACCGACGTGTTCCCTCTTCGTCGTCCCGAGGATCTCGCCAAGTTTGCCGAAGGCTTGCGAAAGGCTGGGCTCCCCGAGTGAGGAGGAGTCTCCTTGTGGCCCCAAGCGGCCGACCCGGCATGTCGGCTTCATCTCCGCTCTCTGGGGTGAAGCGGATATGATACGCTCAACCAGAGTTCTTCAGGGTGTGAGGGAAAGGCGGACGTAGTTTGAGCTGGCCTCACCACGTCACATCGATTCTGGCGGCTCTGTGAGATCCGGCTCCGATGGGCTAATGCAATGAATTGCGTTGAGCGAAGCCTACTCACACTTCTACTCAAACTTCTGATGTTCTCTCACGCCGCACAATGCGGCGCTTTGAGATTCGCCCGCTACTCACGTCAGGCTATGCAGCGGAATCGACAAGAAGTATTGAGATACAACACGACCAAAACTCGTCCCCCAAAATTTATCGATGCCTATTGTGAACTGGCTCACACCGCGAGACCTTCGAGCTGCGTAATTATGCGTGAATTGCAGGGAAGACGTGCCGTAGCGAAGGCAGCGCATTGGGCTTTCCGTCAAACATCTTCTAGTTTACTTTCTTCGTTCGTCATCGCTCTTGGCCTCGCCATCGATCTAACCGCGCTTTTTGGGAGCGTGGTCGATGCTACTTGATCTTGGCTAACGCCGGAGAACATGGAAGCCTCTTGCAGGCATATGCGCAGGAGGAAATCGACATGACCTGAAGTGGAACACTGGGCTCGCGCATCGTCGCTCGCCGACAGGCGCTAATCTTCAACCAGTGCGATCCGACAGGATCGGATCAGGATCTGATAGCGGAAGGGAGTGAACTTCATGCCAGAGAAATCTGCGAAGGGAAAAAATCCGGCCGCCATGCACAAGGCCCGCAGCGCTGAAAGGCAGAAAACGCCCGCGCCGAGTTCGGCGCCAAAGGCTGCCCCGGCAAAATCCCCGACCATGGTCGCTAGCGCTTCGCCTGCCCCGCAAGGCCTGAGAATACGGCCGGCCACGAACGGCCGGCTCGGGACCACAGCCGCCGCATTGTCCAAACACGCTTCCACCGCCAATAACCCGGACGTGGCAGCCCGTCTGGCGGCAGCGAGAGAGCAACGGACGTCCCGGCTGACAAATCCGGCCTATCAAGAATCCCTTGGCAACGCAGCCCGGCGATTCAAGGACTTCAATCTGAGCAAATTCGCCAAGGGCGGGACACCGGAAAACTACATCGACCCGAACAAAGTGAACGACCGAGCGGCCGTCCATACGAAGCACAGAGAGGTCATCGAGAAGCAACTCAAGAATCTGAAGGACAAGGACACCCCGAACAGCGGGCTGACGCTGTCCTTTCCGGTGGAAAGGCTGGACGAGGTGAAGAAGGCACTGCCGGGACTGGGCGAGAAAGACGGCAAGATCGACCTCCAGCAACTCTTGGCCTATCTGCGCGGGCACATGACAGGGACGTCGATCTTTTCACGCGGCAACCCTGTAATGACCCGTCTGACGACGGAGACGAAGGCGCGCGCCGAGGCGCGGAAAATCATCGGCAGGATCAAGAAGCAAGCCGGCAAGACGGGAACGGCCACCGCCGCAGGCAACAGCTCCCACCGCGATGAATCCTAGAAAAGGAATCAAGCTCACGGTTATGGGAGAACAAGGAGGTCACGGCGATGAGCGACATCACGACCACCACAGACGGCGGCGGACCAGGGAGCAGTTCCGGCGCTGGTCCCACCAGCCAGCCCGCCCGCCCGACGGCGCCAGACTATGTCATGGCAAAAGTGCAACTCCTCCTCAGCCAGGAGTCAGCGCCCGAAACCAACGTCACCTTCCAGACCGGGGCGCAGCCTGATCCCAGCAAGAGCCGGGCCGACCCCGGTACGATCAAGGATACTATCAACCCGGACCAGCCCTATTCACTCGCCTGGACGTGGGACGACGATTACGCGCGCGAGCACCAGCACGTTACGGCGGCCGACGTGCAGAAGTACGGCTACCAGGTCGACATCGACAGCTATTTCAAGCTGGACAACCTGAACGACCCGGCCCACCCGCAATGGACACTGCAGCCCAATTCCGATGCGACGTCAAACCCGCTGGAGCTCGCCACGGGCGCCTCGGATGCGGTTGCGTACCATGATTTCTACCGTCTCCAGATCGCCTTCGAGGATGTCTGGGCCGAACTGATCGACAAGAGCGTCGGCACGACAGCGCAGGAATTCTACGCGAAGTGGGACGCGCTGATGAATACCAGCCTGGGCACCGGCACCAATACGGCCCAACTGGCCGCCTTATATGCCAATTTGTCGTCGGCGAAGCTGGATGTGGATTCGGTGTTATCGGGAATTTCCCAGCAGCGAAGCGCAGATCAGTTGCGGCACGAATACTCGGGCGGGATCACCGCGTATATCAATAGTGCATTGACCAATATATCCGCGTTGCAGACCGGCGCGTCTGATGCGTTCAGGAGCGCCTTCGGCCTGTCCATCCAGAGCATTCAGGACCAGTTGCAGACCGCCCTGGACGGAACAGACGCGCTGTTTTCAAGCGAAGCCGGTGCCGGCGCGCCCGTCGCGAATGCGCTGGATGCAGCTCTGCAAATCGTCGCCGGAATGTCGCAAGGCACCGTCGCCCGTATTGCGGCATTCAATGCCATACCGACGCAAGCGATCGGGGGCTACGAGGAGCTAGAGACTTTCCTCAACAATGTCCGGACTATCCTTGATCTTCCAACCATAACGCCGCCTTCCGGATCGACAGACTCGGCAGCCGCTAACTACGAAAGTTCTTTCGATTCTATTGCGCTGAGTTTGCAGGGAGCACTTGATTATCTTGATGGTCTCGTCAGGGTAGTAACAGTAGGAGGAGCTAACGCGGGGACATCATGGCAAGTGTTCCAAAATCTCATATCTTCAGCTCTAAATGCTGCGGGTGTCGCCGCAACCTCGCTAAAGAGCAATGCAACGCCTCAATTCATGCTGATATACGGAACGTACGTAAACGACATATCCTCTGGTCTAGATAATGCGTTAAATCTTTTTGGTTCCCTAGATTACACTAACTACCTCGATAAAACTTCCGACGTCGAGAATTATCTTACTGGTGTTGGATCTAACCTCGCGACCTTGCGATCCGAATACAAGCAGCAGGGCAGTTCGGATAGCGGAGCCAATGATCCGAACAGCGCTGCGACCGTCCTCGATTTCCCCGAGCTCGAAACGCTGTTCAACAAGCTCAGCAATATGCTGAAGGAACGCTACAGTTTCGACGTCTTCGCGCCGGCGTCCATCAACTATGGCCTGTTGCTGAACTACAGGCAGAAATGGCAACCCCAATCCTACCAGGTCGGCAGCCTGGTCAAGACCATTCCGCTGGGTCCGGGGGAAACGCGCAAGTACAGTACCAAGACGGTGGTCAAGAAATCAAGGAACGCGAAGGAACTCAACGAATCCGTGCGCAGCGACAAGAACGACAGTTCCCTGACCCAACGCACCGACGCGGAAATCTTCTCCGGGGCCAATCAGAAAACGGATTTCTCGGCCGACGCTTCGGGCAGCTTCAAGATCGGCGTCTACGATGTGAACGCCAGTACGCACTTGGACCAGAACCAGGGCGTGGACTCGAGGAACACAAAGCGTAATCAGCGGGAGGCCGTGATCAAGTCCGCTCAGGAATATCGCGACCAGCATCGCCTCGAGGTCACTAGCGAGGAGAGCAGCGATGTCGAGACGACCAGTTCGAGTGAAATCCGCAACCCGAACGACGAGCTGACCGTCACCTACTTGTTTTACGAGCTGCAGCGCCGCTACCTAGTCAGTGAATCCCTCCACCGGGCAACGCCGGTCATCCTGGTCGCCAACGATGTTCCCGCGCCACATGAAATCGACGAGGCTTGGCTGGTTCGGCACGACTGGATCCTCAAGCGCGTGATCCTGGATGACAGCTTCCTGCCGGCGCTCGCCTATCTCGGCAGCGAATTCGCCGGGCAGGAAGCCGCGCTCATCATCCTGGAGATGCAGGTGCAGCACCAGAAGAACGTCGTGGATCAGCTGTCCCGGCAGGTGCAGCTCGCCAACCAATCACTCGACGCGGCCACCGCTGGCGTGACCAACGCCGAGGCCTGGAGTCTCAACGACCAGAGGACCAAGGAATACAGTGCCTTTGTGAAGTCGTTCTTCGATCCGCTAGGCCTCTCAAAAGCCGGCACGCTGGATGACGGCAACTCGGACCGGGCGAGGATCGACTTCGCCGATGAGGCGCTGCAACGTGCGCAGACCAAGGTGAACGACCTCAACAGCCAGATGCGGACGGAACTCACCGCATTGCAGGCCGCGGTGGACAAATACACTGCCGCCGCTACGCGCCATTACGCCATGGAGGCCCAGATTGACCGGCTCCGCCTCCACGTGAAGGACAACATCATCTACTACATGCAGGCGATCTGGTCCCACGAACCGTCCGACCAGCGCTATTTCCGCCTCTACGATCTCGACGTGCCGGTATTCGAGGGCAATGGCACCGTCACGGCGAAGTCGGCCAGCAACCCGGCCGCTGCGACCGTAAGCGCGAACACCATTCTCGCTGCCGCCGACAAAAGCCGCACGACGACCAACGTTAATCTCGCCAAGCCGACATTTTCCAACACCACCAAGAAGCTGCACCAGGTCGCGGATGTCGATAACCTGATCGGCTTCAAGGGAAATTACATGATCTTCCCCCTAGTCGATTTCAACAATTACATGGCCTGGTACCTGATACACGACTATATATATCTGGACCCGACGGCTGGGCTGATGGTCTCCGACCCCGATCCCCTCGCCGACACCTCGCCCGACGATCTTGAGGCCGCCTTGCAGGCCATTTACGCGCAGGACCCGGCCTCCTTCGCTAACAATGAGGCTGTGTTCGAAGAGGTCATGCTGCGCCTTCTGTCCAATCAGCCGGAGCAGATGGTGATCGTGCCCAGCGACCAGCTCTATATCGAGGCGCTGCCCGGAACCCACCCGATCCTGGAGGACTTCAAGCTCATGCACCGAGCCCTCGACGTGAAAAAGGTGCAGGCCGAAGTGCGCAAAATCGAGCTGGAGAACCTGCGGCTGGCGGCACGCCTGGCCAACGGGGAGTATGGGGATCCCGACATCGAAAAGAAGATCATCGTTACGACGGATAACAAGAACAGCGTCGCGGTTCTGGCCGATGGAACGTAACGCCTAGCCAATTATCAGTCAGCCGACCTAACGATCCAGTTCGTAAGATGCGCAAGGCAGAATTCGAGAATTTGCGGTGTGCGCTTGGTGAACGCGGAATTGGACGATCCGGATGTCGACAAGGTGGTCATCGTCATGGTGGGGAGCGGGCAGAACGTTACGGTGGATGCGGGGCAGTAGGCGGCGGAGAGCCCCTCTTCTCTCCAGAGTTGCTATTCTTGAGGCTAGTGATCGCGATCCAGCGGCGTAGGCTCCCGGCCATTCGGAGAATGGGCAAGTGGTAGGACCGGTGACTAATGAAAGTCGTGGATTGTTGGACGACGGTCGGGCCAACACGGGTGTGACAAACGCAACCCGCGGCACGGAGAGCCAGCTAAAGGGAGGCAAGCTTCTGACACAGGAGCCGGAATTTGCCTCGAAGCCGGGCCCGCTTCAACTGATGATGCAGATGTCAGCGCACGCTGTTGGCGCCTTGATGCTATGCGACCAAAGCTTAGGTGGGGAAATAATTGGCCGCTACAATGAAGCGCACCACAACGGTGCTGCAACAGTATCGGTGCACGACAGCTGGGCGGGCTTTCTGAAGCAGCTGAGCGCTTACCGGTGGATAGAAACGCTAACTCTGCTTCTTCATAGCAGACCGGGGGAGTTCCTTTTTCACCCGTCGCCGACCGGAAACTACTTCCAGGAAGCCAAATCGCTCGCTGAAGCCGGTCAGGCCTTCACGAAGTTGAACAAGAAGCCCAAAATTCGCACAGTAGATCTCGAAAGTTGCAACGTTGGCTTAGAGATCGATTCGGTTGTCAAATTTGGCTTGGCACTGGGCGCCGACGTAGTTACTTGCACGAACAAGTACCATGAGTTTTGGTTGAATTTGTTCGATGTCGCGAAAGGAGAGAGCGCTGAGCTGGAAAGGCAATTCAGCGAGTTCGAGGGCTATCTCGTCGATCCGCATCTCAAGGGCTGGATTGAGCTGGCCCGCGTCAAGCCTGTTAAGAGGGTGTTTCTGTTAGAGTGGTTTGTGGGGAAGGAGAATTACAAGAAGAGACTGCCGGTAGACAAGACGGCCCGCGGAGGCTTTTATACGGTCGGAAGCCTTCGCTCTGAGTACGTCCGAACCGAACAGGAGCTAAAGAGCCTCGCTGAGATTCTTCACTCTGATAATGCGCCGCGACGCATTACAATTGACCTTTCTTTTCGAAAGGCCGATGCGAGCGCTCGCTAGGTGCTGTCGATCGGAAGTGGAGCAAGGCTAGCTTCGATAGCTGAGTGAGCGTACTGGCGCCCTTCATATAAATTCTTTTGCTCGTTCCACTCCGAAACCGCTATCGTGCAGTGGCCGACTTCTTCCATAAGCTCCCATTTGCGAACGGGCGACTGACTGGGATCCGCTGGAAAGCATCTGCGCCCGGGTTGGCAGAGCCGGCTTGTCAACAGTCCTGGCTGGTCAGCGTGCAATCGCGGGAGGGCGTGGTTTCTCTATTGCACCATCAAGTGTGAACTAGCTCATACCTAGGCTTAATGTCCAGCTTAAGATTAGAAACGGAAATCGTTGCAGGCCACAGGAGCGTCGCGCTCACCCAACGCGAACTCTCTTGATATGCAGACGGGTGGAAGTTCCTTCCAACGTCAATGTGCGACCATCTCTGGTCCAGCAGGGATCGGGCTATGGCAGAAAATAGCCGAAGTGATACCACCGACAGAACCTCGATGGAATGCGAGCGCGACTTGGACGTCTACACATTGGTTGACGTGCTCGAGCGCGAGTTCCTTGAACTACACGAGAGTGCCCGTCACGAGGACGTGCACCGCATACGCTGTGATGGCGAGAGCACAGCGAAGCAACCGCAGCCGCTAGCGGACCCGAGCCTAGTACCTGCCGGCGACAAGGTTGTAAGGCAGCCAGAGACTCGAAAAGCATCATCACCTCAGCGGCACACGGACTGCGACGAAGATGAAGATGATCCCAACGCGGCCAGGCTCAGCAGGCTCTGGGAGACCATACACGCGCTTTCGGGCGATGGCCGTACTGCCCTATGCCTTTCAGGTGGCGGTGTGCGAAGCGCTGCGTTCAATTTGGGAGTTCTGCAGGGCTTGGCGCGACTGGGACTATTGAATCGCTTTCACTATATCTCCACCGTCTCCGGCGGTGGCTATATCGGGTGCTGGTTGGGCGCCTGGCGATATCGTTCCAAGAATGGAATTGCGGATATATCGCGCGGCCTGTCTTGGCCGGACCGCGTTGGCGATGGCGGAGTCTTTCAGCGGGTACCTAATGCGATAAGCAACCTGCGCTGTTTCACTAATTATCTAACTCCGTCCGCAGGATTTCTATCGCCTGATATTTGGGCGACGGTTGTTCTTGTCGGCCGCAACCTTCTGCTGAACCACTTGGTCATTGTCCCTTTGGTCGCGGCGCTGCTGGTATTCGCAAAGCTGGTCGAAATTGTTGGTAATGAGCAACCCATACCGCTTTGGGAATGGTGGACCGACTACCTGCATGGGACGAGCTTCGAGGGATCACTTGCGATCCAATATCTGGGCAGCTTTTTGATCCCAGGGGCTGTCGCAGCCCTTGGCTGGATCACTCTGTCGATCTCTCGTCCGTCGTGGGACAGTGCACACACCCAGGCTGCCCCTAATGTCATTCCTCGGTCAGGCAAACTGCCGGACGATCGCTGGGCAGAACTCTGGCTGCCGCGGGCGGGCATAGCGTTGGTTCTGTTGGGGTCAATTCTATTCGGCTTAATCGTTGCCAGAGATGTTCCACGATACTCGGCTTGGAGCTGGCCTCGTTTTTGGGCGTTTCCCATTGGTGGCGCGATAGGAGCACTCCTTGGCTTTTTGTTGGCTGTCATTGTGGCGCTCGCTAAGCCTGCCCTATCCAGGATGCCTAAAGTTGCCGAGGCCGCAGCACACTTTCTTGGATCCGTGCCGGAATCAGGTCCGATAACGGTTCCAGCTGCCGGCTATTTCGTCGTCTCTCTCTTCGCTGCCGCAGCTGCGGTGGCGGGCTTCGCGGGAGGGGCTGTTCTTGGTGCAGGCGAAGAGCTTGCCGCGCTTCTCCGGAGCGGCGACCCGCGTTGTACGGCTCTAATCCTGTCAGTTGCGCCTTTCTGGTTTGTCATCAGCTACAACGTGGGAGAGAGCGTTTATCTGGGTTTGACGGTACGCAAGCCACGCACAAGGCATCTCGATTGGAGCGACAAATGGGGCGAACAGGAGCGTGAATGGGTAGCGCGCACCGTTGGTTGGCTCACGCTACTGGCCCTGGGTACCACCATTCTTTTGCTGGTTACACTGTTCGGCGCTTACTTCCTCCAACTAGTGGCGAGCGAGTTTAATTGGAAAGGTCCACTTGGTCTTGCAACAGTCGGTATATTATCCGCTGTGGCTTCCATTGGTCTTGCGGCAAGTCCCTTTAGTACTCATTTCGGAACTGCTTCACATGGCGTTCGTCTCCCAGTACGAAAGATCCTCGTAGTCGCGACCCCAATCTTTGCGGCGTTGCTCGCGTCTCTCGTTTCGAGGGTCATCGACCTAGTGTTGTTTAAGCAGCCGCTGCTGGACGTTCTTCTGACGCGGCAAGGTTCAGACGGTCTGCTCGATCCAACAATTCGCTTAAGCCTCTTGTGGCTAACCGGGATCTGCGGAAGTCTAGTCGCGTTCAGTTGTATCGCGGCACTTTTCGTGAATATCAATCGATTTTCTCTTTACGACCTTTATAGAATGCGCCTCACACGCGAGTTTCTCGGAGCCTCAAACACGAAGCGCAGTCCAGAGATTTGGACCGGATTTGACGAAACGGACGACATCCCGCTAGCTGAACTGTGGCCGCCAAAAGACAATGTGCGACGGCTTTATCCGGTCATCAATGCCACGCTCAACATGGCAGCCACAAAGAAACTAGAATGGCAGGAGCGGAAGGCGGTTTCCTTCGTATTCACCCCGAACTTCTGCGGCAGCGGCGCAACGCCCAATTTGGGTTTTCGCGAGACAAAAGGATACGCCGGCGGACTAAAGCTCGGCTGGGCGATGAGTGTTTCGGGGGCGGCCGTCTCACCGAACGCCGGATACTCGACCATGCCAGGCCTTGCTCTTTTGATGACGCTATTCAACCTCCGTCTTGGTGTCTGGTCAGGAAACCCGGGGGCGGCCGGTGGCGAAAGCTGCAAACTGCGGGGCCCTCGGTTTGCCTTGCGCCCTTTAATCAGTGAAGCGTTTGCTCGGACCGACGACCGGTCGAGATATGTTTACCTCTCTGATGGAGGACATTTCGACAATTTAGGGCTTTATGAAATGCTTCGACGACGTTGCCGCTTTATCGTGGTTAGCGACGCAACGTCTGACCCGGATTACGTCTACGCCGACCTTGGAAACGTCATGCGAAGGGCTGCGATCGATTTTGGCATTCGCATCACTTTCGAACACCTCGACATGGTTGGCCGCGGTGAAACAGCCGTGAAGGGAGCTTACAGCGCCTCCGCGGTGATCGAGTATCCGGAGACGAAACCAAACGGAGAACGCCAGCGTGGCTACCTAATTTATATCAAGTCGTACTGTGGAGGCATAAACGAGCCTGCCGACGTGCGGGCCTATTGGCACGCGAACCCTGCCTTTCCGCACGATACCACCTTTGACCAGTTTTTCGGCGAAGCGCAGTTCGAGAGCTACCGGGTGCTGGGTTGCTACACGGCCATGGAAGTTGGACGGCGCGCGGGCTTTGACCCTGCGAAGCCTCGCGGCTTGGCCGAATTTTTTGACGGCGCACGGAAAGCGCTTCGAGACCGCGTGCAGTGGGATCAGCGTGCGACGGCATACAATCAGCATTGCGAAGCTGAACCGGTCACGTAAGCGATCTGTTCGAGGTCAATCCCTCTGTGATCTGTGATCCAGAGGCCGAGTTCTTCCATAACACGACATACGCGAATTCGCGCATCCCATAATTTCGGTTCGCGATAGGCGGGCCTTGGCAATGCGATCCGGGGCGAGGTTGGCGCGAAGCAAAGGCCTAACACTTGCACTGCATGCCGGAGCGCCTCGATCGGACCGCGATGGCCTGTACGTCAAACGCCTGGGCATTGATTATCGAGAAATCCAGTCGTAGCTCAAACATCAAATTGAGAAAAGCTTTTCGAAATCCTTGTGGAGAGCATCCAGCAGAGTCAGTCGATTGGCCCGTTGCTTCCAGCGTCTCTCGTTCAGACGGTCTTTCACTAAACAGCATGCCGGTGCCAATCCTCGCCGATCCACCAATGCCTCGCTGCCAACTTAGCATTCGCCAGTAGAAATGCCACTTTGCTGCAGAGCAGTAGCTCCAACACCCGCGCTCTGAGCGGTTATGAATTTCTTGTCATTGGCGCGAGGCAAGATGGCTAGCTATTCGTCCGTTCGGAGTCCCGCGCGGGACCATGGTGGTCGGACGACTGTCGATCAGACGGCCGATTGTTGATCGCGGGGGGCAGCAGCGAAGCGTGCCAGGGTCGGCCTTATGCGACCCTGGTGTCATTCGGCTTGCAATATTGACCCCCTAAGCCGGGGGATCGGCGTCCAAAATTGACCCCCTATAGGTTGGGCTGTTGCGCTGCCTGCTTTGGAATGAAGCAGGTGGTCGGGGATGCT
>Ga0070741_10005920_pt1 | contig 26653 bp, 25 predicted proteins | sample Coa_R1_4_FD_66440 | JGI IMG/M metagenome (GOLD analysis project Ga0070741, IMG submission 66440) | Surface soil microbial communities from Centralia Pennsylvania, which are recovering from an underground coalmine fire - Coalmine... | ecosystem: Environmental > Terrestrial > Soil > Unclassified ... | reverse complement strand
CTTCACGTGCGGCCATCCGGCGCTCCCCGAAGCCCAGGTGGCGCTCGCGCGCCGGAGGCTCGGCGGTCTCACGATGGAGGAGATCGGTCGGCGTTGCCGGTGCCGGTTCCGACGCTCGCGCGTCGGCTCGTCCGCGGCGCCGGCATCCCGTGCGCCATTCCGCCGCGCAGGACGCGCCCGAGGCCCGCGGGCGCCTTCGCTCCGACCCTCTCTAACCCTTCTCTAACCCGTGCTCGCCACGGTCGCGCCCTCACCGGTGGTCGAGCTGAGCCGCGCCATCGCCGTCGCCATGCGCGACGGTCCCGAGCGCGGGCTCGAGCGGCTCGACGCGCTCGAGGCGCGGCGCGACCTTTCCGACCGTCCGCTCCTCGTCGCGGCGCGCGCCGATCTCCTCCGCCCCACGGCCGGCTCGCGGAGGCCGCCGGGCCTTATCGCCGCGCGATCCCGCTCGCCGCCAACGACGGCGAGCGACGCTTCCTCGAACGGCGCCGGCACGGGGTGACCGGCCCGAACCTCGGCGATCGGCCTCCGTCGAGCGGCGTTGCCTCGGCGCTCGCCCCGGAGCCGCCCTCGCCGACCGCCTTCAGCGCGGCGAGGCTGTGCTCGAAGTCGGCGCCCACCATGGCGTCCATGTCCACGAAGAGCTGGACGCCGCTGCGCCCGATCGTCATGCGCACTTCGCCGATCTCCCGGTTGCCGGCCCACGCGTAGGTCGCGCCGGCTCCCGAGCGCGGCGCGTCGAACGTCCGCTGCATGGGGTCGTTCTTCTCGTCCGGCGAGCAGGCGGCCCAGGCGTGGACGTCGTTCACCTGCGCGAACGCGCGCGCCGCGCGGCCGCGACGGTGATCGAGCGCTCGATGCGGAACGCCGGCCGCGCGCCCCCGAATCGACACGTCACGTGATCCTTCGCCTCGGCGTCGCAACCCGCCGGAATGGCAGGACGCAACGTCAGGATACGCCGGCGCGGCGCACGACGTACACGAGCGTCGACCCGAAGGCGCCCGTCGCCTCGGTGCGAACCCAGTCCGCACCGAGGCGCTTCGTCACCTCGACGGAGCGGAGATTCGGTCCGTCCATGCGGACGTAGACGTGCTCGACGCCGACCGCCTCGAGGGCGTAGCGGAGCACCGCGCGGGATGCTTCCGTCGCGAAGCCGCAGCCCCAGTGCGCGGGCTCGAGGCCGTAGTACAGCTCGATGTCCGCGGTGCCTGGGATCGCGCGCAATCCGACGAAGCCGACGGGGGCTGCCGCTCCTCGCGCCTCGATCACCCAGAAGCCGATGCCCCGTGTCGCGAACGACGCGATGCTCTCCTCGACGACAGCGACCACCTCCGGGCGCGCGATCACGCGGCCGTCCCACAGGTACCGGCGCACGTCGAGCTGCGTCCACTGCGCCTGGAGCGCGTCGACGTCGTCGCGCGCGAACGGCCGGAGACGCAGACGCTCCGTGGTGAGCACCACGGCGCTCATCCGGAGATGCCGACCACCGCGATCCAGACATGCTCGCGGCGGATGCTCACGGCGACGTCCCGCATGCGTGGACGTACCGTGCACGGCTCTCGACGTCGATCACCGGCGGACGGAAGCCGCCTCCGTCCGTGCGCTGAACGCCCGCGCTCGGGACCGAGGGCACCCCATCGACCCGCGCGCCGCATCCGGTGTACGCCTCGCGGCCAAAGGAGGGTCCCCGATGCGCCACGTTCTGCTGCTCATCGCCGCGGCCGCGCTGCTCGCCGCCGGCTCGCTCCGTGCGAGCCCGGCGGGGAAGGGAAAGAAGACGATCCATGTCGTCGAGCACGCCGACAGCGACACGGTGACGGACACCGGTGCCGCCGGCGATTCGGCCGGCGATCTCCTCACGTTCGCGAACGACGTCTTCGACGAGGCGGACGCGACGAAGGTCGCCACCGACAACGGCTTCTGCATCCGGACCGTCGCCGGCCAGGCGTGGGAGTGCTTCTGGACGATCTTCCTCGCCGAGGGGCAGATCACGGTCGAAGGCCCGTTCTACGACGCGCAGGACAGCACGCTCGCCGTCACGGGCGGCACCGGGGCCTACCGGAAGGCGCGCGGCTGGATGGAGCTCAAGGCCCACAACCCGCAGGGGACGGCCTTCGACTTCGTCTACCACCTCGCCGGCTGAGCCCGGGGCGTCGGCCGTCCACAGCCGATCCCCTGCCCTCGACGGCTCCCTCCGCTCCGGCTCCGGCGTCGCAGTCCGGCCCCGCATGAAGGGCCGGCCGGATATGCGGGCCGGGCACGGCCCTGCGGCCCGCTCTCCCTCGTGCGCCTGAGCTCGACGCCGCCGCCGGCCCGCCCGACGAGCTGACCGCCGCCGCGCTCGGCGGCGAGTGGCGACGCCGGCTCGCGCGTCCCCGGTGCCCGACGCGCGCACCTCCTCCGCATGCAGTCGTCGGGGCGAATTTTCGTTGACACGCGACTCGGCGCCGGAGTAGGGGACCGTAGACCGACATGTCAGTATGGATTTTAAGAACGCTGGCACATCGCGAGAAAGCGAGGTGATCGGGGTGCGCACATCGGCAGTCCGCTCGATCCCTCGTCGCGCGCGACCTCCTGCCTTCGGAGGTCGATCGGGGCCGCGGGAGGAGGTCGTCATGTAGCCACAAGCTGACGTCGGCGAACCAAGGCACCGCCGGCGATGAGCCGGCGGCTCGTGTACACATGGAGGGATCTACATGAGACTGAGAATTCCAGCCGTTGCAGGCCTCGCGATTCTGACGGCCATGGCGACCGTCGCCACCGGCCAGCTCGTCCCCCCACCGCCCAACGCCGTCATCGTCAACTTCGACGACAGGCCGTTTCCGGACGACATCACGCTGCTCCACCGCGCAGAGAACGAGTACACCGACCTCGGCATCACCTTCGGAGGCTTCGGAGCGAACGGCGCCCCCATCGCCGGCATCGCCGAGGATCTCCCCGGCGAATCGAAGCCGAACGTCATGATCTTCGTCAGCGCGTTCCCGAACGGGTCCGGCGGTCTCATGCAGTCCCCGGAGATCATGAGCTTCTATCCGCCGATCTCGCACTTCCAGATCGATGGCGGCACGTCCACGATCGACTGCAAGGGCGAGCAGATCTTCCTGGAGGCGCAGGACGCCGACGGGAATACGCTCGCGAGCAACGCGACGACCATCCCGGCCTTCTTCGACGACGGCAACCCCTTTCCGTCGCACACGGAGGTCACGGCCGCGCTCGACATCCCGGCGCCGGGCGCCTCGAAGGTGATCCTGACGACGAGCCACAGCTGTGGCGACCCCGGCTTCCTCTTCTTCGGGGTGGAGGTCCTGATCGCCGACAACATCGCCTTCGTCCCCGTGGGCACGGGGCCGAGCTCGTGCGCTGGGCTCGCGCTCCACGCCGCCGCCCAGAAGGCGAAGGCGAAGGCGCGCTGCTACTCGCGCGCGGTCCTGCGCGGGGTCCCGGTCGACGAGAAGTGCCTCGCCGCGGCCGAGAAGAGCTTCGCCACCGCCATGAAGAAGGCGCAGAAGCAGGGCGATTGCCTCACGGACGCGGACGCGGAGAGCATCGAGGCCGCGGTCGACCAGTACATCAGCGACCTCCTCCAGGCCGTCAACGGCGGAGCCCCGGGCCCGGACATCTGCGACAGCCGGAAGCTCTCGGCGGCGGGCCGCAACGCGCTCACGGCCACGAACTGCTACTCGGACGGCGCGCGTCACGGGGCGATCGCCAGCAACACGTGCCTCACGAAGGCCGGAAAGTCGCTGGCGCAGGCGCTCAAGAACTGCGCCGACGCAGCGGGGGTGGCCCCGCTCCAGACGGCGAATACGGCGTTCGCGCAGGCGCTCTGGCGCGCTCTGACTGTGCCCTCGACCACCACGACGACGACGACGACGACGAGCACCACCACGACGACCGCACCGCCGCTCGGCGAGCACGTGAGCTTCACCACCTCGCTCGGCACCACGGACTGCGGCGGGGCGAGCCTCAACCAGCCGCCGGCGGCGCCCTTCTCCGGCGAGATCGACTCGGACACGATGGGCACGAAGATAACGGACCTCGGCCTCGGCTGCCTCTACATCGGTGGTGGCAACTCGGGGCTCCGCGCGTCCCAGGTGCCCGACAACGCGACGTCGATCCTCAACACGACCGACGGCGTCAACCTGACCGCGAGCTTTGGCACGGGCCCGGCGGACTGCTCGCGCGGCCCGAACGCGACCAGGCACTGCGCCAACGATCCGAGCGTCGAGTGCACCAGCGACGTCGAGTGCGCGGGCACGCCCGGGGGCTGCGCGTTCGACCCGAACTGCTTCTTCGGACCGCCGGTCGAAGTGAACGGCTTCCCCTCGAGCTGCGTCGTGAACACGTTCGCGGCCGACGGGAGCGGGACCATCGACCTCTCGACCGGTGAGTCGAGCCTCAGCATCTCCCTCGCTTCGCGCGTCTACCTGACCCTCGGCCAGCCGACGGTGTGTCCGCACTGCGAGGCCGGCACCTGCAACTGGGGCGCGAACGCGGGAGGCGCCTGCACCACGTCGACGAGCACGCTGACCAGCCTCGACTGCCCGCCGAGTCCCGCGCTGTTCGTCGCCACCCTGCCCGTCGACCTCACGCCACTCACGACCGGCGCGAACACCGTCACGGCTGCCGACGGCAACTTCTGCCCGGGCCAGAACCATCCGGGCGCGTTCGGGCAGGCCACGACGCAGGCCATCACGCAGAACGGCTCCGCGCCGGGTGACCTGACCGACGGCATGCCGCACCCCGGCACGCTCGTCAGCAACTTCTGCATTCCGAAGACGAACAGCGCCGCGCTCGACAGCCTCGGGGATCTCCCGGGCCCGGGCTCGGTGAGCCTGCCGGGTAACTCGCAGTTCGTCTCCGCTCCGTAAGCACTTCCTCCGTCGACATCCCCGGCGCCGGCCACTCGGCCGGCGCCGGGGACCCCGCCCGAGGGACGTGATGGCGGTCCCTCGAGCGCTCTGGGAAGGGGAGGCGTGCGTCGCCTGGCGCTCGTGCTCGTTCCGCTCGCCCTCGCCGCCTGCACCCGCCCTCCCGCGAACCTCGCGGGACGCTTCGATCCGGTCACCGTCCGCGACGCGCAGACCCGCCCGCAGCAGGGTGCGGCCGTGCGCTGGGGCGGGACGCTCGTGCGCACGACGCCGGGTCGTGACCAGACGTGCTTCGAGATCCTGAACCGCCCGCTCGACCGGGAGGCGCGCCCCATGCCGTCCGATCGGGACGCCGGCCGATTCATCGCGTGCGCGCCCGGCTTTTACGACCCGCTCGTCTACGTGCCGGGACGCGATATCACCGTCACCGGGGCGCTGAACGGGACGACCACGCGTCCCCTCGGGGGCTACGACTACACGTACCCTCGCATCGACGCGACCACCGTCCACCTGTGGCCGGAACGCCTGGCGGCGAGTCCGTACCCGCGCGTCGGCGTCTCGATCGGCGGCATCTTCTTCCCATGACCCGCCGGGTCCGGTGCGCCAGCGGGACGTTCCCCGAGCGGCACGGTGTGCACGGTGAGCGTGGGGCCCGCGCCGGAGTGCACGTGCAGCGCGGCGTGAGCGGTCGCCGCGCGTTCGCGGCCGACGGGAGCGCTGGTAGCCGGCGCGGGCGCGGCTACCGGTCCCCGTCGAGCTCGTCCGGCGAACGACCCCAGGCGGCGAGGATCGCCGCTTCGTCGGCGGCGCGCATCGCCTTCTTCCAGCGTGCGCCCGAGCGACCCTTCACGCGCCGCTCGCACTCCGCCCACGTCGCGTGGCGCGCGACCCGGCCGTCGACCAGGCTGAGATACGAGTGCGGCTTTGCCTTGGGCGCGCGCGCCGCCGCCGTCGCGGAGCGGGCGGGCGGGCGCGTGTCGTCCGGGACGTCGAGGACCGGGACGTCGTAGCGGACGAGCGGGCCGTGGTAGAGCCGCGGCGGCCGGCCGCTCGCCTGGCCGTTCGCGATCGCGTCCGCCCGTTCGTTGCCGGGGACGCCGGCATGGCCCCGGACGTAGTGCCACGCCACACCGCCGTGGGCACGGCGCGCGTCGGCGAGCGCCGCGAGCGTCTCCCAGAGGTCGCGGTTCGAGACGTCGCCGCCCGCCTGTGTCCGCCATCCGCGCCGGCGCCAGCCGTGGATCCACTCGCGGATGCCGTGGATCACGTACGCGGAGTCGGTGTACAGCGCGACGGGACCCGGCGTCGCGCGGAGGTGACGGAGGGCTTCGATTGCGGCTCGCAGCTCCATGCGGTTGTTCGTCGTGTGCGGTTCCGCACCGCCGAGCTCCGTCACGTGGCCGGTGGGCGTCGCGATGACGACCCCCCACCCCCCGGGGCCGGGATTCCCCTTCGCCGCCCCGTCGGCGAATACTGTGATCGGCGTCGCCCCCACCGTCTCCCCCCGTAGGCGTTTCATCCACCACCGCACAAAGCGCAAGCCGCGCGGTTTGAGACATCGTCGGACGGTCGGTAGCACGGAGAAGCGCAGCCATGCGTTGCCGCTCGTCCACCCGGTCGCTGCTCGCGCTCGCGTTCGTCGTCGCCCTCGGCGGGCGCGGCCGCGCCGAGCCGTTCCGGGTGTGCGCGTTCAGCTTCAACACGCCGGACGAGCTCGGCGTGTTCGAATCGCACCTTCCGCCCGATGCGTTCGAGGTGCTCGACCTGACGCCGCGCCCGCTCGCATCGGGTCCGGCGAGCGGCGTCGAGCCGATCGCCGCGAGCGACGCGGCCCCGGAGCGCAACCCGCTCCTCGACGCCTGTCGACCCGACCTCCGCTGCGACGTCGTCGTGCTCGCGGGCGAGTTCGCGGGGCGGTTCTTCGGGAGGTCGGGGCGGTCCGTGACGCTCGAGGAGATGGAGGAGGCGTCCTGCCAGTCGCGGTGCGCCGGGCTCTTCCAGCCGCAGGAGGTCTTCCTTCTCGCGTGCAACACGCTCGCGACGAAGGACGAGGACAGCCGGACGCCGCGCGAGTACCTCCAGGTGCTCCTCGACCACGGCTTCGACCAGGCGTCGGCCGAGCGCGTCGTCGAGCTGCGCTACGGGCCGCTCGGCCCGAGCTTCCGCGAGTCGCTGCGGCGCATCTTCGCCGACGTGCCGCGCCTCTACGGGTTCTCGTCCGTCGCGCCCCGCGCCGAGCTCACGGCGCCGCGCCTCGCGCGCTACTTCCGGGCGAAGGGCGACTACGCGCGGTGGCTCGACGACGCGCACGACGCGGCCCGTCCGAACCGCGAGCTGCTCGCCGCGTTCGCACGGACGGGGCTCGTGCAGACCTCGGGGCTCGCGCCGACCGAACGTCGTGCCGCGGACCGCGCGCTCGTCTGCCGGCTCTACGACGACTCGCGTTCCGTCGCCGACCGCCTCGACGTCGTGCGGACGATGGTCGAGCGGCCGGACTTCCTGTCGTTCGTGCCGACGATCGAGGTGTTCTTCACCCGTCACCCGCCCGGCGCGTTCGGCGAGGAGGAGCGCGCCCGCTTCGCGCGGATCCAGGAGAACGCCGGTGCGCGCGCGCAGGTCCTCGATCTCGTCCGCGGTCTCCAGGTCTCCGCCGTGAAGATGGAGGTCGCCCATCTCGCCCGCCAGCTCGACTGGCTCGGGGCCGGCGCGTTCCACGCGCTCGCCGTCGACGGGGCGCGGCAGCTGCTCCCGCAGCCGCTCACCTCCGAGGTCGTCGACATCATGTGCGAGATCGCGAAGCACGAGCCGATCGGCGGCGAGATCGCGTCCGACGAGCTGCCGGACGCGCTCTTCCGCGACGCGGAGGGGATCCGGCTCGTCGCGTGTCTCGCGCCGACCGACCCACGGGTCACGCCGCGCCTGCTCGCGGGGCTCCGGGTCCCGGACGAAGCGACGCGCCTCTGGGCCGCGTACGCCCTCTCGCGCCGCCTCCCGCTCCCCGACGACGTGCTGCGCGAGCTCGCGGCGTTCAAGGACGACGCCTCGCCGGCGATGCGCGAGCGCGTCGAGTGGGTGCTCCGGGTGCAGCCGCTCCCGGAGCGCGCGGAGCCAGCGCCGCGCACGCAGGACCGCCGGCTCGCAACGCGCTAGGGAACGAGGACCGCGGCGCCGCGGAGGCGCCCGTGCCGGAGGTCGTCGAGCGCCGCGTTCGCCGCGGCAAGCGGGTACCGCTGGGTCGCGACGCGCACGGGGACGGTGGGCGCGACGGCGAGGAACGCCGCGCCGTCGGCGCGCGTCAGGTTCGCGACCGAGCGGACGACGCGCTCGCCCCACAGGACCGCGTACGGAAAGGACGGGATGTCGCTCATGTGGATTCCGCCGCACACGACGACGCCGCCGGGGCGGACGGCCTGGAGCGCGGCCGGCACGAGCGCGCCGACCGGCGCGAAGATGATCGCGGCGTCGAGCGCGAGCGGCGGCGGCGCGTCCGAGGGGCCGGCCCATGCGGCGCCGAGATCGAGCGCGAAGCGGCGCGCCGCCTCGTCGCCGGGCCGGACGAACGCGTAGACCTCCCGGCCGTCGTGCCGCGCGACCTGCGCGACGATGTGCGCCGCGGCGCCGAAGCCGTAGAGCCCGAGCCGCCGGGCGTCGCCCGCAGCGACGAGGCAGCGGTGGCCGATCAGCCCCGCGCAAAGGAGCGGAGCGGCCTCGACCGGATCGTAGGCGGCGGGGATCGCGAAGCAGAAGCGGCCGTCCGCGACCGTGCGCTCGGCGTAGCCGCCGTCGCGCTGGTATCCAGTGAAGCGGGCCCGGGGGCAGAGGTTCTCGCGCCCGCGCGTGCAGTACTCGCAGACGCCGCACGTCCACGCGAGCCACGGGACCCCGACGCGCGCGCCGGGGCGGAAGGGGGCGAGCGCCCCGCTCGCGATCACCGTACCGACGATCTCGTGCCCGGGCACGACGGGACGCTTGGCGTCCGGGAGCTCGCCGTCGACGACGTGGAGGTCCGTCCGGCAGACGCCGCACGCCTCGACGCGGAGGACGACGTCGTCCGGTCCGGGGACCGGATCGGCCACCTCCTCCGCGCGGAGCGGGGTCCGGGGAGCGTGGAGGCGCATGGCGAGCATCGAGCGCCATCGTAGCGCGAGACCGGTTCCGCCGCATCGGGCACGTGCAGCCGCGGCGCCGGAGCGCGCCTCCGCGCGCCGATTGACGCTCGCGTCGCGCGGCGCCTAGAAAAGAGTCGGTGGCGCGGGTCATCGTGGTCGTCGGGCGCCGGCGGCATCGTCCTCACCCTCGAGGGCGAGCGTGAGGGGGCGCCCAAGCCGCCACGGTGAGCCGGCCGGCCGCGACGCGATCGCGGCGCCGAAGGCCGCGCGCGTGGCGAGCCGCCCCTCGCCCGGCCGCGAGGACGCGCGCTGATCCGCGAGCTCGAGATCCGGCTCGCCCCGGAACGCCTCGACGAGCCGGACGCGCTGCCGGCCGCCGTCGCACGCCGCCTCGGCGTCTCCGCCGCGCGGGTGACGCACGTCGCGATCGTGCGGCGCTCGGTCGACGCCCGGCGGCGTCCCCCGGCGTGGGTGCTGCGCGTGCGGGCGTGGGTCGACGAGGTGCCCGCGCCGGAGCCGCCGTGGCGGCTCGCGCTGCCCGACGTGCACGCCGCCGCGCCGGTGGTCGTCGTCGGCTCCGGACCGGCCGGACTCTTCGCGGCGCTCCGCCTCATCGAGGGCGGGCTCCGCCCGATCGTCCTCGAGCGCGGCCGCGACGTGCGCGGTCGCCGGCGCGACGTCGCGCGGCTCAACCGCGAGGGCGCGGTCGACCCCGAGAGCAACTACTGCTTCGGCGAGGGAGGCGCGGGCACGTTCTCCGACGGGAAGCTCTACACGCGCGCGACGAAGCGCGGCGAGGTCGGCCGCATCCTCCGCATCCTCGTCCAGCACGGCGCGCCGCCCGAGATCCTCGTCGACGCGCGCCCGCACGTCGGCACGAACCGCCTGCCGGCCGTCGTGCAGGCGCTGCGCACGACGATCGTCGGGCACGGCGGCGAGGTCCGCTTCGAGACGCGCGTCGCGGATCTCGTCGTCGCCGGCGGGCGCGTCCGGGGCGTGGTGACGGCGAGCGGCGACCGGGTCGACGGACGCGGCGTGATCCTCGCGACCGGCCATTCCGCCCGCGACGTGTACGGCCTCCTCCGCCGCCGCGGGCTCCGGCTCGAGCCGAAGCCCTTCGCCCTCGGCGTCCGCGCCGAGCATCCGCAGTCCCTCGTCGATGCGATCCAGTACCACTGCCCGAGCCGCCCGCGCGGTCTCCCGGCGGCCGCGTACGCGCTCGTCCGCCGCGTTGGCGGCCGGACGGTCTACTCCTTCTGCATGTGCCCGGGCGGCATCATCTGCCCTGCGACGACGGCGCCCGGCGAGGTCGTCGTGAACGGCTGGTCACCGTCGCGCCGCACGTCGCGCTGGGCGAACGCGGGGATCGTCGTCGAGACCACGGCCGCCGACCTGCGCGCGCTCGGCGACGACCCGCTCGTCGGCGTTCGGCTCCAGGCGTCCGTCGAGCGCGCCGCGGCGGCGGCCGGCGGCGGCCGATGCGTCGCGCCGGCGCAGCGGCTCGTCGACTTCGTGGACGGCCGCGCGTCCGCGGATCTCCCGGCGTGCTCCTACGTCCCGGGCGTGCGCCCCGCGGATCTCGCCGCCGTGCTCCCCCGCGACGTGACGGCCGCGCTCCGCGAGGCCTTCCGGGCCTTCGGGCGCGCGATGCGCGGCTATCTCGCGAACGATGCGGTCGTCGTCGGCGTCGAGACGCGGACGTCCGCGCCCGTACGCGTCCCGCGCGACCCCGTCACGTGCATGCATCCCGACGCGCCGGGGCTCTTTCCGTGCGGCGAGGGCGCGGGCGCCGCGGGCGGGATCGTGTCGGCGGCGATGGACGGCGAGCGCTCTGCCGCGGCGCTCCTTAGAACCCGGGAGTGAGGTCAGGCGTCCGCGACGCGCAGCACGAGCTTGCCGCGGGGATGGTTCGTGCGTCCGTGCTCGTACGCCGCCCGCGCCTCCGCGAGGGGATAGACGCCGGCGACCTCCGCGCGGAGCCGGCCCGCATCGGCGAGCTCCGCGAGCCGCTCGAGCCCCACACGGTCGGGCTCGACGACGAAGAACACGACGCGCACGTCGGGTCGGCGCGGGCCGGCTTCGGGCGGCGGCCCGCCGAGCGTCACGAGCACCCCGCCCGGCCGGAGCACGGCGAGCGAGCGGTCGCGCGTGTCGCCGCCGACGGTGTCCACGACGACGTCCACGTCGCGCACGACGTCTTCGAAGCGCTCGGCTCGATGGTCGACGACGCGGCTCGCGCCGAGGCCGCGGACGAACGGCACGTCGCGCGCGGACGCCGTCGCCCACACCTCGGCACCGAGCACGCGCGTGACCTGCACCGCGAACGAGCCGACGCCGCCCGCGCCGCCGTGGACGAGGACCCGCGCGCCGGGCCCGAGCCGCGCCTGCTCGACGAGGGCCTGCCACGCGGTCAGGCCCGAGAGGGGGATCGCGGCCGCGTGCACGTCGTCGAGCGTCGCCGGCCGTTTCGCCAGGTCGCGCGCGCGGAGCGCGACGTACTCCGCCGCCGCGCCGTCGCGGTCGAACTCGACGAGCCCGTACACGGCGTCGCCGGGGCTGACGTGCGTCGCCCCGGGGCCGAGGGCCTCGACCATCCCCGCGAACTCGTGCGAGGGAATGACGGGCGTGCGATCGTGACCCGCGCGGTCGACCCACGTCGCACGCCAGTCGAGCTCCGTCGGCGTGATGCCGGCCGCGCGCACCCGGACGAGCGCTTCGCCCGGTCCCGGCGCCGGCCGAGGCGCCCGCTTCCAGCGGAGCTGCTCGGGACCGCCTCGCGCGTGCGCCCGGACGGCCCACATCTCGGCCATCGGGTTGGTCGTTACCACGACGTCGAAGAGGCGAGAAGCCGGTGCGCGTGGGGGGGCGGTTTGCGGCGCGTACCGCCCCGCGCTCCCGGGTCGGTGGTCGTCGCGCGACCGGGCCCACGACCCGCGCAGGCTGCGCCTGGACTCCCTGCGCGGCGCGTGATACCGGCAGCGCGCCGGGGCGAGGGGCGGGGATGGGACGCGGACGAGGGCGCGGGCGACGGCGCGCGACGGAGGAGCCGCCCATCCCGCTCGAGCCGGTCGATCTCCTGGCCGGGCTCGCGAGCGGCATCGAGCTCGTCGCGGGCGAGGCGGCGACCGACGGCGACGGCGCCGAGCTGACCGGCGTCGGCGAAGTGGGGAAGATGATCCGCTCGGGTGACGGCACCGTGCGGCGCCTCATCCGGACCGCGACGCTCCGTCCGGCGGCGCCCAACGTGCCGTCGGACGTCGAGCCCGACCGCGCCGGCGTGCTCCCGCGGACGCCCGACAAGCCGGGCGAGTGAGGCGACGCGCGCCGCGACGCCGGCCACGGTCGCTGCCGGCGGCGCCCGCGTCGCGTCCGCGAGTGCGCAAGCTTGTACCGTGGCACCTGCCATTCGTTCGCCCGTGTACGCCCTCGGCGGCCGCGCGCGCACGGAACGCCCGTCGCATCGGCATTTTCTGCCGCGTGGTCCCGCGGCACGGATCTCGCTCGTCGGCGCTCCCCGAGGAGGGGATGCGGATGACGCAGCGGAAGAAGGGCGAGAAGACGAGCAGCACCCCGCGTCGGCGGGTGATCGCGATCGGCAAGCGCGTGGACGGCCGCTGGCAGGTGCGGACGAGCCTCTGGCGCTACCTCGCGTCGACGGCGCTCTCGGCGCAGTGACCCGCGGCGGCGCGCGTCGTCCGCGGCGACGCGCGAGCCGCTCGCGAACCGATGCGTCCCGCCGCGGCCGTGCCGCGCGTCAGTGCGGCGCGGCGGAGCGGTCGAGACGTGCGGCGCGCGCCTCGACGAAGTCGAGGACCCGCGCTTCGAGGCAGACGCCGTCCAGGCGGTCGATCTCCTGGACGCCCGTCGGGCTCGTCACGTTCACCTCGGTCACGAGCCCGTCGATGACGTCGAGTCCGACGAAGTAGAGGCCGTCGGCCTCGAGCTGCGGCGCCATCCGGCGGCAGATCTCGCGGTCGCGGGCGTCGACCGTGGCGCGCTCGACGCGCCCGCCCACGTGGATGTTGCCGCGGTGCTCGTCCTCGCGCGGGATGCGGAGGATCGCGCCGAGCGGCTCGCCCGCGAGGACGATGAGGCGCTTGTCGCCCTCGCGCGCGCCGGGCAGGTACCGCTGCCCCATCACGAGCCGCGTCCCGTTCTCGGTCGACGTCTCGAGGATGGCGTGGAGGTTGCGGTCGTTGCGGTGGAGGTGGAAGACCCCGGCGCCGCCGCAGCCGTCGAGAGGCTTCACGATCATCTCGCCCCCGAGGCTCTCCATGAACGCCTGCAGACGCGCGATGTCGGCGGTGACCACGCTCTCGGGGATCAGGTCGGGGAAGCGCAGGGCATAGAGCTTCTCGTTCGCCTCGCGGAGGCCCTGCGGGTCGTTCACGACGAGCGTGACGCGCGGGTCGACCAGGCCGAGGAGGTGCGTCGCGAAGTAGTAGGCGAGGTCGAAGGGCGGGTCCTTCCGCATGAAGACGACGTCGAACCAGGTGAGGGGCACCGTGCGCGCCTCCGCGCGCGTGTAGTGCGGCGTCGCGCGTCGGACGGTCACCCGGCGGACCGCGGCGTGGGGCCGGGTCCGGTCGACGAACAGGTCGGTCGCCGCGCACTCGTACTGCTCGTGGCCCCGGCGCTCGCCTTCGAGCATGAAGGCGAAGGTCGTGTCCTTGTCGACCAGGACTCGCTCGAGCGGGTCCATCACGTAGAGGAGACGCAGCCGCCGCCCGGGCATGCGGGCATGCTAGGTGGGGCCGCCGCCCCAGGCAAGCGACGTCCGCTCAGCCGACGTCGCCCCAGCGCTGCTGACACAGCACGACGGCCGCGATCGCGGCCGTTTCCGCGCGGAGGATGCGCGGTGCGAGGCGCATGGTCACGAAGCCGTGGCGGCGCGCGAGCTCGACCTCGTCGCCCGCGAACCCGCCCTCGGGGCCGACGACGAGCGTGGCCGCGCCCGCGTCCGCCGGCAGGTCGGCGAGCCCCTGCGTCGTCTCGCCCTCCCACGCGACGACGCCGAGGCCGGGCCGTGGTGCCGCGAGGAGCGCCGCGAGCGCGACCGGCTCGTCGACGGTCGGGACACGCGTCCGTCCGCTCTGCTTCGCTGCGGCGAGGGCGATCCGCCGCCAGCGCTCGGTCGGCGCGCGCCGCGCGATGGAGTGCCGGGCGACGACGGGGCTCACCGCGACGACGCCGAGCTCGGTCGCCTTCTCGATGACGAGGTCCATCTTGTCGCCCTTCAGGAGGGCCGGCGCGAGCCGGAGCGCGAGGCGCGACTCGCGCTCCGGCCGGCGCGTCGCTGCGATCGTCGCCTCGGCCGCCTGCGCCCAGACCTTGTCGATGCGCACGTCGTGCTCGAGCCCCGCCTCGTCGAAGACGACGAGGCGCGCGCCGCGTCCCAGCCGGAGGGTGCGGAGGTGCTTCAGCTCGGCGCCGGTGATGCGCACCCGGCCGTCCGTCACCTCGGTGCTCGGGACGAACACGCGCAGCATCTAACGGGGCTCCCGCGCGAGGACGAGCGTTCGCCAGGCGTCCTCCGCGTGCGTGGCGAGGCGGCGGAAGGTCGGATAGGCGCGCTCGACCTCCGCCGCCTGCACGTCGAGGATCCCGGAGAGGACGAGGCGGCCCCCCGGTGCGACCGTCCGAGCGAGCGCCGGCGCCTCGCGCACGAGCGCGTCGGCGAGGAGGTTCGCGACCACGAGGTCGAAGCGCGTGCGGACCGCGGCGGCCGATCCGGCGAAGAGGAGCGCCCGGCCCGCGCCGTTCCGCGCGAGGTTCGTGCGCGCGAGCGGCAGGACGGCGGCGTCCGTGTCGAGCGCGACGACGCGGGGAACGCCCAGCCGGACGAGCGCCGCGGCGAGGACGCCCGAGCCCGTCCCGACGTCGAGTGCCGCGCGCACCGTCTCCTCGGCCACGGCCGCCTCGATCGCCTCGAGACAGCCGCGCGTCGTCGCGTGCTGCCCGGTGCCGAACGCCATGCCGGGCTCGATCACGAGCACCTGGCGGCCGGGCGCGGCGGGGACGTCCCAGGGAGGCGCGACGAGGAGTGTCCGGCCGACGGCGACGGGCCGGTGATGCCGGCGAAACCCCGCTTCCCAATCGACGGGGGGAAGGTCGTCGCTCGTGAGCGACACGCTCGCGGCCTCCGGCGCGAGGCGCGCGACGCTGGCGAGCCAGCGCTCGAGCGCGGCGACGACGGCCGGGTGCCGTTCCCGCGGCACGTGCGCCTCGAGGCCGGCGCGCCCGTCGGCCCGCGCGGGGCGGTCGGCCTCGCGCACGTCGGTCACGACGCCCGGCGCGCCGACCTCGACGAGGAAGTTCGCGACCGCGTCCGCGAGCGTCGCGGGGACGTCCAGCCGGAGCGCGATCCAGTCCACCGGCGATACATGCCATCCGACGGCGTTGACCGAAAGCCGCGCGGTTCTCTATGGGGAGCCGTGCGGCCGCTCGTGATCGGGCATCGCGGGGCCAGCGGAACGCGACCCGAGAACACGCTCGAGTCCTTCCGGCGCGCCGAGGAGCTCGGCGCCGACATGGTCGAGCTCGACGTGCAGCGGACGCGCGACGGCGCCGTCGTCGTGATGCACGACTTCACGCTCGAGCGCACGACGAACGGCACCGGCCCGCTCCGCGAGCGCACCCTCGCCGAGGTCCGCCGCCTCGACGCGGGTGCCTGGTTCGCCCCGGCCTTCGCCGGCGCGCGCGTCCCGACGCTCGCGGAGGTGCTGGGGGCGATCGCGCTTCCCGTGAACGTCGAGCTGAAGCCCGTCGGCGCCGACGGGCTCGAGGCGGCGGCGCTCGCGGTCGTCGAGTCGGCGCGCGCGGTCGGCCGGGTCGTCTTCTCCTCCTTCGACCTGGGGGTGCTCGAACGGCTGCGGGCGCGGGCGCCCGGTGCCGAGATCGCCGTGCTCTGGGAGGCGGGGCCCGCGGCGAGCGCCGTCGCGTGCGCAAAGCGCGTTGGTGCCAGAGCCTTGCACGTTCGCAAGGACGGCGTGGACGACGCCATGCGGGCGATGGCGTGCGTCCATGGCCTCGCGCTCCGCGTGTGGACGGTGAATCATCCCGCCGAGCTGGAGCAATTGGGCCTTGCTGGCGTCGACGCCATCTTCACGGACTTCCCGGAGCGGTTCTTGCAAATCGCTCGGGTCCCGTGAGCCGGACGCGATCCGGAGCTGCGGTCACCGGGTCGGGTGTCTTCGCCGACTTCACCTTGACTGCAAACGCCTTTTCCTTAATGGTGGCGCCTCTCCAGCGGGAGCTCGCAGCGATGCCTGTAGGGCCGGCTCTCGCCTCGGGAGGGGGTGAGTCGACGGCATGGCAGGGGTTCGCGTCAAGGAAAACGAGCCCATCGAGAGCGCGATCCGCCGCTTCAAGAAGCAGTGCGAGAAGGCGGGTATCCTCGCCGAGCTGCGCAAGCGCGAGCACTACGAGAAGCCGAGCGTGCGGCGCAAGAAGAAGGCGATGGCCGCTCGCAAGCGCGCCCTCCGGCGCGCGGCGCGCACGACCGCGTAACCGTCGGGCGGGTCGCCCGGCGCATCCGGGGAGCGGGGTCTGAACGCCCTCGACGTCCTGCTCCTCGTCCTCCTCGTCGCCTACGCCCTGCGTGGGCTCTGGCGGGGACTCTGTCGCGAAGTGTTCGGTCTCGCCGGCGTCGTCGGCGGCGTCGTCGTCGCCGCGGCCGGCGCGCCGCGCGCGGCCGAGCTGCTCGTCGCGGCGGAGTGGATGCGCCCGGCCGTGGCGCGGCCGGTGGCGCTCGTGGGGCTCTTCGTCGCGACCGTCCTCGCGGCGAACGTCGTCGGATTCGTCGCGGACCGGCTCGTGCGTGCGCTCCTGCTCGGCGGTCTCAATCGCGCCGCCGGGGGAGTGTTCGGAATCGCGAAGGGCGCCGCGCTCCTCGGCTTCGGGCTCCTGCTCCTCGAGCACTGGTTGCCGTCGTCGTCGCTCACGGCGGCGGTGAAGACGTCGGCGCTCGGGCGTCCGCTCGCCGAGTTCGCAACGCACGTGTTCAGCGCCGGCCGGGCGCTCTCGGCCGCATCCGAGAAGGCGGCGTAGGGCGATGGCGGGGCGCATTCCCGAGGACGCGATCCGCCACGTGCGTGAGCGGGCGAGCATCGTCGAGGTGGTGTCCGATACGGTGACGCTCCGCCGGCGCGGCCGCTCCTTCGTCGGGCTCTGTCCGTTCCATTCCGAGAAGACGCCGTCCTTCAGCGTGAGCGAGGAGCGCGGCTTCTATCACTGCTTCGGGTGCGGCGAGCACGGCGACGTGTTCACCTTCGTCATGAAGGTCGAGTCGCTCGCCTTCCCGGACGCCGTCCGGCGCGTCGCGCAGCGCTTCGGGCTGCGCGTGCCGGAGGCGGCCGACGAGCCGGCGCGGCGGGGCGAGCCGCTCGCGGCGGCGAACGCGATCGCGGCCGCGTTCTTCCAGGCGGAGCTCGCGAGCCCGGCCGGGGTACGGGCGCGCGCCTACGTGAGGGAGCGCGGGCTCGGCGACGACGTCGTGCGGCGCTTCGGCATCGGCTGGGCGCCCGCCACGGGCGACGCGCTCGCGCGCCACCTGCGCGCGAAGGGCGTCGCCGTCGAGCACGCGCTCGAAGTGGGCCTCCTCGCGCGCCGCGAGCGGACGGACGGCGGGAACCCGGTGTACGACCGCTTCCGCGACCGCCTCATGTTCCCGATCACGGACCGCTTCGGCCGGGTGATCGCCTTCGGCGGCCGCATCCTCCCCGGACCGGCGGTCCGGCCGGACGCGCCGAAGTACCTGAACTCGCCCGAGTCGCCGCTCTTCCACAAGGGGCAGACCGTGTTCGGGCTCGCGCAGGCACGCGAGGCGATCCGCCGCGCCGGCCGCGCGATCGTGGTCGAGGGGTACATGGACGTGATCGCGCTCGCGCAGGCGGGTGTCGAGGAGGTCGTGGCGCCGCTCGGCACCGCCTTCACGGCCGACCAGCTCCGCGTGCTGCGGCTCATCAGCGGCGACACGATCGTCGCCTGCTTCGACGGCGACCGGGCCGGGTGGAAGGCCGCGGCGCGAAGCTTCCTCGTCTTCCTCGAGGCCGGGCTCTGGGGCCGGGGGGCGTTCCTGCCCGCGGGCGAGGACCCGGATTCCTTCGTCCGCGCGCACGGCCGCGCGGCGTTCGAGGCGTGCGTCGCGAAGGCGGTGCCGCTCGTCGAGACCTATCTCGACGACTTGACCGGCGACGACCGCGATGCCGTCGGCCGGCGCGCCGAGGCGGCACGCGAGGTCGCGCGGGTGCTGAAGCGCGTCCGGAACCCGCGCGAGTACGACATCCTCGTGCAGAAGACGGCAGACCGGGTCGGGATCAGCGAGGCGATCCTCCGCCAGGAAGGGGCGCCGGAGGCGGCGGCACCCGTGCCGCGCCTCGGTGTCGACGCGGCGCGGAGCGCCGAGGAGCTGCTCGTCGAGCTCATGGCCGCGGACGCCGCGGTGGCGGAGCGCGTGCGGACGGAGAACGTGCTCGCGGAGTTCGAGCATCCCACCTGGCGGCGGGTCGCGGAGGCGTTCACGACCGCCGCCCCTGCCGACCGCGCCGGGCTCGTCGCGACGCTCCCGCGCGAGCTGCGCGACCGCGTCGCGCGCCGCCTCCTCGGCGACGTCGCCGACGAGGACCGCGGCCGTGCGGTCGCCGACTGCATCGCGAAGATCCGCTTCCGCCGCGACCGCCGGATGCGCACCCGGCTGCGCGAGGAGCTCTCCGCCGCCGAGGCGCGCGGCGACGAAGCGGCGGCGCACGCCGTGCGCCGACGGCTGCAAAGCCTGATGGACGCCGAGCACACGGACAAGGCTCGCACGTAGGAGTCAGCGTGAAGACGAACCAGGCGACGCAGGAGCAGAAGGCGCCCGAGACGCCGGAGATTGCGCTCGTCGGCGAGGGCATGGAGGACCTGACCGCGGTCCTCGGCGACCCCGAGGTGCCCGACGTCGAGGACGACGACGACGAGGTCGTGGCGTCCGAGGTGGCCGGGGACGAGGCGATCGACGATCGTGCGGGCGCCGTCGAGGACACGCTCGCCCGCACCTCGGATCCCGTCCGCATGTACCTTCGCGAGATGGGGACGGTGAGCCTCCTCACGCGCGAGGGCGAGGTCGAGATCGCGAAGCGGATCGAGGCGGGCGAGCAGGCGCGCCTCCGCGCCGTGCTCGGCACCCCGTACGCCCTCGCCCGGGTGCTGGCACTCGCCGAGCGGCTGCGGGCGGGCGAGGTGCGGATCGAGGACCTCGTGCGGGACGAGCCCGAGGATCCGGACGGGCAGGAGGACGGCGAGGACCGGAAGGAGGACGTCCGGCAGCGGCGCCGCTTCCTCGCGCAGGTCGCCCGCGCGCGCCGGATCGCCGCGGAGCGGGCGCGGCTCCTCGCGCGGATGGGCGGCGGCCGCCGCCGGTTGGACGCGAAGGCGGCGGCGCGCGTCGCGCGATTCGCGGAGCGGCAGACCGACGCGCTCTGCCGCCTCGGGCTCGGCCACCGGCACGTCGATGCAATCGCCCGCGCGCTCCGCACCGCCGCCGGGCGCATCGACCTTCTTCGCACCGGCCTCCGGGCGCAGGAGGAGCGGTACGGCCGGCCGGTCGCCGAGCTGCTCCGGCTGACGAGCGGCGTCGTCCTCCACGGGGGCGAGACGCCGACGAAGGCGCCGAGCGACGCGGTCGCGCGCGGCGCGGCCGAGCTCGGCATCGACCAGGCGGAGCTCGCGGCGCTCGGCGAGAACCTCCGTGCGACGCGCCGCGCGATCCGCGATGCCGAACGCGAGGTGGGGATGTCCGCGGCGGAGCTGCAGCGGACGGTGGGCGCGATGCGCGCCGGCGAGCTGCGCGCGGGCACGGCGAAGCAGGAGCTGATCCAGGCGAACCTCCGCCTCGTCGTCTCGATCGCGAAGCGCTACATGAGCCGGGGCCTCCAGTTCCTCGACCTCATCCAGGAGGGGAACATGGGGCTCATGCGCGCCGTCGACAAATTCGAGTACCAGCGCGGCTACAAGTTCTCCACCTACGCCACGTGGTGGATCCGCCAGGCGATCACGCGTGCGATCGCGGATCAGGCGCGCACGATCCGCATCCCGGTGCACATGGTCGAGACGATCAACCGCTTCGTCCGCATCTCGCGGGGGCTCGTGCAGGAGCTCGGACGCGAGCCGAGCCCGGAGGAGATCGCCGCGCGCATGGAGATTCCCGTGGAGAAGGTCCAGCGCGTCATGCGCGTCGCGAAGGAGCCCATCTCGCTCGAGACGCCGGTCGGCGAGGAGGAGGACAGCCATCTGGGCGACTTCATCGAGGACGAATCGGCCGTCGCGCCCGTCGAGGCGGTGATGAGCCAGAACCTCCGCGAGCAGACGAGCCGCGTGCTCGCGACGCTCACGCCCCGCGAGGAGCAGGTGCTCCGCCTCCGGTTCGGCATCGGCGAGTACCAGGACCACACGCTGGAGGAGGTCGGCACGCGCTTCTGCGTGACGCGCGAGCGGATCCGCCAGATCGAAGCGAAGGCGCTGCGCAAGCTGCGGCATCCGAGCCGCGCGCGACACCTGAAAAGCTTCGCCGAAGACTGAGCCGCCCTTGCAGAACCAGGCGTTCGGTGCTTGACTCGCCCGCACGTGGGCCCATAGCTCAGGAGGTCAGAGCTGCCGGCTCATAACCGGCGGGTCGTGTGTTCGAGTCACACTGGGCCCACCGCCGGGCACCGCACGCTGAGACACGGAAGGGAGGTTCCAGGTTGGAGTCGCAGATCGAGGTTCTGGCCAAGCTGCAATTGGTGGACCAGAGCCTGCGCGCGAAGACGCTGGAGGTCGCCGACGGAGAGAAGAGAGTCGCTGCGCTGGAGGAGGCCGTTCGGGTGCAGACGGCCGCCGCGAGCGCGGCGCGCGAGGAAGCGGCGGCGCTCGGCGCTCGCCAGCGCGACCTCGAAGCGCGGCTCGCCGCGGCCGAAGCGAAGATGAAGGACCGCCGGATGCGGATCACGCGCATCCGCAACGAGAAGGAGCTCGGGCTCGCGAAACGCGAGGTCGAGCTCTTGAAGGAAGAGACGACGCAGCTCGAGACCGAGCTCGTCGCCGTGATGGAGCAGGTGGAGGCGGCGAACGCGAAGCGGGACGCCGTTGAGAGCGAGCTCGCCCGTCTGACGGCCGAGCGCGACAGCGAGGCCGCCGAGCTGCGCGAGAAGATCGAGCGCCTGACGAGCGAGATCGAGCACGACCGCGCCACGCGAACGGCCATCGTCGAGAGCGTCGACGGCGAGCTCCGGCGGAAGTACGAGATGATCTTCTCGCGCCGGGGCGGCCTCGCCGTCGTCGAGATCCGCGCGGGGACGTGCCAGGGCTGCCGGATGCGGATCCCCCCGCAGCTGTTCAACGAGATCCAGCGCCGGGAGAAGGTGATCCTTTGCCCGAACTGCCAGCGGATGCTCTACTGGCGGAACGAGGCGGAGGAGGCGAACGGCTAGCGCCGCGCCGTGCGCCGGAGGAGGTCGAGCAGCCGCTCGCCGCGAACGCGGCGGGAGGAAAGTCCGGACTCCACAGGGCAGGGTGGCCGCTAACGGCGGCCCCGAGCGATCGGGGGAAAGTGCCACAGAAAAGAGACCGCCCCGGACCTTCGGGCCCGGAGCAAGGGTGAAACGGCGAGGTAAGAGCTCACCAGGTCCGCTCGTGAGGGCGGACGCTCGGTAAACCCCACCCGGAGCAAGACCAGATAGGAGGGAGGTCCGGCGTCGGCCGGGCGCGGACGGCCCGTCCGTTCCCTCGGGTTGGTCGCTCGATCCCCTGGGCAACCGGGGGACCAGATGAATGGCTGCTGCTCCCGCTTCCTGGGCGGGAGGACAGGATCCGGCTTACAGACCTCCTCCGGCGGACGGCGCCGGCGGCCGCCCCGGCGCCGCTGCCCGCGGTTGAGAGCCGGCCCCCGACGAGCCCCGGCGAGTCGCGCCCCGCGCGGGTCCGGGTGCGATCGTGCACGCGGGCCCTCGTCCTCCCGTCCCGGGCGAAGAAATTCCTTGACAGCCTGTGTGCGGTGGGGCTACAAGCGCGCGTGGTGGGGTCAAGCGGTTTGTGGTGGATTATGATGGGTGGCGGCGGTGGAGCAGGCGGATGGAGGGGTTGAGGCTCCACGGATGGCGGGATGTTCCGCGGACACTTCGCGCACACGGTCGACGACAAGGGGCGGGTGGCCATCCCGGCCCGCTTCCGGGAGGCGCTCTCCGGGCTCCAGGAGGGGCGCCTCGTCGTCACCAAATACGGCATGCGCGGCGAGCGCTGTCTCGACGTCTACCCGCTCGCAGCCTGGAAGCAGCTCGAGCTCAGGCTCCTCGCGAAGAAGCGCTTCGACCCGGCGCTCGCGAGCTTCCGCAACTATTACGTGTCCGGGGCGCACGAGTGCGAGCTCGACGCGCAGGGACGGATCGTCATCCCGCAGCTCCTCCGCGAGTACGCCGGGCTCGGGCGCGAGGCGATGCTCACCGGCGACATCGACAAGTTCCGCATCTGGGACAAGGATACGTGGCAGCGCGTGTTCGCTTCGGACGAGGAGGCCTTCCTCGCGAACCCCGATCGGTGGGGTGAGCTCGACCTGTGAGTGAGTCACGAGAGACCGCCGGCGGGCGGAGGTAGGAGTGGGCGGTGGAGGCGGCGGGCGCTGGGATTCAGCGCGTGGAGCACGAGGCGCCGCCCGAGATGCGCGACCGAGTGACGGAGACGGGCATCGGGCCGGTGGGCGCGGCCCACGTTCCGGTGCTGGTGGGGGTGGTGGTGGAGTGGCTGCGCCCCCGGCCGGGTGCCCATCTCGTCGACGCGACCGTCGGGCTCGGCGGTCACGCGGCCGCGCTGCTGGCGGCGTCGCCCGGCACCACGCTACTCGGGCTCGACCGCGATCCTGAGGCGCTCGCGCGCGCCCGCGCGCGCCTCGCCGCGGTCGCCGACCGCGTCGTCCTCCGCCACGCGTCGTACGCCGACCTCGAGGCCGTGCTCGAGGGCCTCGGCTGGGACGGTGCCGACGCCGTCCTCCTCGACCTCGGCGTGAGCTCGCTCCAGCTGGACGTGCCCGAGCGCGGGTTCACCTTCCGTGCCGAGGGCCCGCTCGACATGCGGATGGACCCGACCGCCCCGACGACGGCGGCCGACGTCGTGAACGCGTCGTCGGAGGCGGAGCTGGCCCGCATCCTCGCCGAGTACGGCGAGGAGCGGCGCGCCCGCGCCGTCGCGCGCGCGATCGTCCGCGCGCGGCCGCTCCGGACGACGCGCGAGCTCGCGGACGTCGTGGGGCGCGTGCTCGGGCGCGGCCGCCCCGGCCTCCACCCCGCGACGCGGACGTTCCAGGCGCTTCGAATCGCCGTCAACGACGAGCTCGCCGAGCTCGACCGCTTCCTGGCGGGCGGCTGGCGCGTGCTTCGTCCGGGCGGGCGGCTCGCCGTCCTCGCCTACCATTCGCTCGAGGACCGCCGCGTGAAGGAGGCCTTCCGCCGCTGGGCGGTGGGCTGCCTCTGCCCGCCGCGCGTCTCGCCCTGCACGTGCGGCTGGAGCGCGAAGGTCCGCGTCCTCACGCGCCGTCCGCTCCGGCCGTCCGCCGAGGAGATCGCGCGAAACCCGCGCAGCCGGAGCGCCCGGCTCCGGGTCGTCGAGCGGCTCGGAGGGGACGGATGAGCCCGCCCCCGTCCTCCGCGACGCACACCTTGACCGTGCGGCGGCCGCTGGTCCGGCCGGCCGGGGACGGCGGTCGCCTCCTCCGCACCATGCGGGGCTGGCTCGTCCGCCGCGCGCTCGCGCTTGGCGCCGTCCTGATCGTGCTCTGCATGCTGCAGGTGTGGCTGCGCCTCCAGGTTCTGCACCTGGGCTACGACCTCTCCGTCGTGCGGCAGATGCAGCTGAGACTCGAGCACGATCGACGCGAGCTCGAGGTCGAACGCGCGACGCTGCGCGATCCTCGGCGCATCGACGACATCGCCCGGCACCGTCTCGGGATGGTCGACGCGCGCAAGGGCCAGGTGGTGACGCTCAGGTGAAGAGGGTCGCGCGGCCGCAGACGCGGATGGGCGTCGTGGCTGGCGTGTTCGCCGGCCTCTTCGCGCTGCTCGTCGTCCGGGCCGTCGACCTCGCGGTGCTCCGCGGGCCGGCGCTCGCCCGACTCGCGGCGATGCAGCACCGGCAGCGGATCGAGCTCATGCCGCACCGCGGGCCGATCGTCGACCGCAACGGCGAGTCGCTCGCGCTCTCCGTCGACGTGCCGTCCGTCTACCTGCGCCCGCGCGAGTTCCGCGGGCAGGAGGCGCGGATCCCGGCGCTGGCGGCGGCGCTCCACGTCCCCGCGCGCGCCGTTCGCGCGAAGATCGACCGCGGCCAGCCGTTCGTCTGGCTCGCACGCCACGTCCTCCCGCGCGAGGCGGAGGCGGTCGAGCGCCTGGCGCTGCGCGGGGTGTACACCGTCGCGGAGGCCCGCCGCTTCTACCCGCACGGAAGCCTCGCCGCGCACGTGCTCGGGTTCGTCGGCGTCGACTCCCAGGGCCTCGAGGGCATCGAGAGCCGCCTCGACCGCGTGATCCGCGGCGAGCCGCAGTACCTCCACGTCGACCGCGACGCGCGCGGCCGCGAGATCTCGACGAACGGCGTGCAGGCGCCGCCCGCGCAGGGCGAACGCGTCGAGCTCACGATCGACGCGGCGATCCAGGACGCGACGGAGAAGGAGCTGGCGGCCGGGGTGGCGGCCGCGAAAGCCGTCGCCGGGGCCGCCGTCGTGCTCGACCCGCGCACGGGCGAGGTGCTCGCGCTCGCGAACTACCCCACCTACAACCCGAACGAGGCCGCGGACCCGCGGACGGTCGCGCGCGACCCGCAGTGGCACGCCCGCGTCCGCAACCGCGCCATCAGCGACTTCTACGAGCCGGGCTCGACGTTCAAGGCGATCCTCGCGGCGGCGGCGATCGAGGAGAAGATCGTCACGCCGTCCGAGATGTTCAACTGCGAGAACGGCCGCTTCCAGGTCGGGAAGTGGACGATCCACGACTCGCACCCCCACGGCTGGCTGTCGTTCGCGGAGGTGATCCAGTACTCGAGCAACATCGGTGCCGCGAAGGTGGGCGAGCGCCTCGGTCGTGAGCGGTACTATCGGTACCTCCGCAGCTTCGGCTTCGGCGAAAAGACGGGCATCGAGCTTCGCGGCGAGACGCCCGGGCTCCTCCACCCCGCCGAGACGTGGGCCCGCATCGACCTCGCGACGCACAGCTTCGGGCAGGGCGTCTCGGTGACGCCGATCCAGATGGCCGCGGCGTTCGCGGCGATCGCGAACGGCGGGCAGCTCATGCGTCCGTACCTCGTGCGCCGCATCGTGGCGCCGACGGGCGAGGTCACCCTCGAGAACGAGCCGGTCCTCGTGCGGCGTGTCGTGAGCCCGCGCACGGCCGCGATCGTGACGGAGCTCCTCCGTCGCGTGGTCGAGGAGAAGGGAGGGACGGGCTCGAAGGCACGGGTCGAGGATTTCCCGGTCGCCGGCAAGACGGGGACCGCGCAGAAGGTGAACGCGCACACCGGCGGCTACTCGTCCAAGCGGATCGGCTCCTTCGTCGGCTTCGTGCCCGCGGACGACCCCCGACTCGTCATCCTCGTGATGATCGACGAGCCGACGACGTCGAGCTACGGCGGCATCGTCGCGGCCCCCGTCTTCCGCGGCATCGCGGTCGCGGGCCTGAAGCACCTGGGCGTCGAGCCGGCGACGCCGGCCGTGCAGCTCGTCGACGCCGTGCCGCCGGCCGAGCGCCGCGCGCCCGCGCCCGCGGCCGCGGCGCCGGCGAGTGCGGAGCCGCTGCCCGACCCGAACGGCACGCCGAGCTTCCTCGGCCTCTCGCTTCGCGAGGCGCTCCTCCGCGCGCAGACGAGCGGCTGGGACGTCGAAGTGACGGGCACGGGCTACGTCGCGCAGCAGGTGCCGCCGCCCGGCACGCCGCTCGCGGCCGACCGCCGCCTGGCGCTCCGCCTGGCGCCCGGCGACGGGACGGTCGCGCCCTGACCGTGCGGCGCACCGTCCCGAGGGACGCGGCCGAGTTTGCCGACCGAGGTGCGGCCCCGCGCGGCGTGTCCTATGATGGCGGGATGCGCCTCTCGACGCTGCTCGACGGCCTCGGGCCGCGCGTCGCGCGCCGCGGACCGGACGTCGAGATCCGCGCGCTCACGGCCGACTCGCGCACCGTCGAGCGCGGCGACGTCTTCTTCGCGCTCGCCGGCGCGCGCGACGACGGGCGCGCGCACGTCGCGGAGGCCGTCGCGCGCGGCGCGGCCGCGGTCGTCTCGGAGAGTCCCGTCGACGCCCCCGGGGTGACCATCGTCACGACCGACCAGGCGCGCCGGCTCCTCGGGCTCGCGGCCGCCCGGCTCGCCGGGGACCCGAGCGCCGGCCTGACGCTCGTCGGCGTCACCGGGACGAACGGCAAGACGACGACGACGTGGCTCCTCGAGGCGATCTGGCGCGCCGCCGGGTTCCGGGCCGGCGTCGTCGGGACGATCGCGTACCGGTTCGCCGGACGCGAGGAGCCGGCGCCCCTCACCACGCCGGACGCGCCGACGCTCCAGCGGCTCTTCGCGGCGATGCGCGACGCCGGCACGACGCACGTCGCCATCGAGGTCTCGTCCCACGCGCTCGTGCAGGACCGCGTCGCCGGGGCGGCGTTCGACGCGGCCGTGTTCACGAACCTG
>Ga0070741_10005919_pt1 | contig 26656 bp, 22 predicted proteins | sample Coa_R1_4_FD_66440 | JGI IMG/M metagenome (GOLD analysis project Ga0070741, IMG submission 66440) | Surface soil microbial communities from Centralia Pennsylvania, which are recovering from an underground coalmine fire - Coalmine... | ecosystem: Environmental > Terrestrial > Soil > Unclassified ... | reverse complement strand
ACAGCCTCCTTGGCCGCGACATCTTCTTCTAATTGCTTGACTTGTTCAGCGGACGCCTCCAGTTTCTCGGTCTCTTCTATTTGCCTGGAAGTTTCGGCATACCGACTCCGAAGCAGAACAAGCTCCTTATCAAACTCCTTTAAAGAATCTTCAAGAGTCTGCCGCTGCCCAGCCATTCGTTGCAGCTCAGATCTCTTCGACTCGAGACTCTCCTGCTGCACGATTTTTGGCGTTAACTCGTATGTTTCTCGCTTGGCGACTTCAATTTCACTCAACTGGCGGCTGAGATTCTGGAGTTCGCTCTGAGTGCGGATTATGGCGGTCTCTATTTTTGTTAACTCAGATCGGAGCTTGTCTCGTTGACTGCGATCTGCTGATAATGCACTGAGACGATCTCGCGCAGCTAGATACTGTTCGTAGCCAGCCGCGGTTCTCTGAACAGAGTCGGCGGCGGTCTGAGCGCGAGCGAATTCCGCGGCTATATTTAGCCGCTGTTTTTCTTCCTGTTCGAATTTAAAAGAGAGACGCTCTACGTCGTTGCGAAGTTGATCTAATTGCGATTTCAGCGAATCGAATTCAGCAAATTCTATCTGGTTACGATCGCGTTCCCCGATGGCACCAGACAATTGACTCTCGATATCGGTCAGCTGCGACTGCATCTTATTCATTTCGGAGGCTACTTCGTCATAGCGTTTCAGCTCGCCCTCAGCGCCGGCAATTTGTTCGCGTACTTCGGCAAGCTTCTTTTCGATTAGTCTGCTGACGTCTTTCATCAACTCCGCCGAGCGCTGATATTCTTCAACTTTCAGAATCTTGTCGAAAGTCGGTTTGCGTTTGGCGACAGACTCGGCAAAATCAACGGTGAACGTGCCTTGAGGAACACCGATCGTGGTTCGAAATAACGTAGCGAGATCAGTACCGGGCTCGACGCCAAGGTGCTGGCGAAGCCATTTCGAAACCTGCGCCTTCTGTTCGACGATCTTCATCTTCAGGCGCGGATCGTAAACGTTGTATGCGCCGGCCGTGTCGCGGAAAACCTCATACTCGCGCCCGTCGTCCTGTGAAATGAACGTAACCCGGACAGAACCGCGCTTTTCGCCCCGCTTCAGGAAGTTCTCTCGTGTATAGCTGAGGTGATCGAACAATGTCCAGGCAATTGCTTCCAGGATAGTTGTCTTGCCCGCGCCGTTTGGTCCGCATATCGCAACCACACCTGGTCCGAACTCGAAGGTGGCGTCGGCGTGGTTCTTTATGTTTTTCAGCTCGACTTTTATGATCTGCATACAGGAAATAAGAAGTTGAAGTGTAGCAAATATGCGGCTATTGCCGAATTGCGGCTAGCAGTCTGGTCGCGCATTCTTCCGGCAATAATCCGTCTGTATCGATGGTCAGTTCCGCCATTTGATATATGGGCAGTCTCTGCTCGAACAGCTTGTTGAGACTCTCTTCTGACCGATTCAACGGACGACTATCGTCACCTTTTATTCGGGAAACTACTGTAGGCAACGCGCAATTAAGAAATACCGAAAGACCCGAAGCAGTAACCAGCGATCGATTTTCATGAGAGATAAATGTTCCACCGCCCAGAGCGATTACGGTTCTCTTTCGTCTGACGATATCACGGAGCGCCGCAGTCTCGACTCCGCGAAAGAACTCCTCACCATGTTGCTCAAAGATGTCTTTTATATGCCGACCGTCACGTTTAATTATCTCTTCGTCAAGATCCACAAAGTCCCAGTGGAGCTTTTCGGCGACGAGCTTTCCTATAGTGGTCTTGCCCGAACACATAAACCCCAATAGAAAAATCGACCTGTCTTCCATCATCGATTTATGCTCTGTCTATTTTCCATGTATCACACAGAGAATACGTCCATCATCCTTGGATATTTCTATCATCGCAACTCCTCCCTTCATCCCGCTATGATGCGGTCTTGGCATCGAACCATGCACATACCAGACGCCATTCGATAGGCTTGCGACAAACGGCTTTTCCCGTTGAACTTTATCTTCGCCGTATATCGGTATACATACAGCTTCCGCTATTCTAATTGCTGTTTCTTTATCCGGAACATATCCAGCTTTAGGTTTGTAGTTTTCTACGTCTTCAGATTGTCGTCCCGGAACGATTTCCAACGTCAAAGACAGAGCAATCGCTACAGCGAGCAAAATATGTTTAAAGTAGATGGGCATAGCTGAACTCCCTAAACCGCCGTTTACTTTACTGCGGCTTTCCTGATCTTGGCAGCAATGGATGATCCTTACCTTGAGCGGCCTCTTTATACGCGCCATTCGGTACATCGCCGATCTTGACTGCCTCTTCGTATTCCGCAATCGCCGCTTCGCGATGATCGGTAAAATCCAGTATGCGTCCCATCGCCACGTGCGCGCGCGATTTAATCCATAGTTCGTACTGCGGCGATGCAGCCGCGATTGCCTGTCGAAACAAAATCAAAGCTTTACCAAGTCGCTCTTCCTGCGCGACCAATTTGTCGTCATTATCCGATTTCGGAGCGGCTTCGACTGCGCTGGGCTGCTGGCTGGTGATTTCAGCCATACCGAAAAGCGCTCGTGCGTTGGTCGGTTGATTTGTCAGAATTTGATTAAGAATGGCGCTCGCCTGCGGGAATTGACCCCGACGTATCATTAGATCCGCCTGATCCAGATTGTCAGCGGTAGCTTTGTCAACTCCTGGCAAAGCGACTATTTCCTTCGTCCGCTCCGCGGCTCTGCGAGCTTCAACCTTGGCGCGCAGGGCGGCAAACCCTTCAGTCCTCTTTTGTTCCACATCGAAGTTCACAGCCGTGATAAACGTCTGGTACAAATCTCGAAGGTCGATCCCGGATTCTTCAAGTCCTTTGAACTTTTCGTAGAAATGAAACGCCAGCACAGCACCGCGATCAAACTGCTTGCTTAAATTATATTGGTTGTCCTCATCGATAATCGGCCCTCGCAGAGGTTCGCGGTTGTTCATTCTGGCCATCCCTGCTTCCGCTGCATAAACCATCGATTCGCGGACAATCACAGAGACGTTGTCTTTCAATTGAGGATCGATATTCTGGCTTTGCTTTGTCAAATTCAAAATGTTCTGAGTCAAACCCGTCGGCTTCTTTGTTGCCGGATCGAACAACTCATTTACGAAATGCTCCACAATCGGATCAAGCGCAAATCGCAGAAAAGTACGTTTGATTTCCGCCATGTTTGGCTGATCGGACGGTCCGACTACAACTATATAATCATCGCCGACTCTGGTATCAAGTCGATCCTTTAATCCAAACATGTTGATCAGATCGTTGCGGACAAACACGGTATCGTGGGCGCTCAGGGGATCCACAATCACAAACATTCGCCGGGTTCGATCTTTCTCTTTAATTAGAGGACCGATTGTGTTTCCTTTTTTATCTTTGACGATGGGTGCTCCGGAAGCCGCAACAAATGTTACAGGACGGGTGTGCAGATAGGCCAGAACCTGGAATATCATCTCGCCAATCGGTTTGTAATATGTTGTAGCTATCTTGTCGAATTCGGGCGCGTATTTTGGCGCGATTGCCGCTATATTCGTTCTGCGAAACAATTCACCCGCAAGCGCCGCGAAATCCGCAACGGCCCTGACATCGGGCGGAAGGCGATCCGGCGGAATTGCCAGATCAAGCTCAGGGGGTTTATTCATCGCAAACGCAAGTGCAACGTACGGAGCAGCTTGTGATGGCTCGTCGATATTCAATTTACGTTTCGATCTGTAAAACGACTGCAATCTGTTGATTAATCCCGGGTCGGGCTGAAGCTCGTTGCGAAGTCTGGATCGCAAGTCGGTCATCGTTCGCCCTGCTGGCTCGTAATCGTAACCAGCCAGGTTCAATGCAGCCATAACAGCAAAAAGCCGGATATCGCTTCCAAGGGCAACGCTGACATCCTGGGGAGCTACGAAACCGGTCTGTGACTGACTAGCAGTAGCTGGTGAAGGCGGTGTCTGTCCCATCAGTGGCGAGAAAAAAAGCAGACTGATGCCTGCTAAACAAATAAAAGACCGCGGATTGAATTTCATATTCAAAAAATGCTGACTTAAGAGTCCATCAAAATCTGACGCTAAAGATCATATTAAAGCAATAACGAGTGGTCAGCGAAAGTCTAAACCTTCACTGACCACTCGTCTCTTGAAAGCCTTGCGCCGCCGATATGATTGCGGCTGAAATCTATAAAACCGTTTTAGGTATAGCTGTCCAGGGCAGCGCGCTCGTTGTCAAAGGTCTCGAACACTGTCAACAGTTTTGTGATCGACAGCAGGTCCTGAATCTTTTTGGTCAAATTCAGAAGTTTCAGTTGCCCACCCTGATTCCTGGTCGTGGTGTAAGAACTGACTAGTTCGCCGATACCCGAACTGTCAACGTAGCTAACATCGCCCAGGTTCAACAAAATCTTTTTCTTTCCGTCGTTGAGCAATTGACGAACTTTTTCGCGCAGCTGAACACTGCCTTCGCCGATGGTGATCTTTCCGCTCAAGTCAAGAATTGTTATATCGCCTGCAGTCCGTTCGCTGATTGAGAACATCTTGGTAACTCTCCTTATCCGATACCTTTTATAGTTCTATTACTATTACGACTTTGGTTGCCTAAATTTGGTCATGCGCACAACGGTTCCGCCCTGATTGCCATTGGTGTATTCAACTTCGTCCATAAAAGTGCGCATATAAAAGATTCCGCGACCGTTTGGATTCAGCAGGTTCGAAGGATCCAGGGGATCAGGCAATTGAGTCGGGTTGAAACCGCTGCCCTGATCTATCACAAGGATGGTCAATGCATCATCGCTGATCTTGAATTTAACCTCAACCTGCTTTCCCGGATCTTCCTTGTTCCCGTGTTTGATCGCGTTAATAACAGATTCCCGAACCGACAATTCAATCCACTGGGACGTGTCTTCATCAAATCCCGAAATGTTAAGAATCGTGTTTGTTACTGAAGAAACTAATTCAATGAACTCGAAGCTGCTGCCGATGCTCAGCTCGATAGTGTTTTCTACGGAATTCATCGGCACAAGCTCTCCCTCGCAACGATGTAGATCCAATCGACGTCAGTGCAACTGTCGGTTTTGCCTTGGATAAAAGCGATTATGTGTAACATAGCCATTCTCTTAGTGTCAAGTATTTGAAAAAAATTGGAACATTAGAACTTGCGGGAAAATCCTTTAGGCCCGTCAGGTTCGCGCAAGCGCCATTTGCGAAAAGAAACTGGTTAGGCTAGATTCAAAAGAAAAATAAAATCGAAAGGCCAAGGATGAAAATCCAACCAGCAAAGTCTCTGCGAGGCACCTTAAATTTGCCCGGTGACAAGTCGATCTCCCACCGAGCCGCGATGTTCGGCGGGATCGCAGAAGGGATTACTCGTGTAAATGGTTTTGCAGACAGCCAGGATTGCCAAAGTACCTTGGATTGTCTGTCTATGCTGGGCGTAGAAGTCAAAAGAGAAAACGACACTCTGCTTGTAAGCGGACCTCAAGGCGGTCTCAAAAAGCCGGCACGAATTTTGGACGTAGGCAATTCCGGTACGACGGCGCGCATGTTGTCGGGGATCCTTGCCGGACAACCGTTTATGAGTGAATTAACCGGCGATGAATCTATCCAGCGCCGACCTATGCAGCGGATCATTGATCCGCTGACCCAGATGGGTGCAAAGATCGAGTCTAATCAGGGTCGTGTTCCTTTAAAAATCTCAGGCGGGGACTTAAAGCCGATAACTTACCGATTGCCGGTTGCCAGTGCTCAGGTAAAGTCATGCATCTTACTCGCGGGACTTCTAGCTGACGGTTGGACAACGGTAATCGAATCCGTCCCAACACGTAATCATACTGAGCTAATGCTCAAAACCTTCGGGGCCAATCTCTCGGTAGAATCTGTAGGAGAAGAACAGCACATAAAGGTCAGCGGAAAGGCAGCGCTCCATTCGCAGGAAATATTCGTCCCTGGCGATGTCTCTTCGGCTGCCTTCTTCATTTGTGCAGCGTTGATGGTCCCGAACTCCGAGATCATTTTGAAGAACATCGGATTAAATCCCACAAGAACCGGCTTAATTGATTTTTTAATTCAGAATGGGGCCGCTATAGAGATTCTGGAAAAACGGAATCTGAACAATGAGATGGTTGGCGACCTGAGAGTTCGGCACAGTCGATTAATCGCTCAAACTGGAGAAGGTTTTAGAATCGGTAGTCCGTTAATAGCAAACCTTATGGACGAAATTCCTATTTTGGCCATTCTGGCAACACAGAGCGATTCCGACTTTCTAATTTGTGATGCCACCGAGCTCCGTCATAAAGAGACAGACCGCATTGCAACTATCGTTGAAGGTTTGAGGGCCATGGGCGCCAAGGTCGATGAATTACCCGATGGACTGATTATTCCAGGCAAACAAACACTCACGGGAGCATTAATAAACAGTCACGGCGATCACCGAATCGCAATGGCCTTTGCGATTGCAGCCCTTGTGGCAGACGGACCTACGGAAATAATCGGGGCCGCGTCCGCCGCAGTTTCCTTCCCGGAATTTTTCAATTGCTTGAATAGGTTAGTGAAATAAGTCGATTCCAACGGACTTTTCGCTTCTCAGCGTGCCGGCTCTCATGCATCTTCCAAATACAGCAAAGAATCTAATAGCCACGGGTGAACCGGGGCGCTTCACCTCTTTGATAATCAATTGCCCAGGACTTGCTTAGGCTTCTGCGTAGGACATCGCTGTTAATAGGCTCAGTTGGCAAGCTTGGCGATTGATTGATCGGAGGGCGATTTAGTTATGTTGCGACCCTTGCTGGCTGTGCTTTTGCTGCTGTCGCTGGCTTTCCCGTTGTTTTTGCGCGGACCAGAAATTTCTGCGAAGACCCTAAGAGAACCCGTTTACACCGCGCCGCCACTTCTCAATTATGACGATCTGGTCGAGCTTGGAACCAAAGATACGATTGAGCCAGCGCTCAAAGCCAAGCTTGACGAATTGGTACACACGCCATTTATAAGCAACGAATTTGCGAACACTCCAATCCTGCCGGTGAGCTATAAACTCGGCAAGGTTGTTCGAGTCGCTGAGTGGAATATCGAGCGCGGGTTGCAACTGGACGACATAAAACTCGCTCTGTCATCGCCTGACGAATATTTGAAGAAAGTCCAACAGTCAAACACTGACAAGTATAAACCCGGCAGCGACGAGTACACGCAATTAAAGGCCGATCTCAGTATTATTCACAATGCGGACATCCTGGTCCTGAACGAAGTTGATCTTGGCGTAAAGCGGACCGGCTATAGAAATGTCGCGCGAGAACTGGCTGAAGCGCTGCATATGAATTATGTCTACGGTGTCGAGTTTCTTGAAGTCGATCCGATCAATCTTGGAACGGAGACGTTCGATGAGGCCGATGCGAAAACCCGAGAGATGATGCGGGAAAAGATCACCGTAGATCGTGACAAATTCCGTGGACTTCATGGTAGTGCGATTCTCAGTCGATTTCCGATACTGAGCGCCACTGTTCATCCTTTTCAGCACCAGGGATACGACTGGTATACGAAAGAAAAACAGAAAGTGTCTATTGCGGAGAAAGGGCGACGCGAGGCAGCCGACAAAATCTTTCTGGAAAAGATCGAGCGAGAAATTCGCCGCGGCGGCCGGATGGCGATAATTGCCGACATTGCCATACCAGAGCTTCCCGAAGGCAAAGTAACAATAGTTGCTCCGCACCTTGAGAATCACGCGAAACCGCGTCAGCGCCAGCAACAGTTGGAAGAACTGCTCGGCCTGATTTCCGGCATACACAATCCAGTAATCATTGCTGGGGATATGAACACTTCTGGCAGCGATCAGACGCCGACCAGTATTAAAAAACTTCTGTTTAACCGGATCGGCAATGATCAGTTTTGGGTGACCCAGGCTATTAAATATATTTCTCCATTAGGCCTTTCGCTGGATGTTGGTCTGAATATGTCCAAAGTTCTCAAGAACCAAAATGATCCAACCAGTCGCAATATATTCCTGATAGGACCCAATCCGGAGCAAAAGTTTTTCTCCATATTGAAGAATTACAGTTTCAAAGACGGCGGAATATTCGATTTCCGCGGCGACAGCGATTGCACGATTAACGGGACTGAAGGAACTCTGGCAAATTCAAATGAACGAGCCACAAAAGGATTTGCCTCGACATTCGAAATGGAACGCAGGTATGGTCCAATTGGCGGTTATAAACTTGATTGGTTTTTCGTGAAGTCTTATTTGAAGCCTGGCGACGATGGAAAAGGAAGCTACCTATTCGCTCCGCATTTCCCGCGTACCCTGCGCGCATTGAACTATAGTCTGCCGGGTCGATTATCGGATCATAATCCGATCACAGTAGATTTGCCGCTCTATGATCCGGCAGAACAGCGGCCGCTATCTGCAACAACAAACGACCGGTGAAGCTCAGGAATTCAGAGCCGCAACAACTGCATCGCCGAATTCGTTTGTCCCGGCGGTACCGCCAAGATCGCGGGTTCTGACTTTCTTTTCCAACAATACTTTATCTATTGCGCGACAGATGCGATTGGCGGCGTCCGCCTCTCCGATATGACGCAGCATCATTACCGATGTCAACATCAGCGCCAGAGGATTGGCAAGGTTCTTTCCGGCGATATCCGGAGCGCTGCCGTGCACCGATTCAAAAACTGCAGCGTCGAATCCGATGTTTCCTCCGGGAACTACTCCGAGTCCACCGACCAGACCCGCCCCAAGATCAGAGATTATGTCACCGTACAAATTTTCCAGCAGCAGCACATCAAACTGATGAGGATTCATGACCAATTGCATGCATGCATTGTCGACGATCTTTTCATCCGCTGTTATCTCCGGATAATCTTTAGCAACACGGTAGAAACACTCCAGAAACAATCCGTCGGAAAGCTTCATGATGTTGGCTTTGTGAACTGCGGTGACTTTTTTGCGGCCTTCGCGACGGGCGTATTCAAACGCAAATTTGGCAATGTTTGTCGAAGCTCGATCGGTGATGATCTTGAGACTTTCGACAACGCCAGGGACAACAATATGCTCTAAACCGGAATAGAGATCCTCAGTATTTTCGCGTACCACGATTATGTCCACATCCTGAAACTTGCCTTCGACGCCAGGAAGATTGCGGACCGGTCGCAGGTTGGCATAGAGATCAAGTTCTTTGCGCAGTCGAACATTGACACTGGAAAATCCTTTGCCGATGGGCGTCGTTACCGGACCTTTTAAGGCGACACGGTTGCGGCGGATTGAATCTACAATCTCTTTTGGCAAAGGATCGCCAAATTTTTCGACCGCTCCTGCGCCTGCGAGATATTCTTCCCACTCGACGTCGACGCCGGCGGCTTCGATAACTCTGACGGTAGCGGCAGCAACTTCAGGGCCGATGCCATCGCCTGGAATTAATGTAATTTTGTGTTTCACGGGCCTCCTTAATACAAAACCGCCTGTAAAGGAACCTCATCTTCTATCAAAAACCGAGCTTAAAAGAAAGATTCCGAAAAACAGTCTGTGATAAGCTCCTTGCTTTATTCGTAAAAGGTTTTATTCAAAGCGTGTTAATAATCTTCTATGTCCTGGCTGCCTTGCTGATTATTCAGGGATTGCTGTCCCTGCGCGAGGGCTTCAAGTTTCTATATTTCGCAAGAAAAGAGCTCAATCGCCCAATCGGTAATTACACGCCCTTTGTAACGATAATCGCGCCGTGTAAAGGTATCGACCTCGGCTTTCGCGACAACATAGCCGCCTTATTCACACAAAATTATCCTGATTATGAAATCATTTTTGTTGTTGAAGACTCTAACGACCCAGCCACATCAGAATTGCCGACATTGATTAATCAGCGACCCGCAAAAGCGCGCCTGGTGATTGCAGGTCGCAGCAATCAGAACGGACAGAAGGTTCATAACCTGTTGCGCGGTTTGGCTGACGCTTCGGACAAAAGCGAGGTCTTTGTCTTTGTCGATTCTGACGCGAGGCCGCATAGAGATTGGTTGCGCCAGTTGGTCGCGCCACTCGGAAGCGGCGATAAAGAAATAGGAGCGACAACTGGTTATCGCTGGTATTTACCTGTTCGAAGGAACCTGTCAGGAATCTTTTTATCATTGTGGAACGGTTCGGTTGCAACCTCGCTTGGACCCCACAAACGCAACTTTGCGTGGGGAGGCTCGATGGCGGTGAAACGCGCAACCTTTGAAGAGCTGAAAATCACAGAGGCATGGCAAGGCATCGTCAGCGATGATTTCGCCGTGACAAATGCTGTCAAACGCGCAGGCAAATATGTTCGGTTTGTCCCGCAATGTTTGATCGTTTCTTATGAGGATTGTTCGTTCGCGCAATTATTGGAATTCACCACTCGGCAAATGATTATCACTCGTGTATATTCCCCGGATATTTGGCGGCTGGCCTGGGTCGCACATATTCTTTTCAATACGACGTTTTATTTCGGTATCGCATTTACAATCTATCGTTTTACACATGTCCAGTCCGTTTTTTGGCCTGTGATTTTGCTTGCGGTCATTTACTTTCTGGGAGCCTGGAAAGGTTGGCTGCGTTATCGAGCAATCAGTTTGCTTCGGCCAGATCATCAACACGAGTTGAGACAGCTCGCGTGGGCGTATGTTCTGCTCCCCGCATTTTCGTCGCTGTTGTGGCTGTACAATCTGATTGCTTCGGCGTCTACCCGAAGAATAACCTGGCGCGGCATTACTTATGAACTGCGCTCGCGGAAAGAGACAATCATTATTTCACGACCTTAACGCAAGCTGGCAGCTTGCACTAGTTTAGGCTATCGTTTTCGTTATGAGAGTCTTTGCCATTGGTGATCCACATCTGTCACATTTCAAGCCGAAGCCCATGGACATCTTCGGCGAGAACTGGCGCGATCACGACAAACAGATAATGAATAACTGGAACGCCATCGGCACTGATGACGACATTCTGATCCTGGCCGGAGATCTTTCCTGGGCAATGAAGCTGGAAGAGTTCCTCCCGGATCTGGAATATATCTCCGCCCTAAAAGGCCGCAAGATTTTAATCAAGGGTAACCACGATCTCTGGTGGTCGTCGGCATCGAAGGTGCGAAGAGTCCTCCCACCCGGAGTCGACATATTGGACCACGATTCTATAGTTATCAACGGCATCGCTTTTGTCGGCACTCGTGGCTGGACTATTCCCGAAAGAGAATCTTTCAATGAAGAGGAAGACCGCAAAATATACGAGCGCGAAGTCGGGCGTTTGGGGCTCGCTTTCGACAGTCTGAAAGGCAAATCTTATGACCATTTGACAGCGATAATTCACTACCCGCCGACAAATCAAAACGGCGACGAAACTGCATTCACAAAGATTATTGAGGAGCACGGAACCGAGATTTGCGTGTACGGCCATCTGCATTCGAATCACATTCCGACAGGGTTCAATGGCCAGCGGGGATCGACTCGATATAAGCTGGTCAGCGCGGACTCGGTTAATTTTACTCCGTACCAGATACTGTGATTATCGGCTATAGCAGCGCCTCATGGTATTATCTGTATACGGAGTTTCGCTATGTCAACAAAAGCTGAAGCCACAATCGAAGATCTTTACGCCGTATCAGGCAAAGCAGAAATTGTTAACGGAGAGATCGTCCTGATGAGCCCTACCGGTCATGCGCCAAATCGAGCTGCTTTTAAAATAGCTGTGAGTCTTTATGACTATGAGCGTCGTGACGGACGAGGTCGGACGTACAGTGACAATGCTGCGTTCATCGTCAATTTGCCTAATCGCAAATCCTTTAGCCCAGATGTCGCGTTCCATCTTGGTGCGGAAACCGGAATGAAATTTCTTGAAGGCGCCCCTGTTTTCGCAGTGGAGGTAAGAAGCGAGAATGATTATGGCCCTAAAGCTGAGCAAGCAATGGACCAGAAACGCTCGGATTATTTTGCGGCCGGAACAAAGGTTGTCTGGGACGTCGATTTATTGAGTCCTGATGTTATACGTTCCTACGATGCTAATAATCCTGATATTCCGACTATTTATCGTCGCGGTGACATTGCTAAGGCAGAGCCAGCATTACCGGAATGGGAATTTCCGGTTGAGGACTTGTTCCAATAATTTTCTATAATTAGCGCGCGTTATGAAATCGATAAAAGAAGAAGCCCGACGATTAGTCGAACAACTTCCCGACAATGCAACTTGGGACGATTTGATGAATCAAGTTTATGTTCGACAGGTTATCGAAGCCGGACTGGAGGATAGCAAGGCCGAAAGAACCGCATGCGTCGAAGATGTGCGCCAAGGATTTGGACTGGAACCTTAACCAATTCGCTATGCTCTGTCAGATTGCGCCACATTCCCCGAAGCGCTAAACTCCCCACTCTGCAATAAGAACAAAAAATCAGGAGTAACTGATGAGACACCTTTTGGCCATTCTTTGCCTAGCCTTCGCTCTTCTGCTGTTTGGATGTGGACAACCGAATAATTCCAGCTCAAGCGGTTCAACTGACGACAAAGCGGCCCTTGCGCCTGCGCTCGCGGCCATCGATGGCAACGAGTTGTTGCAGCATATAAAGACCCTCTCATCCGATCAGTTCGGAGGTCGTGGTCCGGGCACGCAGGGTGAAGAGCTGACTGTCAATTATCTCACTGACCAATTCAAGGGACTGGGATTGAAGCCCGGCAATCCGGACGGCACTTATATTCAGAAGGTTCCGCTGGTCGGGATTACTCCTGATCCTTCGGCCAAACTGACGTTCAAAGCTGGCAGCAAGGAATCAGACCTCAAATACAAGGACGATTTCGTTGCCTGGACTCGTCACGTCGATGAGCACGCCGCAATCAACAACTCTGATCTCATCTTTGTCGGTTATGGTGTCGAAGCCCCGGAATACAACTGGAACGACTACAAAGACGTCGATGTCAAAGGCAAGACTCTTGTGATGCTGATCAACGATCCTCCTGTTTCCGATCCGAATGACCCAAGCAAGCTCGATCCAAAAACATTTGGCGGCAACGCAATGACCTACTATGGTCGTTGGACCTACAAGTACGAGATCGGAGCGAAGAAAGGTGCGGCTGGTGTCCTGATAGTTCACGAAAAAATTCCTGCCGGTTACGACTGGAATGTGGTTCGCGACAGCAACTCTGGCGAGCGGTTCAATCTGGTCAGCCCCGACAAAAACATGAACCGCTGCGCAATCGAAGGCTGGATCACGCTTGATCAGGCAAAGAATCTGTTCGCGATGACCGGTAAAGATTTCGATGCAATGAAAAAGCAGGCCGTTTCTCGCGATTTCAAACCTGTGCCGCTCGGAGTGACCGCGTCGGTTTCTTTGACCAATACACTTCATTTTGTCGATTCCAGAAATGTAGTTGCGAAACTCGAAGGCAGCGATCCAGGTCACAAGGACGAGTATGTGATTTACACCGCTCACTGGGATCATTTTGGCACAAAACCCGGCCCGAATGGCAACGAGATTTTCCACGGCGCGATCGATAACGCATCGGGCACTGCTGGTCTGCTGGAACTTGCCAAGGGATTTACCAAGCTGGCTACTCCGCCAAAACGCTCGATACTCTTTATATCTGTCACTTCTGAAGAGCAGGGATTGTTGGGTTCACAATATTACGCTGAGAATCCCCTCTATCCGCTTGCAAAAACTCTCGCCAACATCAACATGGACGAGCTGAACGTTCACGGGAAAACGAAAGATATCACGATTGTCGGTCTGGGCAATTCCGATCTCGACGATTACACGACAAAAGCTGCGGCCGAGCAGGGACGAACTGTTCACCCCGATTCGTCTCCGGAAAAAGGCTTCTATTACCGATCCGACCATTTCAATTTTGCTAAAGTAGGCGTGCCCGCGCTCGATCCAAACTGGGGCGAAGATTTCGTCGGTCAGCCCGCGGATTATGGCAAGAAGATTCACGATGACTGGGACGAGCACTACTATCACACGCCCAATGATCAGGTATATCCGGACTGGGATATGAGCGGAGCGGTTCAGGACCTTCAGCTTTTCCTGACCGTCGGCTACCGCGTGGCCCAGGCCGACAAATACCCGCAGTGGAAACCGGGAACAGAGTTTAAAGCTACCCGCGAGGCGCAACTGAAAGCAGCAGGTATTCAACAATAACTTTATGACAAGCGAACGCAAAGCAACACAAGCTCCCTCGCTGGGCGATATGCCCGTTGACGAGTTCCGCCAATACGGCCACGCGATGGTCGATTGGATCGCAGAGTACCTGTCCGGTATCGAGCAGTATCCGGTTCTATCTCGGGTTGCGCCTGGAGATATCACCGCGAAATTGCCAGAGCATCCACCAGCATCGCCCGAATCGATGGATGGCGTGATGGCGGATATCGATAGAGTCGTGATGCCAGGAATCACGCATTGGAATCATCCATCTTTTCACGCTTACTTTTCGATCAGCGCTTCGGGACCGGGGATTCTTGCTGACATGCTCAGTTCGGCCCTCAACGTCAACGCGATGTTGTGGAAAACTTCGCCGGCCGCTACTGAGCTTGAAACGGTCACGCTCAACTGGCTGCGAGAAATGCTCGGGCTTTCAAAAGAGTTCGAAGGCATCATATACGATACCGCATCAGTCGCGACTCTTCATGCTGTTGCCGCAGCTCGCGAAGCATTGAATCTTCGCATCCGCGAAGAAGGGATGAGCGGCCGCGCCGACCTGCCGCGTCTGCGCCTTTATACCTCAGAGCAGTCACACTCGTCCGTTGATAAGGCCGCTATTCTTTGCGGTATCGGTCAGGCTGGAATCTGCAAGATCCCAGTCGATCCGGAGTTCCGAATGCGAGCCGATGCGTTGGGGGTCGCCATTGAAGAAGACAAGGCCGATGGCTGGCTTCCGTTCTGCGTTGTAGCGACCATCGGGACAACATCGACAACCAGCATCGATCCTGTCCCGGCTATTGCCGAGATTTGCAAAAAGCACGATGTGTGGCTGCACGTAGACGCTTCGTATGCGGGTCCGGCCGCAATCGTTCCAGAGTATAGATCCATCCTCGACGGCTGCGAGCACGCAGACTCCTTCGTCACAAATCCGCATAAGTGGATGTTCACTCCATTTGATCTGAGCGCGTTCTACTGCCGCAGAATGGATGTTTTGAAGCAGGCTTTCTCGCTTGTTCCGGAATACCTGCGCACGGCAACCGATGACGTAGCGCGAAACTATATGGACTATGGCATCCAGCTCGGCAGGCGCTTTCGCTCGTTGAAGCTCTGGTTCATCATCCGCTACTTCGGCGCCCAAGGAATCGCGGCCAGACTGCGCGAGCAAATTCGGATAACGCAACAGCTCGCAAAATGGATCGAAACGGATCCGAATTTCGAGTTGATGGCTCCGGTTCCCTTCAGCCTTGTCTGTTTCCGCTATCGGCCTAAAGAATACGCCGAAATGTTGGCAACGGCAGGTGATGATGAAATCGCGCAAATGGAGCAGGAGATCGATGGGTTAAACGAGCGTTTGATGGAAACTTTGAACGCAAGCGGAAAGCTGTTTATCTCTCACACAAAACTGAACGGCAAATTCACGCTGCGATTTGCAATTGGCAATATCAAAACTACTGAGGACCACATTCGCAGTTCGTGGGAATTCATTCAATCAGAAGCTGCGAAGGTTAAAAAGTCGCAATAGAATTTATTCTTTCGCCAGATTCGTAAGCGGCTCTCCGGTCAACCGGCAAACAATCCAGTCGTTCAGTTGAACTGCGCCCAATCGATTATAAAAATCTATGGCATTCTGGTTCCAATCCAGAACGGCCCAATCCAATCGGCCGCAGTCTTCATTCACAGCAATCTTTGCCAACTCTTTCATCAACAGATAACCGACGCCGCGTTTTCGATATTCGGGCAGAACAAACAGATCTTCGAGATAGAGCGTAGGTTTGGCCAAAAAAGTGCTGTAAGTGAAAAAGTAAAAAGCATAGCCAGCCGCGCGACCGTCAATTTCTGCCAGCAAGACCTTGAAATAACATGGCTCGCCGAATCCGTGTTTCCGTAACCGTTCAACAGCGGCAGCATCCGGGCCTTCCAGTTTTTCATAATCTGCCAGAGCGTTAACAAGGCTGACGATCAACGGCATGTCGTTTTCGACAGCCGGACGAATTCTCAACGAATTATCGATTGGCATTTTTGGAGTGCGCCGACCTGGCGGCGCTTTAATATTCCTTTCCAGAGCATAGTATTACAACAAACTGGCCAGTCAGACATGTGACTTCCAAAGCGCCGCCAGGTCGGCGCACTCCAAAAGCTCAGCATTCTGAATAATGGATTTTCTACGATTTGCTGGGCGGTATCAATCTGAGGCAAGCCTTAAAGATGGAATCGGGTGTGAGGCCGACCATGGAGGATTCGTCGGCCCGTATCTGGATTAAAACGAATTTATGACATCATTCCCGGTCTTTGGGCGCGATAATCACCATATTGTTCATTGTCGCTGTTTGGTTGATTGCTGTTCATACCAAATTGATTGGCGCACCTGCAAGTCTCGATTACCTTGCCCGCGCCGGCGCAACTGTTGCACCAAACCGCGTCAGAGCCGTGACATTCCGGACATGCGGAGTATCTGTATCCTGTACCGAAACACTTTGGACAACCCATACTTAACCTCCAAACTCACTGTTTTTGGCGCGAACCGTGATTTCTGGCGGCATCTTAACATCATTGAAATATTTTGTACAGCGAAAATTCGCTCGATGATACTTCTTCGCCGCCACTTGCGAATTCTCAAGCAGCTAAAATGCAAACAACAGGCCAAACCAGGCCAACCCTATTTAAAAACCGTTAAATATCCGATCTTGCTACGTTTAACGATGATTTTTCCACCTGGCTCTCTTGTTAAAGAATGATACTTTCTCATACATTCATGTAGTTTATTTGCCTCGAATTGGTGATTTACGCTACTCTTTCAGGGTTAAAACCCGCAAGGTGGTAAAAATGCGCAGTAACCTGAACTCAACTCCGGAGCTCGAGTTCGACGAAATCGATCTCACAGAAATCGAATACAAAAATGAGTACGGCTATGGTCGAAAGGCGATCTTCGGCCTGTTAGGTTCCATGGGCTCCGTCGCCCTTCTGCTTAATATTATTCCTCATCTGGGGTGGGCATCCGGGCTGATGGTTTGTGGCTCAGTTCTTTCAATATGGGCGCTGGCAATAGCTGTAATGATGATTAAGATCAAGTCGACTCTTCTGATTACTGGTAATGGCCTGATATTAAAGCGACCACTACTCGGTGATATCGAGATTCCTTATTCTGAAATAGGCTCAATGGAATTCCAGGATGCTTTGACCAGAAAGAGCAGCGACCGAGGCCTGGATATAATGAGACTTGATCCAAGTCAAATCGAATCTCGATTTGGCAAAGGCAACTGTGTCGTAATCAAATCGGTAGATCGGAAGCGGACAATAGTAATCGACCAGACTCTTGAGAAGTTCCAGCAGTTTTGCAGCGACCTCGCGACCAGAGAGCAGCTTGCGAAGGAGCGCTATCAGGGTTACTTACGGGGTACCGTACTACAACAACCGCAGCGTACATCTAACCTTCGCGCTGCGCTTGAAGAGGCCGCCAAAAATGAGACTGCTGATTCACATAGCCCTGAATTGCGGTCAAACTTTGATCGTTAATCTACGTTGACAATCCCTATGGCAGGGGTAAAAATTATCAGGTTGTGGTAATCGCCTGGCTGCAGAATGCCACACCCGTTGACCGATTCGCGCAACTGGGCGCTGTGCGGGCGGTCTTAATCCTGTAAAATTCGCATTCCGAACGGTGCTCGATTTGTGTTAACGCGTTATCAGAAACAACTAACCTTGGGAGTCGTCGGTATATTCCTTTTTGGAATGTTCGTGGGTTACCGGTGGTCCAAATGGCTGTCGCCGCCGCCCTGTCAACAACCTGTGGATTTGGCGGCGACGGCACAAACACCTGGTCAAAGCGCTCAATCCGCGTCGACAGTAAGAAGCGTCATCGACGGAATGACGCTGGGCGTCGATAATCTGGGTCAAATAAAGCTGGCAGGCGTCGAGCTCCCACCACAGATCATTAATGAGGAATCCGACCCGGCTCATAAAGACGCGGTAACTTACCTGAACACCGAAGTCCTGAACAAGCAGGTTCGCCTGGAAAAAGTGCCGGGCGTCAATGGGCTTGTTTATTACTACGTGTATACGCCAGCGGGAACTTTGGTAAACGTCGATATGGTCCGTCGGGGACTGGTTTTCCGCAGCGACATCGGACTGGGCGAACACGGCGACGACATGCGAAACGCAATGAGCGAAGCCATTCGCAACAATCACGGCGTGTGGAGAATCGGAAGTTCAAACAGTCAGAACACGGTTGCTGCTGCAGAACCTACATCGTTGCCTGAGAAACCCGCCGCCGATACAAAAGGCGATACGAAAAAGATCGCCGAATCGTCGTTGCACAACGACAAACTGACCGCGCCACCCTCGGCAAGCAGCGGAACGAAAAAGAATGAGCTGGAAGTGGTGGTTTTGCCGGGCTCGTCGGTCTTTCACAGAGCTGATTGTGCTGACGTTAAGGGTAAGACCGGATTGGTCAGGATGTATATTTCGGACGCCCGCAATGCCGGTTTGAAACCTGACGCGAAATGCTTCACATCTGTTACAATGCGGGCGCCTTAATCGGAATATGACTGTCTATCGCTTGACGATTGGTGTTTCGCGGCTGTGCCGCTTTGATGTCCGGCGGCGTGGCCGCTGATTGAGAAGATGCAATAACCGTGAGCCACAGGCTCACCGCACATCAGAGCGGCAAAGCCGCAAAAGTATTAATATGATTATGCGATGGATTTGAGGCTGCGTGTAAAAGGAGGAGAGATGCCATCATTTCTCATAACAAAAATAAACATCAGGGTGATTTGTCTTCTGCTGATTCTTTTCAGTGGCGCAAGTCTTGCCGCAGCGCAGAGCAAAGGCAATGCGGTTGTCACTTATGTTCTGGCGGAAAACCAGTTCGCGACCGTTCTGACTTCGAAAGGATATGTCACGCGCCTGGCTCTGCCGGAAAAAGCCGACGCCGCCATATGCGGCGACCTGTATGATGCGCAGACCGGCATTGGCAGCTTTGTCGTCAACAGCAGCGGCAACGATGTTTTCATCAAGGCGGCGGGAACTAAAGGCACCAGCAACCTTTTCGTAAAGACGGCGAATTTCACGTTCAATTTTTACCTGCGTGTGGTTCCGGACAACGAAGCTAACCAGGTAGTATTTGTCCGCCAGGCAAAACCCGGTGAAGCGACAACACCTACTAACACACCGGAAGAAAAAGCCGACTCCGGAAAAGATCCGAAAAAGAGCAGAGACAAATCAGCAACCGATAAAGGCACGACGGAAAATCAGGGCTCTTCTCCTCTGAACGACGCTTGCGCCGTGCAATTGCAAAATGCCAAAGACGAGAACGCTCGACTGGCACAGGAGAACAGCGCCGACAAGGAAGAGCTGGACAAACGTTTTCTGGCAATACAACAGGCTAACCGGGACACGGAAAGTGTCAAGAATGAGTATAACGAGCTGAAACACAAATTTGATGACGTCCAGCGTCAACTTGACGAGCTTAAGCAGAATGCGAATAAGACCCAGGAAACAAGCGACAACGAGAAAAATCGGCTGGAACAGGAATACAAAACCAAGCTGGTCCAGGCCGTGGTAACTGGTGTTCGCCGTGCAGTCGTAACAAACCGTCATCTGAAGATGGGCGATATCGATATCAGCGTTGACGAAAATCTGTTCAGCTTTAATAACCGCCTGTACATGCGATTTACGATTACCAATAAAGCTGCGGACAATTTTTCGATGGAAGGTTTAAAGCTGGAATTGCGAACGGCCGACGGAGTCAAAGAGCTTCCGATTGAAGTTTACGAGTACGATCTGGAGAAGCCGCGAACAACAATCGAAGTCGCGGGACAGAAGTCTGCAACAGTAGTTGTCGTATTTGACAATGTCGAACTGGATAAAAAAGACAAACTGGCTTTGGTGGCTCAGGACGCTGACAAAAAGGTCGCCAGGCTGGTCTTGATCAACTAGTCCAGAAGTTCAGAGTCCAGCCTTTAGGCTGCGGCTTTCGAAAACAGGCAAGCTAAAGCTTGTACTCTGAACTTAAGACGGCTATAGCTAACGACTCGCCTTAATTTGTTCCTGCTTCAGCATCGTCTGCACAGTCGACAAATTGCCGTTGTTCGGTGCCGGCTTCAAATGCAGGATCGACGCCATAATATTATAGACCTGAATGTTTTCGAATGATGGGACAACCAGTCCTTGTTTAAATGCCGGACCTTCCGCTATAAATATCGCCTGCATGGATGGCAGTTTGGGATCGTAGCCGTGGCTTCCACCCGTGCCTTCTCGCGAGGGGCGATCTCCTTCAGGTCTGCGATTCAGGAGTATGGACCAGCCTTCATCCGCTACGCAGACAATCGGCGCAATTCTAGGATTATTGCGATAGTGAAAATAGTCAGGAGTGTTTTCTTTTTTGTAAGCCTTCAAATGCGGAGCCTTCGACAAAGCTTCCAGAACCTTGTCTTCTTTTCCCGGTAGCGGCCACAAATGAGCGTTCGTCCCAACGAAATTATGCCCGGGCTCTAAATCCGAAAGGCTGATGTAATCTTCAAGAAATACTCTGCGCTCGCGACTGACTGCGGCCATGCCGTGATCGGAGACGACAATTATGTTGACCTGGCCGAAGATCTTCTGGTCATTCAAACCTTTGATAAGTTGGCCGATTGCGGTATCGACTTGCTTGATTGATTCGTTGACTTCGGGCGAATCAGGACCGGAGTTATGTCCCGCGTGATCCACATCCGAAAAATAGAGCGAAATAAACGTGGGTCGTTTGTCTTCCGGCATTGCAAACCAGGAGAGTACCTCTTTGACTCGGTCGCTGTTTGGAACGTGACCGTCATAGACCTTCCAGTATGTTGCACGTTTCCCTTCGATTACGGCTTCTGATCCCGGCCAAAAGTAAGTCGCCGCAATCTGGCCTTGTTTCTCTGCCGTTATCCAGATCGGTTCTGCTCCCCACCATTTACTCTGGTTAGCAGGCTGCGTTCCCATCTGGAATACCTCTTTTGAAACAGGATCATAAAAGCTGTTCTTCACGATCCCATTCGTCTCAGGATAATTGCCGGTCACGATGGTATAGTGATTCGGAAAAGTCTCTGACGGGAACGCCGGAATCATCGATTTTGCCCGTACGCCATGATCGATCAGGCTCTTTAAATTCGGCGAAACGCCCCTGTCCAGATAGTCCGCTCTGAATCCGTCCAAAGAAATCAACAGGACTGTGGGTTTCAGCGTTACCTGTTGTGGAAGCGGTCTTGAGCCAAGCGTCCAAACCGGCAGAAAAGCGAGAACGATTAAAGTTATGTAACGGTTAAACCTGGTAACGACGGACTTCGCCTGTTGATTCCGCATATTCCTCTTTGTTGATGATTCCCGAATAGATTCGAAAGAGAGAGGAGTGAAAGGTAATCCACAAAATCCAATCTATCAATGCAATTCCGTGTAAACGCTGCGCGTCACTCAATTGCTGATCATTTTCCTTTTATGAGATACTCTTATCGTTCGGAGGAACAGATGCTCAACCTTCAATTGCGATCCACGGCAACTTTGTTGTTTTTGATTTTCTCTTTGGCGCTGGCCGCATGCTCTAAACAGAACTCATCCGCTGACGAGACAAATGCAATCAGGCAAATGCTGAATCAGCAGGTCGCGGATTGGAACAAGCATGATCTGGACGGATTCGCCAGCGGTTACTGGCGCTCGCCCGACCTCGTTTTTCAATCCGGCACTTCGCGAACCAATGGCTGGGATGGCATGCGAGATCGTTACCGCAATAGCTATCAGAGCGAAGGCAAAGAGATGGGACACCTGGATTTCACGAATGTCGAAATCAATGTGCTCAGCTCTGACAGCGCCTTTGTTCGCGGCCACTGGCAATTAACGATGTCCGACGGCAAACAACCCGGAGGACTGTTTACTTTGATCCTGCGTAAATTCCCCGAAGGCTGGAGAATCATTCACGACCATACTTCGTGATTCGTTTACTGATAGCGCAATGCTGTCAGCGGGTCCATCCTTGTCGCCCTTCGCGCCGGGATATAGCAGGCAAGCGCCGCAATGAATATCAAGATTCCCGAAACGGCCAGAAATGTGATCGGATCGGTTGTGCTCACACCATAGAGCAAACTCTTCATTACTCTTGTTAAAATCAGGGCGCTCAAACCACCGATCGCGACGCCAAGCAGAGTAAATTTCAGTCCCTGACTCAGAATCATTAATAATAAGCTTCCTGGTTGTGCGCCAAGCGCCACGCGCAGTCCCATCTCGTGCGTTCGCTGCGACACTGAATAGGCCATTACACCATAGATCCCCACGCCGGACAGAATCAATGCAAGCAGAGCGAAAATCCCCAGCAACAACAAACTGAATTTAGGCTGCGCGACTATCTTACCGATTATTTGATCCATTGAGAGCAGATTAGAGACAGGCATATTCCCATCCATCGACCACACTGTATTCCGAACTGCATTTGAAATTGACAGCGGATCAGCCGCCGTTCGCACGACCAGGCTCATCTTCCGACAGGAGAATTGAGTTTGAGGAAAATAGATCGACGGTTCCGTCGGCGAGTTCAAATCAATATTCTTTTCATCGCCGACAACTCCGACTATCTGCGCGTCAAAAGATTGCGGCAGGTAATGAGATAGCGGCCCGATGTTACGCGACGTGCTGTTGATGTGCTTGCCAATAGGATCTTCATCGCCCCAATAACGCTTTGCCGCGGCCTGGTTGATTATGACCACGCCTGTTGCATCGGCATTCTCGCGAGCCTCGAACGTGCGACCTCTTTCAATCGGGATGGACATCGTTTCAAAATAGTCAGGCGTGACCATACGATATTGGGCCATCATCTGTTCGGAATCGCTTGCTACTGGTCTTCCCACTATTGTGAAGATTATGCTGTGTGCCCGGTCCAGCGGCAGATAGGCTGTTGCAGCGGCTGATCGAACTCCTGGAATCGTTTTCAGATGTTCGACCAATTGCGAATAGAAACCGGAAACCTGCGACCATTCCTTGTATTTCGCCTCGGGAAGCTGCACATCGAACGTCAGGACATTGCTGGCATTAAACCCGGGATCAATCTTCTGAAGCGCAAGAAAACTCTTCAGCAAAAGGCCAGCGCCAATCAGCAGAACAAGCGTGATTGCCACTTCTGCAACTACTAAGCCGTTGCGTATGTTGTGCCCTTTTGCACCACCCGAAGAATCGCGACCGCCTTCTTTCAAAGCGCCATTCAAGTCCTGCTTTGATGCCTGAAGCGCGGGAATCAATCCGAATATCAAACTGGTCAACACGGCAACAGCCATTGTGAAACCAAGCACAGGCAAATTGATCGTCAGTTTGTTATCCATCAACGGAATTTGAAAAGGATTGACCGCCATCAATAAATTTCCGCCAACTGATGCCAGAACCAAACCCAGACCTGCCCCGAGCAGTGACAGCAGAACGCTCTCTGTTAAAAGCTGTCTAACCAGTCTTGATCGACTCGCGCCAAGCGCCAGCCTGATGCTGATCTCTTTCTCGCGCGCGGCCGCGCGAGCCAGCAACAGATTTGTCACGTTCGCACAGGCGATCAACAACACGAAAACGACCGCTCCGACCAACACCAGCAATGCCGGTCGGAAATTACCTAACAGCTGATTGCGCAGCGGAACAATTGTCACTCCCCAATCTGTATTTGATCTGGGGTTTTCGCGAGCTATTCGAACAGCAAGCGCGCTCAAATCGGCTTGAGCGCGTTCGAGCGTGATTCCCGGTTTCAAACGCGCCGTCACTTCAAAGAAGTGCGCGGACCGAGAATGCAGTGCGACATCCCAGCCGAGATTTCGCCAAATCTGTGTGTCCTTGGGGTATTCGAATCCGGCAGGCATCACTCCGATTATGCTGTGCGGTTGTCCATCTAAGGTGATCGTTTTCTCAAGTACCTTGGGATCGGAATTAAACTCCGTCTTCCACAGATCGTAGCTGATCACGGCCAGAAAAGGCGTGTTTGGCTTCTCTTCCCCGGACAAGAACGTCCGTCCCATCACAGGCTGCGCGCCCATTACATTAAAGAAATCGTCGGTCACATCGACAGCGTGAACTCGCTGAGGCTCTCTGCCTGGATTGGTAAGATTAAGTTGCGGATACCACCAACCAGCGACCTTGTCGAATATCTGCGTTTGCTGTCGCCAATCGTTAAATTGAACGGGCGAATCCTGTCTCAGTGAAGGATCGCCGCTCAGCTTATTTTCCCAGATTGTCACCAGCCGATCAGCATCGCGATACGGCAGAGGTCTCAACAAGACGTTATTTACAACGCTGAAGATCGCAGTGTTTGCGCCAATTCCAAGGGCGAGAGCCAGCACCGCAACAATAGTAAAGGCTGGCTGTTTGATAAAGGTTCGCAAACCATAACGAATATCGTGCAATAAACTCTCGCTCATCTTCTCTCTCCGTTTCGACAGAATTCTGGCGCAGGCAATCTCGCCGCGAAGCGCGGGACCGATCGACCGAACCACCTGTTTCCAATACCAGATCGCAGCTCTTCGATGACCGAACACCGGCAGGATAATTTTATTGAACTCTTCGATCAGGTCGCCCCGAATACAGTTATAGGACTTTGCTGGCAGCGTTAGATAAAGCAGGAGATTGGCAAGCGATGGCGGTGCCGGAACTTTAATCTTTTTAGATGTCGTTTTCAGAAACTTCTCTTGCTCGTTTAAGATTTTTCGCGGCGCTCACATCGCATTCTACAAAATAGAGAAAATAGCGACTATTTGTCAACAACTAATTTTTTAATTTTCGTATCCTTGAAAATCCGCCGTATCCGCGTCATCCGCGGTCTAATTCTTCCTTTGCTTTCCGATTACTCGGTTCGCAACGTGATAAGCGGGTCAACCCTTGTCGCGCGTCTCGCAGGAATATAGCAGGCCAACAAGCCCGCTCCGGCCAACAGCAACGACACTGCAGTAAGCGTCACCGGATCTTTCGTGCCCACTTCATATAGCAGACTCGCCAGCCATTGCGTCAGCAACAGCGATCCAACAATGCCGATCACAATTCCGGAAGCGATCAGCACCAGACCCTGACCCATAATCAATTGATAGATGTGATGTCGCTGTGCCCCGATGGCAATTCGCACGCCGATCTCGTGGCTGCGCTGAGTGACCAGATAACTGGTAACACCGAAAACTCCCAGCATCGCAATAAACACCGCGATAATGCCCAGCGATCCCATAGTCACTGCCGTCAGTCGATTTCGCCAGAGCGACTGGCTCATCCTCTCGTCCATTGTAGCGATGTCCGCTAAGGCAAGATCGGGATCGATCCTGGCCATTTCTTCTCTAATCGCAGATGTAGCAGTCTGAGGTTCGCCGTTCGTATGGACTACAATATAGAGACTTCTCCAAACGTCCTCGAAGAATGTTTGCTGAGTAATCGGCACCCATGCTGCCGTGCGCGGTGATTCATCCAGACTGTTAATCACGATGTCGCCGACGACTCCGATGATTGTTCGTGGCGGCAATGTCGGCAGCAATTGCGCGTGCCCTAACCAGACCTGTTTTCCTATAGGATCTTCGTTCGGAAAATACTTTTTAGCCAGCGCTTCATTTATCACCGCCACTGGCGCGGCGTTCTGATCATCCGACTGCTGAAAAACTCGTCCGCTCTTAATCGGAATACCCATCGCCTCAAAAAAATCGGTGCTTGCCGGCGCGTATTTGATGTGCGGCAGCTCTGCCAGATGCTGATTCTGTTTCGGATCTGTCAGACTAATCGCCTGCACCCAACTGAGCGAGGGTGTAAACGGCAGGTACTGCGAAACACCGGCATCTTTCACGCCGGGAATATGTCGAGACTGATCCGCGACCTGCTCTGCCAGTTGCGCAAGCTTGTCGTGATCCTTGTACCTGGCCCTTGGGGCATAAAACGACATTGTCAGTCGATGATCCGACTGAAACCCGGGATCGACTTTTTCCAGGTTCATCAGGCTGCTGACCAGAAGTCCCGCTCCTGTCAATGGAATCACTGCCAATGCAAGTTGAGCAATAAGGAAACCGCTTCGCAATTTACCGTTGACTCCGCCTGTGCCAACCGCACCCCATCCGGCCGATAACGCACCTTTCAGACTCGCGCGAGATATTTTCAGTGCCGGTATCAATCCTGAAACCAACGCGGTCAGCAACGTGATCACCATTGAGACCATCAGCACCGTCTTGTCTGTCTTTATCGACAACCAGGAGTCCGCATCCGGTGGTACCAGCGATAACAGCAATCGCACTCCTGTTGGAGCCAGCATTATGCCCAGCACACCTGCGACAATAACCAGCATCAAAACTTCCGCAAGTATTTGTCGGATTAGATCAAACTGCTCTGCGCCCAGCGCTGTTCGTAACGCGAGTTCTTTTCTTCGACCTTCCAGTCTCACCAATTGCAGATTGGCAATGTTCGTGCAGGTGAGCAACAGCACAAAGGCCAGCGCTCCTGCCAACGCCAGCAATGGCGTGCGGAAACTCCCGGCCACAGCTTCTCTCATCGGAATCAGGGTTACGCCAAAGCCTTTGTCATCCGGATATTCTGCAGCCA